>Ga0070697_100004651_pt1 | contig 10533 bp, 10 predicted proteins | sample KBSK1501metaG_FD_65475 | JGI IMG/M metagenome (GOLD analysis project Ga0070697, IMG submission 65475) | Corn, switchgrass and miscanthus rhizosphere microbial communities from Kellogg Biological Station, Michigan, USA - KBS K1-50-1 metaG | ecosystem: Host-associated > Plants > Roots >... | reverse complement strand
TAACCGAAGTCACAGGCTTATCCGTCAATCACTTAGCAGAGCCTTGGTAAATAGCGCTCCGGACTAAATGAAAAAAAGATGCAACTAACCTTCTTTCCGCAGGTTCTAAATTGCTAGGCGTTGGTTTTGCCGGAGGTGGGCCATGGTTGCGAAACTGGAGTATGATTCTTATGTGAAACGACTGAATTCAGCCACGGTAGCGGCACTGGTGCTCGGCGCACTGATTTTTCTGCTGACTGCTGGCCTCGCGCAAATCGCCGTCGCGCAGATCAATGGCACCCCCTCTTCGGTAACTTCGATCAATTTCGGTGGACACTTTAGTTCTGCGCCCGGTGTGCCCGCCAGCGTCACCTCGCTGGGTCCGAACGGTCTTCAGCCGAGAAACCAGTTCTTCACTCAGCCCATGTGTTGTATCAACCCGCTGTCCCCGGTGAATCCGAACCCACCGCTTTTCCAGCGGCGTCACCACCATCACCAGAATTCGTTTTTCCCTGCTGGAGGCGCGGTCTACGTACCTTACCCGGTGGTAGCGGAACCCGAGGCCGCCGATACGGCGGTGGAACCGAATCCGGAAGATGACGAACGGGGCGGCCCCACCATCTTCGACCGCCGCGGTTCGGGACAGCCGGCTCGCTCCTATCGGGACGCATACCCGCAGCGTACGGGTCGAGTTCATGTAGAAACAGAATCAGCCGCGCTGGCCCAGCCGGCTGAAACCCCGGTCGCCGATCAACCTCAGACCGTGCTCGTCCTCAAAGACGGCCATCAGGTAGAAGTTCAGAATTACGCTGTGGTGGGAAACATGCTTTACGACTTGACGCCCGGGCATCATCGCAAGATCGCAATCGCGGATCTCGATCTGAAAGCCACCGCGAAGCAGAACGACGACCTCGGTATTAGTTTTCAGCTGCCGCCCGCGCCCGAAGTGAACAAGTAGGAAGCGAACAGATAATGCCGAACCGGTTTGCCATCGCGATGGTAGCTACCTCGATCCTGGCCGCGGCGATGTTGATATCGCCGCTGACGGCGCAAATTCGCGGGGGCGGTGTGACTCCAGGGACGATGGGTATCGGCGCGACGCCTACGTCGGGAATTGGTACCTCGGGAGTTGGAAGATCTGGAGCCGGTATCGGAACCGTTGGCTCTGACGGACGCGGCTTTGCCGGCGGTCCCGTCCGCTTTCATCGGGGACATGCATTTGGCCGATCTGCGATCCTATTGCCGTACCCGTACTACTATTCTGATTACGGCTACGACGCCGAGGAAGCTGCCCCACCCAAGGTAGTCGCCGCGCCGGCCGCTGCTCCGGCGCAACCAGCGCCGCCCGCCCCTCCGCTCGAACCGCTGCTGATCGAATGGCAGGGCGATCACTTCGAGCGAATGACGCTGTCTCAAAAGGTATCGGCTGGCGGGCAAGCTGGGCCTGACTATTCCGCGAAATCTGCGGTTCGTTCATCGGCGCCTGCTTCGTCCTCACCTGGTTCGGCCCGTTCGGCACGCAAAATTGCGACGGAACCGCCGCGCGAACTGCCCCCGGCCGTTCTCGTATTCCGCGATGGCCGCACCGAAGAAGTCAGCAGCTACACCATTATGAGTGGAACCATCTACTCGAAAACGGACTACTGGGCCAGCGGTTCTTGGACCAAGAAGATTCAGATTGCGGATCTGGATGTGCCGGCCACACTCAAACTCAATCACGAGCACGGCCTGAACTTCGTGCTGCCCGCCAGCCCCAATGAAGTGGTCATGCGGCCGTAGTCTCTTTCCCTAACGACCAAGCGCTTTCAGGATCGCAACCTGCTCCGTAGCAGTCCCGCCCCCAGCGCCACTAGTCCAGTCGCTAGAACTACCGCCCCCACATATGCGAGGTAGATGAATCGGTTGGGTTCTGTAGCGTGCGGGGAAAGCACGGAGAAGAAAAACGCAGCCGGCAAGAAGATGGCGGCAGAAGGAATGGACGAGCGCACATACCTCTTCCATCCCTCGGACAATTGCGCCTCGTCAACATAGCGGAGCGCGATCAGTGACAGCACCAGCAACACTCCGGCATGCGCGTGGCCGGCGCGAAAGAGATTTTGCCGCAATGGGTTTTCCATATAACCCGAATTGCGGTCGAGCAGGAACATCAGCAGCGATACGCCGCCATACAGAACAGTGGGAAATATCACCAGAAGGATGCCGGCGACGCGACGTGATTCTGAACTTAACATGGCATTAGTTCACCTGAATCAAAGAATATGCTGCCCGCTTACGGACGGCTGGAGCACCACAACATCCCGATAAACAGCAACTGCATAGGCGCCCGCAACCACAGCGGGGTGGCCGGCTTCCCTCGCAGCATGGATCCCTTCAGGGCCGCGTTCACGTTCGCCGGAAACATAACGATCAACAGCGCGATGAGGCACAGTCCCGCGAGCGATCGGAACCTCGGCAGCAACAATCCTGCCACGCCCATGAATTCCAGAATGCCGGTGAAATAAACCAGCAGCAGCGGCCGCGGAAATATGGCCGGAACCATCTGGGCAAGGTCATGCTTCATTTTGTTAAAGTGCGCAACGCCGGTGAATACGAACATCACGGCCAGCGCATAACAAGCCGAGCCCCGCCATGTGGCAAGCGCGCTTACACCCAGCGCCCCGATTCCCCGGAACACCAACCACGACGCAAACAAGACAGTCAGGATTGCCATATATGGAAAGCTTCGATGCTGTCGACCAAAAAAGGCCAACATTGTCCTGGCAAGCTGCGGCAAAACGCCGATCCGAATGGGCTCTGGGAAGAGCACGACTTCGAGCCACACTTAGTGAAGGCAGTCGGGCCTTAAGCCGCTGAGATAGGCTGTTTCATCCTGCAGCGATAGGCCCGGAATTCTTCCCGCCCTGCCGACATAATCAACCCATGTACCATCCCCCGTTGGGATTAACCGTCTGCCCGGTGAGGTAGGCGTTTTCCGCCAGCATCAGCACCACTGAAGCCACTTCGTCCACGGTGCCGAAACGCCCGATCGGAATCACGCTGGAAGTCGCGCGAGGGTTGGCGCGCATCATTTCGGTGTCAATCAGCGCCGGACAAACGGTGTTGGCGGTGATGCCTTCCTTAGCGAGTAACGAGGCGTAGGAGCGAGTCAGCCCCAGCATTCCGGCCTTCGACGCGGCGTAGTGCGGTCCCACCAACCCGCCAGTCTGCGCCGCCACGGACGAAATGTTGATGATTCGTCCCCAACGGTGAGAGCGCATCTGCGGCAACACCGCCTGGGTCATCAGAAACGCAGACTTCAGGTTTACATTGACGTGCTGGTCCCAGTCCCCTTCCGCGATCTCCTCAAGTTTGAGCTGACGCGCCATTCCCGCGTTGTTCACAAGAATATTCACCATCCCAAGTTCCCGCTCAATTTGCGCGACCATTGTTCGCACTTGAGCGGACTGCGAAACGTCAGCCTGAATCGCGAGCGTACGCCTACCCAACCTCCGGATCTGAGCGCAAACGTTTTCGGCGGCGTCGGAGCGCGCTCGAAAATTTATCACAACGTCGGCGCCCGCCCCCGCAAGCGCCAGGGCGACCGCCGCGCCAATGCTGCGGCTCCCTCCAGTGACCAGAGCCAGCTTTCCCTTCAGAGTCTCCATAAGTTGACTATACCCGCTCCGGATTATCCCATCGTCGCCGCCGCAGTCGGTACCGGATTCGACATCCAGTGAAGCGTAATTGCAACCTTTTTTACGTCCTCGTCATGGTATAATTGCTCTATCACAAATCAACCGTAACCTACTGTAAATGCAATTGTTTAGAGGTGCACTAGCAACCTGGATTCCGGCCACTTCACAGGTGTGGGGCGGGACACAGTTTTGTCCGCCGCTTTTGAAGTTGACTCGTATGAGCTAGCAGCTAAGAGCTAAGAGCTTTCTTATGGCTGACGATCAAAATCCTGAACTTCCCCTAACGCCTCCGCCCGGCGGCGGAGACGGCACCGGTGTTCCCGGCGCGCTAAACATTCAACCCGTCAATATCGAAGAGGAGATGAAGAAGTCGTATCTCGACTATTCGATGTCGGTGATCATCGGCCGCGCCTTGCCCGATGTGCGTGACGGATTGAAGCCCGTACACCGTCGCATTCTCTACACCATGCAGCAGATGGGCCTGTATCCCAACCGGTCCACGCGCAAGTGCGCCAGAATCGTCGGCGACGTCATGGGCAAATACCATCCCCACGGAAACCTGGCGGTTTACGACGCCCTGGTCCGTTTGGCGCAACCGTTCGCCATGCGTTATCCCCTGGTGGATGGGCAAGGCAACTTCGGCTCCGTGGACGGAGATCCTCCCGCAGCCGATCGTTACACCGAAGCCCGCTTAGCTCGCGTCTCCAACGCGCTGCTGGAAGATCTGGATAAGGCGACGGTCGACTTCCGCCCGAACTACGACGGCAACGAAATCGAGCCCGACGTTCTACCCACCCGCATCCCCAATCTCCTGGTGAATGGATCGGACGGCATTGCGGTTGGAATGGCAACAAAAATCCCCCCCCACAATCTCACCGAGATCGTGGACGCCACCATCACCCTGGTCAACAATCCCAACGCCCAGCTCGCGGAACTTCTGAAGTTCGTGCAAGGCCCGGATTTCCCGACCGCCGGCATCATCCACGGCCGTGCCGGAATCGTGGATGCCTACAAAACCGGACGTGGCCGCTTCATCATGCGCGCCAAGGCGGGCATTGAAACTTTCAACAAAGATCGCAAAGCCATCGTCATCACCGAAATTCCCTATCAGGTCAACAAAGCGCGCCTGGTGGAGCGCATCGCCCAGTTGGTGAATGACAAGATCGTGGACACGATCTCCGATATTCGCGACGAAAGCGATCGCGACGGCATGCGCATCGTAGTCGAGCTGAAGCGCGATGGCGAGCCGCAACTCGTGCTGAACCAGCTTTTCAAGCACACCCAGATGCAGGAAAGCTTCAGCATGATCCTACTGGCAGTCGCCAACAACCAGCCCAAGGAAATGGGTCTGGTGCAGGCCATTAAACATTTCATCGACCATCGTGTGGACGTGGTCCGCCGCCGCACCGCGTACTTGCTCGCCAAAGCCAAAGACCGCGAGCACATCCTCGAAGGCTACCTCGCTGCGCTCGATCACCTGGACAACGTGATCACCATCATTCGCGCCAGCGCCAACCGCGCCGAAGCGCGCGAAAATCTGGTCGCCTACTTTGCCGGCAAAAAAATTGACATCAACACTACCGGTCGCGCACCCAAGCACAATCCGGAAAGGCCTTTTACCGCAATTCAAGCGGACGCAATTCTCGAATTACAACTGCACCGCCTGACCAAACTCTCCATCGACGAAATCACGAAAGAACTGGGTCTTACCCGCGAGAGCATCGCCGAGTACGAATCCATCCTGGGCTCGGAGAAGAAACTCCGCGGTGTAATCGTGAAGGAACTGGAAGACGTCAGAAAGCAATACGGCGATGAACGCCGCACCAAGATCGAAGACGAAGCCGCGGAAATCCATCTTGAAGATCTGATCGCCGACGAGCAGGTAGCGGTCACGGTCAGCCACGGCGGCTACATGAAACGCACTCCAATCTCCACCTACCGCATGCAGCGCCGCGGCGGGCAGGGCCGCACCGGCATGAAGACGCGCGACGAGGATTTCGTCGAGCACCTGTTCATCGCTTCCACTCACGCCTACATCCTCATCTTCACCAACACCGGCCGTGTGTATTGGCTCAAGGTGTACGAGATCCCCGACATCAGCGCCGCCGGCAAAGGCAAGCACGTAGGCAACCTGGTGGGACTGCAACCCGGCGAAACCGTGCGCACCATGGTAGCGGTCCGCAACCTCGAACAGGCGGGCAAGTACATTTTCTTCGCTACCCGCAACGGCCTGGTCAAAAAGACCGAGCTCAAGGACTTTTCGCACGTGCGTTCGAACGGCATCTACGCCATCAGCATCGAGCAAGGTGACGAACTAGTCGCAGTTCGCATCACCGACGGCCAGCAGATAGTCTTCCTGGCAACGCACGAAGGCCAAGCCATCCGCTTCGACGAAGAAGACGTTCGCCCCATGGGCCGCCAGGCATACGGTGTCTGGGGTATCCGCATGGAAAAAGGCGATTACCTGGTTGGGATGGCGACCACCCCGAAGCCAGGCGCCGAGGGCACAAATGGGGGCAAAGCCGCTGTGGCTCCTGGCAACTTGCCCGCGGAAGTAGCTTCCACCTCCGAGGTCGTGGAGGTCGGCAAGAAAGGGAGGCTGATCCTCTCGGTCACCGAAAACGGTTACGGCAAGCGCACCCCAGCCGAAGAATACCGCCTGCAAGGCCGCGGCGGGTCTGGAGTTATCAACGTGAAAACCACCGAACGTAACGGCAAAGTCGTAGGCATTGCCCAGGTGGACGAAAACTCGGAGGTCATGCTGATCAGCCAGTACGGCAAAATCATCCGCATGGACTCAAACACCATTCGCGAATCCGGCCGCGCCGCCCAGGGCGTCCGCCTGCTGAACCTCGAACCAGGAGATCGCGTGGCGGCCGCGGTGGTTATCGTGCCAGAAGAAGAGCCGACCAACGGCGGAACGCTGATTCAATAGCGCAGTAAGGTTGGACGGGTTCCGCTGAACAGAAAGGGCCTGGTTCATCTCTGAACGAGGCCTTTAGTTCTTGCAGCGCGTGGAGCTCCTCGGGCGGATGCCCCTATTTCGCAGCTTCCTTTTTCTCTCGCGCACGACGCGCAGCCTCCGCGACAGAAACCTGATCTCCGGCTTGGCTCGGCGGACTCGGGGTTCCGCTCGAACCGCTGATCGTTTCGCCATTAACCGCGTGTTCCGAAACTGCATCGCCGGCGGTGGCACGACGGTAGCAGGCGTTTTTGACTCAGCCCCCGGCGTCTCCGGATGCGCCTCCTCGACCGAGACCCGGGCTTTGTCCACTACTTTGCTCGGATCCAGCGGCTTCAGTTTCGAGGATTTCAGCTCATAGCTTCCCTGTTCAGGGGACATGAGAGTAAGGCGGCCGTGTCCCTTCATCAAGCCCGTGGCGATTTCCACTCGGATGAAGTATGCCTGTCCCGCCTTCAGGTCCAGTGCCACGCCTGCCTGAGGGTCGTTGGAGTGGAAGGTGTGTTTTCCGGGATCGATTCTCACCTCGAAGTAGCGCCCATTGTCCATCCGCGCGAGCTGAACTTCATCGCAATAGACCGAAGGCTCGAGAGCGCCACCCACAAACTGCTTGTAGCGGTAAACGTAAACCCTGGCCTGGGCCTGCTTGGCATCAGCAGCCGGTGCGGCTGCCGTCGGCTCTTGGGCGAAGGTGAGCACCTCTGTCAGCAAGATAGCTAGCGATAGAATTCGCAGAGCACGCATCTTATTTCCTTTCAAATAGGTACTTTGCCAGCGCGTCGACAGGCCGGCCACGGCGTCTTAGGTTCAGTGTTAGTGCTGGCTTAAGATATTCAGAGCCGTATTTCTTCTCAAGTTACGGCAGTACCATCGGCAGGGACATGGCCTAAACTTGTGTCGGCAACGACTCTGCAGGTTTTACACGACCGCCGCGCTGGCCCTACTCGAACTCTATCTTCGCAAACCCCAAACCCTGCAACAGGCTGGTAATCGTCGCAGTCGCATTCTGCTGCGCCGTCCGCAAAATGCCGTCAGCCAAGGCGGCCTCCTGAAGCTGACGTTCCGCTTCCTGTCGCACCTGCGTTTCCAGATTCGGATCGGTGGACACCAGCAGCCCAGTTTGCCGGGAATACACTCGGGTCTTCGAGCTGTCGAGCCGGGTGCTGAACAGCTGCGCCGGGGGAAGGTGCAAGCGAACCTGCCTGCCATCCACCCTGACATCGCCCGGTCTTAGGCTCGAGAAATCAATTCCCGCAACAACTTCGCCGTGCACCATCATCAAGAGGCGATCTCCAGCCAGAAAATCGGGAAAGATAGGATTTTCTTTCGCGCCGGTCACCAGCTTGTCCATGGTGTAAACCACGGTCTCCAGCCGTTGCAGCCGCTGAATGCGATCCACTACGCTGGGCTGGCCCACATCAACGCCAAGTGTTCTGCCGGTCACGGCCGACCACATGTGACTCAACCAAGCCCGCCCGGAATTTCGCGACAGCATGACCCATCCGGTTGAGCCCACGGCCAGCACCCCAAGAACCAGTCCGATGACCAGTGCGAACACGCTCGCCGCGGAGGACCGGCCGGGTTTGGCGGACTTGGGGCCAGAATCAGCGTCGTGAGACATGAAGAGAGGCATAAAGACGAGATTATCACCAGGCGGAAGCGCTGGGTTCCGACGCAAAGCAAGGCGGTAAGATCGTGCACACCCTCTCTCAGGTATATGAACGCTCCAGGATAAGGTCGATTATGATGTGGACCGCGGTGCGCTATGCAAAACTCCATGACTAGGTTCCGGTGGGTATGGGTAACGCTGGTTCTTGTCTACTCTTCTCTCGGGATAGCTCAGTCGCAACCTGGCAGCCTCAATTGGCCGCTGGGGTCTGCCGGGGACAGTGGTATTTCTCCCTCAAAGCTGCAGTCCATGGAAGCTGCTGTCCGATCGGGCGCTTTTACTAAAATCGGCAGCGTTCTGATTGCCCGCTACGGAAAGCTGGTCTATGAGGGCTATTTTGAGGGCGACGCGAACACCCGCCGCGACACTCGCTCTGCCACCAAGAGCATTACCGATGTGCTGGTTGGCATCGCCATTCGCGATAAGAAGTTGAGTGGCGTAGATGCCCGCGTGCTCTCACTGTTGCCGGAGCGAGCTCGCAAGCTACAGAACCCTGATCCGCGGAAAACCGCTATCACCCTGGAGGACTTCCTGACCATGAGTTCTCCTCTTGAATGCGATGACTGGAACGACGCTTCGCGCGGCAACGAAGAACGCATGTATCTCGTTGAAGACTGGGCGCAGTTCATCCTTGACCTGCCCATCCGTGGAAGAATGCGTGTCGGCGAGGAAGTGGAACCGCCCCTATATGGACGATACTTCAGCTATTGCACCGGCGGGGTTTTTACCTTGAGCGAGGTCCTTCAGAAAGCCACCGGTCTGCGGACCGATCGCTACGCGCAACAGATGCTGTTTGCCCCACTCGGTATTGCCAGTGCTCAGTGGGTGTACTCACCGTTGAATATTCCACAGACCGGCGGCGGATTGCGGCTCACCAGCCGTGACCTGCTGAAGATTACGCAACTGTATCTGAACGGCGGCAGTTGGCACGGGACACCGATCGTTGACGAATCATGGGCACGAGCCTCGACCCAGCCACACGCACGAGTTGACGGCGATACCGAATACGGGTATCTCTGGTGGCTGAAGTCGTTCAAGTCGGGCGGGAAGACTTATCCCGCATTCTTCATGAGCGGCAACGGCGGTAACAAGGTAGTAGCAATCCCATCGCTCCAGATGGCCGTCACTATCACCAGCACCAATTACAGCACACACGGCATGCACGAGCAGACCGAAAAGCTGTTGACTGAGTATGTGCTGGCCGCCGTCGAGAAATAGACAGTGAATGTTGGCGTCGTCTGATCAGAGGAGGTCAGGAATGAGTTCCGACGAACTGCAGGAATTGCAGGAACATGCCGAGCACGCCCGACAGACTGGCATGGCCCGAGTCTCGTTGACCATGGCCGTGCTCGCGGTCCTGGTGGCGGCCGTGGCACTGCTCGGCCACCGAACCAGTACCGAAGAACTGGTCCTGCAGAACAAAATCACCGATCAGTGGGCCTATTTCCAGGCCAAGAGCATCCGTCGCCATACCGATCAAATGGTCGTAGATCTCACCTCCGTCCTCACCGCCAAAGATGCCGAACAGATCGCCAAGGTGCGCGAGAAATATCAGGCCGAGGCGGAACGCTATCGCGACGACCAAAACGACCTGGAAGCCGAAGCGAAAAAGCTCGAGCGCGAGGCGGAGAAGGAACACAAACGGGTGGATCGCTATGATCTGGGCGAAGTTTTCCTCGAGATCGCCCTGGTCGTCACTTCCATCACTCTGCTTTCCGGCAGACATGCATTCTGGTATGCGGGCATAGTGATCGGCACGGTAGGAATGTTCATCGCTGCCAGCGGACTGCTGATACATTGAGTCCTGTTCCAGCGTTCCAGCAAAGAAGCAAAGAAGTGGCTGACTCGGCACTCCCTTGAGTGGCGTGGCGCCCTCGCCCGCCGGTAACTTCCTCCAGCGACCCGCGTCCTTCCATTCTTCCCATTCTTCCATTCCCAATCTCCCAATCCACTCTGGATGGTTCACCCATCACCAACAGGAGAACAGGAGGACAGGATTGGGCTTTTGATTCGGTATGTCTTTCGGGGGGACCCCCCGCGGGTAATACTAGCTGGCCTTTAATCCTTTAATCGGCCAATCACAACGGAAAAGGCCACGCTGCTTTCGCAACGTGGCCTTTATTAATGCCGGCAACGACCTACTCTCCCACACACTTTCGCGTGCAGTACAATCGGCCCTGCGGGGCTTAACTTCCGTGTTCGGGATGGGAACGGGTGGATCCCCCGCGGTAAGATCACCGACAAGTCGG
>Ga0070697_100004650_pt1 | contig 10533 bp, 11 predicted proteins | sample KBSK1501metaG_FD_65475 | JGI IMG/M metagenome (GOLD analysis project Ga0070697, IMG submission 65475) | Corn, switchgrass and miscanthus rhizosphere microbial communities from Kellogg Biological Station, Michigan, USA - KBS K1-50-1 metaG | ecosystem: Host-associated > Plants > Roots >... | reverse complement strand
AGAACGTGAGCTTTAGTTATACCGAGGGGCTCCCTGCGCTCGATCGCGTTTCATTTCACGCGGCGCCGGGCGCAACAGTCGCGCTCGTGGGCGCCACCGGTGCCGGAAAATCGACTTTGGTGAACTTGCTTGTTCGATTTTACGAATTTATCGGGGGTGAAATTTATATCGATGGAAGGCCGATCCGCGAGTACGCCCTGCGCAGCTTGCGCGAGGCGATCGGGGTAGTGACGCAGGAGAGTTTTTTATTCAACGGCTCGATTCGTGAGAATCTTTTGATGGGAAAACCAGATGCGACCGATGTGGAACTATGGCGGGCAGTGGATGCAGCCAACGCGCGGGAATTCATCGAGAGGTTGCCGACTGGCTTGGAAAGCGTGGTCGGCGAGCGCGGCGTGAAATTGAGCGTGGGCGAAAAACAACGCTTATCCATTGCGCGCGCGCTGCTGAAGGATCCGCCAATTTTGATCCTCGATGAGGCGACGGCAAGCGTAGACACTGCGACCGAGCGCCTGATTCAGGAAGCACTCGAGCGCCTGATGTTTCACCGTACGTCGATCGTAATCGCGCATCGGCTCTCAACCATCGTGCACGCGGATCAGATTCTCGTACTCGATCACGGTCGAATCATCGAGCGTGGCAGCCACGATGAGTTGCTCGCTTTCGGCGGAAAATATGCCCGGCTGTGCGAGCAAAGTTTGCTCGAAACCTCGCCGCAGCCTGAACTGGAAACACCAGCGGAAATAGCGACTTTGTCAATTCATGCCCCCGACGAGCAACTGTCGATCTAATTTGCCGGACTGAAGATCTGACCTGCGAGGTCCTGATAGTTTCGTTCGAGCTCCCGGTAACGGCGCTAGCTTTCCGCAACGGAGAAACAATTTTGGTTCACGCCTTCCATCAATTGGACGGTGCGGGTGAAGCAGAAGACACTGGCGGCGGAGTGGGGATCACGATTGTTTGTCCCGCCTGTAATTTCCGACCGTCTTCAATATTATTGGCCTTTTGCAATTCATCGACACTCACTTTGTACATCTTCGCTATGGAAGTGAGCGTCTCTCCACGCGCAACTGTATGGGTGTTCCCGCTCACCGGGTGTGACGCAGATTCGACCGGAGCCGTTGAGTTTGTAGGCGAGGGCGTGCTCTCTCCAATCATTACGCCTGGACGAATGTGGGAAATCTGCTGCTCCAGTTTAAGGATTTCCTGAGAGAGCGCGTCGATCTTCGCGTTCTGTTCGGCTATCTTTTTCGCCAACGCCTCAAGTTGAGGCGCATCGGATTTGAGAGGCTCCGGCGCATGCGTCTGGGCTGAAGCTGTCGAAAACAGTGAGAAACCGGAAAAGAGCGTTGCAAAGAATATAGGGACCAGCGTCATGGCGCAAATTTTGGCATCGGCGGCTGTGTCTGGCAAGCTTCTGGAAATGAGGCGCCAACAGGGCGCGCAGCTTGCCTTTCCAATTTTTACCCTTAAATTTTTTCATGCCTGAGCGCATCCAAAAACCACTCGATCCGGTTCCGTGGGGCCCAAAGCAAGGCGATGGTGGGGGGCCGCGTTCGCCGGATGTCTCGAGGCCGGACACAAAAGATCTTCTAAAAAAAATGCGCAAGGTCGACCCCAATCAATCCAAGCGCTATCGCCAGCGCACTGGCCAATAATGGAGCCGCCCCTGGTGAGGCCTGACCAGACTTTTTCTGGCTCGGCCGACGATTTCCCCACGCTGCTACGACGCAAAGGGCTGCTTGGTCCAGCGGCGATTGTTGATCCAGTTGGACCGGGAGGAAGGCTTCAGCAAAGAAGTTGGGAGCCGACGGAGGCGACCACAATTCTTGCTTTCAAATTTTCAGGTGGCGTGCTTGTGGCGGGCGATCGGCGTGCGACTTCCGGCAACACCGTGGTTTACGATCGCGCCGACAAAGTTTTGGAAATTGATCGCCACTCGATTATGGCCATCGCCGGCGTGCCGGCGACGGCCTGGGAAATGGCGCGGGTGCTCGAACATTCATTCCAATACTTTCGGCGGACGCAATTGCAGGAAATGAGCGTCGATGGAAAGGTGCGCGCTCTTTCCAAGTTACTGCGCGACAATTTTGGATTTGTCATGCAAGGCGTCGGAATGGTCGTCCCGATTTTCGCGACCTACGATTCCCATCCAAAGCCCGAGGCACGACTCTATTTTTACGACGCGATGGGGGCGCAGTTTGAAGTGACCGATTACGCCGCAACTGGATCGGGCTCGCCCGCCGTGCGCGGCATTCTTTATTACGAAAACAATTGGGGCGCCAAGCCGCTGCAAAAATTGAGCGAAGACGCGGCGGTATCGATCGCGTTGCGCGCGCTCGATACCGCCGCGGAATCCGACACGTCGACCGGCGGGGTGGATCGCAGCGGGAAAATTTACCCGCTTATCAAGATCGTGTCGCGCGAGGGCATCACGACCTTGCCGGAGACCAAGATCGCTGCCGTCTTCAAGAAAACGGTTGCATGATCGAGGAGCCGTATCGTTGGGTCGAAGCGATCGCAAATCGCCGCGAGTACATCGAGGCGCAGCTCGTTTCGGGCAGTCCGATCGCAGCCCTGGGTTATCGCGATGGCATTTTATTCCTCACGCTCGGCCAGGCGCGGCAGAAAATTTTCGAAATTTATGACCGCATTGCCATGGGGGCGATCGGTCATCCGGGAGACATTGAACGGTTGCGAATGGCGGCCATCGAGCTGGCCAGTACGGAGGGTTTTACGCGCTCGACGGCGGATGTTTCATTGCGGCGGCTGGTGCATTATTCGCTTAGCCCGGTAATGAAGAGTGCGTTCGAGCAAGTTTATGGCGCGCCCTACCTGGCGCGGATGCTCTTTGCGGAAGTCGGAGAACGTCCCGAAGAGGACCTGTTTCTGCGAGTAGAGTACGATGGCGAGATCGCAACCAGCGGCACCAGCTTCGCGCTAACGCGACAGGACTTCGCCGCGCTGAGCGGGACACGGCAATCGAGGGAGCTGATGGAATCATTTCTCAAAGCCGAATATGCTCCGGACACCAGTTTTGAGGCGGCGCTAAAATCCGCACTCGACGCGTGGAGCGTCGGACATATGGCTTTACAGACTGGCGACGCCAAGGAACTGCCAGAGCGGACGGCGGTTACTAGACATCGAGGCGAACAGCTCGCCAACAGCGGAATCGAAGCCGGAATCCTTGAACGCGATCCGAGCAGGGGAATTCGCTATCGTGCGTTATTAGATGTGGAACTACGCGCGTTGATTCACGATTAAAGTATGGGGAGAAATGTTCGCCCGAAGAACACGAATGAGACAAGCGGGCCGGAGCATGCTGGCCTTAATCGGGTTGTTTCTAATGATCGCATCTTTTGTCTGGATGCAGCGGATGTCGAAACCGCAACCCGCAAGAGTGAGAATGGCGCAGCCTTCTCCAACGCCGGGACCATTCGCGGTCGTAGTTCTTGATCCCGGACATGGTGGGCAGGATTCCGGCGCGATGTGCGGCGGCGTGCTTGAAAAAGACTTGACCCTGGATGTAGCACACCGCGTCGATCGCTTGTTGGAGGCGGAAGGGATCGCGACCGTGATGACACGCCTGGGCGACTCTTATGTGTCCCTGGCAGAGCGGGCGGCATTCGCCAATCGCGTGAGCGATTGCATTTTTGTCAGCATCCATTTTAACAAAGACAATCGCCCGGTGTCGACTGGAGTGGAAACTTATTATGCCGCCCATCAAATCACTCCGGGATCATTCATGACTTCGTGGTTGCCTTTCTTGTGGCGAGCACTTTCCGAATCGCCGAACCTGGAAAGTCAAAGCCTCGCCGGGTTTATTCAGGAAGCGCTGGTTGCACGCACGCAGGCGCTTGATCGGGGGATAAAGGCCAAACAATTTTTTGTGATCGCGAATGTGACTTCTCCGGCTGTTTTGGTTGAGGGAGGATTTCTCACCAACAAAGAGGATAATTCCAGGCTGACGAGCGAAGATTATCGCGAGCAACTTGCCGCAGCCATCAGCGACGGAATTTTACGTTATCGCGACGCTTTAAAACAACGTCAATCAGCCGTAGCTGTGACTGCGTCGGGAAAGCGCTGAATAAGCAAAAAGTAGTGGCGTCAAAAACGGAAATCGAGATGAAAGCCAAAGTGGTTGCGCTTGTTTTCCTCGGATCGGTTGCGCTGGTTCGAGGGGACCAGATGATCGAAAGTGTGCAACAGGCGCTGAAGGATCAGGGGTTTTATTATGGCGAGATTACTGGGGACACGAATGCGAATCTAACGGCCGCGATTCGGCGCTATCAAATTCGCAATGGACTCGAGGTTAGCGGTGAGCTGAACAGTGAAACGCTTCGTTCACTGGGAATTAATTCTTCTGCGTCTGGACAGCCGGCAGTGAGGGTTAGCCCATCGCCAAGCCCTGGCGCCTCTGATCTCCAAGAGGAATCGGCAGGCGCGGCTCCGGTGCCAGGGCAGCCGCTCTCCAACCCGCCGCAAGATCGACAACTCTATCCATCGAATCCTGTGACGCCTGGCGCTGCACCGGGAGCAATTTTTGCTGGGACCCCCTACGAGGCTGCGCCGCCCGATGTGCAGCGCAATCTCGTGCTTTCCGCACAAATAGCGCTGGCGCGTCGCGGCCTCTATCGCGGTGAGATTGACGGTATGTACCAGCCGGCGGTGGAATTTTCGCTGCGCGCATATCAAGCACGGGCGGGGCTTCAGGTTACAGGCCGGTTTGATTTGGAAACGCTTGCCGCCCTCGAGTTATTGCCGCGGGCACGTGCACCGATCTTCAATCCGTCCCGTCACCGCGTCCGTCCTCGGCCCGAGCCGCCCGTGCGCGGCGAATGGGTTCCTGAATAGGCATCGAGCTTGGAATCTTCGTCGAATTGCAGTCACGCCTGCATTACGATTTTGGGCCATCGAAACGTACCGACTGTAGTTCGGCGAAGACTGTGCCGACAAAAACTTGCGCTTCGATGCGAAGCAGAATTCGATTATTGTCGTCCGAGATCCAGATTGTGGCGCGCCGAAATTTCCGGTGTGGCTCCAAATCGAGTTTTTTGCCAATTCGGTTAAGCTGCAAATCGATTTTTATCGCAGTGTAATTGCCGGCGCGCACTGAAATTTTTTCCCGACCTAGTACCGTGACGGTGGCAAGATAGGCAGAAGTCGCGGGATAAACGACGACGCGGTGGATGCTGCGGTCCCTTAGTAGCTGACTCCGCAGATAAAGCATCGCCGAATGCAAATCGAACAGGTTGGGAAAACTAAAGTCGCGGATCTTTGTGTCGACAGCGCCGCCCTGGTCTTCTGTGCGCGCGCGAATAACCCCGTTATTCGTGAAAGTGAGCTGAGTAGCGATTTTTTTTGATCGATAATTTTCCGTTTGCCGGGTTTCGACTGGACGCAGCGTTTCCCCATTAGCGAGCGCATGATAATTGACGTCCAGTTTCCATAAGGCGCGGACAAAGCTGATCGTCCTTCCCGTTGCCTCGAGCTGAAGTCGGTCTTGAGATGGTTTTGTAAAATGGACTTCTCCAGTGGCCGCCGTTAGCCCAGACCAGCCGAAACGATAGGTTGCACGAAGAGGTCGAAGCTCCGGAAAATTGCCGGGTCGATCTTTAGTGAGCGTTGACTGCCAATTCGCGGCCGAGTTGAAGCTGAACGTGTGAAGCAGGAGAAGAACGATTGCACCCTGGCTTGAAAACCTAATCGAAAGGTGCGCGGCTTGAAACCGCTCATAAATCGTTGCCCTGCGAGGTGAGCACCTCCTTTTCACCTGGACGAAAAAATACACGCGAGCTTAGCTCGCGTGCATTTTTGAATTGTCGAAATTAAAACTAAGGTTTCAAAGCTCTCGCCGGGGTCGCGGACGGGCTCGTCGAGGTTTTCTCGCTTGAGATAGCGCGGCCGGGCTTGTTGAGAACGGCGATAATGTCACTGGTGAAATCGACATTGTCGTGTGAGTACATTAAAACAGGGACGCCGTTCAGGCTCATGCCTGATCTGTCAAACACCAAGTCCATGTTGTTGGTTTTGACTTTTTCCATCACTATATCGGTGATTTCTTTTACGATACCCTCTCGCATGCGCATCGCTTGTTCTTGCAGCTGCCGTTCGCGAGTTTGGCGGAATTCGTTGATTTCCCGCTCCATATTCTTGATGTTGGCGATCTTGTCGTCGCGCTCCTTCGCTTTTTGTGCTTTGGCGTCGGCGCTCAGCGCTGGGGCATCGAGCTGCTTGTTCAGGTTGTTGATTTCATCAAGCGCCTTCTTATAGGACTCCGCGCGATCGTCATACTCTTTCTTAGCCGCGTTTTTGGCGTCGTTGATTTTCGCTTCAGCGTCCTTGGTCTTGTTGCATTCCTTGAACGCGCGTTGCATATCGACAGTTCCGATTTTAAGAGCGCCCTGGGCAAAAGCCACGACCGGAAACGCGAGCGTGAAAGCCAAGGCCATAGAGAGAAATTTTTTCATAAGACAGAAGTAACGGTGGCTGGAACCCCTTTAGACTGCAACCATTTATATTCGTTCAAAATTGATAACCGACATTGAAGTTGAATTTCCCACCGCCGCTGTTCCCAGCCTTTTGAAGTGGAATTCCGTAGTCGATTCGAACCGGACCAATCGGCAGATCGAGGCGAACTCCAACGCCGATATCGGAGGCGAGATTATCGAACTCGATAGGAGGCTTCGTCGACCCGGGCTTTCGTGTAACCGTTTGCGTGTGTTCGCCGAAATCCCACGCATCGGTGTTGACAAGACCAGTATCGTAAAAGATCGCCCAGCGCGCTTTCGCGACAATAGGACCAGTGAACTCCACCGTTGCTCGCGCCATGCTTTTGCCGCCGAGCGGTTCGCCGGTAAAATCCTTCGGCCCGACGTCGCGAAAGTTAAAGCCGCGAAGGTTGTTTGAGCCGCCGAGAAAGAGTCGATCGAAAATCGGAACGTCATTGCCGCTACCCCACTGATTAACCGTCGCGAGTTCGCCGTTGAGGACCAAGATCGTGTCCCACTTGAAATGGAAATACTGGGAGGCCTCGAGGTCCCATCCGTAGATCTGGGTATCACCTCCGAGAAAACCGCCGGCAACATAGGGCGAAAGACTCACGCGCTGACCCACTCGCGTGAGCAACGGATTGTCACGCCGATCAAAAACAAGACTGGTGAAGATCTCGCTCTCCACAAACGAACCTTTTTGCGCCTGGATCAACGCCGACGCGGCTGAGCTTACATTGAAAATATCGATGTCTTGAAGGCGGTAACCCAAGCTCGCGTACATGTATGCATTGATCGGCTTGCGTGCCTCGACTGAGAACCCGTAATTGCGCTGATTATAGTCCGAGCTCAAGTAGTCTGCCTCGCTATAAAAAAGCTGACCGCTAAGCGAGAGCTTCCGATCGAGGAAATAGGGTTCCGTCAAGGCGAGGATAAAGTCCTTTCGTTGCGTGCCGTACTGAATGCGCAACCTGAACTTTTGGCCCGCACCCGTAAAGGATGGCCAGTTCATCAAATCGAAGTTGCCTTGCGTGAGCTCCACGAATCCGACCAGGCTGTCGATCGTGCTAAAGCCAGCGCCGAAGCTGAGCGAACCGGTTCGTTTCTCTTGCACCAGAATCGTGAGATCTTTACGGCCGGCTACGTCCGTATCTTCCGGATAAGTTTCGACCTTCGAAAAATAACCCAGATTTTCAAGACGTTTCTTGCTCGTGTCCACACGGACGGTGTTGAAGACATCTCCCGGCGCAATGAGCACTTCGCGACGAATCACCTTGTCCTTGGTGCGTGTGTTACCGACAATATTGACTCGCTGCAGGAACGAGCGGTCCCCCTCCTCGATCTTATAATGCACGTCGATCCGAGCAGGACCGGCCGGTGTGCCTTCCGGCAAAATCACAAGATCGACATAACCGCCGCTGCCGTAGGCATCCGCAAGCGCCTTCGCATCGTCGTGCAGCGCCTTCGGCGAATAGACGCTCCCTTCCTTCATCTTCAACAATGCGCGAATCTTTTCTTCCGTCGCTACTTTCTCTCCCGAAATTGTCAGCTTACCAACGTGATACTGAGGACCTTCCACAATCACGATCGTGAGAATCATCGGACCATTGTGGCTACGTTCCCTACGCACGTCCTTAATTTCCACATCGATATACCCGTGGTCCTGGTACCACTCGCGGATTTTGTCCAAATCCTGTTCCAACTGCACTTCGTCCAGTCGGCCGGATTTATCGATGAAGGAAACCAGCGTTTTGCCTTTCGTTTTCATCTGTTTGCGCAAGACCCTCTCGCTAAAATGCTCATTCCCCTCGAAACGGATCCGGCGCACTGCGCCTTTTGCTCCTTCGTTGATCGTGAAAACCACACGCGAAGTCCCGCGCTTCTCGTCAATTGCATCGACCCGAAATTGAGCGCTGATGTCAGTGAAACCATGTGCCTGATAAATTTCGATGATTTTCTGGCGCGCTTCCTCCAGTTGTTGCTCGTTTATTGGCTGGTTAAGCCTCAATTTGATTTCTTTGCGTAGCCGCTTTGCTTTGATGCGTTCGGCGCCATCGATTTCGATCTCACGTACGATCGAACGCGTCTGCACTGATACAATTACCTTCACGCCGTCGCCTTCCGGCTCAGCGAAGATGCGAACGTTTAGAATGGAGCCCGTCTTGTAAAGAGTCTCGACATCCTGCTCAACTACTTGATCGGAATAGGGCTGGCCCACTCTGGTTCGCATTTGAGCGAGAATCCGCTCCTTGCTCACCGTCGACGGCCCCGTGTACTTCACCTCGATTGACCGGATGATCGGAGGGCCCTGAGGCGCCTGGGGACTCTGGGCCCGGGCCGACATCGCGCCAAGCAGCGCGCAAACGGACGCGACCCAGATTGCAAACGGCAGGGGGCGCATCCATCCGGAAAAATATCTCATAAGTTAAGAAGCGCAGTCCCGCGCAAACGAACCCACGCGAGACAGGCGGCTATATCGGAAAGAAGAAGGCAATCGTCAAGGCGAGATTTTTCCGTGGAAGCGGGCGGTTTGTCCACGAACAACTGTTCCGCAGGTTTTAGTTCAAAAGCTCGTACCAATTATTTCGTCGGCGCGGCTCGTAGCCAGCATCGCGAATCAGCGATTCAATCTCTGTAGCGTTCAGTCGAAACGTTGTCCCGGCGCTGCTCACGACATTCTCCTCCATCATCACCGATCCGAAATCGTTCGCGCCATATTTGAGTGCAACCTGGCCAATCCCCGGGCCCTGCGTAACCCATGAACTTTGCACATTGTCGATGTTATCCAAAAGAATCCGGGCGACCGCTTGCGTCCGCAAATATTCCGCGACGCCAGTCGGGTGCTTCACCTTTAGAACGGTATGCTGCGGTTGAAATGTCCAGCAGATGAAGGCGGTGAATCCGCCGCTGCGGTCCTGCTGTTCACGAATGCGCTGCAAATGCTCGATCCTGTCTTCAACCGTCTCGAGATGACCGAACATCATTGTGGCGCTCGATCTCAATCCGAGCTCATGTGCGACTTGCATCACTTCCAGCCATTGGGCGCTGTTAATTTTCAGAGGCGAAATCTTTTTGCGCACGCGATCAACCAGAATTTCGCCGCCGCCGCCAGGAATTGAACCCAGCCCCGCATTCTTGAATTCAGAGATCACCTCGCGCAAAGGCATGCGGAAAGTTTCCGCGAAATGCTGAAATTCAGGCGGACTGAATCCGTGGATGTTAATGTGCGGATATCGGTCCCGTATGTGGTGCAAAAGATCGACGTACCATTGGAATGGCAATTTCGGATGGTGGCCACCCTGCATCAGGATTTGAACGCCCCCCGCGGCCGAAAGCTCATCAAGCTTTTGATCGATCTGCTCGAACGAAAGGACATAATGATCCTCATCTTTCTCCGTTCGATAAAACGCGCAGAACTTGCAGTACACATTGCAGATGTTCGTATAATTAATGTTCCGATCCACAATGTAAGTCACGATCTCTGAGCCACGGGCATTGTACGATTTAGCCTTTGCCAGATCGCGCCGCGCAGTCGCTAAAATGCCCAATTCCTCGAGCGGCCAGCGATATAACTCCAGCCCTTCATTGGTTGAAATTCGTTCGCCTGCGAGAACCTTTTCTGTCAACGCATCTCGATTTAGGAAAACCATCGCGCGCCATTTTATATGACGTGGCGACTCATTGCACGTAGATCATTCTCATGATCAAGAGCGTGGCAATCGTCGGCGCTGGCGTATCCGGGTTGACCTGCGCCGTTGTTTTTGCCGAGCGCGGATATCACACCGCGATTTTCGCGGGCGAAATCGGGCAGCGGACAACATCTGGCGCGGCTGCGGCACTTTGGTTCCCATATGACACCGAGCCAGCCGACAAAGTGATCGCCTGGGCGCTAGAGACCTACAAGGTACTTGTCGATCTTAGCTGCGATGTGCGGAGCGGCGTCTCAATGATTGGGCTCCACCAATTTTCTCGGACCAGTGAAATTCCAATTCCAGATTGGGCGCACTCGTTAGGCGCTTCTGTCATTCCGATCGGAGCGGAG
>Ga0070697_100004647_pt1 | contig 10534 bp, 7 predicted proteins | sample KBSK1501metaG_FD_65475 | JGI IMG/M metagenome (GOLD analysis project Ga0070697, IMG submission 65475) | Corn, switchgrass and miscanthus rhizosphere microbial communities from Kellogg Biological Station, Michigan, USA - KBS K1-50-1 metaG | ecosystem: Host-associated > Plants > Roots >... | reverse complement strand
GAGAAGCTCGGCGGCGGCGGGATGGGTGTGGTCTACAAGGCAGAAGACGTTTCACTGGGTCGCTTCGTCGCGCTGAAGTTTCTTCCTGAAGATGTCGCGCAGGACGCCCAGGCTTTGGAGCGATTCCCCCGCGAAGCTCGTGCGGCCTCGGCGCTCGACCATCCGAATATTTGCACCACCTACGAAATCGGTGAGCACGATGGCAGACGCTTTATTGCTATGGAATATCTGCAGGGGATGACCCTCAAGCACATGATCGGAAATCGCCCGCTGGGGTCTGGTCCAATTGCGAAGCACTCCGGAGTTCGCTCGGTTGCTCTCCGCCGCCAAAGAGTGCCAGCAGAAATTTCTGGCAGAACGAGACCGCTCCCGATTGAAAGGGCGATAGCGCCAGCGGAACTCAGCAGAATTCAAATCGTGGACCGCCACGTCCGTAGTAATATCTGCCGCTGCGTCCCAGAGGTGCGTTCGGATGCCCGCGCTGCTTGTTATGTTCATCATCCAGTTTGTGCGTCTGTTATTGGAGGGTAGGTCGAATCCAGCTACCGACGCCACAGCACTCAACCATCAAGCAGAGGAATCTGCTTCGAGCGGCAACTATCCCTTGGCCGAGAAGAAATTATTGGCCTTGGTGAACATGGCTGAGCGGCAAGACGGGCGGGATGGAATGGCAGTAGCCGTATATCTCCGAAGGCTGGCACGGCTAAAGTTCGAGCAAGGGGACAACGCTGCAGCCGAATGCCTGCTTCAGCGCGTGCTCACCATCCAGGATAAGAATCTCAGCCCGAGGTCTGCTGATCGCATCTCGACCCTGGAATGGCTAGCCCATTTGTCGCAGACAAAAGGCGACTTAGATGGTGCCGTAAATCTCACTAGACAGATTCTTGGGATCCGGGCTGCGGCCTATGGGGAAGATGACTTGGGTGCGGCGAACACCCATAACAGTCTTGGCCTTTTACTCCGGGAGAAAAGCGACCATGAACTTGCGAAGGCGGCATTCCTTCGCGCATTGGAAATCCGGGAAAAACATAGCGACGGAGATGAAAAACTTCTGGCTCTGAGTCTCAATAATCTCGCGGTAGTTCGCGCGGAAGAAGGCCAACTCGGAGAGGCTGAACAGTTGCACCGGCGCGCACTGTCGATCCGGGAGAGAGTACTTGAACCAGTGAGTCCTGACATCGCTCTCAGTCTCAGAGGCCTCGGCGAGGCGCTTTGGGGAAAGCACGACTACGCGGGGGCAGAGCCGCTCTATCGCCGTGCCATTGAAATACAAGAAAAAGCGTTTGGGCCAGACGATCCCCGAGTGGTGGTCACGCTCAGCGTGCTCGCCAATTTGCTGCTGGAAAAGGAAGATTATGCATCGGCCGAACCGCTGCTGCGTCGTGTGCTTGCATTGAAGGAGAAAACGCCCGGAACTGAGCCGCTCCAACTCGCAGATGCGATCCAGAACCTCGCCACCTTACTCCGGTTGAACGGCAGCTTTGCGGAGTCAATAACGCTGCACCGGCGTGTGCTGGAGATTGGGGAGAAAGAACTGGGGCCAAATCATCCGGGCATATCCAACACCCTCAACGACCTCGGTTGGCTACTTTGGCAGCAACGAGACTACGCTGATGCCGAAATACTGATCCGGCGTGCAGTCACGATCGGTGAGTACGGCGGTGAGAAAGCCATCTCAGTTGTGCCAAGAGCTCTATACAATTGGGGACTACTTCTAAGGGATAAAGGTGACTACGCTGGCGCTGAAGCATTGGTCTGGAGGGCCTTGGCGCTCGAGGAAAAAATGCTGGGGCCGAATACTCCTGATTCTGCCTCGGCATTGGAGACACTCGCGTCTATGCGGGCGGTTCAAGGCGATTCCAAAGGAGCCGAGCCGCTGCTGCGGCAAGCTTTGGCCGTAAAGGAAATAATCTACAAACCCGATCATCCTTCGCTGGCATCCACTTTAGCAAACCTCGCAGGTATCCTCGAACCTAAGGGTGCAGCCGATGAAGCGGAGGCACTGCTGCGGCGCGCTGTCTTTATCTACGAAAACGCTTCAGGATCGCAGGACCGTGCCTTGGGCTCAACCTTATACAAGCTGGCCAAACTGCTACACAAGAAAAGCAGGTTCGACGAAGCAGAACCCCTCTACCGACGAGCGCTTGCGATCTGTGAGAAATCGTGGGGACCGGACCATCCGGAGACCGCGCGCGTCATGGGGATGCTAGCCAGGCTGCTTGAAGGCGCAGGAGACTTAACCGGTGCCCGCCTGCTCCTCGGCCGCGCTTACAACATCTCAGTCAAGACGCTCGGAGAAAGTCATTCCACCACGATCACAATGAAAACATGGTTGAATGGGATGATGATAAAGTCGGCAACGACAATGCAAGTGAACTAGATAGCATCCCGAAACCCGCGTCCGAATGTTTCTTGCAGGCTACTGACCTTCTGTCTTCCTATAATCCTTCGGCAGCGCCTTCGCCAGATCCTTCCACTTCACCAGCACAAAGCCCTGATCCTTCAAGAACTGACGAAACTCCGGACTCTTTACCATGTCGAGATCGTGTTGCCGCCAGGCCGCACCCCAGTCGGGATGATCCCAGGTAGCGCCGCGCATTTCTTCATCGTCGTATGCGAGATGCACGATCAGTTGATACACGCCAGGTTTCAGCGGAGTCAGTGTCTCCTTGTACCAGTCCAGCCAATCTTTCGCAGACACACCCGAAATGTGGGGACAGACGGGACGTACCCCGGTTTCTTAACGCGTCTGAGCCGACAGAAAAACTGGTGAACGTTGCCGTCTGTCCCCGAGTTTTCCCCGGGGTCTTCTACACCCTAATCGACCCAAAAGTCGAACGGCGCGGACGTGAGTTTGCTGGGAAAAGCAACACAGTCGCAAGTACCTGTAAATTCCGATGAACTCCCTAGATAGGTTGCGATCGCCGTGTATTTCCCAGATTTCGAGAAACAGAATCCCTCAGCCGAGAGTTCTACCCGACAACTCCTTGGAACGGTCATCGTTCAATGCATCTCCATGACTAACCCACTGATAGCGCGTTAGCCGGAATTACTGTTGTGAAAGCGCCAAGAGGCGAGTATGTTCTCCGGCCACGCTCGTGTGACTACGTGGCGCTCGCCTTCTCTTTCCACCTAAAAGTCGATGTGCATGCGAGCTCCAGGTACCCACACCGGGCCGCGATCATGGTTGTATCCTGGATTGCTTATAAATTGCGCTTGAGCAGATGCAAAAACTCCGCGCCAGATATGGGCGGTATAATACGTCTCCCAAATATCCTCGCGACGGTAACGCAATGTGCCATCGCCGAGCAGGAAGCCTTGACCGCCGAGCCGAAGATATTCGGCGTGATCATCACTAAGGCCGTTGCTGACGAAAGCGGAGCCAATCTTATCGAGCTTTCGATGCCATTGCTCTCCAGCCAGATCAATACCTACCAGGCCCGTATTGTTGGCTTCCGTGTAGGCAAATGACTCGTGTCTGCCTTCGTTCCATCCTGCCCTGGCGAATGCCCGGAAGTTGGCGGGCAGCGTTTGCTCAATGTTAAAGCCCACGCCATACTTCAAAGAACCTTGGTGCCGGTGAGCTTGGATATCCGGCTTAGAATCGACACTATGCAGAAAAGCTGCGACCGCTTCTCGATAATCCCCCATATTGGCGGTATTGAAATACGATAGCGCACGGATTGTCGTCTTTTGCGAGCCCAGTATGGATGGCCGGATTTCGAATTCCAGGTTTTCAGCATGAGCGCGCCTCAGGTCCCAGTCAAGATCAATGCCGTTGGCGACTTTCGGCATCAGCATCTCGCCAAACCGGACACCGAATCGCGCCTGCTGATACTCGAGAATTGCCCCATATGTATACCCACGTGTGTCCGCGGCGTAGTCGTAGGCCCCATTATTAACGACCGTCCAGTTCGTAAACTGAAGATGGCCGTCGCTGCCGACCGAATTCGTATCGAAGAAGTCGGCCGTGCCGAATTTACCGATGCGGATCTCCAGCCGCTTCGCCGGAACTGTTTTTGAAATCGAAAATGGGTTTCGTTCCTGCTCCGACTCCGCGCCTGACAGTGCAATTGTCTGATGGACCATGATGCGCGCGATATACGGCTTGGGACCCAAGTCGGGATTGCGAACTACGTCCACATTGGTGAAACCCGCCAAGCCGAGAGCATCACTGATGCCGCGTCCTCCGGTGCTTTCCACATCAAACAGCAGCTCGGTTCCCCGCCTCACTTCTACGCCGGTGTAGAGAGTGAACACACGCGAAATCGCATGCTCGCTGGTGTTCTTCAGACTGTTGGGCCCACTATACAAAGCGGGAAATCCGCCATGACCCTGAAGAATAAAATTTGCTTGTCCTGAAATCCAAAAACGGCCTTCCGGATGAGGAAAAATCGTTACTGGCGGCTGGTCATCCGTGACTTCCTGCGCAGCCACTACTCCGATTAAGGCGATGAGGAGGGGAACGACGACCAGGTTCTTAATATTCATCGTTCATCCTCAGACCCCAGAACATCGCGATCAACAACGTGAACATCGCAATCTTGGCGATTTGTCGCCCGGTGATGAGCCTCTTCTTCAGTGACCCTTCTTCCCATAATCCTTCGGAAGCGCCTTCGCCAGATCTTTCCAACTGACCAGCACAAAGCCCTGCTCCTTCAAAAACTGGCGAAACTCCGGACTCCTTACCATGTCGAGATCGTGTTGCCGCCAGGCCGCGCCCCAGTCGGGATGATCCCAGGTAGCGCCGCGCATTTCTTCATCGTCATATGCAAGATGCACGATCAGTTGATACACGCCGGGTTTCAACGGAGTCAGTGTCTTCTTGTACCAGTCCAGCCAATCTTTCGCAGACACATCCGGCGTCATTTGCAAAACACTGTCCACCAGAATTTCGTTGCTGGGAACTTCGTAGCCGGGAGGAAGTTGCCTTGGCGTTACGCTTTCAAAAAGAACTGGCAAGCCGTAGGCGTAACCCATGCGAAGATAGACTTTAAAAAAATCAGTGGAAGCGAACAATGTTCCCATGTGCGAGTCCAAGTGAGTCAGATGGATGCCCGATGCTTGTGCCCGATCGATCTGCGCCCGCAATTCAGTCTCAACTTCTGACACTTTCGAATTTTTCGCCACCTCCGGTGTGTCGAGCGGCAGATATCCCTGGGCATCCAGCAAACTCGGCACCTTATCTTTCGAACTGACCGGACCCCAGCGAAAATCATTCCACTCGCTGTTCAGACGCCTGGTGAATTCCCAGATCCGCATCGGGATGGTTTTTGGCGTAACGCACGACCTCGGGGAACCACGGGCACGGAACCAGAATGCTCGCCGAAGTCACCCAGCCCTTGTCCAATGCTTCAAAGATGGCCCGGTTGACAGAGTGGTTCATACCGAGATCATCGGCGTGAATGATCAACAGGCGCGCAGTCGCCGGATATCCCAGCCGCTCCTGGACTGTGGGGTTATTCTGAGCGACCGCCGAAATCGCCAGCACAGCAAAACAAACCGCGATCAAAAATCCCCGTAACTTGTCGGTGCGCATGATTATCCTTTTGCGTGCCAAGGTTAGATGACGCCAGCATTCTAAAATAGCATTCAGCACTCAGCACTGAGGAAGCAGCACTTGGCACTTAGCACTTGGCATTTAGCCCCTGATCTTTCACAACTAGCGCAAAACCCCCAAATCAGCCCGAGCGCTGTTCTCGATTGCATCTACAGCGGCCGCAGATGGGCCAAATGCTAAGTGCCAAGTGCCGAGTGCTGACTGCTGAGTGCTATTTCTGTTGACACCGCCCCGCGAACCATAATCCAATACGCCGTCTATGGCGAGCACCGTAACTACCTCTACTGAAACCGGCCCGCGCCTCAGAAGGACTCTGACGCTTTGGGATCTAATTCTTTACGGCGTCATCGTGATTCAACCTGTGGCTCCAATGTCCGTGTTCGGCGTGCTCAGCGCGCGCGGCCACGGTCACGTGGTCACCACGATTCTGATCGCTATGGTTGCCATGCTCTTCACCGCGATCAGTTATGGCCGCATGGCGCGCGCCTATCCCAGCGCTGGCTCCGCCTTTACTTATGTTGGCCAGGAAATTAATCCCGCCCTCGGCTATGTGACGGGGTGGAGCATGGTGATGGACTACATGCTCAATCCCATGATCTGCATCATTTGGATCAGCCAGCAAGCGCACGTGTTTGCCCCCGGAGTGCCGTACGGAGTATGGGCTATTTTCTTCGCGCTAGTTTTTACCGGACTGAATATTCAGGGCGTCAAGACCTCCGCCCGCGTGAACGCCGGCTTGGCGGCCGGCATGGGAGTGGTGATTGCCATCTTCTTCGTGGCTGCAGCCCGCTACATTTTTGGCAATTCACACGACGGCGCTGCGTTCTTCACTCGCCCTTTCTACGATCCTCAGACGTGGGATACAAAGTTAGTCTTGGGCGGAACTTCCTTGGCGGTGCTGACCTACATTGGTTTTGATGGCATCTCCACGCTTTCGGAAGAAGCCGAGAACCCGCGCCGCAATATCCTGATGGCCACAGTGCTCACCTGCGTGGTGATCGGTCTTCTTTCCGCTTTGGAGGTTTACGTAGCTCAGTTGGTATGGCCCGCTTCCGAGCCCTTCCCCAACGTGGATACCGCATTCACCTTCGTTGCCGGACGGGCCTGGAAACCTTTGTTCGCGATTGTTGGATTCACTTTGGTGGTGGCCAACTTCGGCTCCGGCATGGGAGCGCAGCTCGGCGCCGCGCGCTTGCTCTATGGCATGGGACGCAGCAATGCGCTTCCCAAAAAGTTTTTTGGCGCAGTCGATCCCAAACGCCGTGTGCCGCGGAATAATGTGATTTTTGTCGGCGCTCTGGCATTAGCTGGTGCCTTTCTTCTGCCTGCAATTGCCGGCGCGGCGACGGGCTACGAACTAGGAGCGAACTTGCTGAACTTCGGCGCGCTGATCGCTTTCATGGGTGTGAACGCCGCGGCCTTTGTTCGTTACTTTGTCCGCGAAGAGAAAAAGAAGCTCTCCAATTTTTTTCCTCCACTATTGGGTTTCGTCATTTGCCTGATTCTGTGGTGGAATCTCAGCACCAAAGCCAGGATTGTCGGCGCTCTCTGGATGGCCGTCGGCATCGCTGTGGGCGCATGGAAGACTCGGGGCTTCCGTGGCAACCTCATCGATTTCGAATTGCCGCCCGAAGAAGCGTGAGATAAATCGCATGTTAGGTTCTAAAGAGATTGTCGCGTTTGTTCCCACCACGGACTCGCAGAAGGCGCGTTCTTTTTACGAAGGCGTACTCGGACTTCGTTTTATCAAAGATGATGGCTTTGCTCTCGTGCTGGACGCAAATGGGATTATGCTGCGAATAGCCAAAGCCCCGGACTTCAAACCGGCACCGTTCACCATTTTGGGGTGGAAAGTCTCAGGCATAGAAAAAGTTGTCGCGAGTCTACAGGAGAAGGGTGTCACCTTCGAGCGCTTCAGCTTTTTTCAGCAAGACAAACTCGGAATTTGGACCGCTCCCACCAGCGACAAAGTAGCCTGGTTTAAAGATCCCGATGGCAACATCCTCTCAGTTTCAGAACACGTGTGATCTTCTAAGGACTGACCCCGCTGAAACCACCTTGTATTAGTATGCCGATGACGGCTTACCGATCACCTCATGCCAGACAATGCTGAAGCTGCTCAGGCCTATCACGACGCTACGAAGCATTCCTTCGCCAGCGTGCGTGCCAACGCGCACTCCTTAGATTTTGCCAACCAGCCCTTACCTTTCAAGATCTATGCCACGCTGGATCCGATTCGTTTGCCTGCCGAGGTCCGGCAGACGGGAGTAGCCGCACTTTCTGCCATCGCCGAAACTGTCCCGCCGCAAACCAATGCCGCACCTGATTTAGAGGCCGTCGCCCAACTCCTCTACCTTTCCGCTGGGATTACCCGGCACAGGAAGTATCCCGGCGGTGAGATTTACTTTCGCGCTGCCGCCTGCACCGGGGCGCTCTATGAAATCGAGCTTTATCTGGTTTGTGGCGACCTCGCGAACCTGGCAGCCGGTATCTATCATTTCGCGGCTGCCGAGTTCGGCTTGCGTAAACTCCGCGTTGGAGATTATCGCGGCATTCTCGCTGAAGCCACCGCCAGCGAACCGGCCATCGCTCACGCCCCAATGATTATCGTCTGCACCGGTACTTACTGGCGCAATGCCTGGAAATATCAGAACCGCACTTACCGTCATTTCGGATGGGACAATGGAACACTACTCGCCAATCTGTTGGCGGTCGGCACTGCATTAGGCCTTCCGTCGAAAGTTGTGTGCGGCTTTGTGGACTCGACCGTGAACCGCCTGCTGGATGTCGATGCCCAGCGCGAAGTCGCGTTCTCATTGGTGGCCATCGGCTACGACTCGTCGCTTCCTCCTCCGCCGCCGGAGGGAGTCTCTCCTCTCGGTCTCGAAACTATTCCGCTTTCTCGCACGGAAATTGACTATCCGCTGATGCGCGAAATGCACGACGCCTCTTCGCTCGATTCTCCCGCGGAAGTCGCGGCGTGGCGTGGCCGAACTCCACTCACCAAGCTGCCGCCCCCGACGGGTCCAGTGGTTCAGCTCCGTCCCTTATCTGACGCCGAAATACCTCGCGATCCGATCGAGCAGGTGATTCTCCGTCGCGGCTCGAGTCGCAAGTTTGTCCGGACCCCGATCACGCTGGTGCAACTCTCTACCATGTTGGACAGGGCCACCCGTGGCGTACTCGCTGACTTTCTCGATCCCACGGGATCTTTGCTCAACCATCTCTACTTGATCGTCAATGCTGTGGAAGGTGTCGAGCCCGGAGCTTATGTTTTCCAACGCGATCGTGGAGTGCTCGAGTGTCTGAAGCAGGGAAATTTTCGAGCCCAGGCTGGCTACCTGGGATTAGAGCAAGCGTTGCCTGCCGATGCAGCCGTCGACATCTTCTTTCTTGCGGACTTGCGTTCCATTCTGCAGCGTTTTGGCAATCGTGGATATCGGGCAGTGCAGTTAGAAGCCGGCATTCTCGGAGGAAAAATTTATCTCGGAGCTTATGCGCAGCACCTGGGCGCGACCGGTCTGACTTTCTATGACGACGAAGTGATTAAGGTCTTTTCTCCACACGCGGAGGGTAAGAGCGCCATTTTTTTGGTCGCTGTTGGTAACAGCGACAAACTCAAACCCATCAGGGGCTAAAGCCCGTCGTCAGCGAGCGTAGCGGCACGGCCGAAGCCGTGCCCTTTCAAAACTACGCAACTTGAATGCGAGCTGACAGAAGACCGGCATCTTACTGAGGCACATTCCACCCACTCACCGCCACTGCTGGTTTTGCTGTTGCTAATTCGCTTGCCCTATATGTCGCGCTAACCTCACGCTTTTCTCCCGGCAGCAGCGAGAAGTAGTTGTCTTGCCACAAAACCGGCAGAATTTCCTTTACTCCGTTGTTCACTTTCAGGCGAACGAAAAATGCCAGGCTCTTGCTGGGATTCTCTACGGTTACATGGGTGATCGCGTCCGCGCCCTTGCGTTCATTGCGGCTGGTGACCTTCAGCTTGACCTTGGGCAACTGAGAAAGCGCAGTGTAATCGGCGTAGGAGGAGGTCGGCGTGGTGTACCAGTTCGATTTTTCCCAATCGAGCGTCTCCGGCTTGCTTGAGAGCCAGTAAAAGTTAGATCCCACCAGTTTCCCAGCGGCATCCTCGAGACGCAAGGCGAGGAAGTAGGTCGGGCTCAAATCCTGAATTTCTTTCAACGTCAAAACTTTGTTCGTGCTGTCCGCCGCAGCATCCAGTGTTTCCTGCTGCGAGAACTTTTCCGTCATGTCCAGGTTGAAGATTTTCGCCGTGAGCTTCAGACCCTTTGCATCTGCATATTGACTGCTCACAACCCAGATCGAACCGTCGTCATACGAATACACCGGATGCAACGGCTCCATCGCCTTCTTCGCTCCGAAGTAGCCTCCACCCGGCCGCAAATAAAAGTCGTACAGATGCCAGATCACCGACGGCCACGCATTGTTCAGCATCCACTGGATCACTCCCGTGGATGTGTACTTGTTCCGGCTGTAGGCTTCGAACATGGCGCGAATACCCTCATATCCCATTAGCTGGGATTTAAAGGTGTAATCCTCTAGTCCGGTCGCGCTGCCATAGCGCGCGTTCAAAGCGTCAGTAAATACATGGATGTCTTTGAACTCGCCGCCGCCCGCGTGATAGTTCCACCAATCGTCGATCGGCCACAAATGATCTTTCGGCAGCATCTCGCGCGTGCTCTCGATAGGAGGCACGGCCGGCCCCGGACTGGTTTCGGTATTGAAGCCATACGCTCCCCCGCATCCGCCCGGATTGCAACTGTGTGGCTGCGGCGCCTTCGAGTCAGTCAGCCAATAAGACGGCGCAACGTATTCGTAAGGACCAGTCATTTTGACGCCGCTGTCGCCGGTCACCGGAGTCGGCTTTCCGGCTGCTGAAGACACCACGGGATTGGGCCAGCGCGTCTGCTTTTCGACATTCAAATAGATCTGTTCAACGTC
>Ga0070697_100004646_pt1 | contig 10536 bp, 9 predicted proteins | sample KBSK1501metaG_FD_65475 | JGI IMG/M metagenome (GOLD analysis project Ga0070697, IMG submission 65475) | Corn, switchgrass and miscanthus rhizosphere microbial communities from Kellogg Biological Station, Michigan, USA - KBS K1-50-1 metaG | ecosystem: Host-associated > Plants > Roots >... | reverse complement strand
GCTTTGAGCACGCGGCGCATGATCTTGCCGCTGCGCGTCTTGGGTAGCATGGAGACGAAGTTGAGATCGCCCACAACGGCGATCGGACCGAGTTCGCGGCGAACAGTGTCCAGCAGTTCCCTGCGCAGCTCTTCGGACGGCGCGTAGCCGGTTTTCAAGACCACGAACGCGGAGATCACCTCCATGCGAACCGGGTCCGGACGAGCGGTCACGCCCGCTTCCGCAACGCCGGGATGCCGCAGGAAGGCAGTCTCGACCTCGATGGTGCCGAGGCGGTGACCGGCGATCTTGATGATCTCGTCGGCTCGTCCGCTGAACCAGACGTAGCCATCCTCGTCGAAGGAGGATGCGTCACCGCTGAGGTAGAGGGTCTTGCCCGGGATGCGGCGCCAATAGTCGGTCGCGTAGCGCTCCACCTCGCCCCATAGCGTCGCGGTCAGTCCAGGGAAGGGCCGCTCGATCACCATCATCCCCTTCTCGTTGGGCGGCAACGCCTCACCGTCGGGCGAGACGACCATTGCCTGCACGCCAGGCAGTGCGATGCCGCCAGAGCCCGGCTTTATGGGCAGCATGCCGATGCCCCACGGGTTGCCGAAAATTGGGCCGCCCGTCTCGGTCTGCCACATGTGGTCGATCACGGGTACGCGGTCGTGCAGCACCTCCTTCTGCAGCCATTCCCAGGCTGGGATGTTGAGGACCTCGCCGGCGCAGACGACTCGTGTCAGAGACGTAAGGTCATGCTTGCCCGCCGGTCCGGTGCCGTATTTCATCATCGTGCGGACCGCCGTCGGGGCGGTGAAGATGCCGGTGACTGCGTTCTCCTCGATGATCCCGTAGAAGGTCTCGGGCGTCGGGTGGTCGATCGTTCCCTCGTAAGCGATCGTTGTGCAGCCTGCGAGTAGCGGCGCGTACACGATGTAGCTGTGGCCGACGATCCAGCCGATGTCCGAAGTCGACCACCACACGTCGTTCCCCTTCAAACCGAAGACCCAGTCACCCATCGAATGGACGTAGACCTGGTAGCCGCCCTGGGCATGCACCGCGAGCTTCGGTTTGGCGGTGGTGCCAGACGTCGCGAGGATGAACGCCGGCTCGTTGGACTCCATCCACTCGACGCTGTCGCTCCTGCCCTCGCCGAGCGCCATGAAATCTTGCCAGTAGACGTCACGGCCTTCTTTCATCGCGGGTGCGTCGGCCCCGCGGCGGTGCACGACGACCTTGCGCACTTGTCTGCCGTACTCCGCAAGCGCTTCATCAACGATGCCCTTGAGCGGAACGTCCTTGCCTTTCCGGTATGTGACGTCGGAACAAAAGAGCACCTCGGCACCCGACATCTGGAGCCGGTCTCCCAAAGCGCCTGAGCCGAACCCCGCGAAGACAACCAGGTGGACTGCCCCAACCCGCTGGCAGGCCAGCATCAGGACAATCGCCTCCCGGCACGTCGGCATGTATATGCCGACACGGTCCCCTCTGCTGATGCCGAGGCCACGCAGCGCCGCCGCGATCCGACGCACCGCGTGTCGCAGCTGGGCGTAGGTCACAACATCCCGACCGCCGCGCTCGTCCAGGCAGACAAGGGCGGCCCGACCGCCTTGTCCCGACTCCACGTGGCGATCGACGCAGTTGTAGGCGAGGTTTGTCTCCCCGCCTATGAACCAACGAAAGTAGCGGCCGCGGTCGTCCGGGCGTTCGGGGTCCCAGTCGAAGACGCTGTCCCAGTGCCGGCGCCAGGGCAGTGTCTCGCCCGCCTTTGCCCAGAAGCCGTCTGGATCCGCACGGGCGGCAGCTATGAATTCTCCGACCTTGCCATGGTCACGAGCGATGGCGATACTCCCTTCGGTCCCGAGGGCTGCTGGCTAACCCCTGCCGCTCAGACTCCAGTCGACGCCTATGTCGAAGTCTGCGCCCAAGTCTCGCCGCTGACAATGCTCGCCGCGGCACCTGGCGGCAGCGCCCGCCGATGCCTCAGGTATGAGCGGTCCATGAACGATCGGATCAGCAGCGGGATCCGCCCGCTCATGACCATCCGTCGATCGCGAACGAGTACCGCGTCGCCCGCGAGGTCGGGACCCATGAGGTCTGGCTGGTCCGGCCGAAGCACCGGCTGGAGGGCAGCGCCGTCGAGCGAACGAATAACGTTGGCGGCGGTTTTGCGCGCGGTGCTCCGGATCGACTGAAGGGTCGGCGAAAGGCGATGGCCAGCGGGGGCAGCAACGACGTCGCCGATGCCAAACACGCCTGGCGCCGCCTCCATCGCGCTGTCCACCTTGAGCATCCCGCGAGCGTCAAGGAGATGGTGGGGAAGCCACTCTGTACAACCCACGAGGGGGGCAGCGACTGCAATGAGGTCTGCGTCCACCGTGCGCTCCGCCAGCACGACTCCATTCGCATCGATCCGCACCACCGAGCCCTCGCTGCTGAGCCGCCCGCCGCGCCGTTCGAAGAGTCGCCTCATGTAAGCCGTGGCCCGCTCGCCGAATCGTCGGGCGAGGGTGCCATCGGCATCGATCGCGGTGACCACTACGCCCGGCCGGTGAGCCGCAATCCAGGCTGCGTATTCCAGGCCTGGACCAGGGCGCTCCCACCCGAACACCACGGCGACGTGGCGCGCGCCCGCAAGAACCCCGGCAGCAAACTTGCCGGCGTCCTCGAGGTCGCATGGAAACAGCGCATGAGCGCGGGCACCGGGTACGCGGTCGCGGTCGGCCACAGCTCCCGTTGCGACCACCAGCTTTTCGTAAGAAACGGCCGCGCCTGATTGGAGGATGACGCGACGTGCGTTTAAGTCGACGCCTGCGGCCCTATCGGAAATGGTCTCCGCCCCAGCTGAGGCCAGAAGGTCTGCGAACGGGATGACGGGAGGTCGAGGACCTCCGGCGGGCATCTTGATCAGCCACGGCCGATAGGTCACGTAGGCCTCGCTGCTCACGACCTTGACGGAGAGGTCAGGTCGCAGCTTTCTCAGGGCCAGACTGGTCTCGAGCGCACCGAACCCGCCGCCGACCACAACCACGCCGGGCGTCATTTCCCGGCCCCCTCGACTCGGACGTGAATCCGGAGGCTCTGACTCGGCAGCTGGTCTGGGACGGCGCGCACCCGTCCGGCCGGAAATTCCGCGGAAGCTCTTGGTGACAAGCCTGTTTCACCTGAGGCCTCGAGGAGAGCCATCGCTGCGGGCTCCAGAGAGATCAGTCCGGGAATCGCCCATTCCCAGAGTCGAGTCATCGCGCGCAATGGCCACCACATCGGCATAGTGCCGCCCTCCATATTTCGCTAGAGACCACCTCTAATCGATAGGATGGTACTCTATTTCAATGCGAGACGTCGTCAAGACCAGCCGGAATTACAACGCGACTTTTCGAAAGCAGCAGGCCCAAGCAACGCGGAGCCGAATTCTCGAGGCGTCTCGAAGGCTCCTTGCCCGGGGTACGTACAGCACCCTGACCATGGCGGACATCGCCGCCGAAGCCGGGGTCGCGTATCAGACCGTCTACTCGATCTTCGGCACCAAAATCCGGCTCGCGGAAGCGCTTGTCGAGGCGGGTTTCGCGCACGTTCCCGGCGCGTTGAGGCTGTTCGACGCCATGTTCGAGTCACCCGAACCCGAGCAATGGTTCCGGACTGCAAGTCGTGCTACGCGACTGATCCTGGAGCCCTGTGCGGACCTCGCTCAGTTCATCCGCGAGTCCGGAGACCCGGGTCTCCTCTCCGGCTATCAAAAACGCGAGGACGCGCGCTATGTCGCAATTACAAAGAGCGGCCTCATTGCACGATTGGTGAAGAGCGATCGCCTGAACCCGCAGCTATCACCATCGGAGGCCGTCGCAGTGATCTGGGCCATGTCCGGCGCCGACGTCTACCACCAGCTGGTTTTCGGTCAGAAATGGTCACCAGCCCGATATGAAGAATGGCTTGCGGACGCCTTGATGAAAGCCGTACTCAAGCCGGCGACGCCACGGACGACCAAAACACCCAGATAGCCCCGGCGGGATTCGGCATGTTTGGAGCAAAAAACGTCTAAACACGCCGGTGATAGACGCTTTTCGCACCAAAAACGCCTAATCGCAGCGAGACATCAGCTTCAGTGGGATTCGGCGCCAGGGAGTGCGCCGCCGGATTCCGCAGCGCTCGCAACCAGACCCGCCTCATAGGCGTATATGACAGCCTGGACGCGATCGCGCAGGTCGAGCTTCATGAGCAGGCGTGCGACGTGCGTCTTGACCGTCGTCTCCCCAATGGAGAGCTGCGCACCGATCTCCGCATTGGTCAGCCCGCGTGCGAGAAGTCGAAGCACCTCAGCCTCGCGATTCGTCAGGTCGCGCAGCGCAGTGCAGGACGCTCGTAGTGGCGGCCGGCTCCCGGCGAACCGCTCGACTAACCGCCTTGTCAGCGCCGGTGCGAGCAGCGAGTCGGCGCCGCGCGCGGCCTGGCGGACGGCCGAGACGATGTCTTCGCCGGACATGTCTTTGAGCAGAAACCCTGACGCTCCCGCGCGCAGCGCCTCGTACACGTACTCGTCGAGGTCGAACGTCGTGAGCATGAGGACTCGAATTGGGATTCCCTCAGCGAGGATCAGCCTGGCCGCCGCGATGCCATCCTGACCTGGCATGCGGATATCCAGCAGGAGGACGTCTGGTCGCTCCCGCTTCACCAGCTCGGTTGCCTCCTCGCCGTTTCTCGCCTCCCCCACCACCTGCATGTCGGCTTCGCCCTCCAGAATCAGGCGAACTCCGCTGCGCACAAGCTCCTGGTCGTCCGCGATGGCGACCCTGATCACGCTTTCACTGTCAGTGCCGGGAACTGTGCCCGCACCTCGAAACCGCCGTCCGGGCGCCGGCTCCAGTCCAGCCGTCCGCCGCACGCCTCGGCCCGCTCGCGCATTCCCTGAAGACCGCGGCCGCTCCCCGTGGCCGGGGCCGCCGTCCGGCTACTCGTGCTGTTCGCGACGACAAGCTCGACATGCGCGCCGGCGTTCCGCACAGTCACCTCTGCTGATGCACCTGGCGCGTGCTTCAGCACGTTGGTCAATGCTTCCTGCAGAACCCTGAACGCCTCGAGCTCGGTCGCAGGGGAAAGCGCTGCCCCTGGCTTGTCAATGCGGAGACGGACTGACAATCCTGTTCCGCGTGCGCGCTGGACCAGCTCTTCAAGATTCTGAACTCGCTCGGTCGCCGGTGAGTCGCGGCTTGAACTGAAACCCATCCTGAGCTCTGTCAAGCCGTCGACCGCGACCTGAGAGATCGTCTGCATGGCGGCCTCGGCTCTTTCACGATCTGAAGTCCACATGCGGCGTGCGGCGCCGGCGTGCAGCGCGATCACCGTCAGGCTGTGACCGATCGCATCATGCAGCTCGCGTGCCAGCCTCGCGCGCTCTTCCAACACAACGGATTGCAAGCGAGACTCGCGCTCCTCGGCCAGCAAGATGTTGTTGGCGCCCAGCTCCTCGACCAAACGTGACCTCTCGCGTAACACGCGACCACCGGTCCATGCCAAGAGCAGGAAGGCGATGGCGCCTGGCAACACCTCGACGCCAAAAAATGCCAGCTCGCCAAGGCAACAGATGGCGAGCCCCACGAGGGATCGTCCGCGACTCTCGAAGTAGGCCACAGCGAACGGGGGAAGGAAAGACAGGCTTATGGCAGTGAAGGTGCCGCTGAACGGTGCCACGAGCAATCCGAACAGCGCGGCGAGCGCCCACAGTGCGGCTGTCATCAAAAGGGGACGGCTCCATGACAGTGCGATGGGCGCGGCGATGAGGAAGCACCCTGCCACCGCAATCGGGAACGGCACGCGTGCGTTTCCCGCCTGCCCGATCTCGACGAGCAGCCCGACACAGACGGCGGCGGCCGCGATGGCGGCCCAAGGGAGCGCCGTCTGGCTTCGTGCAGCGAGTTCGGCGCGGTGCGATGGGCGACGATCCACGAGCGGCTCGTGATGCCCAGCCTCGGGCCGGTTGGTGGAAGCCAACGTAACGACCACCCTGCGCGTCTCAGCCAAAAGATCCCGCGCCCGGGATTCAATCGTCGCCACCGCCTCAGGCCCGCCGTCTTCAAGGAAATGCTGTGCGGCCGCGGCCTCCAAAACAACTGACTCCATCCCCGAGACGAGCCTTTCGTGAAGCCGTTCTGTCAACGTCACGCGCTCGAGTGCGAGCGCCGCGCTTGTCCGGGCCGAGCGCTCTGCGTTGATCTCGTGCTCCTGCTCGCGAAGCTTGACGACAAGGGCGTGGCGTGCTCGGACAAGACGACCGGCCAGAACCGGCGCTCCGACGATGAAGACTCCAAAGAACGGCAACGCGCCGGATAGCGTGTGCTTGCCGGGCCCGAGAAGATCGATCACCACGATCAGGAGCAGCGGCTGGAAGATGCCGACCGCGACTTCCCGGCCGGTCCCGTGCACACCGAGCGAGTAGCTCAGGACCAGGAGGGCGAGGATGGGTACCGTCACGTCGGTCGACCCAGCCGGCAAGACGGGAAGCAACGCCCGCGCCAGCGAATCCGCGGCTGCCAAAACGACCAGGAGCAGTAGCCCAAGGAGTGGACGCGAGCGCCGTAGGGCCAAAGACGCGAGCGGGACGGCAGCCAAAGCGGCCGATGAGAGTCCGGTTGCTCCATCGCCGCGTTGGAGCAGTTGCTCGAGGCCGGCCGCAAGCATGAAACCGAGCGCAAGGAGCAAGTCCGATGCGCCTCCTCTCGGGAACCCGTCGGCGATGTGTCGGATGCGCGCGCCAAACCGACTGAGCACGCCGAGAGAGTAGAACGACTTAGCCGCGTCCGGCGTCATCCGTTAGGAGGACTGCTAGCGGACGACTCGAATTCGGCCGGTAGATGGACGACAGCCGTGCTCAGCCCGCATAGCCTCCTTCTCACGGTCGCACCAGTGGCCAAAAACGACAGGAGGAATCAATGGATACAAGCGGATGGGAAGCGCGGCATCGTGTGTTGATAGCCCGGCTGGCTGGGATCGCGGGTATCGCGTTCGTTGCGCTATCAGTAACGCCGGGCAACCTGGGAGGTCCAATCTTCGACAACAACATCTCCACGCCGCAGATCGTGGACTGGGTCAAGAACAACGGCGGCGGCATAACGGCCGATGGCTTCGTAGGAGCCGTAGGCGCCAGCATCGTCTTCCTCATGTTCGTGCTGCTGGTCAGGGTCACCGGCGGTCGCGGTGTCCTCGCCGTCATCGCGTTGAGCTCGACCGCAGCGTTCATGGCCATCGATTGGGTTCACGCGGGCGTCTACTACGCGATGGATGACGCAGGCCAGCGCGGACAGGCCGACGCCGGCATCGTCGCGCTGTTCAGCCTCGCCAAGATGATGACGTTCGCCGACGGCTTCGTCATCGGGATTGCGGTCGTGGCGATAAGCCTCCTGGCAATGCTCTCGCGTACTCTCCCGTGGCCGCTGGTGTGGCTTGGCTTCGCCATGGGCGGATACCACCTGGTGGAGACTCCAATCCAGCTGGCGATCAATCACAGGGCGAACGGCGTAACCGGGCCGATCGACGTGCTTATCTCGCTGATCTGGGTCGGTGCGGTGGCTCTGGTCCTGCTCATCAAGCCGATTTGGGGCGTTCAGACGCGGGCTTCGGTGCCTGCTGCGGTCGCCAGCTGATCGCCGCCGATTGACTCGATGGTCAGGATCAGCTCGCATGCCCCACTTGCTACGTGCGTCTTGCACAAAGAGGGTCAATTGAAGCCCGTTGATACGTGCGTTTGGCGCAAAACGGGCCGAATAGGCTTGGTAGCCCCGGCGGGATTCGAACCCGCGATCTCAGCCTTGAGAGGGCTGCGTCCTAGGCCACTAGACGACGGGGCCGCTTCTGGTGGGCGGCGTTGGGTTTGAACCAACGACCTCTTGCGTGTGAGGCAAGCGCTCTCCCGCTGAGCTAGCCGCCCATGGGAAAGATCATTTTACCCAGCCCCCGTACGATGGGCAGCATGACGACAGCCCCGCTCGCCGAGCGCCACTGCGTCGCCTTCAAGCCGGGCACGCCGACCCTCCCAAAGCCAGAGGTGGATCGGCTGCTCGAACAGGTCCGCGACTGGGCGGTCGTCGAGACGGACGGCCACCTCCAGCTCATGAAGACCTTCAAGTTCAAGGGCTTCATGCCGGGGGTCGAGCTCGTCGACGAGATCGCCAGAATCGCCGAGGCCGAGGCCCACCACCCCGACCTCCACCTTGCCTACGGCTCGCTCCGCGTCGACCTCTGGACCCACGCGGCGGGCGGATTGACCGAGAACGACTTCATCCTGGCCGCCAAGATCGACCAGATCGCGCCGGCCTAGAGCCCTTTCACACTTTCTTAACCGCCTTTCCTTTGCTTTGTCGGGAACTACCCGATACAGTCATCGGCGCTCGATGCACTTCATCCTTTGCTTCCTGTTTCATCAAAAAGAGCGAGAGGTGCTGCTGAAGGGGGTCCTGCCCGGCGGAATCGACGCGGTCGTCTTCTGCTGGCGCTGCGACCGGATGCGCGGCCGGGCCGTCCGGGTCCTGCAGCTGACGCCCAACGGCATCCACGCCTGCAGCGCCCACTCATCTCTCTAGAACGACCGCCGGGTAGTACGCCTGTAACGTCGTCCATCGCGGGAACTCCTGCGCGGCCTGGTCGCGGAGCGCCAGGTCGACGCCCCAGCTGACGACCACCACCACGTCGCATCCTGCCAGCTGGTCCGGGGTGGTGACGACCGCGAAGTCAGAGGTGTAGGCCGCCAGCACCTGCTCGTCGCTATGGATCACGCAGGCTGTGCCTCCCGAGGCGTGCACGCGTTCCACCGCCGCCGCGGCCTGCGGCAGGGCCAGCGGATCGACCGTATAGGTCGGGAGCTGGGCGACGATGGCCGCCGCGGCGCCCAGCGCCACGACCGGGGCGAGCACCCACCACCGCTGGATCGCCGCCGCCATCAGGAATGCGAAGGCCGGCACCAGGAACATGAAAAAGCGCGGATAGAGGAACGCCGGCTCGAGGAGCAGCCAGAAGACGAGCACGACCGCCCCCACCACCCCCGCGCCGGCCCACAGCCACGCCTGCCGGCGCTGCGTCCACAGGCCGAGGCCGGCCGTCGCCAGCCACAGCCCCACCGGCAGGAGGGCCGGCGCCCCGACGATGAACAAGACCAGGTCGCGCGGGAACGTCGGGTAGAACAGCGGAGGCGGCAGGCCATGCCTGGTCAGCTCCGTGAAGAGCACGCTCGCGTTGGCGGCCAGGCCGATGACGGCGGCCGCGGCCCACGCCGGCGCGGCCGTCGACAGCTCGGGTCGCGAGCGGCGGGTCGCGATCCACGCGATGTGGCACAGGAGCACCACCCCGGCAAACAGCTGGGCGGCGATGGCCAGACCCATCACGGCGGCGTACGCAACCAGCCGCCAGCGCGTCCACCGGGTGGCGAGCAGCCAGGTCCCCACGACCGAGCCGAGCGCCGCCAGGCTGTAGCCACGTAGATCCCGGCTGTTTTCCACAAACAGCGGGTTGGTGGCGATGTACAGCCCGGCGCAGACGCCGGCCAGCACCCCGAAGCGGCGGGCCAGCGCAGCCGTCGAGACGCCTGCAGTCGCCCCGCCGGCGAGAGCCGGCAGGAACCGATACACCACCTCGCTGCGCGAACCGGTGGCCGAGTAGATGACGTGGCTCACCAGCGAAACGAGGACGTGGTCGTTGCTGGCCACGTGCTCGAGGCGGATCGTCGGGATGACAGACCGCACCGCGAACGCATCCCATATCGACGGCGTGGCGACGAAGTTGGCGAAGCTGGCCGCCGCGTCGTAGCCGAAAGATCGGTTCGCACCGATCATGTAGAAGACGAACGTCAGGACGCCGAGGAGTGCCCCGGCAGCTACTCCCCTACCCGACGTCCCCGACAAGCTCTTCGACGTCTTCGCCCGTGTAGGCGGCGGCCTGCATGCGGAAGAGCCTCGCATAGCGGCCGTTCAGACGCATCAGCTCTTCGTGCGTCCCTTCCTCGACCAGCCGGCCGTGCTCGAGGAAGACGATCCTGTCGGCGCGGCGCACGGTCGAGAAGCGGTGCGAGATATAGACGGCGGTCCGGCCGCGGGTCAGCGACCGCAGGCGCTCGAACAGGTCGTACTCGGCCTGCGCGTCGAGAGCGGACGTCGGCTCGTCGAGGAGCAGGATTCGCGCGTCCTCGCGCATGAACGCTCGGGCCAGTGCGACCTTCTGCCACTCGCCGCCCGACAGGTTGACGCCCGCGTCGAACCACTTGCCCAGGGCGGTGTCGTATCCCGCCGGCAAATTGGAGATGAGCTCGTCGGATCCCGCCTGCTTGCTCGCGCTCACGATCGCCTCGCGATCGGTGATCTCGGGCACGTTGCCGAGGCCGATGTTCTCGGACGCTGTCGCCTGGTAGTCGACGTAGTCTTGGAACATGGCGCCGATCTGGCGGCGGAGCTCGGCGGGCTCGAATTCCTTGATGTCCACGCCGTCGATGAGGATGCGGCCCTCGCTCGGGTCGTACAGCCTGCAGATGAGCTTGAAGAGGGTCGTCTTGCCGGCGCCGTTGCGACCGACGACGGC
>Ga0070697_100004644_pt1 | contig 10537 bp, 9 predicted proteins | sample KBSK1501metaG_FD_65475 | JGI IMG/M metagenome (GOLD analysis project Ga0070697, IMG submission 65475) | Corn, switchgrass and miscanthus rhizosphere microbial communities from Kellogg Biological Station, Michigan, USA - KBS K1-50-1 metaG | ecosystem: Host-associated > Plants > Roots >... | reverse complement strand
ATTCTCGCGGCAATAGCATTGGCCACAAACGTAAGCGAAGCCGATGCCGGCGCCACCAGGCTCACATCACCCCAGGAAAGCCCGAACAGCAGACTGTAAAAGGCGAGCGTCATGAATAGAAGTCCGAGGAGGAAACTGGGATTACTCACAATGCGAGCGAAGACTGTAAACAGTCCGCAGCGGCGCCGAAGATCTCCCACGTCGCCTACCTGCTTCATGGCCCGGGAGAGCAGCACATCACCGGTCGTAGAAGTCAGCACGATCACGCCGATGCCGCTCCAGGTGTAAATCTCATTCACCGTTCCGCCCTCGTGACTACCTCCTGCGCGCAACACTTAAGCGCGTCTTCTCGAGGCAACTCTGTCAGCGGATGATCGTGGTGTGTCAGCGCCGGACCTTGGGTCACGAAGCCGACTCCGGCCGAGATCAGAAGAATTCCCAGCCAGCGCGTTGTGGTCACTTGTTCATGCAAAACAAACTTCGCAATCAACGCCAGCAACACGTAGCCAAGGGAAGTGGCGGGCAAGACGTACGTGAGATCAGCCCAGGAGAGAGCCGTCATATAGGCGGCAAAGAATCCCAGCAGAAATAGGATTCCCAGTGCCACCCACGGATTCAAGATGGCGGAAATGAGGCTGGGAAGATCGTGTAGTGAGACGCCGCCTGCTTGCTTCATGCCGTGAGCAAGCAGCGAATCTCCTGCCGCCGCAAACAGCGTGACTCCCGCCAAGACTAGATACTTGCGATACGTCACACAGATTTTCCCCAGGCCTTCGCTGGCTCCGCATTGGGAGGAGCTGCAGTCCCGGTGGAATCATCGTCGGCCTTCTTGCCGACCAGCTTGTTCCGCATGGCGCGGACTTTCAGGAAGGTCTTGGCTTCTTTGTACAGGCGCTTGCGGTCGTTGCTGTCGAACGCAGCTTTCTTCAGAATGCGGAACACAGCCTTGGGGCGGAAGTAGTACTCGTCGTAGAACCGATGCACCGAATGCAGAATTTCCTCCGCAGGCAACCCAGGATATTGGATGTGCGCGAGTTGATGTCCGCCTTCATCTACCATCTTGTTCCCGGCAACCATGAAGCCGTTCTTAACGGCGAAATCATAGAGCTCGGTTCCAGGGTAGGCATGCGCCACCGAGACTTGGATGGTTTCCACATCCAATTCCTTCGCGAAGGCTATCGTGTTCTTGATACTTTCCCGCGTTTCGCCGGGCAATCCGAGAATGAAGTCACCATGAATCACCAGGCCGAGTTTGTGGCAGTCCTTGGTAAACTGGCGGGCGCGTTCAATAGTCGCCCCCTTCTTGATGTTCTTCAGGATCTGCTGGTCTCCCGATTCGTATCCGACGATCAGCAGCCGGCACCCGGCTTCCTTCATTGCCTTCAGAGTCTCGTAGTCGGTGGTGACCCGCGAGGTGCAGGACCAGGTGAGCTTCAACGGCTTCAGCTTCGCACATAGCTCGACGGTACGGGCCTTCTGGATGTTGAAAGTATCATCGTCGAAAAAGAATTCCTTCACGTACGGCCAGTATTCTTTGGCCTTGGCCATTTCAGCCGCCACGTCGTCGGATGAGCGCTTGCGCCAGGCATGTCCGCTCAAAGTCTGCGGCCACAAACAGAAAGTGCATTGCGCCGGACAGCCGCGAGTTGTGTAGAGCGAAACATAGGGGTTCAGCAGGAAAGGAACGTTGTAGCGCCGTACATCCAGATCGCGGCGATAGACATCGGTTACGTGAGGAAGGGCATCGAGATCTTCGATCTGCGGGCGATCCGGCGTGTGCACCACCGATCCGTTCTTTCTATACGAGATGCCTTGAATCTCCTCGAGTGGTTTGCCCTGGGCATACTCGACCACCGAGTAATCGAATTCCTTGCGGCACACGAAATCAATGGCCGGGCAGTCGCGCAATGAGCGATCGGGCATCACGCTGACATGCGGTCCGACGAACCCGATCTTGATCTTGGGATTGACGTCTTTGATCGCCTCCGAAAGGCGGATGTCGCCAGGGAAGCCCGGCGTGCTGGTGAACAGGACCATGAATTCGTAATCGCGGGCAATCTGAATGGTCTCTTCTGCTGAGACGTAATGTGGAGGTGCGTCCAGCAAACGCGCTCCCTCGAGCATGCCCGTGGGATACGCCAGCCACACTGGATACCAGTAGGACTCGATTTCGCGGGTGGCGGGCCAACGGGATCCGGCCCCGCCGTCAAAATTCTCAAACGAGGGCGGATTCAGAAACAATGTTTTCAAAGGCATAGATTTAGAATGACTTATACTAACATCTCCTCACAGATTTCCCCCGGAACACGGTTGTACTTCGGGATACGCCTTGCCCAAGTTCCCCTGTCGTCGCGCCTCAGCGCGAACAGCATTCGCCTCAGGGGTAAACCATCAATCCTAAAGATCCATGCCCTGTCCGGGCAATGGCCTAACGGTGAATGGTACTTGGATGCATTGAGCAGGCAAAAAGACCCCTTGGGATAACAGGCCGGTGGAATGACAATTCTGTTTTCAGAGTAGGGCGAAAACGCTTGTCCGACTGTCATTTGCCAGACGCTACCCATTCCTGCAGATCGCCAGTGGCGCGCAGCAAGGCGATGCGAGCCTTCTGCAGTTCGAAGTTCGTGTCCTGCAGCATGTCATAGCGCTGATTCGCCTGGTCACGAGCGTCTTCCATCTCCGGCAACGAGGCTGTGCCTGCATCGTAACGAACCTGCAGCGCCTCAAGGTTCGACTCAACAACCTGATGTGCCAGATCCGCAACTTCCTGGGCTGCCGAGAGTTGCTGCACTGACCGCTGAAGTCGCAGAGTTTCTTCCGAGACTCTATTCTTTGCGGTTTGCGCGTCATTTTTGGCGCGGAGAGCTTCGGCTTCTGCTGCCTCGGCATGCGCGTGCTGCGTAGCGCTTAAGAAAGGAAAACGAATCTCCACACCGATAGTGAAGTTGTGGCGCTGAAACGTTCTGGGTTGGAAAAACTTTTGGTAATTGTTCAGCGTGGTCGAAAGCAGCGCGTATTGCGAGGCGAAGTCCACAGTGGGATAGAGCGCTCTGCGTTCTCCGTGGGCGCGGAATTTCTGCGCGGCGGCGCGCAAGTCCGCCGCTTGTACCGCCGGGTTCACTTGCAGTGCTTTCACTGCCAGATTATCGTCCTGCTTGATGTCAGGCAACACCGGAATCGACTCCGGTACAGCGTCTATCGAATCTGCAGGTAGCCCCGTGAGATTGGCCAGCCGGGCGCGGAGGACATCGATCGCGCCTTGCGCTTCGGTCATGCGATAGCGGATGCGCGCGGAAGACAGGCGCGCCCGGTTGTGCAACAGAGCGCTATCCACACCCTCCTTCACCCGCTGCTCGACGATCTGCTCCATCTTTTGCGCATCCGATTGCTCCTGCTGCAGTTTCGCAATCAGGCCCTGCCACTTGCTGAGTTCGGCGTAGCTTAATACCGTGTCCTGCACCACCTGGTTGCGCTGATCCTGCACCTGCGCGGTGCTGGCCTGCCACTCGGTTCTCGCGGCGCGAATGAATTGCTGTAGTGCCGGGTTTAGCATCGCGGACTGCGCGTTGATATTGAAGATGGACGGTGCCGAACCTTCAAGGCTGAGCGGATAGCCGTAAGACTGTCCCAGGCCTGAACCGAAGATCACTTGTGGGAGATACTGGTTGCGCGCCTCGCGCAGGGCTGCGTAAGCCCGTTGTGCGTCGGCCGCAGCCGCCGCAGCTGTCGAACTGTGGCTCAATGCAAGCTCCACAGCCCGCTTCAGCGGCACAGGCTCCGCTGGGAGCGTCGTAGAAAGAGAGAAATAGATCAGACAGGCAAGGACAGCAGAGCACGAGCCACAGCGTGAAGCAGGTTTCATCTGTTCACCTTTAGATCACCGCACCAGTCTAGACAGCCGATTGTAATGAGCCGATTGTAACCAGCTGATTGTAATGAGCAAGACGACCGAGTACCTGGAATTTGGTGTTGGCTCTGCGCAGAGACCTGTCCGCATGTCCCGCAGCACTTGGGTTCGGGAGTGGCGCCCGAACGCACCGCAGCAACGACGGGTACTGTCATTTGTTAGTGACGACGTTGTTTTGGCTCAGACGGGCAAGCGCGTCCTGGGCCAGCGAATAGCTGCTCGCCATCGCGAGAGCGGCACGATACTCCTGCGCCGCCGCTTGCTTGTCGCCCTGTTTCTCAAGCAACGTGCCAAGCAGGTAGTGCGCTCTGAACGCCGGAGCTTCTTCAACAGTAGAAGTGGATGCGAGATAGCGCCGCAGCAACTGGATCGCTGTGGGAATGCTGCGGCCGGCGCGGTTCAAGGTTTCGGCCGCATCGACCAGCACTTCGCCGGAGTTTGGTTGTTTGGTCTGCGCTGCGCTCGCTTGACGTATGGCAGTCTCCATTTCGTCAAGCTGGCCGATGTGACGGTAAAACAGCGCCAGGTTGAGCCAGGATTCCGCGCTGCCGTGGCTGACTTCAATCGCTGAGCGATATTCCCTCTCGGCTGCGGTCAAGTCTTTCTGTTTCTCGGCGATTCGTCCGCTTACCCAATGGGCCTTGGCAGGATTCAGACTGGCCAGAGACTCGGCCTGCGCCTGCGCCTTGTCCTTGCCGCCCCCCACAATTCCAGGCGCTTCCAGGTAAAACTCAGCCAGATCCGTTCGCGCATCGGCGCTGCTGGGAGCGAGCTGCACCGCCTTTTCGAATTCGTTGCGAACTTTTTTCGCCAGGCCTAAAGCGCTTAACCAGTTGGCGCGATCCGCCTTCTCCCCGTAAATGCGCCCCAGCCAGAGATGGTACTGGCTGCTGTTTGGAGCAAGCAAGACCGCTTTCTCGCAAGCGGAAATGCCGCGGTCCCAATTCTGCAGCGCAAAGTAAGCGCGGCAAAGCAGGTTGTACGACTCCGCGTCCGCCGGCGCGTTGTTGACCTTGCCTTGCAGAATATTTATCGCGTCGTCAACACGGCCTGCCGCCAGCAGGCTATGCGCGTCAACCGGAGTTTCTGCGGCAAGCGCAATGTTGCACACTAGTCCCAGCAGGACCGGCAAGACGATTTGTTTGAACCCGGCCATCCCTATTGAACCACCTTAACCTGAAGTCCCTCTTTCAACGGCTTCGTATTTGTGGAGCTGATTGCGACTTTTGCGTTCTCCTGCAGGCCACTAGTGACTTCAACTTGAGTGAGATTGGAAATCGACGTCCGCACCGGTTGCCTGCGCAATTGCCCATCGGAAACCAGAAACACAAACGAAGATCCGTCGCCTTGGCGAATGGCCTCTCGCGGCGCTTTCAACACATTCTGATGTTCAGCGGTCACGATCGATATGCCCACGTTCACATTGGGCAGCAGCTTGAAGTCGTTGTTATCGACGATGCAGGTGGTCTCGCCGATGTTCCGCGTGCCGCGCAGCTTCACCGTGGACGGGATGGAGTTCACCGCGCAATGCCATAGCCGTCCGGGAATGGAATCCCATATCACTTCGATCGGGTTCCCTGGGGCGAGATGTCCAATGTCGGGCTCGTCCACAAACGCGCGCACCAGTACTTTGGAAAGATCCGCCTCCTGCAAGATCAGATCCCCGGGATTGACCCAGGTACCCTCCCGAACCGGCAGGGAATAAACTTCGCCCGCAAACGGCGCGCGAACTTCGAGCTGGCGCAGAACATCGTGAGCGGCGGCATAGGCCGCCTGCGCCTGCGCGCTCTGCGCCTGCACGCGAGCGACTTCTGGCCTTGAGTAACGCTCTTTTTGTTTTTGTTCCAGAAGCTTTACGTCCGCATCGCCACGTGCCAACTGATCCTGCGCGTTCTTGACCTCGCCGGGAGAAGCCGCCCCGGTCTGCTGCAAGCGCTGCAGGGCTCCGAAGTTGCGCTGCGCGGTGTCACGTTCGGCGCGCGCCTTGGTAAGTTGCGCTTGCAGAGTCAACACCTCTTCGCGGTTGCCGCCGCTCTGCACTGCGCTGGTGTCGGCCTCCGACGCGCGTATTTGCGACATCGCGCGGGCTATCTGGTCACGAGCTTCGGCTGCGTTCAACTGCACCATCAACTGGCCTTTCTTGACGTGATCGCCTTCCTTTACCAGGACGCGTTTCACGCTCGTGCCAATCGGAGCATGGGCCTCGAAATTGTTTATCGGCTCAACCTTACCGTTGGTGGAGATGATGCTGCGAATATTTCCTCGCTCAATTGTGGCCACCCGGACCGGAACCGGATCACCCCGCAACGACATGAATGCGGCCAACAACAAGATGGCGGCCGCAATTCCCGCCGTCCAAACGAACCAGCGATTACGGGCAAAAAAGCCGCCTTGATCAGTTATAGGCATAGTTGAAAATGTTCTTACTGTATCACCGCAGATCACGCACGATGATACTTAACCACTTAGATGCATCGGGGTAGGAGAAAAATGCTGGATAATTTCTCCCTCCGCTGCCTGCGCTGGTTACAATTAGGCCATGTTTAAGCCGCCGAGCTACACGCCGGAACACGCCAAATCGGGGCTGGATGCGCACTTTCCCGACATTGAGACCTGGCCGAACCAATTTCCGGCTTATGAAATTGTGGTGGACGATCCGGAGTTCACCTCAGTATGTCCCAAGACCGGCCTTCCCGATTTCGGGACCATCACCATTCGCTATATGCCCGACGGCCACTGCCTGGAATTGAAATCCTTGAAGGAATACTTGCAGTGCTACAGGAATCTGGGAATCTTTCAGGAGAACATCGTCAACCGTGTGCTTGAGGATGTGGTGCGCTGCGCCCGGCCGGTGTGGGCGGAAGTGAAAGGCGAATTCCGTCCCCGCGGCGGCATATCCACCGTGGTGATTGCCCGCTGGCCGCGGACCGAGAACCCAGACACAAAATAGCTCGACCGCGTGCCCGCCCATACCAAGTAAACCAAAACAATTGTCATTCTGAGGAATACGCGAGACAGGGCGAGCGTGACCGAAGAACCTGCTTTTTCGCTTCAGATTTTGGCCATCGGACCTGCTCCCGCTCCAGTTGTCCCAGCCATCATGAATCGTATCTTCTCCCGCAAGGCCGCGTAGCGGCGTAAAGAATTAAGCCCACGGCGTGAGCAGTGGGTAGCGGAACCATAACAACACAAGCCCCGTAGGGGGCGAAAGAAGCGCCGCCCCGACAAAAAAGTTCCTGCATCACAGAAGAGATCGCGGTCAATAGGGTAAGAATCTCATTACAACCGCTGGCTATGGCCAGCATGCTATATTCCCTGCGCGTGCCCCCAAGCAAACTCTATCCCCGAACCGCGCTGGCGCTGCTCACAGCGCTCAACCTGCTCAACTATATTGACCGCTCGGTGCTGTTCGCGGTGCAACCGCTGGTGCAGTCCGAATTTCACCTCAGCAATGCGCAAGTAGGCTACCTTACAAGTGCCTTTCTTGGCTTTTACATGGTGGCTGCGCCGTTCGTCGGCCCCCTCGCAGATCGCTACTCACGAAAAACGATCATCATCCTGGGTGCAGTATTCTGGAGCGGGCTCACCCTCCTCACCGCAGTTACCCACACCTATTGGGAATTGCTGGTTCGGCACACTCTGGTTGGAATTGGCGAAGCGACCTTCGTAACCATTGCCCCGACATTTGTTGCGGATCTGTTCCCCGAAGAGAAGCGCGGACGCATATTGGGCGTGTTTTATTTGGCCATCCCTGTCGGCATCGCGGCTGGTTACCTGCTGGGCGGAAAACTCAGTCCCCAGCATGGCTGGCGATTTCCGTTCTATGTCGCGGCCGCGCCGGGGTTCCTGATCGCACTGGCGATGTTGTTCGTTCCTGAACCGCCGCGTGGGCAATTCGATTCGCTGAAAGAGACGCCGGAACGGGGTACGCTGCTGGGATTGGCTCGCAACCCGGCGTTCTGGACAGCGACCCTCGGCATGGCGGCGATGACGTTTGCCCTGGGCGGCGTGCAGGTCTGGATGCCGACATTCCTGTCAAGGGCGCGTGGTTACTCGCTGGAATCTGCGAATGAGATTTTCGGCGGCATCATCGTATTCGACGGAATCATCGCGTCTCTGGCTGGTGGTTGGCTCGGTGATCGCCTGCTGCGCCGCACCAAGGCGTCCTATTACCTGGTCTCTGCCGTAAGCATGGCTCTAGGCGTGCCCCTGATGATGGTTGCACTGTTTACCAGGGGACCTGTAATGCTTCCCGCGATTGCCTTGGCCGCGTTCTTCCTATTAATTAATACCTCGCCGCTGAACGCCGCCTTGATTAATTCCGTGGGAGCTCATATTCGCGCGACTGCGATTGCCGCCAACATTTTCATCATCCACATTCTTGGAGATGTTCCTTCGCCGACGCTGATGGGCTATGTTGCCGACTGGCGTTCACTGCAGGCGGCTTTCATTTTGCCCGTCATTGCGATGGTCGTTTCTTCGGCCATACTGTTCTACGGGATGCGCTACGCTCCTCCGGTCAAACTCGGCACACAGTCCGGAACGTTGGGAGCGCCGGCGGGATGACGTACTTCCACTGGATAGCAGGCAGCATCCTGGCGCTGGCATGGGTGTCGCGAGTCATCGGCGCTGCCCGTGGCATGCCGAAGATTCCTGATGTCTCGCAGCCCGAATGGGACCGCAATCCGGTCAGACCAAGCGGCAATCCGCGCGTAAGCATTGTCGTTCCCGCCCGCAATGAAGAGCAGGATATCGAGCAGTCGCTTACCCGCCTTCTCGCGCTGGATTACGACAACTATGAAGTGATCGCGGTCGATGATCGCTCCACTGATCGAACCGGCGAGAGAATGGATGGCATCGCCGCAACCCCTCAAGCGCATGGCCGATTGAAAGTGATTCACATCGACGCGCTGCCCGCTGGCTGGCTGGGAAAAACTCATGCCATGTGGACTGCCGCGCAGCAGGCCACTGGCGACTGGCTCCTCTTTACCGACGCCGACGTTCTCTTTCAGCCTGCCTCGCTGCGCCGTGCCCTCGCCTATGCTGAAACCGAACCTGCCGACCATCTCGTGCTCTTTCCCCGCATCATCATGAACGGTCCCGGCGAGAAGATGATGATTGCCTTCTTTCAGACGTTATTCGTGTTCGGACATCGTCCCTGGAAAGTCGCCGAGCCGGATACCAACGATCATATGGGCGTGGGTGCGTTCAATCTGATTCGTCGCCGTGTATACGATGCGGTGGGCACATACAAGGCGCTGCGATTCGAAGTACTGGATGACATGAAGCTGGGCAAAGTCGTCAAGAAGGCCGGCTACGCGCAACGCAACGTATTTGGCGCGGATTTGATTTCCATCCGCTGGGCAAAAGGTACGCTGGGGGTGGTGCGGAATCTGACGAAGAACGGCTTTGCGGTGATGTCATTCCAGTGGCCGCGGACGGTCGTGTCATGCGTGGCGCTGCTGTTCCTGAATCTGTGGCCGTTTGCGGGAGTGTGGCTCTCGCATGGATGGGCGCGGCTGCCGTATGCGCTGACCTTGCTCTCAATATTCTTTATCTATTTTGGAATGTCCCGGCGTTCCTCGGTCGAACCGTACTATTTCGCGCTGCATCCGGTAAGCACGCTGGTGTTCACGTCTACGCTGCTCGGTTCAATGGTGCTCGCATTTTGGCGTGGAGGCGTGGTCTGGCGTGGAACGATGTATCCGCTCGAGGAGTTGAAGAAGGGATTGGTCTAGGGGGCAATTCACAGGCCGTTTCCGAGACATTGTTTCTAATCCTCGGGTTCGCTGGCGGGCTCTGGCTGGAACACGTCCACTCCCCGTTTCTGGCGTTTGGCGTGCCGGCGCTTGGCCTTGGGAGGCTTGAACTTCCCCGCGCTGAAGTGACCTTTCTTCTCCACGTCGTAGCCTTTCGGCAGAGGCGGGATGTGAGCTCCTTCGCCGCTTAGCTGCTTGTAGTCGCTCAGAACGATTTCGGCGCGGTCGTCGTAGCTCTTTACCTCGCCACTGATTTGGACCGTCTTGCCCTTCAGCTCGCGGACATCGCCCACATCCTTCAGGTTGCCAGGAAAAACCACGACCGTAAATGGACAGACGCGGTAGTCCGCGCAGAAATCCAGGAAGGTAACTCCGTTGTTGCCGTCTTTCACATCCCAGACTTTGCCCGTGACGCAGCGGTGTTTGCCGATGTTGTTCGAAGCTTCGGTAAAAGACACGCAGTCTGCCGCGAAGCAGCACACGGCAGACAATATGCAACTCAGAAGGATACAAAAGAGTAAAGCGTAACCACGCCCAAGTCGCGCTTGAACGCCGCCGATGCCAAGCACTTTAAAGCAGCCGCCCCCAATCCGCACTTGAATGCAACTTCGCCCAAGCCGCGAAGCGGCAACAGAATAAAGCCCAGGGCGTAAGCCCTGGGTACGAGCAATGCCAGAGCGAGCCCCGGAGGGGCGGAAGAGTAGTTGCCGCCCAGCGTCTTGTCCCCGAAAGCCGCCGCCCTCAAGTCGCGCTCGAAAGCAGCCGCCCCCAATCCGCACTTGAATGCAACTTCGCCCAAGCCGCGAAGCGGCAACAGAATAAAGCCCAGGGCGTGAGCCCTGGGTACAAGCGACGCCAGAGCGAGCCCCGA
>Ga0070697_100004643_pt1 | contig 10540 bp, 8 predicted proteins | sample KBSK1501metaG_FD_65475 | JGI IMG/M metagenome (GOLD analysis project Ga0070697, IMG submission 65475) | Corn, switchgrass and miscanthus rhizosphere microbial communities from Kellogg Biological Station, Michigan, USA - KBS K1-50-1 metaG | ecosystem: Host-associated > Plants > Roots >... | reverse complement strand
ATTTCGTGGAACGTCGGCATCGCCGATTCCGATTTTCATCCGCTCGAGCCCGCGCAACGTCTAATCGACGCGCAAGCCCTTGCCCCTTATTTCAAAGATCGCCCGCCGCGCCCGAAATTGAAAACCGCGCCTGTGAAAATCGCGGACAACGTTTGGATCGGCATGAACGCAGTAATTCTGAAAGGCGTGACCATTGGCGAGAACTCAGTTGTTGCCGCTGGTTCTGTAGTGACCAAAAGCGTTCCACCGAACACGGTGGTGGCGGGTAATCCTGCGGTTACCGTGAGGCAATTGCGAAATGATGAATAGTGATCGGTGAATAGAGCAGATTGTTTTCGTTCACGCTTTACTGATCACCATTCCCATTCTGCCGGCTCCTCGAGATGAAGAAAAAGAGAATCGTTGTGATGGGCTTCATGGGCTCGATGCCGATTGCCGGCGTGATTTGGCAACATATTCATTACATCGTCGGCCTTCAGCACCTCGGGCACGATGTTTATTACATCGAGGATTCGGCACGATTGCCCTACAACCCTGAGACCTTCGAGGTAAACAATGAGTTCGATTACGCGGCCGGCCTTCTCACTCGATTGTCAGGCGAATTCGGTTTCAAAAATCGTTGGGCGTTTTGTGCACGGTATCTCCGAGGTCAGCCGACGGCAGGCCTATCGCTGCAAAAGATTCGAGAGCTTTATCGCGACGCCGACGCGGTCCTGAACATTTGCGGAGCGCAAGAACTCAACGACGACCTGCTCGTTTCGGATCGTATTCTTTATATCGAGAGCGATCCCGGCGTTGAGCAGATCAAGATCGACAAGGGCGTACGATCGACCGTCGATTATCTGTGGCGGCACCACGCGCTGTTCACGTTTGGCGAAAATGTCGGCACAAAAACGTTTCCCGTACCGAAACATGGATTTGAGTGGTTGCCCACACGACAACCAATCGTAATTGATCTGTGGAAAACAAATCGTGCGCCGCCGGAGGCTGCCGTTTTTACATCGGTGGCGAATTGGTCCACGAGCGGACTAAAAGACATTACCTGGCGTGGCGACAAATATCTTTGGAGCAAATCGCGTGAATTTATCCGCTTCGTTGCCGCGCCGAAAAAATCTGGTGAAACATTTGAACTCGCTACAAACATTGAGGATCGACCAACACGATGGAAATTTGAGCGAAATGGCTGGCGGTTGATTTCGCCACTTCAACTCAGCGTCGATTATTGGCTCTATCGCGATTACATTCATCGTTCGAAAGGCGAGTTCACAGTCGCGAAAGACCAATACGTTCGACTAAACACCGGTTGGTTCAGCGATCGGAGCGCGTGCTATCTCGCGGCCGGTCGACCTGTCATAATTCAGGAAACGGGTTTCACAAAGGACTATGGCGGCAAAGCGGGGCTGCTGTCCTTCGGATCGTTGGGTGAGATTGTCGACGCAGTGAACACAATCAATGCCGATTACGCAAAACATTCTCGTGCCGCCCGTGCTCTGGCGCGTGAAGTTTTCGAAGCCGAAAAAGTCCTCAAATCGCTTCTTGATCGCGCAGGAATTTAATTTTTTCCTGAACTGGTCGCCGACCCGGCGGTCGCACCCTGCCATCGCAGATGTTGAACGGCGAGCGCATTGAGCATGTCAGTGCTGTCGGGACGCGATTTGCTCCGAAAGCCTTCGGGGCAGATTTGCAATTTGATTTTCGATCATTTCGTTTCAATTTTTCAGACTCTCGGCCATGAAGCGTGCTCTTATTTTTATCTATATTGGTCTGCTGGTTGGATCGACATCGACATTTTACGCACAGCAAAGCGCGCCGGCCGCATCCCCCGTTGAGCCGCAAGCGCCGCCGGCAATTCCTGGGCGCCCCAGCCCACCCGCGCAGGCAGTAATTCCAGTCCCAGTTCCGATTACGCCGCCAAAACCAAACGGGCCGGTTCAAAAAAGCCTGGTGCGGATTACCGCCACGTCAGTGGAGCCAGATTACAAGGCGCCATGGAATTCCGGAGGAATCCAGCGCGGTGTCGGGGCCGGTTTTGTCATAAGCGGCAATCGAATTCTCACAAACGCGCATGTCGTCAGCAACAGCCGCTATTTGACAGTCGAACGCGAGGGTGATCCAAACAAATATCCGGCGACGGTGCAATTCGTCGCACACGATTGCGATCTGGCATTGATTACGGTCTCGGCTCCGGACTTTTTCAAAAGTATGCTGCCGCTAAAATTCGGCGGAATTCCTGCGCTCGAATCTACCGTGTCGGCTTATGGTTATCCGATCGGCGGCGAACGGATGTCGGTTACGACGGGAATCGTGTCACGGATTGACTTTCAGCTCTATACCCACTCGTCAGTCGATCAGCACCTCGCGATCCAAATCAGCGCGCAAATTAATCCGGGCAACAGCGGGGGCCCAGTTATGCAAAATGCCAAAGTAGTCGGCGTCGCGTTTCAGGGTTACAGCGGCGATGTCGCGCAAGGCGTGGCTTACATGATTCCCACTCCGGTCATTAACCGGTTCTTAAAGGACATCAGCAATGGGGTTTACGGCAAATATGTCGATCTTGGAATCACTTTTTCCAAGCTGCAAAATCCCGCGCAGCGAAGATTTCTCGGATTAAAGGAAGATGATCGCGGGGTACTCGTGAGCACGATTGTCGCGGCCGGTCCGTCCGCGAACGTACTTCGGCCCGGTGATGTTCTTCTTGCGATCGATGATCATCCAATCGCGAGCGATTCGAATGTAGAACTGGAAGGCGAGCGTGCCGACTTTCAGGAAGTCGTGGAGCGAAAATTTAATGGCGATTCAGTCAAGTTCGACGTCTGGCGCGACAAGCAGCCAATCACGGTGAAGATAAAATTATACACGCCCTGGCCATATCTGATTCAAGGCCACAGTTACGATGTGCGTCCTCGTTATGTGCTTTATGGCGGCTTGCTCTTTCAGCCATTAAATCTCGATCTTGTCGAAGCCTATCGGCCAACGGATCTGCGGCTTCGCCATTTTTTCGAGTACTTCGTCCTGGAGCAACTGTATCTCCAGCATCCGGACGTCATTGTGCTGACCAACATTTTGCCGGATCCAATCAACACTTATCTCGCGCCGTACCGCGGCGGGATTGTTGATGAAATAAATGGCAAAAAAATCCGGAGGCTTGATGAGCTGGCGAATGCATTTGCCGAAAATGCCGACCGCTTTGTCATTCGTATGATTGGTGATGGCCCACCTTTGGTATTGGATCGGAACAGAGTGGAATCTGCGCGCGAGCGGATCAAGGCGCGCTACAACGTCTTGAAAGAGCAAAATCTCGAGGAACAGCCCGTCGCGAAGACATCTGAAGATCAGAAGAAAATATAAGATGAGGCAAGAGAAATCAAAAATCCGAATCTCAAAGGCTGCGAGTTATCGCGCTCCTGATCGCATGGGAATTCTCTTTCTCACGCTTGGAGTAGTCCTCGTAACGGCTACGAGCTCGACAGCGAAGAAGGAACCGGCTCCGCCCGCGTCGATGAGCACGCAAAAACAACTCGCGCTCGTTCGAGTGAACGTGACCGGCCAAGCCTACGATTACTTTCGGCCGTGGCAAAAGAAAGCGCCGTTCTCGAAGCGCGCCCTCGGCGCCGTTCTGTCAAAGGGCCGTGTCCTTGTCACTGCGGATCTGGTTGCAAATCAAAATTACGTGGAGCTGGAGCGCGCCGAGTCTGGAGAGAAAACGGCGGCCAAAGTCGAAGTAATCGATTACGAAGCAAACCTGGCATTGCTCGAGCCAACGGAGAAAGCATTCCTTGATGGCATCACCCCGCTCGATATCGCCCCCGACACGGTTGTCGGCGATCGGCTTGCGGCCTGGCAACTCGAGCCGACCGGAGCCTTGCTCGCGACGGAAGGCCTCGTCACAACTGTGCAAATGACGCAGTATCCGATCGATGTCGGGCAATTTCTCACCTATCGCATCAGCATCCCGATGCAGTATCGAGAAAACAGTTACACGGTGCCATTGGTGAAGAACAACAAGCTCGCCGGATTGCTACTCCGATACGATTCGCGTTCCCAGCTGCTCGACGCCATCCCGGCCCCAATCATCACGCATTTTTTGAAGGAAGCCGAGAGTCGGAATTATCGTGGTTTTCCTTCGGCTGGCTTTTCTTTTTTCCCAACGCGTGATCCGGAACTGCGCGACTTCGCAGGAGAAAAAGGGAGAGGCGGCGGCGTTTACGTCACGAATGTCGAGCCAAACATGCCCGCTATGAAAGGTGGCCTGCAAGTCGGCGACATTGTGACGGCGGTCGCGAACAATGAGATCGATCAAAATGGCAACTACGTCGATCCTCTTTACGGCAAGATCGAATTTACCAATCTGCTCACCGCTCACGCTTATTCCGGAGATGTTGTTCCGTTTCGCATTCAGCGCAGCGGTAAACCAATGGAACTGAAAGTGACGCTCGAACACCGAGACGCAAAAGATTACGTCAGCCCACCGTACAATCTCGATCAGCCGCCCGCGTATTACGTGCTCGGCGGCGTCATTTTTCAGGAGCTTTCTCGCCAATATCTCAAGGAATGGGGATTGAATTGGCAACGAGAAGCCCCCCAGCGATTGGTTTATTTCGACCGTTTCCAATCTGAGCTCTTTCCAGAAGGAAACCGGCGCGTGGTTATCCTTAGTCAGGTTCTTCCGGCCAACACCACCATCGGCTATGACGATCTGGCCTATTTGACCGTGACAAGAGTCAACGGCAAAGAAATCAAGTCATTAGCCGATCTGGCCGACGCGGTGAAACAACCGATCGAAGGGTTCATTAAAATTGAGACCGAAGAAGATCCGAAACAGATCGAGCTCGACGCAGCGCAAGTAGCGGCCGAAGCCCCGGTTCTCCAGGAAAATTACGGTATCTCGGTCCTGCACCGCCTTGATTGACCAGTCAGAGGACAGTGGTCTGCCCTCCTTGGCACGCCCGTAGTCTTGAGCGTAGGCGGCTACTTCCTGCTTTCTTCGATTATCCGTCCGTAATCGGATGTTTTGCCGCGCATCTCGAAGTAGTGATACGCATTGAGCGCAATCTCGCTGATCGCGTGTTCGGCCGCCTGCTCGTCGCGGTCGTAAGCCGTCATCACACTCATGGCAAATGGCCGGTTCGTCACAAGAACGATGCCTGAATCCGTCCGCACACCTTCCAAGTTGCCGGGCTTGTTGGCCACCTGAACACCCGCCGGTAGCTCGCGGGGAATGTAACTCTCCTTCAGCGTCGATAGCTGTTTAATGAAGGCGGCAGTCAACTCCTTGTTCAGCGCTTTTCCTTTATAGATCACTTCGAGTAGCCGCACTATTTCCTGCGGCGTAGAAATGTTCTCCTCGCCGCGTCGGGCCGCTGCCACATCCAGCATCTTGCGCCGCAACGTGGTTTTGCTGAGGCCGAGACCGCGCAGCATCGCATTGACGTTTTCGCGGCCGACGCGATCAATCAGAATGTTGGCGGCGGCGTTGTCGCTCACTGTAACCATGAACTGAGCCAGGTCGCGGTTTGTAACTCGCGTCACACCCGGAGTAAGACCTGCCATGATCTGACTGTCTTCAACCAAGTCTTTGGGATCGAATGTGTAAACGTCATCCAGCTTGGCCTTACCTGCGACTCCGGTCCGAGCTTCCTGATCTTGGTGATACAACTCCAACAGGATCGCTATCTTGATGGAGCTCGCAATCGGAAACACCCGATCGGCATTCTTCAGAATCGTTCGGTCGTCTGTAAGATCGATAATCGCTACGCCCATAACGCCATCAGATCGTTCGACAATTTCGGCAACACGATCGCTGAGCTTCTTCCACAGCAAGTCGTCGCGTGCGCCGCTCAGCGCTTCGGGCTTTTGTTGACCGAAAGTGCTAACAGTAATTGCTACTGGGATGGCGAGTGCGGCGAGTCTCAACATCGTGCACTTTCTAATTCACATTTCTAATTTTCAAATCGGGTAGCCTTCAGCTCACTTGGTTAGATGACTAATGGTGCAGCATGCCGGCAAAAAGCAGAGACATAATTCCGAGGAAGGAAGGCGAGAACGCGTTCAGCATCGCTATGTTCACAAGCTTGGACACGCTGACGGCGCGCCGACCGCCAAGCCGGTGTAGAAGAGCGAGCCGCAGCTACCAGCGTTTCGTAGTTCTGTGAGAGAAAGACGAGGGACAAGTGTGATAGAAACGATAAACGAAATGAAATCTCACTATTTTTATATTTCGATCAGGTTGCCTGTAGACCGTGGTTTGGCCAGAAATTGCTCAACTTCCTGGTTGTAGGTCTGGAATGGGTCCCCCATGACGAGAGAGTCGCGGCTGTCGCAGGCAATCGAATCCCAATTGATCACGTATGGGAAACTGCAATTCTGAAAGAAAGCTACCGCACGACCGCGACCTGATGCGCGTGTATTGGCAGGCGGGCTGTGCGTCGCACCGGGCCGGCGGATGTTGCTGTTCCACTCAGCGATTCGCTTGCCCGGCGTGACGCTGTAAAAGAGTCCACGATTAGGATCTATGTTGTGATACTCGAGGTCGATGCTTTGTAGCCACGGGTCGTCCCAACTCAGTCCTTCGGCTTCGATAAAGGTCTGGAGCAGCCATTTTTTTGTAATCCAATCGACCCCGCCGATCAGTGACTGACGATTTTGCTCGAGCGCCTCAAGAACAAAGCTCCAGTTTTCCAGCAGCCAGTTAGTTTCCGCGCTGCTATTTCGCAGATGTTTTTGCGCCAGTTGGTGGAATTCCCATTGGACGTCGAGCGCGCCGATCGTTTTGCCATTTTCAAGATCGACAATCCATCGTTGAGTGGGGTCGCGCGAGATGTCACGGGTGCTTTGCACGGCATCGGCCAGGACCAGATCCCGCGGCAAACAGCCTTCCTCGAGCAGCGACAAAATGCACGCTGTCGTGCCGATTTTCAGCGCGGTGGCAAAGGGGCTCATGTTCGAATCGCCAATGAGCAAATGAAGTCGCCGATATTTCCGGTAGTCCGCCAGCGGCTCATCGCGTGCGTTAATGATGGCGCGATTGAATTGCACCCACTGATAGATGTCGTTAACGATGTGATCGGCACGCTGACTAAGCTGAAAATTAATCTGCGCTTCTGGTTGTGGCGGCTCAAAATCAAACGCGAGCGGGTTTGACTGACCGACACGGCCAGCGCCAGTGAAAATTTGTCTGGTCGCCAGGAAAGTGAGGAGCGTACCGAGGATCGGAGGCGTGAATTGCGCCTCGCGTTTCATCAAATAATTCTCGTGGCAACCAAACGTAGCGCCCGTGTGATGATCGACATTGTTTTTGATGAACGACACGCGATCCTCCGCACCGAGGGCTACGAGCGACGATTGGAGCAGGTCATCACCTGCTAATTCGTAGGCAACAAGGTCGTGCAGATGCAAACATTCCGGCGACGCATATTCGATGTGTCCCATATCGAGGTAGAGACGGCCACCGTTGAGAAGAAAGCCGCCGTTACCGGGCGGTTCTTCGTAATCTCTGTAGTGGAGATCAATCGTGCCGGCGTCGGCTTTACGAAAAAGGTAGTTCTTTACCTTCGCCGGCCACACATCGGAATTGAGATGCGACTCTTCTTTACGGAGCAGACAGCCGTATTCGGTTTCTATTCCAACGACCCGGTCCATGGCATTAATTAGCGATTGAAATCATTTAATCACTGAATCTCGAAATCTCGAAATCTATTTCACAGCCTTGAAAGCAGTCAGGACCGGCGGAAACTGATTTGGATATGAAAGACCCCGGTCTTCGCAGTCCCTCATCCAAGGTAGGCGGGATCGTGCACTTCGGCCGAATGCTCGACAAAATCCGTGCGCATGGCAGGGGCGAATTGCCGGCTGATTATCAGCCCAATCTTGGTAAAGGCTTCGACGGCCGATGCGTTAAATTACTGGGCGTTGATTACAACCGGTTAGTCGAACGTGTGAAACAAGGCGGCACAGACGAAGAAGTCCTGCACTGGTGCTTCAATGCCGGCCGCAAGGCGTCCGAAGAGGAGATTCACATTTGGAATGAATTCATGCGAAAGTTTGGCTGGAATGACCAAGGCTCTGAAATTCTCAACCGCCGCAAAAAAGAAGCCGGTATGTCTGACAGAGAAGATATCGAAACGATGTTCGGCTTTATTGATGCCGATGAGGGACGCTGAGTGCTGACTGCGGTCAACGCCCGCAGCTACAACTAATCCCGTTCCCTATTCGGACAAAGTATCGATTCGTTCCGCCAGACCAAAATCGAGCTCGGTTAAACCGCCTTTGCTGTGCGTAGAGAGAACCAAGCGCACCTTGTTGTAGCGGATGTCAATATCAGGATGGTGCTCTTCATCTTCGGCCACTTCGGCCACTGCATTCACGAAATCGATCGCGTCGGCGAAATCATCAAATTCAAAAGTGCGCTCGATGTGTTTCTTCTCCAGTTCCCATTCGGGGATTTTTTTGAGACGGGCTTTCAGCTCGTCCGCTTTCATCAGATCAGCCATAACGAGGGAACGAGTAACATCCCAAAACTGTTTTGCAACGTGGAATCGCAATCCGGGCCTTCACTTCGGCAGCGCCTCTAAAGTTCCAGCATTTTCTGCAAATTTTTCGCCGAATCGAACACTTCCAGCGCACACTCTCTCGCGCACTGTGACCAATAGGGCCAGTTGCCGAGCACCTTCTTGACGGCATCGGCCGCCTCATCGATTCCATCGACGAACTCAAACCCGCTCTCATGCGGCAGATACTTCGCAGCACCGGTGTCTTCTGTGATGACTGGCCGGCCAAGCGCGAGAAACGCAGCCGCTCGATCGCTCAGCCATCCTGTCCGCCATAAGACATCGACGCCTTTGATGGCGGTGAATTCGCCGAACGCACCGGCCATATATCGACGATAAACACCTGGCGTGCGTGCAACGCGGTGTGGATCGACAATATTCCAGCCATGATTGGCAAGTCTCCCACGCTCCGGATCATCCGATTTGATGTTCATCGCCAATTCGAAACGGGCTTCTGGAATTCGCTTGGGCAAATCCAGATAGAGTTCAAACGCAAATTTTTTGGAAAGATCGGGAAATGTGCCGTTAACTTCCACAGCCCCACCCCAATACCATTGTCCAATTGTTGTGAATTTGGATACCAGAGGACGGGAGCGCCCCTGAAAAAAGTGCGTGTCTGCCAGGGGATAAAATGTCTTCCATTTAAGCGATGATTTCGGCAGCCCGCAATCACGCCAGTTGACGTTAAGACCAATCGTCCAGAATTCGTGATGATGAGACTGGCCCATCTCCATCCTGGTCATCCAATAAAAGATTTCGCTCGGGTCGAGATCGCAAAAGAGCCGGCGCTCAAATTGAAGAAGAACTGGCGGATGAATCGAATAACTGAGATTGAGCAGCGCGTTTGGCCCAGCCAGTCGTTCGAGCAGAGCCCGCTTCGACATGCCGATGCATTGCATTGCGTCGAGATCGTGCATGTCGGATGCGGGCTTTTGATACAGCAAGCAATATCGGCGGCCGAGGCCATGTTCGCGCAATCGTCGCTGGAAACTTTCGATCCGATGTCGATCTTCGATTACATTTGCGGTCGCCGGTAGAAGCTCCAGCCAAATTGCATCCAATTTCAATCTGCGCAGCCCGAGCATCCATTGCAGCGGAACCGAAAGAACGCCGCCCCCATCGGGATATTTCGCGGCAAACCCGCACCCGAGAAAGATGGTCATGCTGGGAGAATCGCTCGTGTTTCGAGCACCTCAACCATTCTCCACGGTTTTGACCTTCATGCTTTCGCCAGACAATCGCCCGAGGACGGCTAACCTAACAATGTGAGTTTCATCTTCAAGATCATCGGTTTGATGTTGGCCCTGGACATATTCTGGTGGTGCGTCTTGGCGCGCGTGACGAATCGCAAGTGGGTCCGGGCCTTTGTCACGATTTTCATGATCGCCCAAACGGTCGGATTAATATGGCTCATCAGCGGACGGTTCTTTCAAACAGGTTGGGACCGTTGGTTACCGAAGTCCGCGACGGCCGCCATATTCATTTGGCATTTTATTGGACTCGGTTTGCTATCACTGCTTGGCGTTGCGCTGATACCGATCCTTCTCGTGCAACAAACGGTGCGCATCAGCAGGCGCCGCGGGCAACCGGAGGAACAACTGTCGGATCATCGCAATCATTACACGCGCCGTGAGTTTCTTGGTGTTGCCGTAGCCATCACTCCGCCGCTGCTTACTCTCGGCTTAACTGGCATTGCCCTGAGCCAATTGAATCAGTTCCGCGTACGCCACCTCGTTGTCCCGATTCGCGACCTGCCACGCGACCTCGACGGAACCACTATCGCGCACGTGAGCGATATGCACGTAGGACGCTTCACTTCCGGACGTGTTCTCCGCGAGATGGTTCGCGTGGTCAATGAATTCCGCGCCGACCTGGTTCTCTTGACCGGCGATCTGATTAACGATGCGCTCACAACCCTCGACGAAGGAATCGATCTGGTTCGCGCGCTCGATCCGCGTCTTGGGTTGTATTTGATCGAGGGCAATCACGATCTG
>Ga0070697_100004642_pt1 | contig 10541 bp, 6 predicted proteins | sample KBSK1501metaG_FD_65475 | JGI IMG/M metagenome (GOLD analysis project Ga0070697, IMG submission 65475) | Corn, switchgrass and miscanthus rhizosphere microbial communities from Kellogg Biological Station, Michigan, USA - KBS K1-50-1 metaG | ecosystem: Host-associated > Plants > Roots >... | reverse complement strand
CGGCAATTAACACAGATATGGCACGCTGACTAATCACCCTAACGAGACAGAGGAGCGTGCGCAGCGATGCGCACGCTTTTCAATCATTAAAATCGGTCTGCATACTGATTGATTACCTCTTCCTTCGCATGCGCGGCGGGGAATCAGTCAGCGGGGTATGCGGACTGCCTTACTTCCGGTTAGGGTCGCGGCCCGAAAGGCTCGCGACCCCGAAATAATTGACGTGATAACCCGCGATGGTCGAAGCTAGCGTTTCGTGCGCGCGGTATCCTCGACCACTAGGCCGGCAAGGAAGTGGCTTGGAATTCTTGAGATAGTGAGTATTGCCGCCATTTTTGCTCGGGTTGATCTCTAACAGTGGGGTTTGGTCGTTGAACTCGATCTGCTCGCGGGTCTCGTATACATGCACGATCTCGTTCACGACCTTGGTGATTGGTTCGCTGTCGGGGCCGCTGTGCTCGAGCATCTGCGCCGGCTTGCCGTCGAGGCGGTCGGCCAATTCCTTGATGGCCTGCATGTCGCCGGCCGCAGCCTTTTCGATGTGCGTGCGTGCGATTTCGCGCAGTTTTTTCATTATCCTCGCCGGCCGCTGCGAGTTCCATGCGTAGGGCCTCGCGATAAGGCTTATCGCGCTGTTGGCCACGCGGAGGTCTACTCAGATGGCTCATTTGGGGTGCCAAGTTGTTGATTTAGCTGCACGATCGTATCGAAGCCGGCTCCTGCAACAGGTTTTGGAGCTCATCCGGGGCGCTATTCCGGCGGGCAGCAATGTGCCGCCGGCGGAAGTTTTCAATGTCATTGAGGGCGCCTTGCGTGCGCACTTCGCTCGAGCGATCGAGCCCCCTTCTGTCCCTTGAGTTTAAAGGGCTGCGTTGAGCCCACAGTCTCCGCAGCTCCGCCCCGACTTCGCTGTCTTTTCCCCTCCGGCGAGGTCGGGGCAACTATTTCGTTCAGGGCAGATCATCTTGAGGGGTGAAACCATGAGCGGTCGTCTTACCATGATTGGGCTCGGCTTTAAGCCGTCCCACTTGACCTTGGAGGGGCTAGAAGCGCTAAAGGGCGCTAGCAAAATCTTCTATTTGAAATGGTCGGACAGGTTCCGGGACTTTCCTCAAGCCGCGCCGCCGCGCGGACTGTTAAAAGGCGGGGCCGAATCAAAGGCCCAGCAAGTTATGAACCACCTTTCCGTCGACGACGGTCAACACGGAGTGCAGTTTCCTGAGCGACGCGTCGGGAACCCGCACCGGGTCGAAATAGTCGTCGCTCAACACGACGACATCGCCGAGCTTGCCCTCCTCGATCGAGCCCAGCTTGGACTCCTCCTTGAGGAACCAGCCGTTTTCGACGGTGTAGAGGCGGATCGCCTCTTCACGCGTAATCTGCTGGCCGGCATTGACTAATTTTCCCGCAACGTTCAAGCCCGTCACCATGTAGTAGATCATGTTCCACGGATCCAACGTGGAGATTTGTGCCGAGTCCGATCCGGCGCCCACATGAATGCCGCTATCAATGATCGTCCGCAGCGGCGGACCGCCAAAGTTTCCGCCGCTCAGATAGCGGAAAGGATGGACTGCGATGCCGGCGCCGATTGCTTTCAGGCGATTGACCGTTGCCAGGTCGATTGCCGGCACGTGGGCAGCCGACCAGCGCAGGTCGGCGATCGGAATCGTCTTGTTTATCGTCTCGAAGGCATCGGCGATAAACATGTCTTCGGCCAGCGATAGGCTGTGCTGCTGGAACGCCCAGGCGCGCTGCGCGACAATACTCAGCGCGTTGACATAGTTGGTGGGGAACGGATTGCCGAATAGCGGCCAACTCGTGACGAACTCCCCGATCCCCGAACTGCGCACCATGTCGTCGCCGAAATTGCTGAACGCGTTGAGCACGCGCTGGGTGGTCAGTGGAACGTCCGGATTGTGGTCCATGCTGAGGAAGAAGATGCGCACGCGTACCGACACCTTGCCTTCGTCATAGAGCGCGAGGAGCGGATCGTAGGCGGTAAAGGGGTCCCAGCTCGCCAGAGTGTCGAATACATCGGAATCCTGGATGTTGGGCGTTCCCGGAATGACGAAGCCGCCCATGTCGACATTGGTGGTCACGCCGACGCTTGCCGAATAGGCCATTGCGTCGAGCATTCCCTGCCTCTTGTCGGCGAAGGTCTGAATCGCGCGCAACGCGTTCAGGGCGGCCAGCGAAGGGCCACCGCCGCCGATATTGCCGGCCGCATCGGGCGTGATGCCCTTGCTGATGAAAAAATTCCTTCCCAGCGTGTTGGTCACCGAGGGCCCGGTGAACGATTGGAACACGAGCACCGGATTATTCGGCGCGGCGGCATCCAATTCCCCAAGTGTCGGTAGGCGGTTTTCAGCGAATTGCGCGGGCGTCCACCCGCCCATGGCGGTGATGAAGTCGCCAGGCTTCACGGTTTGGGCGCGCGCGCTGATCGCCGCCTGCACGTCCGCGATCGAGGCCGCGGTCTCGAGCCGCGTGTCGTGGCCGGGACGCAAACCGAGCAAGACGAAGTGATTGTGATTGTCCACGAGCCCGGGAATGGCCGTGCGGCCGCCGAGATTAATCACGCGCATGCAGGGGCCGCCCCCTCCGTCACCGCCGACCGCCGTGAACTTCCCGTTCTTGATCGTCACCGACGATACGATCGAATTTTGAGCGTCAAGGGTGTGAATCTGTCCGTTGACCAACTTCACATCGCGCGCGCCCGTGCAATCGTCCCCGTCGCGCGCCAGAGCAGGAACGATCGTCGCCACACCCGCCAGCAGCGACGACGCAACTAGCAACGAAACTCCACCTCGCATGTTCATGACGCTTCCCCCGTGTTGGATCATATGCTGCCGCAGTCTAAGCGTAACGCGGATTTCGTCATCGCAACAAGCGAAATGAGCATTCGTAGGCAAAGCGCGTTTGCCAAACTGGGCGGGCTCCGAACGCTTCTCTGTCAGAAGGCTAACCCCGCATGTAATGGTGCGAGGCTATCTCCACTACCCCCGAAAGACCCTGGTCTAAAAGGCCGCGTTTCCTCTGCCGAGGCGAAAATTCGGCTGTGCTGTCATCGGGGGAGCCCGAGACCCGGACGGCCGAGAAGGTTGAGCGCGAGTTGCTTCACAAGCCAAGCACCAAGCGGGGCAAAAAGTAGGCCGCCTTAAATCCGCGCCGATCTGCTGGCCCGCTATTCGCCTCCCTCAGATGGGTCTGTATGCGGGTCGCTGTTTGGTTGGCGCTGCTGCTGGCCACGCCGGCATGGGCGCTCTCAGAGTCGGCATGAGGTTGGTTACAAGCGAAACCGGCTCCGAAATAATTTCGGAACGCAGAGTTTTTTTATAGGAGGAACACGCCGCATCATACCCCGCGCAATCACGCCAACGACGTTGCGCTCGTCGGGTGCCTGCAACTGAATCCAAATTTCCTTAGGCTCGCAATCGAACCAGCGAACATCCCGAGGCTGTTGAGCGCGTGAGCGGGCGGTGGCGGCCCGAGGGGATGGGCCGCCACCGCTCTAACCACAGGGGGAATGTCGGGGGGAGTGCCTGTGGCTGCGCCTAGAATACGACGTGGGCGAACCCTTGATAGTCAAATTCTGCGGAAGCGACGATCAGGAATAGGTGGCGGCAGCCTAGCGTCGGCAATTTCTGTTGTGAGCTTTTGGAGCATCGCGCCTTCCCGGGATTATCAGGTGGGAGCGCGGCAGTGTCTCAGCCGCCCCATCCCGGTGAAGACACGCGAGGGCCACATTCTCGCCATCTGCGGTTTGGATGATGGTGTGCTCATACCGGGCTTAACAGGGGGGTGATATGAGGAAAGGGCTGTTCATATTTACGATCGGCCTGTTGTTTTCTTCGCCGGCAATGGCCGCTCAGTGCAGTATCCGGGGCCTTGCAGATACGGTCCAATCAAAACTCGCCGCGATAGCACAGTCCGGAAATGGTGGTATTTTTACCCCAAATCGGATGTGGTCTGCCGTGGTGGATCGGCAGGGGGTCCTGTGCTCTGTTATCAGCAACAATCCGGATGCCTGGCCCGGTAGTCGCGCCATTGCGATGGCAAAAGCAAGTACAGCAAACGACTTCAGCAGCAGCAGTTTGGCCCTTTCAACTGCCAACCTGTACTCTTTAACGCAGCCTGCTAACAGCAATACAACGCCTGATCAGGGTATTCCGGCGGGCTCGCTTTATGGGCTTAATAATTCCAACCCATTCAACCCAGATTTCCTCGCCCAGAACCCCGATGTGGGCAGAGTCGCAGGAGGAATCATCTCATTCGGCGGTGGGGTCGCTCTTTACCAAAATGGTCAGGTAGTTGGCGGATTAGGCGTGAGCGGCGATACGGCATGCGCAGACCATGCGATCGCCTATAGAATGCGCGCGGCTGCGGGCCTGAACGGCACCCCCAACTCTGACAACATCGTCTATTTGGCAATCGGCGAGTTGCCAAGCGGTTTTAAGCACCCGCACTGCCTTCCCAGCGACGTTACGCCTTAAATCTGTCCGCGCCTATTGCTACCGTCATCAGGCACACCGATCGGTCGGCCATCGACTGCTATGACCGTCATTGGTGCCATCATGCAGAATGACTTGCACCGGGGAGGAGAAAAGCATGTGTAAACTGTGCGAAGCAGGACTGCCGCAAAACCATTTCGGCTCGCGGCGCAATTTTCTGAAAGGCCTAGCGGCGACTGGGCTTGCCACTGGAGGTCTCAAACTGTTCGCGCCGCGTCCCGCCGCGGCGCAAGGCGGGGCCGCGCCGTTCAACAGCGGCGCGCCGGGCGTGCGCTACGTCATTCGCGGTGGCTCCGTCATGACGATGGACCCGAGCCTCGGCGATTTCCCCCAGGCCGACGTGCTGGTCGAAGGCAAGAAGATTCTCGCCGTCGGACCAAACCTGGGCGCCAGCGGTCCGACGATCGACGCCACCGGCGCCATCGTCATGCCCGGCTTCATCGATACGCACCACCACCAGTTCGAGACCGCGTTGCGCAGTTTCCTCGCTGACGGGGTGCTCATCAACGACAACTCGGGCTCGCCAAGCGGGAGCCTCACCTATTTCGAGAACATTCTGCTGAAGCTCGCCCCGGTGTACCGTCCGCAGGACGTCTACATCAGCGAGCTGTTCGGTGGACTGAGCCAGCTTGATGATGGCGTCACGACGGTACACGACGTCTCGCAGATCCACCATTCGCCGCAGCACTCGGACGCCGCCATCCAGGCCCTGATCGATACCGGGCGCCGCGCCGCCTTCGGCTATTTCGAGAGCGCGGGCGCCGCCGTTATCGGCACCAACCCCGGCAACAAATATCCGGAGGATGCGTTCCGCATCAAGCAACAGTGGTTCTCCTCGACTGACCAGCTCGTCACTATGATCATGGGCGGCGAGGTTTACCTTCCGAAGTACGAGAGGGCCTGGATCATCGGGCGCCAGCTAGGGCTGCAGATTGCAGCGCACATCCTTTCGCCATTCGGCATCACCCCGACCTTGGACAAACTCGCCAACAATCAGGCCGGCGACACCGGCACACTCGGGCTCGGGAGTGACAACTTATTCATCCATATGACCGGGCAATCCGACATGGGTTGGAAGGCGGTGCAAGAACGCGGCGCACAGGTCTCGATTGCTTTCCCGATCGAGATGAACATGCGGCACGGCATCCCGCCCATCATCAAGATGCAACAACTTGGGGGGACATCATTTGAACCATCGCTTTCCGTCGACGTTGAGTGCACGATGACGGCGGATTTCTTCACCCAGATGCGCGTGGCCATGAACTTGCAGCGCATGGTGGTGAACCAGATGATTTTGGAGCAGAACACAACGACGAAGATCGAAGTAGCGAACGACGCCTTTTACCCGCCCCCGCCCTTCCCGTTCCCGACACCGGCACCCGGCATACCGCCGCTGCTGACCACGCGCGACGTGCTGCGCTACGCCACCATAAATGGCGCCAAGGCGCTGCGGCTTGAGAACAAGGTCGGCACGCTCACACCGGACAAGGAAGCCGACATCATCGTCCTTGACGCTACCGCGCTCAACGTGGCGCCGCTCAACCATGTTCCCGGCGCGGTCGTATCGCTGATGGATCGCAGCAACGTGGAGACCGTGATCGTCGCTGGCAAGGTGCGCAAGTGGCGGGGACAGCTGCTCGATGTCGATCTGCGGCGGCTGGGACAGCAGCTCGCGGCCTCGCGCGACTTTATCTTCTCCGCGGCAGGCATTCCGCAGGACCTGTTCAGGGCGAATTGAAGGAGCGGCTTCGGCCGCCCCCTTGCGTTACGCTTGCTGACGGCTGAGTTTTGCTACGGTGCATGAGTCCGGAGTTGGCACCGTGGGGGGGAGGGTCGGAATACTAGAGGGTGGCCCTCCCGAAACCGCAATGGCGGCCGAACATTGCTAACAACGCCAACCGGTCACAAATGGCCAGTGCGGCCAGAATCTGACGGCGCGCACCTTCTGCATCACGCTCGCGGCGATCCCACGCGAACACGACCGGTTGGCGCTCGAGCTTGCACAAACCGCCGATTTCCGTCCGAAAAGCGTCAACATCACAGGCTTCACCCCTGCCGAATTCTCAATGCAGGGCAAAAAACTGGAGATGCTCAAGGAGATCGCGCCCCAGATTACGCGCGTGGCCGTGCTCTTCAATCTGGAACAAATCCCACAGGCGGGGATGTTGCGTGCAGTTGAAGCTGTGGCGCCATCCGTTGGGGTGCAGCTTAGGGCGGCGGCCGTGCGCGATGCTGCCGAGATCGAAGGTGCTATTGACCAATTCGCCCGTGAGCCGCGTGGCGGTCTGGTCGTGCTGCCGAGCGGCGCTACTATCGTTCATCGCGACCTGATCATCGCACTGGCGGCCCGGTATTGCTTGCCTGCGGTTTACCAGTACCGGCAATTCGTGACGGCCGGCGGCCTGATGTCCTATGGGAATGATCTGGCCGATCAGTATCGGCAAGCAGCCTCGTACGTCGATCGTATCCTGCGCGGCGAGAAGCCGGGCGATCTGCCGGTCCAGCAGCCAACCAAGTTCGAGCTAATCATCAATCTAAAGACGGCAAAGGCACTCGGCCTCGAAATTTCGCCGACGGGGCCGCGCCGACGAGGTGATCGAGTGACGCGCCGTTCGCCAAGAGCTGGCGGGAGCAGCCAAGAGAGAGGGGCCGCGCCTCCGCGGGCGTTACATGGCGCGCATCGTGTCACTACAATGATCGTGCACTTTCGCGAGACGCCCTACGGGCTGGCAATGAGCTTGGTTCAGACCCGCCGGGAGAACGGCAAGGTCCGCCACGAGCATGTCGCGAGCTTGGGCTCGATCGAGACGCCGCCATCAGTTGCTGCCCCCATTGAGTTCTGGCGCGAATTGGACGAAAGGCTGGCCCAGCTTTCCAACCGGCTCGACGCGGAAACGCGGGGCAAGGTCATGGGTGCGGTGCATGCTCGGGTCCCCATGGTCACACCGGACGAACAACGCGATGCCGAGCGACGATCACCGGCTTCTTGAACCCCGTTTTGGCCGCTCTCATCGCCGCCATGTCCGCTTTCCGGCAAACCGGACATTGAGCCGACATCGCCGAATGACGAGTTTTGGACCCGCAACCGACATGGACCGCATAGAAGTCCCGCACCGCAGCGAGCCCCCGACTTGATACCCGCCAATCCGTTATGCTGTCACTTTGGCTAGGCGCTGCGGATGCATTTGGTCAACTTAAACGGCGCGGACCTCATCTCTCTGCTCGGCAGCGCGGCGGCAGCGTGAACAAACGCTTGCCCAAGCATTCGCGCGGCGGTTTGCGATGCGCACGAGAGCGCATTTGATGCCTTGCCTGCGCAACATTTCTGCGCGACAGTTCAGACCAAGAAGCGTCGGGTCGATTTGTTGGAGGGGGATGATGGTGAGGACTACTCGGCTCGCGGCGACACTTCTTGCATCCGCGGCATTGGGCTTGTTGACCGTGCAGGTGGCGATCGCGCCGGCTTATGCCGAAAGCAATGGTGTGCTGCATACCCATTATGACGGCGTCACGAATGATTTGCTGACCGCGGGGCTGGGAAGGACCGGGCTCGGGAGCGCGACCCCGCCGCCGATCGCCGATCCGCTGCATCCGACCGCAGAGGAGTTGCGGCGGCTGGCGATCTACAACAATTACCGCGCCCTCATCGATCCCACCACCGGCGGTGGCTACGGCACGCTCTACGGCCCCAATGTGGCGGCGGATGGCACCGTGACCAGCGGCGAAGGGCTGATTGCCGGCGATGAATACATCAGCTTCGAGGAGCAGGGCGACGGCCACACCCGGGTCACGATGATGGTGCAGGTCCCGGACAGCTTCGATCCCACCAGCGGCTGTATCATTACGGCACCTTCGTCAGGCTCGCGCGGTGTGTATGGCGCCATCGCCACCGCCGGCGAGTGGGGCCTCAAGCACGGCTGTGCCGTTGCCTATACCGACAAGGGCACCGGCACGGGCGCGCACGACCTGCAGAACAATACCGTAAACCAGATCAGCGGCGAGCGCGCCGACGCGGCGGCGGCGCCGCAGGACTCGAACTTCACGGCTGATATCAGCGATGCCCAGCGCACCACCTTCAACACTGCGACACCGAACCGCTTCGCCTTCAAGCATGCGCATTCGCAGCAGAACCCGGAGCAGGATTGGGGCAAGAACGTGCTGCGCTCGATCAAGTTCGCCTTCTCGGTCCTCAATGACAAGTTCCGTGGTCGTCACGTCAAGATCGATAAACGCAATACCATCGTGATCGCCTCGAGCGTGTCCAACGGCGGCGGTGCGTCGGTCCGCGCCGTCGAGCAGGACGACGATCACCTCATCGATGGCGTCGCTGTCGGGGAGCCCAACGTCAATCCAAAGTTCGACCCCCGGTTTTCCATCGTGCAGGGAGGCGGGGCACCGCTGTTCGCCCACAGTCGGCTGCTCATTGATTACATCACGCTAGTCAACGTGTTTCAGGGCTGCGCCGATCTGGCGGCGGCCAATGCCACCGCCCCCCTCAACCTGGCGCCAAGCGCCCCCCGCTGTGCCGACCTCCACGCCAAGGGGCTCCTGATGTCGACGACACTGGCCGACCAAGCCCTCGAGGCACAGAAGATCATCAATGACTTCGGCATCCTGCCCGAGCAGAACTTGGTGCAGCCCGGCTACTGGTTTGCCAACGTCCCGCAATCGATCTCGGTGACCTACACCAATACTTATGGCCGCTTCAGCGTGCTCGATAATCTCTGCAACTACAGTCTGGCGGCCAATGCCGGCGTCGCCGGTGGTCCTCCCGTTCCGCTCGCGGCCGCCAACGAGGCCCAGATCTTCGGCACCAGCAACGGCATCCCGCCGACGTCCGGTGTTGCCCTCATCAACAATGCCGCGCCCGGCGGCCCTAAGGAGGATCGGGGCTCGACACCCGACCAAAACCTCGACGGCGCGCTGTGCCTGCGCGCAATCGCGACCGGCAAGGACCCGATTACTGGAGCGCCCCTCACCGGTGCGCAAAGCGATCAGGCGCGTCGCGTCCGCCGAGGGGTCGAAGACATCCTTGCTACCGGCCGGCTGCACCGCACGCCGGCCATCTTCGTGACTGGCCGCAATGACGGCATCCTGCCGCCGAACTTCACGTCGCGCGCCTATTTCGGGCTCAACAATGTGGTCGACGGCTCGCTGAGCTCGCTGCGCTATTACGAGGTGACGAATGCACATCACCTCGACAGTTTCAATCAGTTCGGCAAGATCGGTTCGTTGTCCGGATATAACGAGTTGTTCATTCCGCTGCACCGCTATTTCATCCAGGCCATGGACCTGATGTACGACCACGTGCGCAACGGCCGCCCCTTGCCGCCGAGCCAGGTGGTGCACACGACGCCGCGCGGGGCAGGGGCGCCGCCGATCACCGCCGCCAACGTGCCGCCGATCTCGGATTCTCCACCCGCGAGCGCGTTGATCACTTTCACTGGCGGTCAGGTAAATATCCCAAACTGATCGCGGGCTGCGCGTGCCGTTCTGAACCTTGCCACGCCGTTCGATTGCGCAGTTTGTTGCCGTTAAGCTCGCGCTAAACGTTTCAGGATCTTGTGAGATCGCCAACAGCAGACCTCTGGTTCGTGTGATCCCGCCGACGCTGTGGGATGCGGGCATTGGTTTCGCAACGCTTTCGATGGGCGCGCGGCGCGTTTGCAGGCTATCGCCGCGCGCGCGGACCCGCAGACCGGTTTCGGGGCGTTCGTCCCGTTTATGGCTGCAAATAGGAAGCAGGTGCTACCGCACTCTTGAGGTAAGCCCGAATTCGCACGCCTTTCGCCGGTTCAAGCGCGCCGGCTCGCGTGATGGCGTCGCACATCAAACGGACCGCCGAATAAACGCTGGCGCCCACGTTTTCTCCGGCATAGCCAGCGCGCTTCTGAAATTCGGTGAGATATTCCTTGCGCTCAGGCGAATCGCGGTCGCGATTGAGCCCGCCCACGATATACACGCCCTCGACCGCCGCGCCTGCGATTTGGATGAACTTCTCGGCGTCGAACGGTTGTGATCCCACGATCG
>Ga0070697_100004639_pt1 | contig 10543 bp, 11 predicted proteins | sample KBSK1501metaG_FD_65475 | JGI IMG/M metagenome (GOLD analysis project Ga0070697, IMG submission 65475) | Corn, switchgrass and miscanthus rhizosphere microbial communities from Kellogg Biological Station, Michigan, USA - KBS K1-50-1 metaG | ecosystem: Host-associated > Plants > Roots >... | reverse complement strand
TCTTTGCGGACATACGCCGCAATGGATTCGCCGCCAACTTCTTCTTCGCCTTCAATCAGAAACTTCACATTGAGCGGTAGCTTGCCATTGTGACCCTTCATCAAAGCCTCGATCGCTTTGATTTCCATCCACAGCTGCCCTTTGTCGTCCACCGCGCCGCGCGCATAAATGTTGTTGTTCCTCTCGGTGGGCTCAAACGGAGGCGAAACCCATTCATCCAACGGATCCGGCGGCTGTACATCGTAGTGCGCATAACACAAAGCTGTCGGTTTACCCGGCGCTTTAATCCAATCCGCGTAGATCAGCGGATGACCCTTAGTCGGAATGACTTCGACATGCTCCAAGCCAATTCGCCGCATCTCGGCAGCCACAAAGTCCGCGGCCTTTTGCACATCGGACTTATGCTCAGTCAGGGTACTGATGCTGGGGATGCGAAGCAGATCCTTCAGCTCGGTCAAAAATCTCTGCTGATTGCCGCGGGCATAATTCACTGCCGGGGAAGCCATAGCTGAGAAGCCTTTCTGGCGGGGAGCCGCGATCCGTTTATCCAAGCATGAAACGATTAAGTATACCCGGTTTAACGACGAACGCCTTCGTTGAGCTTTTGGGTTGGGCAGCGCTTTAGCGCTGCTGATCGCATCTTAAGTTTAGGCCGGCTTTAGCCGGCTGAGGTTTAGAAACCTGCCCGGCGAAAACGCCGAAATATCGTAGTCAGGTTTAAGTCCGGTCACCACTTGCGCCATCACATGCGCCGTCACCGGCGCCAGCAGAATTCCATTGCGGAAATGTCCAGTCGCGACAAAGTAACCCGGAGTGGCTGTCGCTCCCAGGATTGGTAAATCATCCGGAGTCCCCGGCCGCAACCCGGCCCATGCCTCCAGCACTCGCGCCGACTTCAATGCGGGAACAAGGTCGATCGCAGCCTGATGCAGCCGCTGGATGGTATCTGCGTCCGTACGCTTATCGTAACCGGCCTCCTCGGCCGTGGCGCCAATGAGGATTCGCCCGTCGCTGCGTGGAACCAGATATATCTCAGGCGCTCGAATCACATGCTGCAATCCCGGCTCCACGCCTACCACGGCCAGCATCTGTCCCTTCACTGGACGCGTAGGAAAACGATAAGGTAACAATTGTCCAGCCCACGCTCCCGCGCAGTTCACCACCACCGGTGCTCCGTAGGTTGTTTTATCCGTGCGGACTCCAACCACCCGTCCGTCGGACAGGAGCAACTCTGTCACGGCTGTGCCAGAAGAAATATCTGCCTCACGATGCTTGGCCGATTTCAACGCAGCTAACACCAGCGCTCGCGGATCTACGCTGCGTTCCTTCAAAAAAATCGCCGCGCGTTTCAGGCCAGCTAGCGCTGGCTCCAGCTGTGCAAGCGGGGCTGGAAGCAGGTTTTCCGTTGTGAAACCTGGGCGCTCATGAACGTGTTCCGGGGGAGGGAACAGCAGCGTGCCTTGCTCACGCAGGTCAACATCGATGCCAGATTCATCCTGCAATTCGTGAGCAAATTCGGGATACATACGCGCGCTAGCGATTGCCAGGGGCTGCAATAAGGTAGGAGTTTCTGCCGCACATTCCACGAGCATGCCGGCGGCCGCACGAGAAGCTTCGTGCCCGGGCTCTCCCCGCTCGACCACGAGTACCTTCGCGCCACGTTTGCGCAGCGCAATGGACAGCGAGAGCCCGATGATCCCGCCGCCCACAATGATGACGTCCCAAGTTTTCACTCTTGCATTGTAAAAGAGTGCTTACGCAAGCATCCTAATCGAGCATGCGCAAGAAGATTTTCTTGGAGTTCAAAGCTTGCTGAGGAAGTCCACGATTTCTGGTTGCGTCCAGTCCACCGCACCAAAGAACTTACGTCGCACCACGCCACTGCGATCGATGATGTAACTCTCTGGAAATTTAGATGTGCCATAGAGATTATTGCTTTTCTGATCGGGATCACGAACAGTTAGCAACTCTATTTTGTGATTTTTCAGAAATCTCTGATAGGCGCTCTCGTCCACGTCCACGCTCACCGCCAGAACGGTCACACCTTTAGCGCCCAATCGCTGCTGCATTTGGACTAAGGAAGGCATCTCCTCCACACAGGGTTGACACCAGGTCGCCCAAAAATTCAGCACCACAATTTTGCCGCGCAGATCGCTCAAGCTGATCTTGCGATCAGCATCCTGCACCGTGAAGTCAGGGGCGGAGCTGTCAATGTGAGCCGGCCGCGTGCCGCTGTAACATCCGGCCAGCAGCAGAGTTGAGAGTCCGAGCAGAACGGAGATGCGTCGCACAAAGCTATAATACCTAATCTGCCTTTATGGCGACGCCACATCCATCCTCCGATCCGCCTCTGGTCTCGGTGATAGTTCCCGCCCGCAACGAAGAGGCGAGCCTGGCGCAGTGTCTGGAGTCGCTGGTCTCCCAAGCGGGCGTGAGCTTTGAAATCATCGTCGTCGATGATGCTTCCACCGATCGCACGCGTCAGATTGCGGAATCTTTTTCCCAGGTGCATATCATCGATGCCCCTCCCTTGCCGCCTGAGTGGACTGGAAAGAACAATGCCTTAGCGGCAGGTGCAAAAGCGGCGCGAGGAAAGTGGTTGCTCTTTACCGACGCAGATACAGTTCATCATGCCGGCTCATTGGCGCGAAGTCTCGAGGAAGTTGAGGAGCGCGGCGCGGCGTTGTTTTCCTATTCGCCTGAGCAGGAAGTTCACGGATTCTGGGAAAACGCAGTCATGCCGGTGATCTTTGCCGAACTGGCTTACACCTATCGTCCATCAGAAGTAGGCAATCCTGCTTCCCGCGCGGCTGCCGCGAATGGCCAGTATCTGCTGATGACGCGCGCCGCTTACGATGCCGTCGGCGGCCATACTGCGGTTGCTAGCTCTCTGCTCGAAGACGTGGCCCTTGCCAAAGCGGTGAAAGCATCTGGCCTCACGATTTTCTTCCGCTTTGGAGGAGATGCGGTCCGTACTCGCATGTACCGCAGCTTCTTCCAACTCCGCGAAGGCTGGACAAAGAATCTTGTGCTTCTGTTTCCGGCTGCGTTACGACTAGCGGCATTGCGCGTGACGGAATTTTTGCTGATTGCAGGTAGCACCACCGTCGCAGTTATCGCCCTCTCCCGCGGAAGCTATCGGCCCGGTCTAGGCGCCGCGATTCTGGCCGGTGTCGTGATTACCGCATTTATCAGACGCGTAGGGATGGCACATTTTCCCCGGAAGTCTAACGCTCTGGCTCTGTTCGGTCTTCCGATCTTCTCGTATCTCTTATTACGTTCGTGGCTGGCACACAAGAACGGAACTGTGAGGTGGAAGGGCAGAACCTACGCTTCGCCTCCTGGCCGCGCCAAGGCGCAAGCAGTGGCAGCAATGGCTTTGAAAGGGCACGGCTTGAGCCGTGCCGAAAGCTCAACAACTCCCCGGGGCTTTAGCCCCTGAGGTTTGAATGGTCTATTTAACCCGCAAAGCCGAATTCGCCGCCTCGCACTATTATCACAATCCGGAATTCACCCCGGAGGAGAATCGGCGCATTTTCGGCAAATGCAACAACCCCAACGGACACGGCCACAATTACACCCTTGAGGTCACCGTTAAAGGGGAGGTCGATCCCCGCTCCGGCTTCGTTGTCGATCTCAAACACTTGAAAGAGGTTTTGAACCGCGAAGTCCTGGACGCGATGGACCATCGCTTCCTCAATAAAGAAGTACCCGAATTTTTTAGCCGCATTCCGACTACCGAGAATCTGGCAATCTCAATTTGGCAACGCCTTGCACCCAAGCTGAATACCGCCCATTTGCATCGCGTGCGCGTCTACGAGACGCCCGATCTCTTCGTTGATTTTTACGGTGAAGCATGAAAGCTCATCTCACTCGCCGTTACATGTTCTCAGCGTCGCATCGACTGCACAGCGACGCGATGTCGGAAGAGGAGAATTTGGTGACGTACGGAAAGTGCAATAATCCCTATGGCCACGGCCATAACTACGCGCTGGAGGTCACAGTCAGCGGCCCGGTAGATGAAAGTACCGGCATGGTCTGTAATCTGACCGATCTCGACGCCTTTGTCGAGCGCGAAATCCTGGAACGTTTCCATCTTCAAAATCTCAATGTTGTGCCGGAGTTTCACGAGGCGGTCCCCACCACTGAAAACTTGAGCACCTCCATCTACGATATTTTGCAGCGTGGTTTCAGGTACGCTCATCTTGAAAAGGTACGCATACAAGAAACCATGATGAATTCTTTCGAATACGCCGGAGGAAATGAGATCCGTAAATAGGCACGCCCCGCGTAGCGGCAGGCGACTCGCCTGCCCCGTAGCGCCGGCGTCCCCGTCGGCTTTTAGCAAGGAGTTGTAGCGAGAAAAAGGCTAAACCCATGACACCAACCGTTGAAACCGCCACCCTAACCAGCGCCACCTTTGAAAATCTGGTGCGCGAACTCCTCGTCCGCCTGGGCGAAGACCCCGAGCGTGAAGGCCTACTGCGCACACCCGAACGCGTCCACCACGCCTTTGAATTTCTTACCAAGGGCTACCGGCAGGATCCCGACACCATGCTAAAGGAAGCCCTCTTCACCGTCAGCTACGACGAAATGGTGATCGTTAAAGATGTTGAGGTCTTCAGCCTGTGCGAGCATCACATGCTGCCCTTCTTCGGCAAGGTGCACGTGGCTTATATTCCCAACGGGAAAGTGATCGGCCTCAGCAAGATTCCCCGCCTGATTGAGATTTTTTCTCGCCGTCTCCAAATTCAGGAACGTCTGACTACGCAGATTGCGGAAACCATTCAGAAAGCCATACAGCCCCAGGGCGTGGGTGTGGTCATCGAAGCTCGCCATCTCTGCATGATGATGCGAGGCGTAGAGAAGCAGCACTCCTCCGCAGTCACCTCTTCCATGCTGGGCTGCTTCCGCGACGAGCAGGAGACTCGAACCGAATTCCTGTCCCTGATTAATCACCGAAACGGTAGCTAGCTTGCCCGCGAAACGCCGCTCAGCGCCGCCCATTTCCCACCTTCGCGGAAAAGTCGCGCTCATCACTGGCGCCAATCGTGGCATTGGCCTGGCCATCGCTCGAGCGTTGGCTTCGGAAGGTTGTGACCTTGTCGTCACCGCCCGAGATGTGCGCACCTTGGAGAAAACTGGAAGGGAACTGGCCCGCCTCAAAGTTCGCGTTCTTGTTCACGTGTGCGATGTGCGAGACCCAGTAGCCATAAAAGCTCTGCTGGCGACAGTCGAGCGTCAATTTCATCGGCTGGACATTCTGATCAACAACGCCGGCGTCGCTCATCCCAGCAAGAACGTGGAAAAACTCCCATTCGAATCCTGGCTTGAGGTCATCGACAACAACCTGAACGCTCTCTTTCTGGTGACCCACGCAGCCTTGCCCCTGATGAAGCGTGGCGGTGCCATCGTGAATAATCTCTCGATTGCCGCTAAACGCGTCTTTGCTGGATCCTCCGCCTACAACGCATCCAAACACGGTGCTTTGGGATTCACAAGCACCCTGCGCGAGGAACTGCGCTCGCAAGGAATCCGCGTGATCGCACTGATCGCAGGTGCCACCGACACCGAAATTTGGAATACTCTCTGGCCGCAAGCTCCACGAGAAAAGATGATGTCGCCCCAGACAGTAGCTGTCGCGGTAGTAAATGCGCTCAAACTTCCGCTTGCAGGCACGCTTGAAGAATTGGTAATTCTGCCCACCGCCGGCGCGTTGTAGGGTTGGGAAGGGCACGACTTCAGTCGTGCCGCGGTGATCATCTCCAGGAGGCTTTAGCCGCTGAGGTCTGCTTTCGCCGCTTACTACCACGTCCCATATCGATCCCTCTGTGGCCTTTCCGGAAAGATTTTTATGAGCACGATGCCCGCGACAAATCCCCCCACATGCGCCCAGAACGCGACGCCGCCGGTCTGCCCGGAATAAGCAACTGCACTCGCGGCGCCACTAAGAAATTGATATACAAACCAAAAACCTAACATCACCCAGGCTGGCAAATAAAAGAAACCAAGCCCGAACCAGGTGAGCAAGCGCGCTCGTGGATAAAGAACGAAATAGGCCCCCAGCACGCCAGCAATCGCGCCGCTGGCCCCCACGTTGGGTACACCGGAAAAAGGGTTCAAGACGATCTGCGCCAGGGAGGCGATGAGTCCGCTGATCAGATAGAACGTCAGATATTTGAAATGTCCCAAGTGGTCTTCGATATTGTCCCCGAAAATCCATAGAAACCACATGTTGCCGATCACATGTCCCCAGGAGCCATGCAGAAACATCGACGTGAACATGGGGACGAACGCACCCAGCGGATTGATGTCCCCGGTTCGCGTGACCACCGCGGTCACATGGGCCGGGATCATCCCAAACTGGTAAATAAAAAGTCGGAAGCTTTCCGGCTCCAGTGCCGATTCGAAGAAGAAAATGATCACATTGATGGCAATTAGAAAGTACGTCACGTAAGGCGTACTGAATCGTGGCTGGTCGTCGCGGATGGGAAGCATGGTCTAAGCGCCGCTAGAGTTTCAAGAAATTCCCGGCGTGAGTTGACTGAGGCGCCAACCACGTCCACGATAGCAGAGAACTGTTATGAACGGAGTCCTGGTCATCGATAAGCCCGCTGGTCTGACCTCGCATGACGTGGTCAACCGCGTGCGCCGCATTTTCCAGCAACGCTCGGTCGGTCATTTGGGAACGTTGGATCCATCGGCCACCGGTGTTTTGCCCCTGGTCCTTGGCAATCTCACCCGCTTGGCGCAGTTCTATACCAGCGCCGAAAAAGTCTACGAGGGAGTGATCCGCTTCGGCTTCGCAACCGACACCTATGACGCCCAAGGCATGCCGGCAGGTCCGCCGCAGAATATTCAAGTATCACTTGAAGAAATACGAAAGTTGGGTGCGCGTTTTCAGGGCGTAATTGAACAGGTCCCTCCGCCATTCTCGGCGAAGAAAATTCAAGGAGTGCCTGCTTACCGACTGGCTCGCAAACACCAGGAGGTCCCCCTTAAGCCGGTACAGGTAGAAATCAAAGAATTTGAAATCTTGGATGTCAACGGTGACCATGCCAGCTTCCGAGCCCGGGTCGCCTCAGGGACTTATATGCGATCCGTCGCCCATGAAATGGGCCAGCAGCTCGGCTGTGGCGCGCACTTGTCATCTTTGCGCAGGACCAATCTCGGCGAATTCGACTTGGCCGACGCTCACATCTTGGAAGAAGCTGATACCGCTGCCAGCGCAGGTTTGCTGGATGAAATCCTCATCCACCCCCGTAAACTTTTACCTCAACTTCCATCCGTAACTGCAAATGAAGAAACCGCTGCTCACATCCGCAACGGCCGCGCCGTCAATCTCCCCGAACTCTCCCGCGCCCGGCAAGTAAAAGTTTTCTCCGGACAAAGGGAACTGATCGCCATCGCCACCCGAGTCGCCGGTACCCTGTTCCACCCCAAGATCGTGCTGGCCACAGATCCAGCCAAGCAATTAGCGAGAAACACGTAGCGGCAGGCGACTCGCCTGCCCAGCCGAGCAAAGCTCGGCAGACCTGATTTATGTGAAAGCAGCCCGAAGGGCGAAAGAGATTAGCCCAGGACTTCAGTCCTGGGTAGGTCCGACGCAAAAAGAGTCGTTGAAATTGAGCAACTGGATCAGCCCCAATCGTTCTGACTCTTTTGGTTTTAAATCGCAAATCGAAAATCAAAAATCGAAAATCGCCTTCCTCATCACTTCAACATCGGTGCACAACACGGCTTCCGCACCGGCTTGGGTTCCATCAATTCCACCCGAGTGAAATTTGGATCGTAAAGATTGAACTGCCACTTGCCATCACGTCCAATCTGCGGCTTTTCTTCCGATTTATACCCGCGATTGAGCGCGGTCTCATAACCGGCCTTCACACTGGGCACACCCAGCGCCAGATGATGCATCACTCCGAGTTCCTTCGGATCCGGGTCGTGCACGTTCAACATGTATTCCAACCAATCGGTCCCATCGGGCACACGCATGTCGACCCAATCCGTTTCGTTATCCTTCATACCGCCATGCCATATCTCGCGGAATCCGAGAATGTCTTTGTAGAAGTGATCGGCAGCATCCCGATCCTTCACCACAACGCCCACATGGATGATGCGCTGCGAAATGCGCGTCGAAGGAAGGGCCTGGCCAAAACTGAGGCTGTGCAACGACCCCGGCCTGAACTCCACAAATTCGACATCGTGGCCGTCAGGATCAGTTACATCGAATCCGCGGTTACCGTCACCCATCGGCTCCAGCTTGTCGGGTACCTTCACGCCGCGGCTGCCCAGATAGGCGCGGAGCTGCTCAGCATCGGTGGTCTCGAAAGAAATATGGGATAGCCGGTCTTCTTTGGCGTCCTTCAATGAAGGAAACACCTCAATGTACTGATGGTCGTTCACCTTGAAATAGGTCAACAACAGCTGGCCTCCCTCGCTGTAATGGAAAGGTTCCTGCAGCCCGAGAACCCCTGTATAGAACTTGCGCGCAGCATCGAGATTGTCAGTTTTGAGAGCAATGTGAGCCACGCCAACGATAGCCGGTCGTCGGACGGGGGTTGACGCAGGCCCAGCTTTCGTCTCCTTGGTACCTGCCTGTGCGAAGCAGGTAGCCGCAAACAGGGAAGCCACAACCATTCCGTAAGCAATTTTCATGCTGGGCATACTGCGGTAGCAGAATCCCCCTGTCAAGCTGGAGCCCGCTTTCATGGGTCATTGTGCCAAAGCGGATTGGAGGCTATTCTGATTCAATGTCCGATAACAGGTATTATGTAAAGTAAAGTGAAAGTCCCGCCAAATCGGGCCTCTTCGGTCTCCGACTACATCGCCAACAGTCTCTCCAACTCCGCCCTAAAGCCACGCAGCCTGTCCAACCTGTCCGCAGTCGCCTCGACGATCTCTTGTTTAGCCTGGAAAACCTGCCGCCCGTCCCGCTCGACTAGGACGCCAATCGTCTCCCCCATCCGCCACCCCGGCGTTCCCATCATTTGCAGACCCTGCGGCGTAGGCACAAGCAGGGCGATGCAATCATCCCGCACCACACCCACACATTTTGGAAACCGGTCAAAGGTCTGAAGCTCGAATCCAGCAAGATAAAGTAGTTGAAGTTGCGCTGCAGGATCAGCCACGGAGGGTTTTAGCTTTTGACTCTCAATCGAAAATCGTAAATCAAAATCGAAAATGCCTTTCCGAAATGCCTTTCCTACATCTTGTATCTCCCCAAATCCTCATCATTCAGCCCTTCAAGCCACTTGCGCAGCTCGTCGCTGCTGACGCGATCGGACACATTGGCCGCCAGCTTGGAATTCTTCAGCACCTCATCCTCCACATAAATCGGACAATCCACCCGCAACGCCAGCGCCAGCGCATCCGAGGGTCGCGAATCGATACTAACGATCCGTCCCTCGCGCTCCATAAAAATCACCGCATAAAACGTGTCTTCCCGCAATTCCGTCACCACCACCTTGTGCACCTGCGTATCCAACCCGACGAGCACGTTCTTGATCAAATCGTGTGTCATGGGCCTGGGGGTGGTTACTTTCTCGATCTCTAGGGCTATGGCGTTGGCCTCGTAGATGCCTACCCAGATGGGGAGGACCATGTCGCTGGTGACGTCTTTTAGGATCACGATGGGCATGTTGGTTACTGGGTCCATCAGGAGGCCGCGAATTTTCATCTCCACTTCCATCATGATCTCCGCAATTCTTATATCACCAATTCGCCTGCCAGACTGTTGGGAAGGCATACTGTCGCCATTATTGAAACGTAGCTGCCGATATCTGGAGCTAGGCCTTCGGGAGTCTTGAAGTTCATGGTTTTATTTTGTGAGGTGCGGCCGATCCATTGGCCGCGGGTTTCGTTCTTTCCTTCAACCATTACTTCAACTACCTGGCCGAGATGTCTTTGATTTCGTCGCTTCTGGATTTCGCGCTGCCTTTCTTGCAAAACTGTTAGGCGACGCGCCTTTTCTTCCTCGGGGATGGCATCTTCCAATTTCAATGACGGTGTGTTGGGGCGCGGTGAATACTTGAATCCGAAGATGCTGTCGTATTCAACTTCATCTAGGAGGGAAAGCGTTTCCTGGAAATCGTCTTCGGTCTCGCTCGGGAAGCCGACGATAATGTCGCTGGTGATGCTGATCTCGCGGTGCGCTGCTTTCATCCAGGAGATCCGCTCTAGGTATTGGTCGCGGGTATAGAGTCGCTGCATCGCATCCAGGACGCGGGTTGACCCGCTCTGAACTGGCAGATGCACATGATTGCAGATGGTCGAAAGCGAATCGATAGCTTCGACTATGTCGCGGCCAAAATCTCTGGGATGGGAGGTTGTAAATCGCACGCGGCGGATTCCAGGAATTTCGCCTACCGCCGCCAAGAGCTCCGCGAAAGACTTCTTCCCTGCTGGATCCTTATAAGAATTCACGTTCTGGCCCAGCAATTGGACTTCGCTATAACCCAGGTCGGCCATCTGTCGCGCTTCGTTCAGCACCGAATCCGACGTCCGGCTGCGCTCCTTGCCTCGCGTGAAAGGAACGACGCAG
>Ga0070697_100004638_pt1 | contig 10544 bp, 7 predicted proteins | sample KBSK1501metaG_FD_65475 | JGI IMG/M metagenome (GOLD analysis project Ga0070697, IMG submission 65475) | Corn, switchgrass and miscanthus rhizosphere microbial communities from Kellogg Biological Station, Michigan, USA - KBS K1-50-1 metaG | ecosystem: Host-associated > Plants > Roots >... | reverse complement strand
TGCATCAGCAGTTTTTCAATCTGTCCGGACGTGAACTGATTCGCCGGTTTGTCATCAATGGCCATAATTTCGTCGCCGATTGCGATCCCGGCTTCTACCCTTCTCAATATTTCATTCCCAATCGGGCCGTCGTTATCTCCCTCTTCGTCCGGCAAAAGACTTAACCTAAAGGTTGAACTCTAAACGCAAACTTGCCCGCTTGCCAAAGGCTCCGGTTTCTTGAACATTGGTTCGTCGTTGCGCGTATAATGACGTTGCTAACCAGCTATCCACGAAGGAGATCGAAAACCAAATGGGAATTCTTGACCGCCTCAGCCCCAGTGCACAGTTCATCGAAGTTATTGAATGGCTCGACAGCACCGGCGACACAATGATGTATCGCTTCCCCGTTCGCGATCAGGAAATCAAGAACGGCGCGCAGTTGATAGTGCGCGAATCGCAGGCAGCTGTCTTTGTGCACGAAGGACAAATTGCCGACGTGTTCGGACCGGGCCGCTACACCGTCGATGGTGGAAACACACCGATTCTCTCTAAGCTCGGAGCATGGAAGTACGGATTCAACTCGCCGTTCAAATCTGAAGTCTATTTCGTCAATACGAAGCAGTTCACAGATCTGAAGTGGGGAACGTCCAATCCAGTCATGATGCGCGATGCGGATTTCGGCATGGTGCGGCTGCGCGCGTTCGGCATTTATTCCATCCGGGTTGCGGATCCGCGTGAACTGATTAAGCAGGTCGCCGGCACGAATGCGCGCTTCGTTACTGAAGATATTGAAGGTCAACTCCGCCGGACTCTGGTGAGCGGATTTTCTGATGCCCTGGCTGAATCGAAGATTGCCGCGCTTGATCTCGCTTCAAACTATGACGAACTGAGCCGCTTTTCTCGTCAAAAGTTACAGGATGAATTTAAGTCGCTCGGTCTCGAACTCACCAAGTTCGTAGTTGAAAATATTTCCTTGCCGCAGGAAGTCGAAGCCGCGATGGATAAACGCACCTCGATGGGCGTCCTCGGTGACATGGGCAAGTACACGCAATTCGAAGCAGCGCAGGCAATGCGCGATGCGGCGCAGAATCCCAGCGGCGGTGCCGGATTGGGCGCAGGACTTGGTGCCGGATTCGCCGTCGGTGGCGCCATGGCAGGCGCGATGAGTGATGCCATGCGGCAGCGCGGTGCGGCGTCCGCCGAGCCGGCGCCCGCCGCCGCGACTGCGAAGTGCGTGAAATGTGGTGCAGCGATGCAAGCGGGCGCGAAGTTTTGTAGTGAATGCGGTAGTTCGCAAGCCGCAGAGAAATGTTCCAACTGCCAGCATGAGCTGAAGCCAGGCGCGAAGTTCTGCGATGAATGCGGAACTAAGATCTAATCGTCAACTCACAAGTAGTCGAAGGTGAACCCATGAATGTATTCATAAGCTATGCCCAAGCTGACGAAAAGGTAGCGGAGAAGGTTGGCAAAGGATTAAAGCAAGCCGGGCTTCAGGTCTGGGACGTTCGGCGCGAGATGTTGCCTGGTGATCTTTGGAGTGACACCGTATCGAAGGCGTTGCGGGCATCTGACGCAATGATTGTCCTTGTAACGCCCGAGGCCGCTCGGTCCAGTCAGGTGCGGTCGGAAATAGATTTCGCGCTCAGCAGGGGCGCATTCAAGAACAGGCTAATTCCAGTCTTAGTTGGTCCTCCAGAAAAGATTCCAAAAAAGAGCTTACCGTGGATTCTATGGGAGTTGAAGATGGTAAGGCTCCCTGAACGTGGCGATCAGGAGTCCGGCATTAAACAGATAGTTCAAACTCTCCTTAAGGCGGCGTAGGGATACTCCCTGATAGAGTCACCAACGCTATATTACCGAAAGAGGTCTTTCTCTCTCACTCAAACAAGGACCGACTGTTCGCTTCGAGCATAGCGGAAGAGATGCGACGGCATGGGATCCCTGTTTGGTACAGCGAAACCAATATCGTTGGCGCCCAAGAATGGCACGATGAAATCGGTGAAGCTCTTGGACGCTGCGACTGGTTCCTATTAATCCTATCCCCAGACTCGATCAAATCCACGTGGGTAAAAAACGAACTGATATTCGCTCTTAATCACCACAGGTACAAAAAGAAGATTATTCCTTTACTCTGTAAGAGTTGTAAATACGAACGACTATCTTGGACGCTGCCTGGTTTTCAGATCATTGACTTCCGAGAGTCGGCCGATGTTGGCTATCAAGAACTCTTGCGGGTTTGGGGCGTAGGCTACAAGGGACAAAAGACGGTTAGACGCAAGGCTTCGCCCAAGAAAAGTCGCAGGTAATTCGCGTTCTCACCTCGCCCGTGGCCGATATCTTTCGATCAGTAGATCCTGACGGCCTGGCTCCTTAACTTCGCGTCCGCGAATAAAGACGTGCTGCACCTGCGTTGAGAACTCGAAGGGATCACCACTCCACACAACCACTAGTCCGTTCATATAGTTTTTACCGAGGCGGGTTCGACATTGTCTTATAAGTATTCGTGAGAGTCCATTGTTTTTCTGAGTGTTCTGGCACATCTGCACGCTAAGAGCTTCTTAGAATTAGCTCTGTTAGATTGCGCAATGATATGCTTGGGCGTCCCTTCAATTTCGCAACTTCGCCCGATGCTAAACGGTCTCCTAAGTCTTCGTCGCGTCGTCATTACCGGCATGGGCTGCGTGACGCCTATCGGTATCGGACGCAATACCTTTTGGTCGGCGCTACAGCGCGGCGACAGCGGCGTGCGGCGCATCGAATCATTCGACGTTTCGAATTCGCCGGTGAAGATCGCCGCGCAAGTGCGCGACTTTGACTGGCAAGCGCAGCTCGGCCCAAAGGACCGCAAGCACGTTCCCCGAACAGTCCCTCTGGCGTTGGCTGCGGCACGCGAGGCATTTCACGACGCGGGCATCGTTCCCAACGATCTATCACTGGAAGAACGACAAAAGATCGGCGTGATTCTTGGTACTGGTGGTGGAGGCTTGACCTTCGTCGAAGATCACTACGCGATTTGGTATCAAGGTGGATCGCATTCAAAGGCCAGCGTTTACATCATTCCCGCGGCAACGCATGGAACGCTGTCGAGCGAGCTTTCGATGGTTTTTGGATTGCGCGGCTTATCGCATGTGATCTCAACCGGCTGCACCAGCTCAACAGACGCTATTCACTACGCGGCCGAACACATCGCGTTGGGGCGACAGGAAGCGATGATTGCAGGTGGCGTCGACGCGCCGTTGGCCCCGGGAATTCTGGCAGCGTTCAATTTGCTGACGGTACTGACGACTGATTGGAACGAAGAACCGCAACGAGCATCGCGGCCGTTCACCCGCAATCGATCAGGCATGGTTCTGGGCGAAGGCGCGTGGATTTACGTGCTCGAGGAGTTCGAGCGCGCGAAGAAACGCGGTGCAAATATTTACGCGGAAATCACCGGTTATGGATCGACGTGTGATGCATTTCATCGCGTGCGGCTTCAGGAAGGGGGCGAGGAGCCTGCGCGTGCGATGACCTTGGCGATGGAAGATGCTGGCATCGACGCCAGTCAAATCGATTATGTGAATCTGCACGGAACCTCAACGCTGATGAACGATCGCATTGAGACGAACGCGTTGAAGCTCGCCCTGAATTGCAATTCCCAGCGTGTGCCGATGTCCGCGACCAAATCACAAGTCGGTCACCCACAGGGAGCCAGCGGAGCGGCTGGCCTGGGCGCCGCACTCTGCGCGATGCGCACGGGCCTCATTCCTCCAACTATTAATCTTGACGAGCCGGATCCCGATTGCGATCTTGATTATGTACCCCTCCAGGCGCGCGAAGCAGACGTTCGTATCGCGCTCTGCAATTGCATCGGATTTGGATCGAAGAACAGTGCGCTGGTTATTCGACGAGTTTAGGAGCGGAAGCCTTCAAGGCGAGCGACATCTGCCTTATCCTGAGGTCTGCCGACGGCTTTTTTGTTCTGAATGAGGTGTGAAAGCCCGATTACCGAGATTTTCATACCTTCAATCTCGATCACGAGCTGCTCCGCTTCAGCGTCTTGATAATCCACGCCCGTAATGTTTGTCAAAATATCTATCCGTCGAGGCGTAGCACCAAGCTGTATGACCGTATCAGGTCTGACGAGATCTTTTTTTGAGAGATTTGAAAGTGGTGCCCCGAATTTGGCCAGGGCAGTCCAGACGCGATTGGCATTGCTCTCAGAACATTTAATCCACAGATCAATATCTCCGGTTGCACGTGGTAATCCGTGCGCAGCGACAGCGTAGGCTCCGACGAGCATGAACTCAACCTTCTCTTCGCAAAACGCGGACAATATGTCGCGGAAGTCTGAGTTCAGCAATTGGCTCTCCCTTGAAGACCCAAGCATCCAAAGTAAGTTGCCACATCATCTGCAGGCGTTCAGCGGGCGTAGTTTTAGAAACATCGTCAACTGTATCCTGGTCTCGAAGATAGGAAACCCGTATTTTCGTGGCTTCAATGGCCATATATTATAGTCATTATACCACGCTGCATTGAGTGCCCGGTTTACGGTTTGGACATGCTGGAGAAATTTCGTCATCGCAGTCACGAACCCGAGAACATCGATAAAGGGAGTTACACGCCCGAAGAATATGAAGAGTGCATAGTCGAGCTGCAACGTGTGAACCAGTGGCTGGGAGATGCCAAGGTCTTGCGAGAATCGCTGCTCGCAGAAGTTGAACATGCAAAGTTGAATTTCTTTTCGATTCTTGATGTTGGCGCGGGCTCCGGGGAACTCTTGAGAGTCGCAGCCACGTGGGCTCGTGAAACGAACCGCAGGGGCTGGTTCGTTGGCCTTGAAATCAACGAGCGATCGGCGAAAGCAATTCTGGAAGAATCCGGCGAGTTTCCCCAGATCGCTTCCGTGCGAGCAAACGCATTCGCGCTGCCCTTTGCCGACCGCAGTTTCGATTTCGTCATGCAATCGCTGACTCTTCATCACTTCGATGATCAAGGTGTCGTGAATGTTCTTCGCGAAATGGTCCGGGTTGCCGCGCGCGGAATGTTCGTAATCGATCTGCATCGCAATCCTGTCGCGTATTACTTCTACACGACGATTGGGCGCTTGTTTCTTCACAATCGATTGCTTCGTGAAGACGGTGCGCTCTCAATTCTTAAAAGCTTCAAGCCGGAGGAACTGGAACACGTCGGGCGCCAGGCGAACTTGCCAAACCTGAAAGTCGAAAGGCACTTTCCCTCGAGGCTGGTACTGAGCGCGAAGCCCGATGGTAACGTTTAGACTGGGGGCTGGTGTCCGACCAAAACGGGCCCGCTTCTAAACATGAGTAAGTCATCCAACTACGATGTAATCATCGCCGGTGGCGGCCCAGCGGGGGCGAGCGCCGCAATTCACGTGGCGTCGAGCGGAGCGCGCGTGCTGCTCGCAGAGCAAAAGAAGTTTCCCCGAGAGAAATTGTGTGGCGAATTCATCTCTCCCGAATGTTTGCTTCATTTCAAGAAACTGGGCGTTGATGGGCAAATCCTTTCAGCTCAGCCGTCAAGCCTCACCAGGACTATCTTTTATTCCAGGAGTGGAAGGAGCGTGACCGTACCGAGCTCGTGGTTCCGAGCAAACGGTTTTGCGTGGGGTCTGAGTCGTGCCGAAATGGATGCGCGCCTGCTGCGCCGGGCGAGCGATGCCGGTGCTGAGGTTGAAAACGCGCAGGTCGTGGACCTTATTCTCGACGACGGCGCCGTTCGCGGCGTTATCGTGAAACACGACGGGAGTGACGCTCAATACCTCGCCCCGATCACAATTGATGCAACCGGCCGAACGCGCGCTCTCGCTCGCCGCGTCGCTAAACACAGCCACACGCTCGCGCCACATCGTGCTTCGCTGATCGCGTTCAAAGCTCATCTGAAGCACACGCACGTGGCTGAAAGGGCGTGCGAGATCTATTTTTATCATGGAGGGTACGGCGGACTGAGCACGATCGAAAACGGGTTAAGCAACCTCTGCTTTATCGCCTCGGCCCGAGACGTGCGCTCGTGTGGATCCGACGCTGACCGCGTAATGCGCGAGGTTGTTTGTCAGAATTCTCGGGCAGCTCAGACGCTCGTCGAAGCGACACCCTGCTCTCCCTGGCTGGCCGTCACTCTCGAAACTTTCGGCAGGCATTCGCTGCAACCAGCAAGAGGACTGCTGACAATCGGCGACGCCGCGTCATTCATCGATCCGTTTACCGGCAGTGGCATGTTAATGGCCCTGGAAAGCGGCGAATTGATTTCAACCGTGCTGGCTGAAAACTTGAAGGAGATTCGGGCCGGGAACGACACGGTCTCAGTTGCCGCCCAATATCGCACGTTATACAAACAAAAGTTTGATAAGCGCCTCCACGTATGTTCGTTTATGCGGCGCGCGGCCTTCGTGCCTGGTCTCGCGAGTCTCGCCATCGCATTGTTTGGCGCCAGTACCGCGCTGCGTCGGCGAGCTACGTTAGCCACTCGCTTTAGCTCCTCCCGTAATTTCTAACCTTCGTTATTTCACCAAAACACCGTGGGAAGGGCGTTTCGGTTCATCGCGAAATGGAATAAAACCTTGCCACTTGAGGGGATTTGCTGTAAAAACAGCCGCGTAGAGGACCTGGCCGATTGACTGCTTGACCTGGATCGATCGGGAGCCTCTTGGAGAGCCCCACCTTTGATCAATCGTTGCCGTCAGAAGCGCAGAAGAACGGAGCAGAAATTCGCAACGCACAGTTACTTCTTAGCAGCGTTCAGTGAATATTTTCGCCACTCGTAACAAGGTCCAACTTCCCGACTATTTTCAAAGGAGAAAAAAGATGCGGTTTTTCCCCCGATGGTCCGGCAGAACGTTAGCCCAAACTCTGCTGATTTGCGTTTCAGTATTCATGTGCGCAGTCCCCGCCATGTCACAGGCCCAATCCAGTGCGGCGGACCTTCAGGGCGTGGTTCGTGATCCCAGTAACGCAGTGGTGCCGAATGCAACGGTCACGGCAAGAAATCCGGCGACAAACTTTTCCCGCGATGTGACCACAAACGATGATGGTTTTTACAAAATCATCAATCTGCCGCCGGGTGAGTACGAAATTACGGTTAGCGCGACTGGGTACAAGACCGGGATCATTCAAAGCGTGAAACTTACGGTCGGGCAGACTGCAAATCAGGACCTTAACCTCGAGGTTGGTGAAATCACCGCCAAAGTCACAGTGACAGCGGCCTCCCCGAATATTGTCGAAACAACGAACACAGCAGTCACCAGCACAATCGATCGTGAACGCATCGAGAACCTGCCGATCAACGAGCGCAACTATCTTTCATTCGCGCTGACTTCATCGATGGTCGGCCGCGATAACGGTCGCCCAATTGGACCTGCTCCGACAACGGGTCTTAACTTTGGTGGGCAAAGGGGCCGGTCAAACCTGGTGCAGGTTGACGGCGCTGATAACACAGACAATTCGGTGAACGCGTCACGTTCGACCGTTAGTCAGGAAGCTGTCCAGGAATTCCAGGTCGTGACGAACTCGTTCGCGCCGGAATTTGGAAGATCGGCCGGCGGCGTCGTTAACGTCGTCACGAAGAGCGGCACGAATGAATGGTCGGGGAACCTGTTCGGGTTCCTTCGCCACAAAAGCTTTCAGGCGCGCAATGCCTTTGCGCCGGTCGCTGAGCCGCCCTTTACTCGCGCTCAATACGGGGCAACGCTGGGCGGTCCGTTAGATCGAGATCGCACTTTCATCTTTGCGTCATTTGAGCAAAGGCAACGGCACGAATCAGGGTTTTTTACCACGAATGTGACACAGGGATTAGGGGGATCGTCGACGATTCCATTAACGGGTCTCGGTAACGTTACTTTCAGAAACCTGACGCCCCAGCAAGTAACATACATCAACACCCTGCTGGCGACTGGTAATGCCGCACTTGCCGGGGCCGCAGTCCAGTATGCCTATCTCGCGTCCAGCGGGGGAAATACGGCATTGACCGGCAGTAATCCGTTGCCCAATCCGGGTTCGGTTCCGGGCGTCGGACTGGGCGCAATAATCGGCGGTCGTTTCTTTCTTTCTGGCGCGCCGGTACCGTCAACGACGACCAATGCTGCGGGCCAGCTGATCGCATTTCGGCCGTTACTGGGCTTGCAGAACATCTTTCCGGTAACCGACAAAACAACTTTCAATTCATTCCGACTGGATCACGCCATTGACGAGGCGAAAAAACATCACCTCTCATTCCGTTTCGGTTACAACCCTAGCACAATCACTGGAATTCAGGTCGAATCTCAAAATCAGTCGCTGGGCCAAAACGACTTTTCGCGCACGGGAATTCAGAAACTAAAAGATGTATCTGCCGTCGGCACACTCTCATCAGCTCTTTCGAGCCGTATGGTCAATGAACTGCGATTCAACTTTGGCGAACGTCGCGCTATCTTTCGATCGCAAAATCCGGATGCGGTTGCCTTTAACATTTCAGGCACCGCTTTCATCGGTCGCGAGTTGTTCTCGCCCGTAGTTCGCACCGAAGAACGCTACGAATGGACCGATAACGTCGATTGGTTAGCCGGCAATCACACCTTCAAGTTCGGCGGAGACTACGCGTCTATTCGGATTCCTTCGGCCATATTCGAATTGAACTTCGCGGGTCTTTACAATTTTGGCGGCCTGGCTGCAACCAGCCTGGGGGCCTTTCCAACGATTAGCGGCGTAGCGCCACCTGATTTGACTCCAGTGCAGCAATACGGCCTGGGCCTTCCGACAAATTACATTCAGGGTTTTGGCAATCCGGTCAGTCGGATTAAGAATAAGCCGATCGCCTGGTTTGCTCAGGATTCCTGGAAGATTCGGCGGAATTTCACGCTCAACTACGGGGTTCGCTACGACTACGAGATAACAGAGAAACTTTCACCGGTACCTTCCTTCCGCGACCCGCTGTCGGGTATCACGCTCTCGCAGTCAGACTTATCTGCGGCAGAGAATGCGTTGAATGTGCAGCAGGGCTTTCCGCGCGACAAGAATAACTTTGCTCCTCGGGTCGGATTCGCCTGGGATGTGAAGGGTGATGCGAAAACTGTCATTCGCGCGGCCGTGGGAATTTTCTACGACCACCCGTTGCTGGCAATCGCTTTCAATTCGGACATAGCGGATGCCGCGCAGCAACAACAGGGGATTCTGACACCAGTCGGCGGGCCCTCACCGACCGCTTTGCTGAACGCCACCCAGGTTTTTCAGGGAACCGTCTGCACGGCAGCAGGCGGAAATCCGATCTGCCCGCCCGGTGTCTTGACGCCTGGTGCGGCCGCAAGCGCACAGTATCAGTTCGGGCGCCAACGCTTTGATGATCAGACGTTCCCAGGCTTTGGACCAGTTCTGCCCTTCACGCTGCCTGTGAACAAAGACTTTGAATACGCGTATGCAAATCAGGCGAACTTTACGATTGAGCGACAGCTGACGAAGAACATGTCCATTTCCGCGGGCTACTTGTTCGTCGGTGCGCATCATTTGCCGCATCCGCTCGATGTAAACGCGCCGCGAACCGATTTGCAGATTCAAAACTTCGTACGCTGTTTCAATCGCCAGCCGGTGAGCACGACCGAGGTCTTGACGTTGTCGCCGTCGGCATGCAGCAACATCGTGGCGCAACCGATTCCGGGAATCATTTCTGTTACCACGCGCGGTGGCGTGATTCAGCCGGCCGTCGCTAACTTTTTCCGGCCCAACGCGCCGAACTATTTTCTCGTGCAGGCATTGACTGGCGGGGTGGTGACTCCCGCAGTCTTTAATGGCGTCCTCGCGGCCAGCGGTACTCTACGTACACCCGGAGTTGTTTCTCCTTTCGGGTCGGTCAACGCGCAGTCGTCCGACGGTAACTCGAATTACAATGCAATGAACCTTGATCTCAAAAAGAGGTTCTCGCGTAATTTCCAGTTTTTGGCGTCTTACACCTGGTCGCATTCGATCGATGATTCGTCAGACCTGCAGACGCTCCTTCTGCCCCAGGACAATCGAAACTTCCGCGCTGAGCGCGCAGATTCTCTCTTTGATCAACGACACCGCTTTGTTTTCAGCGCGGTGTTTGCTTCACCATCGGCATGGCGATCGGAAGATGGCCTGCACAGGTTTCTCGCTGACTTTACACTCGCTCCCATCTTTGAAATTTCTTCCGGACGTCCTTTCAACATCTTAAGCAATCAAGATACGAACAACGACCAGTCCAATCAAACAGATCGCCCGTCGGTGCTTCCGGATGGAAGGTTATGTGTGCCTGGGACGCTTGGTTGCACGCCGCTGATCACAAATGGAACATTTTCGACCGGCGATTTGAGCCGGAACATGGGAATCACACATTCGTTTTCTTCGCTCGATATGCGTCTGATGCGCACCATTCGTTTCAACGAACGTGTGCGCCTGGACATCATTGCGGAAGGATTCAACCTCTTCAACCGATTCAACGAAGCCGCGGCGTCGTCATTCATTGATGATGTGAATGCTTTCCATCAACGCGCGGGTAACGGCCGTTTTTACAGCCGGCCAACCGCCGCGTTTGATCCCCGCCAGTTTCAGTTCGGATTGAAACTGAATTTCTAAACC
>Ga0070697_100004635_pt1 | contig 10551 bp, 13 predicted proteins | sample KBSK1501metaG_FD_65475 | JGI IMG/M metagenome (GOLD analysis project Ga0070697, IMG submission 65475) | Corn, switchgrass and miscanthus rhizosphere microbial communities from Kellogg Biological Station, Michigan, USA - KBS K1-50-1 metaG | ecosystem: Host-associated > Plants > Roots >... | reverse complement strand
AACGCTTGCGAAACTCGCCGCCGCCACTAGCGGCACTGTCGAGTGCATGGAGGTTTCTCCTGAACGCTTCAACGTGCTGGCGACGTGGGGCGCGCCAATTGTCACCTTGTCCACGCACATGGACACGGTGCCTCCATTTTTCCCATCGCGCGAGGACGGCGAATTTGTCCACGGGCGCGGCGCTTGCGATGCGAAAGGAATCATCGCGGCGATGATTTGTGCCGCAGAGCAATTGCTGTCCGCTGGAGTGCGCGGTTTTGCCTTGCTGTTTGTGGTAGGCGAGGAAAAAGATAGCCTCGGTGCGTTGTGTGCCGCGGAAAATCCCCGTGGTTCGAAATTCGTCATCAACGGCGAGCCCACGGAGAATAAATTGGCGCTGGGTTCGAAAGGCGCCCTGCGCTACGTGCTTACCACACGAGGCAAACTTGCACACTCCGCATACCCCGAACTCGGCGACTCCGCGATTGAAAAATTGCTCGATCTGCTGAGCGGGATTCGCAAAATTTCACTGTCGCAAGACGGGCTTCTAGGAAAAGCCACGCTGAACATCGGCACGCTTTCCGGCGGCCGCGCTCCGAATGTAATCGCGGACGAAGCGCACGCAGACTTGATGTTTCGAACTGTCGGCGATCCGGAGCCGATCCGTGCGGCTATGCGCGCCGTCGTGAACGGACATGGCGAACTCAAGGAAATGCTGCACACGCCAACACAACACCTAGAAGCGCAGGATGGATTCGAAACAACCGTCGTCGCCTACACTACGGACATTCCGAATTTCGCAGGCGCCTGGGGCAAGCCATTTTTGATTGGACCGGGCAGCATTCACGTCGCGCATACCGCAGAAGAACGCATACCGAAAAAACAGCTGCTCGACGCCGTACAAATCTACACGCGCTTGGCCCGGCAACTGATTGCAGGAGCACACTGAACATGGGTCTGCGCATCGCTATCGTCGGATACGGAAAGATGGGCCGCTCAATTGAAAGGCTGGCAGCCGAGCACGATTGCGAAGTGGCGCGGATTTTTCGCTCCACAGAAAACGCCAATGCTGTGGCCCTGAATCGGGACTCGCTTTCCTCGACGGACGTAGTCATGGAATTCACCATGCCGCAAGCGGCGCCGCAGAATCTGCTCCGGTTGATCCAAGCCGGCGTCCCGGTCGTGACAGGTACGACCGGCTGGTTTGCGGAGCTGCCGCAAATTCGCGAGGTGTGCGAATCAAAAAACGGCAGCATGGTGTGGGGCCCGAATTTTTCTGTCGGGCTGCATCACTTCCGCGCGACGATCGCCGAAGCGGCGCGGCGCTTCGCGCGCGAAGAATCCTACGGCGCGTGGGGCTGGGAAATTCATCACGCCGCAAAGAAAGACGCGCCTTCCGGCACCCTTCTCGCGCTAGCCGAAGATATTTCGCGTAGCGGCTATATGCGGCCCGTGAGCCTCAGCGCAAATCGTGCTGGAGCTGTTCCTGGCACCCACGAGATCGGCTTCGATTCCACTGAGGACACGATTACGCTGCGCCACACAGCGCACAGCCGCGATGGTTTTGCACGCGGAGCGTTGCGCGCCGCTCAGTGGCTCGCCGGCAAAAAGGGTTTTTTCGAATTTCACGAGATCGTGGACGAGCTGCAGTAGCTCGCCGACGAACTAATTTTAGAAAGAGGAGGTCACCATGCAATTCATTGGATGCGGCACGGCACTGGTTACGCCGTTTCAGCAGGATTTTTCACTAGACGAGGCGGCACTGCGAAAGCTGGTGCAACGCCAGATTCGCGGCGGCGTGGATTTTCTCGTGCCTTGCGGAACGACGGGCGAAAGTCCCACTCTCACGCGTCGCGAACATCTTCGCGTTGTGGAAATCACTCTGGAAGAGTCAGCTGGAAGAGTTCCAGTCCTCGCCGGTGCGGGCGGCTACAACACGCAGGAAGTGAGCGATCTGGCACGTGAACTAGAATCGCTCGGCGCGGACGGCTTGCTTTCCGTCACCCCGTACTACAACAAGCCTACGCAGGAGGGTCTGTACCAGCACTATCGCGCCATCGCGCGGTCGACGCGTTTGCCAATCGTGCTTTACAACGTGCCCGGGCGCTGCGGCACCAACCTTGAGCCGTCCACTGTGAAGCGCCTCGCGGAAATCGAAAATATTGTCGGCATCAAGGAAGCCTCGGGAAGTATTTCGCAGATGGCCGCGCTGGCAAACGCGGTGCCGGATGATTTCGCGATTCTCTCCGGTGACGACGCCATTGCGCTTCCGCTGTTCGCCCTCGGCGGACGCGGCGTGATTTCCGTCGCTTCGAACGAAATTCCCGTGGAAATGGCACAGCTCTGCCACCACGGTTTGCGTGGAGAATTCGATGAAGCCCGCGCCATTCATCGCAAGTATTTGCCGCTGATGGAAATTAATTTCATTGAATCGAATCCCATCCCAGTGAAAGCCGCGCTTGCCTTGATGGGACTTCTCGAACCGGTTTGGCGCTTGCCGATGGTGGCGCCAAAAGCGGAAAATCTGATGCGCATCCAGGCCGTTCTAGAATCGCTACAACTCGTCGAGAGGCCGTCCGTTGCCGTCGCTAGCATCGCTCATTGAAGAATTATTTGACCATCCGCCGGGGAGTGCGGGGTTCGTACTTGCAGACCCCGCAGCGAAAGAAAGCTATTCCGAAGAACACAGGCGCACATTCCAGAAATTCAAGGATGCACTGAATGCGGGCGAGGTGCGTGCGGCAGAGCCGCATGCTGCCTCGCCATCTGGATGGCGAGTGAACGCCTGGGTTAAGAAAGGAATTCTGCTCGGATTCCGCATGGGTTCGATAGTCGAAATGGGACCGTATCCAACGCCACAGCCGTTTCTTGATAAGTCCACTTATCCCGTAAAAACAATTCATCGCGATGATGGTGTTCGCATCGTTCCTGGGGGCTCCAGCATTCGCGACGGCAGTTACGTCGCGCGCGGAGTGGTGTGTATGCCGCCGATGTTCATCAATGTGGGCGCGTATGTCGATGAAGGAACGATGGTTGATTCACACGCGCTGATTGGAAGTTGCGCACAGGTCGGAAAGAAATGTCATATTTCCGCGGGCACGCAGATTGGTGGAGTCATCGAACCGGTCGGCGCCATGCCTGTGATCATCGAAGACGAGGTGATAATCGGAGGAAACTGCGGAGTGTACGAAGGAACCGTTGTAAAGAAGCGCGCGGTTCTTGGCACCGGTACAATTCTGAACGCTTCCACTCCGGTATACGACTTGGTGCGTGATACCGTTTACGCCGCGACCGACGATCAGCCGCTAATCATTCCAGAGCAGGCTATCGTCGTGCCGGGCGCACGCGAAGTAAAGCATCCCGCCGGAGCGAAGTGGGGATTATCGCTGTACGCCGCGTTGATTGTGAAATATCGCGACGCCAAAACCGACAACCGCGTGCGGATGGAAGATTTATTGCGTTAAGTTGACGGGAGACGAGAGCGTGGCTGATGAAATTTCCGGAACGCTCAAAGCGAAATCCATCTGGCTAAGTGACGCGGCCTTATTGATTTATATCGCGCTGGCTACGGTGATCGTGCACTGGATCACCGGCAGCCAATACGGATTTCAGCGCGACGAACTGGCGACGCTCGAGGATTCCCGTCATCTGGACTGGGGATTCGTCGCGTATCCGCCGATCACGCCGCTGCTCGGACGGCTCTCGCTGATTCTATTCGGGACGTCGCTTGCCGGATTCCGATTTTTTGCGGCGGTGGCGGAAGCGATTGCGGTAGTGGTCACTGGCTTCATGGCGCGCGAGATGGGCGGTGGCCGCGGTGCGCAATTGATCGCGGCAGCGGCAGCAATTCCGTTTTGCCTGGGCGGCGGCGCGATGATGCAATACGTATCGTTCGATTATTTGTTCTGGGTGCTGGCCGCGTTTTTCGTCGTGAAATTGCTGAAGAGCGAAGACCCGCGCTGGTGGCTGGCGATTGGCGCTTCAATCGGTTTCGGTCTTGAGTCCAAGTACACGATGGGCTTTTTTGCCATTGCCATCGCAGCGGCAACGCTGCTTACCGACGCGCGCCGCTATTTCAGAAGCAAGTGGCTGTGGTACGCCGTCGGCTTGTCCATCCTGATTTTTCTTCCGAATTTGATCTGGCAGGCTAGAAATCATTTCATTTCGCTGGACTTCCTGCAGCATATTCATGCCCGCGACGTCCGCATCGGGCGCGCAAAGAATTTTCTGCCGGAACAATTGAAGCTGACACTAGGCGGAATGTTTCTGGCGCTGGCAGGACTTTACTTCACATTGTTTTCGCGGGATGGAAAACGTTTCCGCATGCTTGGCTGGATGTATCTGATTCCGCTGGCGCTTTTTATCATCGCCAAAGGCCGCGCCTACTATTTGGCCGCGGCGTATCCGATGCTGTACGCAGCGGGAAGCGTCTGGCTTGAACACATTTTGTCCCGCACAAGCAGCGTAGCGAGAACTACGATCCGTGCGCTGGTGTGGATGGTGCTGATAGCGGACGCCGCAATCATAGGGTCGGTCACTCTGCCGATTGCAACTGCAGACTCGCCGTGGGCTACTCGCGCAATGAAAATCAACGAAGACTTTCGCGAAGAAATTGGCTGGCCCGAACTTGTCGAAACCATCGCCAAAGTTCGCGATGCGCTTCCGCCCGAAGACCGCGCTCACTTCGGAATTCTTGCCGGAAATTATGGCGAAGCAGGCGCCGTGAATCTATACGGCCCGCAGTATGGACTGCCTCCGGTGATCAGCGGCGTCAATTCCTTCTGGAAGAAAGGTTATGGCGATCCTGCACCGCAAACCTTGATCGTGGTTGGCAGGAATCTCGATCAGATACAGGACTCGTTTGTTTCCTGCGCTTTGGCCGCGCACACCTGGAACCGCTTCGGCGTCCTGAATGAGGAAACGCGAGACCATCCCGATATTTTCGTCTGCCGCACGCTGCGCAAGCCGTGGCCGGAATACTGGAAGACGGCTCGCCACTTTGGGTGAGGCCACAGCGATGATTTGTGGCCAACAACGCGAGCGGCACGTTCGACAAACTTTTCAGCGCCATGTAAACTACTGAAGTTCAAGTTTCAGCTCCGGGTTTGTAAGCACGACTTCTTCACCTCAGGGCTTGTAAGACAAGCCCTGAAACCCTGAGGCCTGTGGACCGGTAAATGGTAGAGCAGTTGAGTCTTAACCGCTCGCTAGCACGCCGTTGCGCTGTGTTTTCAATGTTTTGCCTTTGTTTTGGGTTAGGTGAAATGTGGCCTAATTTGGAGGCATTAGTGCAAAGTTAGTGCAAATTTTCGAGTCTCGCTTTACTCGATTTGCGCCCGCGCCCGGACCGCTGCTATTCTGATTTTCCTTGCGCCGCTAGCTCAATTGGTAGAGCAATGGACTCTTAATCCATAGGTTGTAGGTTCGATTCCTACGCGGCGCACCAAAAATTTATCCAATCGCCTCAAGGTCAGCGCCGAATCTCGCAACCATATCCAAAGCGTGTTTCAACCGGCGTTCTGCCTCCACCAAAGAAAAGTCGGCCATATAAAACCACATCCAAGGGTGCGTGCTATCTTTAGATTTGCCGTGACGTAGCGCGGCTTCCACATCGTCCAGCAAATCCGTGGCGCGCCCTACGAGATAATCTTTGGCTGCTTGGTTCTTAAGCGTTTGGTCCAGTTGCACAGCCAACTGTCGCAGCGCAGTGACCTTGCTTTCAATCACCTGCGCGCTTTGGGTTATGTCCATCGTTGGATTCTATCACGGCGCGTTTGGCCGTTTACCCTCTGTTCTTACGCCACCTATCGCATTTCGCGAATTTCGTTTAAGGTGTTCGCGAAATGCGCTGCTCTTTTTCCCCTCGGAAAATGAATCGAAAGCACTGTTGACCTGTGTAGCGCGTCACGCTACAATGTAGTACATGAAGGAAACGCCCATTTCGGTGAGGCTCGACAAAGAGCTTCGGAAGGCGCTGGAACAGCTAGCGCGGAAAGACCTGCGAACGCTCAGCGATTACATCCGCGTTGTTTTGATCCGCCACGTCCAGGATGTTTATCGTCCGAGCGGCAAGGTTTTCAAGGAACACACAAAGGAAGGTGCAAAGTGACGGTCGGAATTTACGCTCGGGTCAGCACGGCAGGAAACGGCCAGTCGCCGGAAATGCAGCTTCGGGAACTCCGTGAGTACGTCGAGCGCCGGGGTTGGACTCTGGCAGGCGAATACGTGGACGAAGGAATCTCGGGCGCAGGACTCGCGACCGGAACTAAACCGGCTGGTGGAGGACGCGCACCGTCGCAAATTCGACTGTGTCCTGGTTTGGAAATTCGACCGGTTCGCTCGCAGCGTCTCGCACCTGCTGCGCGCCCTGGGTTTGCTGCCTCGTTCGACCTACGCTGACGTGTTGCGTCGGGAATTTTCGCGGTTCAGCAGTTGGAAATGCTGAACCGGTGGCGATAGGTGCTCGGTTGGTCGAATATGTTCGGATAAGGACGCTGGCTTGCATCCAGCATTAACTGCTTTGCCCTTTTGAATCTTTTCATAGTCTCATCGCATCAAATTGAGTGATGACCGAGCATAGCGCGTGAATTCTTGCGGCTGATGTTGGAGCGTCCGTTCTGGTTGGATTGTACAGGTGGGACATGATTGTGTTGGATGAAATCCTAGCCAAGGTTATGGTCGATGAGTTGGGCGTTAAGACGACCCTGAGGATTTTGGAAAAGGCCGATGAAGTTTTTGTGGAACAGCATCCTGAAACAAGACTTAATGTGGACTTTGTGCGCCTTGCCGGTGCAGCAAAAATTTACGACCTGTCACTAACAACTTCCAAGTAGCGACCGTCGTCCCCCGGCATCTCTTTTCAATAGACCGGCCAAGTGCCCGGCGTGGCGAGCTCCACCAAATGGCGGTCTGGGTCTCGAAAGTAAAGGCTCCAGCCCCCCAAATCCCATGTCCGCTTCTCTTCCACTGCGATTCCTCTGGTTTGGAGCCACGATTCCCAGTTAGCCAATTCGTCAGATGGGATAGCGAACGCAACGTGTAATTCGCCGTCGCCGTCGTGAGGCGATTGGATGGCACGCGAAGCTCCCTTCTTGAAGAGCAGTAGCACTTGGCGTATACCTGCGTGCATGGCGCAACCACGCTCGCCGAACTCGCTGATGACGCGGAACCCAAGAGTCTCCTCGTAGAAGCGAACTGAACGAGGCACATCGCTCACGTACAATGAGGATTCAAGAATGCCCTCGGTTTTCGGAGGCACCGGCGATTTCTCCTAGCTGTTGGTTGACCTTAACATATACGTTCCAATGCTTTCAGAAATTTCCAAGTCCCTTCTCGATTAGCGTTGGCGTCTGCACTCATTCTCGGTTCGCCTAGCCTTTTCGTCGGCCCAGCATCTTGCGAGAGCGAATCTCTTCGATGTTTTGCGTATTTCTTGCCCACATCTCCCCGAACTCAGACACAAATTGCGCCATTGTTCCTCCGCTTGGACCCCGCCTATGGGTGAGGAACGAATTCTCTGGATTTCAATGTGGGCAGTCAAGCGACGAATCGTCGTGATATGCTTCCGCCGGTTGCCGATGTGTTTACGACGATAAGGAGTACACGGATGAAGACTTCGCTCTCTGTGGCGGCTTTCTTTGCTGTTTTGCTATTTCTTTTAACCGCTCCAGTGCGTGCCCAAGGCGTTGACGCCGAGAAAGGCATTAAAGAGGCTGCGACCAAACTCCAGCCGGGCACCTACTAGTGGGCCGAAGGAGCGTGGCACTCAATGGAACAAATCACCATGTCAGGTGGTGGCGGAAAACACATGGCAAAGATGTTCGTTCCTGGTCTGACACCGCAGATTGTCTGACCTACCGGGGAGCGACAGCGCCCGTGCAGGTTAGGGAGGACGAGCCGCTGTTCTGCGTCAAGTTCATCCCGGTTCCACCGGGCATACCGTACGCGCCGTCCACTCGTGACATCGCCATAGCGCGATTCGATGAGAAAAAGGACCATCGCGAATTGCAGGTCAAGGCCGGGGTTGGGAAGGACCGCTTACCCGATTTGACCGTTTTGAAATGGCTGAGGTCAAGAATACCAACCGGCGTCTCTCCGAGACGGAACGCGTTCCGCTCTCTCATCAAAGATTCCGCAAAAGGAGACCATGCGCTTGCTTGGGCATCGCGTCGATTCGTGTACGTCCGCCTCTCTCACGACGAGCGGAGCAGGTCCTATTCAGAGAAGATTGCTCAAGTTAAATAAGATGATTTCGCAGAAAGGACTCTGGCTGAGTGTGGAAAAGAACTGCCGAAGCGCGGTTCAGAGCTTGACCGTGGGCAGGTTCAAAGGGGGGCAAATGATTTCTGGCGCGCACGTAGTTGTCTACAGCAAAAACGCCGATGCTGACCGCGCATTTTTTCGCGACGTCCTAGGGCTCAAATCTGTGGATGCTGGACATGGCTGGCTCATCTTTGCACTACCGCCGGGAGAGGCCGCATTCCACCCATCCGATGAGAATGGTCCGCACGAACTCTATTTCATGTGCGACGGTCTGAAAGCCGAGATAGCTTCACTCGCGAAGAAGGGCGTTAAGTGCTCTGAGGTTCAGGAAGCACGATGGGGTTCAATTACAAAGATGCAGCTTCCTGGTGGGGGCGAGGTCGGCCTTTATCAACCAAAGCATCCAACGGCTTTAGGCTAACGGCGGACGATTCTTCGCGCCGTGTCTCGCGCAATTTCGAATTGTGAAGCAAGCTGTCGCGTAGGCGTTCCGGACTGGCGCAAGCGCCGCAGTTCCGCAATCTGTTCTTCTTTCAGGTGCTTTCCCGCGCGCTCGGTCACTTTCGAAATTGCGCGGAGCGATGCTCTGTGAATGATTTGGCGAACGGCTGGAGGATTGATGTTCAGGGTCTCTGCTACGGACGGGCTGTTGTAGCCCATTCTGAAACATAGGTATAAAACCGACAGCGCAATCTCTGGAGCGCTCTCCAGCATCATCGTTTCGCCCTCGAGATTTTCAATCTGCTTCGCAACTCCCGCCAATAGCTTCGTGGGAGTTTCGCCGCGCAGAGTTGTGAGGAATAGCTTTGTGTAAACGTGCTCGTCGGCTTCGTGGAACCGCGCACTGCTGATTGCTCGATAGTTTTTTAGCCAGCGTTCGAGGCGGGATTTCGTTCCCTTGGCAGTCAACGCGGCAGCTTCCCGGCAACGCTGGAGGCGAGATTTCAAGTCGCCGGTGCAATCTTTGACCTGAAACCGTTGCTCAAGATACAGGACCAGAACCTCTGCGAGCTTGGAATTGCTGGAGCGCTTGCGCCCGAGCTTGTCGCGGCCTTCGACTACCTCTTGCATTGTATTCAAAGAGCGGTGAGAGTCGGTTCCTAACGAATCTACGCGGGTCTGCAAGCCCGCCGAAGATGTCGACGGGAATGTGCGAATTGAATAGACTTCTTTTCCGTCTGGGCTCACGACCCCGAACGCTTCCTCGGGATGCGGCTTGCCGCTGACGAGGGTGTTGGCGACGCGCGCGGCCGCGAAATTAAGAGCTGCGATTCGAGCGAAGGCAGGCCAATGCTTGTAAAAGCTGCAGTTTGTTGTGTATGATTTAACCTAGTTATACACACCTGGAGGTCACAATGAGCCGGGCGCTAACGCGAACCAATCTCTTACTTGAATCTGGCAAGGTCCAACAGCTTCGCAAAACCCTCCATTCGCGCAGCAATTCTGAAGCGGTGCGGCGAGTCATCGAGGAGCGGCTGGCTGTGGAAGCAGGTCTTGGGGCCTTGCGGACCCTTCGAGAGCTCGGTGGTCCAGAGGATGTCTTCGGGCGTGCTCCCGCGAAAAAGAAATGAGCTTACTACCGGCCGGACTCCTTCTGTTCGATACGGGCATTTACATCCGGTTTGGCCGAGGAGAAAAATACCCATGGTTAGGCGAAGACGCTCGGCTCTTCCAGCGCACTATTTTGACCGCTGTGGTAGCCGCCGAACTCTACGCTGGTACGCACAGCCAACAGGAAAAGCGAGCCCTGGATCAACTATGCCAGGCCCACAGTGCCCTGGGGCACTTCTCTTCGCCCCCGGGCTCCGCCTGGATTGACACCGGCATTCTGCTCCGCCGTTCCCGAAGCACCTTCGGACAAATGGATTTTGTCAGCCATTTTCGCGATCTACTGATTGCATCGGAAGCAATGCGGACAGGGGCCACACTGGTGAGCGAGAATTCCCGAGATTTCGCACGCTGGAAGTCGCTTCTTGTATCATCCAGGAAGACGCTGAAACTATTCAACCCGTCCTGACCCGCTGCAGTCCTTGCAACTAATAAATATCTAGGTGCCGAAAGCCGTTCTTGCGCAAGCCGAGCGTTCCTTCAAGCATCACTCGACGACGATTAACATCCGCGGCGAAAGCTATCGGTTGAAAGAGCGTCGCAAGGCCGGACTGGTGCCAGCCCGAGAACAGGAGCGAGCGGCGTCCAACTCCTTGGCCTCGGACTCCGTTGCGCCCAAAACGCGCCACAAGACGGCGCTGGGCTCCACTGCGTCCGAGGCCAAGGAGGCAGCTTTATAGGGTTGAAGGGTGGGGAATTTTC
>Ga0070697_100004634_pt1 | contig 10553 bp, 11 predicted proteins | sample KBSK1501metaG_FD_65475 | JGI IMG/M metagenome (GOLD analysis project Ga0070697, IMG submission 65475) | Corn, switchgrass and miscanthus rhizosphere microbial communities from Kellogg Biological Station, Michigan, USA - KBS K1-50-1 metaG | ecosystem: Host-associated > Plants > Roots >... | reverse complement strand
GCTTTGACGAACAGGCCGTCGGAGCCGCCCAGCGCCGGAGAATCGTTGAACAGATAGAAGAGCATCTGCGTGAAGGCCAGGGTCACCATGATGAAGTACACGCCGGTCGCGCGCAGGCTGAGCCAGCCGATGACGAGGGCGCAGGCGGCCGCGAACGCCACGCAGAGGGGAAGCGTCAGGAGCGGGTTCACCAGGTCGAATCGGTTGGTGAGCCCCGCGAGCGAGTACGCGGCAAGGCCGAAGAATGCCGAGTGCGCGAGGCTGACGAGGCCGGTGAATCCCACCAGCAGGTCCAGGCTCATGGCCAGGATCGAGCCGATCATCGCCTTTCCCAGGAATTGCAGCCAGAAGCGATCGCCGCTGAAGGCCACCGCGCCCAAGGCCGCTGCCGCGGCGAGCAAGGTGAGTCGCCCCTTCATCGGCCCTCGAACGCCGGCCCGAGCAGACCGCGCGGCCGCCAGAGCAGCACCGCGGCCATCACGGCGTACACGATGGCGCTGGCGAAGCCGGGAAGGAGCACCTTGCCGAAGGTGTCGGCGAGGCCGACCAGCAGCGCACCGAAAAAGGCGCCCTTGATCGAGCCGATCCCGCCGATCACCACGACCACGAAGGAGAGGATGAGAACGTTCTCGCCCATCCCCGGGTACACCGTGGTGAGCGGGGCCGCCAGCATCCCGGCGAGACCGGCCAGCGCGGTCCCGGCGCTGAAGAGGATCGCGAACAGGCGGCGGACGTCGATCCCGAGCGCCTCCACCATCTCGGCATTCGAAGCGCCGGCGCGTACGCGCATGCCGAAGCGCGTCTCGAGCACGACCTGGCGCATGGCGACGCCGATGCAGATGCAGGCCAGGGCGGTGAATGCCCGCCACGCCGGCCAGGTCTGCGTCTCCCCGAGCGGCATCGTCCAGGCGAGCAGAGCGGGCGTTCTCACGCCGTGCACGTCGTTGCCCCACAAGGCCCGCTGCAGCTCGTTGAAGAGCAACACCAACCCGTAGGTGAGCAGCACCTGCGAGAGGTGATCGCGCGCGTAGAGGCGCGAGATCGCGAGCCGCTCGACGGCGAGACCGATCAGGACCATGGCGGGGATCGCGAGCAGGATCGCGAGCAGCAGGCTGCCGGTGCGCTCGGAGAGCCACCACGCCAGGTACGCGCCCAGCATGTAGAAGGAGCCGTGCGCGAAATTCAGCACGCCGAGGACGCCGAACACCAGCGTCAGCCCGCTCGCCACCAGGAACAGCAAGAGGCCGTACTCGACGCCGTTGACGATCTGGAGCAGGAAGAGCGAAAGGCTCATTTCCCCATCTTGCAGCCGGCTCCGGGATCCTCGGCCTCCTTCATCGCCACGCCGACCACCACTTCGCGCCCGCCTTTCACTTGTCTCAAGTAGACGTCCTGGATCGGATTGTGCGTCTTCGAGAACCGGAAATGCCCGCGCGGGCTGTCGATGCGCACGCTCTCGAGCGCGGCGATCAGCTCCGCGCGCGCGCCCGTGTCGCCCTTCACCTTCTCGAGCGCCTGCGCGAGCACGTTGACGGTATCGTACCCGGCCACGGCATAGACGTCCGCCTCGCGGTTGGTGGCCTTCTTGAACGCATCGCGGAACTTGCGGTTGGCGGGGTTGTCGAGGGCGTCCGCGTAATGCAGCGTGGTCTTGATCCCTTCGGCGGCGGCGCCCTGCGCGGCCAGCACGCCCTCGGTGAGAAAGCCCGAGCCATACAACGCAACCTTGTCCCGCAGGCCGGCGTCGGCGTAGTCCTTGACGAACTTGGCAGCGCCGGCCCCGGCGAAGAAGACGAACACGGCATCGGGCTTGAGCGAGGCGATCTCCGACAGATTCGCCTGGAACTCGGTGCTGGGGAACGGGACCGCGATCTCCTTCACGACCGTGCCGCCGCCCTTCGCATAGCCCTCCTTGAAGGCAGCCATCGATTCCTGCCCGAAGCTGTAGTTCCAGAACATCAGCACGGCCTTCTTCCGGCCGTCCTCGAGCATCACGTCGGCGCAGGGATACGAGGTCTGCCAGTTCGAGAACGAGGTGCGGAACACGTGCGGCGCGCAGAGGGTTCCGGTGACGGCCTGGGCCCCGGCGTTGGTGACGACGGTGAGCACGCTCTCCTGGCGGACGATCTGCATCATCGCCATCGCCACGCCGGAGTGGACCGGTCCGGTGAGGATGTCGACCTTCTCGCCGGCGATGAGCTTGTTCACGTTCGCCGGCGCCTTTGCGGGATCGGACTCGTCGTCCACCGCGACCCATTCCACCTCGCGGCCGCCGAGCTTGCCGCCGTGCTCGGAGGCGGCGAGCTTCATCGCGTCGGTGATGTTGTGGCCCAGCGCGGCGTAGGTGCCCGAGTACGGCAGGAGCAGGCCGACCCGGAGCTTCGCCGGCGTCGCGGAGAAGAGGCGGCGCGGAAGCAGGCTGGAGCAGGCGGCAGCGCCGAGGACCGCGCGGCGGGAGAGCGTCATGTGCGACCTCCGCGGGCGGTAATAGGACAGAAGTCCGCATGGAAGGTCAACCGGACGTGGCCGGTCAGTACGGCTTCTGCCCGACCCAGTTGCCCGGCGGCTCGTAGTCGCAGACGAAGAAGTCCCAACGCCCGGGCGGGGACGGCGCGAACGGCCAGTTCGTGTCGCAGACCTGGTGCGCGCAGCCGACGCGGAGGCTGTTGCGCCAGACGAGCTGCGTGTAGTGGCCGCACTCCTTCCCAGGAGCACAGGTGTTCGTGGCGTAGTCGTAATCCTGCGCCTCGCTCGCCCACGCCGCCACGACGTCGCTCGCCGTCCAGTGGCCTGGTGGCGCGCTGGCCGCGATGTTCTCGCCGCGCTCACCGCGCCCCGCATTGTGCTGATACGTGCAGCGACCGGCCCACGCCTGCGCCACGCTCGCGGCGTCGGCGGACCAGGTCAATTCCGGAAGCGGAGGCGATGGCGCCGGCCGGGCGGAGCGCCGGACCGTGTTGTGGAGATCGAGCCAGGTCTGCGCGTCCGCCGACGGAGGTGATTGCGAAGCTGCGTCAGGCTCGCCAAAGGGCCCGCCCTCGCATCCGGCGGCGAGCAGAAGAGCGACGAGCCGACGGCAAGCTCGCATCAAGGGGCAAGTTACCCACGGGATACTCGAGCCGCAGCAGGCAGCCGAGCGCGGAAGCCGCTGCCGATCGACGAGATCCCGGTAGCGAGCGGGGAGGCGGCTCGTCTTCGCGGGCGAGATGTGGCAAGCGTCGATCATGTTCTCGCGCCGTCTGCCGCATGTCGTGACCCGCAAGGATCTGGCGCTGCTGATCGCGCCCACATACGCCGCATCGGCGAGCGTCGATTTCGAGGAGGCGCATGAGCGCATGGAGCGCGCCGTCACCAGCGACCGCATCTCGGACCAGCTGTATGCCGGCCTCTCCGCCGCCTTGTACGAGCGCAAGGGTCCGCGCACGGCCGAGGATGCGCTGATCGACGAGCTTTCCGCAGGCGTGCAAAAACGCCGCTCGCGCGTGAAGGCGGCGGCGCTGACGCCCGCTCTGTCGGCCGTGATGGTGATGCTGAACGTCGAGCTCGGCTACGCGCCGGAGATGATGCGTGGGGCTCTCGAGAACCCGAAGGGAAAGGCGCTGCTCGAGGATGGGCTGCGCGCGCTGGGGACCCACTTGCTCAAGGAGCTCATCAAGTAGGGTTGCTCTCCCTTTCGCTCGCTCGCTCCCTGGCGGCGAAGCGCTCAGCGGAACGCGCAGGCGAGAAAAGTGATCCGCTGGCCGAGCACGATCGCCTTGCAGCAGCGGAAGTACGTGCCCAAACCAAATTGCGCCACGATCAGGACCGGGTGCCGCAACACGTCATTGGTCGTGATGACTCCCTGGATTGCCATGACGCGATCGTCCTCTCCGGTTCCTGACGCGGCTCCTGGGGGCGACTGATTGCCACTGCCGTGCCAACTCCGAGCGCGCCGGTGGAATACGGATTGGCCGGCTGGAACCGGATATTTCGCGGGTTGCGGCGCACGGGGTCCAGGGCCGGGTGTCCGAGATCGCTACAGCTGGCAGTGGCGCAGCGTTGCGCCCTCGGACACCCATGCGCAGGAGCGCGTTGCCTGGCAGGCATCGTGCCGCGCCGCGGTAATCGGATGGCCGTCCCTAGACGATCGCGCGGACCACGCCCCCATCGACGCGCAGCGCGGCTCCGTTCGTCCCCGAAGCGAGCGGGCTGGCGAGAAACGCGACCAGGTGCGCGACTTCTGCCGGCTCGGCGAATCGCTGCAGGAGCGAGCTCGGGCGCATGTGGCGGAAGAACTCCCGTTCGACCTGCGCGGCATCCTTCCGTTGCTGGCGCGCGAGCCCCTCGACGAAGGCGCCGACGCCTTCGGACCGGGTCGGACCCGGGAGCACCGAGTTGACCGTCACCTGCGTGCCAGCGGTCAGCTCGGCGAGGCCGCGCGCAAGCGACAGCTGCGCGGTCTTCGTCACGCCATAGTGGATCATCTCGCTGGGGATCTGCAGCGCCGACTCGCTGGAGATGAAGAGGACGCGTCCCCAACCCTGCCGGAGCATGCGGGGGAAGTAGTGGCGCGAGAGCCGCACCCCGCTCAGCACGTTGGTCTCGAAGAGCCGCAACCAGGACGCGTCGTCGATCTGCTCGAAGGGCACGGACTCGAAGATGCCGACGTTGTTGACGAGGATGTCCGTGTCGCTCGCGCGCGCAGTGACCAGCCGAGCTCCGGCGGCGCTGCCCAGGTCGGCCGCGACTCCCTCGACGCGGGCCTCGCGGACCTCGCCGCGGATCTGCGCGAGCGCGGCATCGACGCGTCCTTGCGTCCGGCCATTGACGACGACGGTCGCTCCTTCGCGCGCCAGATCGATCGCGATCGCCAGCCCGATGCCCGCCGTCGATCCGGTGACGATGGCTCTCTTGCCTCGAAGCTGCAGGTCCATGCGCACCCAGATGCTGCAGCCGACATCCGATTGCAACGGAAAGGCAGTGCGACGCCGACGATCTTGTCCGCCGTCCCCCGGCAAACGACAAAAGCGTCGTCCGCGGGTGCGATACGTGCGGGACGCGGTCTTCGATCGCGGCCGCGATGTCCAGCGGAAAAGAGCGCTTCGGCGCCCCGGCCATTCCTACGTCGATGTCGCCGCGAGGGAACGAAATGACGATTTCGTCGCCTCGCGGATCGGGAGCTGCACGGCCGCCGTAGAGTGAAAACGAGCGATCGCGGCCACCGGACTCCGTGGCACCCCCGTTGCACCACATGATCCCAAGAGGGCGTGCGATCGGGCCCGCCCGCGATGGACGACTTTGCGGCGCCGCCGTCGGGCGCAAGGAGAGTGAGCGGATGTCGAAGGCGAAGGACGTGATCGGCTACGCCAAGGACAAGAAGGTCTTGATGGTCGACCTGAAGTTCATGGACTTCCTCGGGCTCTGGCAACACTTCACCATCCCGCTAGCCGAATTGACGGAGGGCGTCTTCGAGGAAGGGCTCGGTTTCGACGGCTCATCCATCCGCGGCTGGATGCCCATCCACGCCAGCGACATGCTGGTGGTGCCCGACGCCGAGACGGGGGTGCTCGATCCGTTCATGAAGGACAGCACCCTGTCGCTGCTCTGCAACATCGTGGATCCGATCACCAAGGAGCCGTACTCGCGCGACCCCCGCTACGTCGCGCAGAAGGCGGAGAAGTACCTGCGCTCCACCGGCATCGGCGACACGGCGTACTACGGTCCCGAGGCCGAGTTCTTCATCTTCGACGGCGTGTCGTACGACACCGGCGTAAACCACGGGCACTACAAGATCGAATCGCGGGAAGGGCAGTGGGAGACAGGCAGCGCCGTCGAGCACAGCTACGACGGCAAGACGCACACCACGCGCCCGAACCTCGGCTACAAGCCGCGCTACAAGGAAGGGTACTTCCCGGTCGCTCCCATCGACTCGCTCCAGGACCTGCGCACGGAGATGTGCCTGGTGATGGAGCAGGTGGGAATCCAGGTCGAGCGGCAACACCACGAGGTGGCGACCGCAGGGCAAGCGGAGATCGACATCCGCTTCGACTCGCTGGTGAAGACCGCCGACAAGCTCCTCTGGTTCAAGTACATCGTGAAGAACGTGGCGCTGCGCAACGGCAAGACGGTGACGTTCATGCCCAAGCCGCTCTTCGGCGACAACGGCTCTGGCATGCACACGCACCAGTCGATCTGGAAGGCGGGCAAGCCGCTCTTCGCCGGTGAAGGCTATGCGGGCATGTCCAAGACGGCGCTCCACTACATCGGCGGGGTGCTCAAGCACGCGCGCTCGCTCGCTGCCCTCTGCAACCCGACGACGAACTCTTACAAGCGGCTGGTGCCAGGCTTCGAGGCTCCGGTGAACCTGGCGTACAGCTCCCGCAATCGCTCGGCGGCGATCCGCATCCCGATGTATTCGCCCTCGCCGAAGGCGAAGCGGATCGAGTTCCGCTCGCCGGATCCCTCGTGCAATCCGTACCTCGCCTTCTCCGCGATGCTGATGGCGGGCCTCGACGGGATCGAGAACCGGATCGAGCCCGGCGAGCCGCTCGACAAGGACATCTACGGCCTGACCCCGGAAGAGCTGAAGGACGTACCGAAGATGCCGGGGTCGCTGGAAGAAGCCTTGGGCGAGTTGAAGAGGGACCACGAGTTCCTGCTCAAAGGGGACGTCTTCACCAAGGACGTCATCGACGCCTGGATCGAGAACAAGATCGAGCGGGAGTTGAACCCGGTGCGGTTGCGGCCGACGCCGACCGAGTTCGCGCTGTACTTCGACATCTAGAGCGATCGTGTGAGGCACCTTCTTGGCCGGGGCCAACGGCCCCGGTGGACTCGTGTTGCCGCAATTCCGCCAATCAGGAGATTCCCATGATGAAGAAGCTCGTCCTTGCCGCCGTCCTCCTCGCCGCCAGCGGAGCGTACGCGACGCCCACCACCACCTTCTGGGCGCCGTCCACGACCGGGATCCAGCCGTTCCTCACGCCGCACATCACTTACGACACGTATTTCTGGAAGGGGAACACTGCCGGACAGGCCGGATCGCCCGTCTATCCGGTGACCACCGGTCTCACCATGGGCGTCCTGCCCTGGGACAACTTGCAACTCGAAGTCGGATTCGACCTGCTGCTGCCCAGCAGCGATCCGTTCTTGTTCAATGCGAAGCTCGGCGTGCCGGAGGACAAGCTCTTCCCGTTCCAGCCCAGCTTCGCCGTGGGCATCCAGGGCGTGGGAACGAAGCAGAGCACCTCCACCACTCTCGGCACCGACTACAACATGCTGTACGCGCAACTTCAGCACACGATCCCGAGCGTGGGCGGCTACGTGTCCGTGGGCGGTTATTACGGCCTGCAGGACAAGCTGTATCAGGCAAGCGACGGCAGCGGAACCAACCGCGCCGGCTTCATGGGCGGCTTCACCTCTCCTGACATTCCCATCAATACGCCTTGGCTGCAGAAGCTCAACGTCGTCGGCGACGTGCAGACCGGCAAGAACGCGCTGGGCGCAGGGGGCGGCGGCATCGTCTTCTGGTTCACCGACAAGGTCGACATCCTGACGGGCCCGGTCTACTTCTTCGACTCGGGCGCGCAGCCGGGCGGTAAGCAGTGGTTCTGGACCGTGCAACTCGACGTCGACCTGCCGCTGCGCTCCACGCCCGCGCCGGCGCCCGCGGCACCGGTCAGCGAGACGCCCGCACCGGCCACCACGACGGCATCGAAGTGAGCTCCGCCGGAGCGTCGGAATCGTCGACAATCCGGAGGCCGGCCCGGCTTCTCATCGCGATCGCGGCCGGAATTGCCAGAGCCAGTCGCCCGGCCGTACCCGCTCGCAGGCGTGCTCCGGATGGCGTGCGCCGTAATACAAGGTGACCCGCGAGTGCAGTGTGCGGCGTGGCCGCTCGTCCAGCCTGCACCGCGCGCTGCGCTCGACGTCTTCACAGAGCTCGTGCGCGAACCGCCAGCTCCAGGCCCCGGGCGTCACGCCGTCCTTGGCGCCGATCTCGAGCACGTATCGGACCGGAGCGCGGATGAGCCGGTCGAGGAGCCGGCCGGGAGGCAACCAGGAGGCGAGAACCAGATCCGGCCGCGAGCGCCGGATCGCGGAGAGTGCCTCGAGCCGGAGGAGGGACGGGCCCAGCCGCACCCCAGGCACGTCCACACCGTGAAACTCGCGGCGCTCTCGAGCGGTCATTCGCGCGCGGGCGTCCGTCCATGCTCCGGAATCGCTCGCCACGATCTGCAACCCGGGCGCGGCCTGGCGGAGCGCGGCCGAGAGGAACCCATCGCCGGCGGCAACTTCGAGAACACGCCTGGCACCGAGCGCGCGGATGCGGGCCGCGAGCGCCCGGATGAGCTCGCGCGTCGGCAGCAGGTAGAGCGGCCCGCGCGGATCCAGCTCGCAGATCTGGAAGAGGTCGCCTTTGCGCAGCCGGCCAAGCGCGGCGTCCAGCGCGCGGGTCCCCGGGAGCCGCCGCGCGCCCGAGGGACTCCAAAGAAGGCGACCGATTGCCTCGTGCGGACTCATCCCCGCCGCGTCTACTCCGCTCGCGAGCGCGGCTGCAACCGGCGGAGCGCAAGCGCGTAGACCCCACCTAGACCCACCCACCATCGCTAGGAACTGCGCCGGTTTCGCACTACGCTCTTGCCAGGGCGCCCCGCTGCAAAGGACGGTCCCATGGCGAACGGACCGGGCAGTCAGCCGCGGCTGCGCGTTAGCGGCGTCGCGGCGCACGTGCATTCCGGATCGGTCGCGTTCTCTTGTCAGGTCGAGGAGCTCTCTGCTGCCGGAGCGTTCCTCCGGACGGACCAGCCATTTTCCGCGGGATCAGAGGTGGATCTCGACCTGGTGAAGCCCGGCGCCCGCAAGGTGCTCCATCTCGCCGGCCGGGTCTCTCGCGCGGTCCCGAGCGGGCAGGGTCAGCATCCGGGTCTCGAGATCGAGTTCGGCTCGATGAACGGCGATGAATCCGCGCGCCTGGAGCAGTGGCTGGAGGAGATGACGGCGCGCGGCGCCGCGAAGGCGGTGGCGCCGATCGCCTCGGATTCGACGGCGGGCGAGGGCGGATCGGACGGTCCCCATGCGAACGCGAAGCTGATGATGCAGATCAAGGGACTGCTGCTGGAGATGGACGAGCTGCGCGGCCTTCTGCGCCTGCGCGATGGGGAGATCGAGCAGCTCCGCCGCGACCTCGCCGCCGCCGGAGAGACCGGCAAGGACCCCTAGACAGTTGCTGGCCGCTTTCGCGAGCCGACGAACCGGGTGCGATCGAATGCGCGCCGGCTCTTGTGCGCGACGATCTGCAAGCAGTCGCCCCGGCCCTCCACGCCGGTGAAGACCGACCAGGCGAGAAAGAGGTGCCAGAGCCGGTACCAGCGCTCGCCATATGCGGCGATCACCTTCTCGCGGTTCCGCATCCAGTTCTGGTACCAGCGGTGGATGGTCATGCCGTAATGCACGTTGATGTTCTCGACGCTGCGGATCTCGAATCCGGCCTTCTCGAACTGCGCGGCGACGAAGGAGAGCGGCAGGCTCGCGTCGGCGCCTGGAAAGATGTACTTGGACATGAACATCGCCCAGGTGAAGTCGGAGGCATCCCAATAACCGCCGCGGTCGTTGCGCACGATCCCGAGCTCAGGCGGACGGCGTAGCCCGACGATCTGGAGGAAGAACAAGCCATCTTCTTCGAGCAGGCCGCTCACCTGCCGCAGGAACTTCTGGAAGTTCTTCACGCCGACGTGCTCCGCCATCTCCAGGCAGGAGATCTTGTCGTAGGCCGGACCGGGGATGTCCCGGTAGTCGAGCGTGAGAACGCGAGCGCGGTCTTCCAGGTGGCGCGCCCGGATGCGCTCGGAGGCGAGCTCCGTCTGGTTCTTGCTCAGGGTGACGCCGGTCGCGTCGACCTCGAACTGTTCGGCGAGATTCGCGACCAGGGTTCCCCAGCCGCAGCCGATGTCGAGCAGCCGATCGCCGGTCTCGAGCTGCAGCTTCTCGCCGACGTCGCGGATCTTCCGCTCCTGCGCGGCCTCCAGCGACTCGTCGACGGCCCCGAACCTGGCGGAGGTGTAGACCATCGAGTCGCCGAGGAACGCCTCGAAGAAGTCGTTGCCGCGATCGTAGTGATCGACGACGAACGATCGATCGGCCGCTTTCGAGTGAACGAGGAGCGAAGGGACGAATTTCGTGATCAGGAACCTCGCCTGGTCCCAGGTGAACCGGTAGTTCACCCAATCCGCGCGCTCGCGCAGCAGCTCGTGCAGATCGCCGCTCACGTCGATCGAGCCGTCGATGTAGCGCTCGACGAAGGTCGTCATGGGGATACGCCGGTCGCGGAACGACCGCGCGGTACCTTCATTGCGAAAGCTGAGGGCTTGCATCGTCTGGCTCCTTTCGGCCGGGTCCATCCTACTCGTTCCGGGCCGCGGAGCCATTCGCCGACCGGCGGCGGCGCGCGAAGATGGCGAGCGCTGCGAGCGCAACTCCCCAGCCGGCGACTGCCCCGGACGAAGAGCAGCCGCTGGAGTCTGAGAGCGCGGCCGGGCCGCCATTCGGGGCCGAATCGACGGATCTGTCGGTAA
>Ga0070697_100004633_pt1 | contig 10553 bp, 9 predicted proteins | sample KBSK1501metaG_FD_65475 | JGI IMG/M metagenome (GOLD analysis project Ga0070697, IMG submission 65475) | Corn, switchgrass and miscanthus rhizosphere microbial communities from Kellogg Biological Station, Michigan, USA - KBS K1-50-1 metaG | ecosystem: Host-associated > Plants > Roots >... | reverse complement strand
CTCGAATTTCTGCCGCTGCGTACCGCCGGCGCTTCGGCGAAGTCTGCTGTCAGGGCGCTGACGGTGCAGCTCGCCGATGACTACGGCAACCCGATCGCAGATCGAACGGTGCGTTTCCGCAGCGCGAGCGGGGCCGTGAGCCCTGCTCGCGCCACGACCGATGCGCAGGGTCAGGCGCGGGTGCGCTGGACTCCGGCCCGAAAGGCAGTGAAAGCATCGCTCGTGGCCGAGGTGCTCGGCACCGATGCTCGGGCGATTCTCACTCTCCCATGACTTTGATGATCACCCGCTTCCGCCGGCCGCCGTCCCACTCCCCATAAAACACCCGCTGCCAGGGGCCCAGATCCAGGGCCCCATTGGTGATGGGGACGATGACCTCGTGTCCCACCGTGAGACTCCGCAGGTGGGCCGCCGCATTGTCCTCTCCGGTCTCGTTGTGCCGATAGCGCGACGGATCCCAGGGCGCGATCGTCTCCTCCAGCCACTTCAGGATGTCGTGCCAGAGACCCGACTCATGATCGTTGACGAAGACGGAGGCGCTGATGTGCATCGCTGAGACAAGCACCAATCCTTCCCGCACGCCACTGGCCTTCACCTGTTCGATCACCTCGTCGGTGATGTCGATGATCTCCTGGCGACGCTTGGTGTTGAACCAGAGGTAGTGGGTGCGGGTGGGCATGGTGGGGAACGGTAAACGGGAAACAGTGAACGGGAAACGGGGAAGGCAGCGGTAAACAGGGAACGGTAAAACGGTGAACGGGCACCAGCATCTCCGTTCCCGTTTACCGTTCACCGTTTACTGTTATTCCTCACCTCAGCAGCTCCTCAAGTCTCACCGCCGTATCTGTCTTCTCATCCCGGTACTTCACAATCACCGGCGCGTAGAGGCTGATTCCCGCCGCCTTGCCGGCGCCTGATGTTACGGGACGGCTTCCCGGCACCACCACCGCGCCCGCCGGAATCTCCAGCGGCTGATCGCCCTCCCGACGGTATACTCGATCGTGCACCAGATCGAAGACCGCGGTCCCGCTGGTGAGGATGGTGCCCGGAGCCAGGACAGCGCGCTCTCTCACGATGGTGCCCTCGTACACGCCGCAGTTCCCCCCGACCAGCACCTCGTCCTCGATGATCACCGGCAGCGCGCCGGCCGGCTCCAGCACTCCCCCGATCTGTGCCGCCGCCGAGAGATGGACCCGCCGCCCGATCTGAGCACAGGAGCCGACCAGGGCGTGCGAGTCCACCAACGTGCCCTCATCCACGTAGGCACCGACGTTGATGTACATCGGAGGCATACAGATGACACCGCGTGCGACGTAACATCCGTCCCGGATGGAGGAGCCGCCCGGAACCAGACGTACTCCGTCCTCCGGGCCAAGCGGCCGGAGTGGGTAGGTGTCCTTGTCGTAGAAGGGGAAAGAGCCGCCGGATGCGACCGGCCCGGTGCGCCCCAGCCGGAATCCGAGCAGGATCCCCGCCTTGACCCATGCATTCGCTTGCCAGCGACCATCGCTCCGTCGTTCGGCCGCTCGGACCGCGCCGGAGTTGAGCGCGGCCTTGAGCTCCCGGAATGCTTCCAGGGCGACTGGTTCCTCTCCTGCTGGAACGCCAGCCGAGTAGCGCTCCAGCGCCGAGCGGATCCTGGCGGCGAGCCCCGCGTCAGACTCCAGCGACGTCGGCATCCCGGAGGGCAACGGTCAGCGCGAGACAGGTCGCCTCGCTCACCGGAACCAGCGGCAGGCGGAGCACATTGTGGATCTTCCGCATCAGAGCCAGCGCCGCCTTCACCGGCGCGGGATTGGTCTCCAGGAAGTTGGCATCCATGAGAGGAAGCAACCGGAAGTGCAATTCGCGCCCGGCCGCCACATCGCCTTGGAGCAGTTGCCGCACCATCGTGGCCATCGGACCCGGCACCTCGTTCGAGGCAACCGAGATGAGCCCATCGCCGCCGGCGGTGACAACCGGAAACGCCAGCCAGTCGTCGCCCGAGAGCACCGCGAAATCCTCCGGCCGTTCCTGCAGAATCTCCATAATCTGCTTCAGGTCTCCGCTGGCCTCCTTGATGCCCGTGATGTTGGGATGACTCGCAAGCTTGAGCGCAACGTCGGGCTTGAGATTGACCGCGGTCCGGCCGGGCACGTTATAGAGGCAGACCGGCCGAGTGGAGGCGTCGGCAACCGCCATGAAGTGGCGGTAGAGCCCCTCCTGGGTGGGTTTGTTGTAGTAAGGGGTGGCGCTCAGGATGGAGTCGGCACCGAGCCGGCACATGCGCTGGGTTTCGGCAACCGCGCGAGCGGTGTCGTTGCTGGTGGCTCCGGCCATGACCGGCCGGCGGCCCGCAGCGGTGTCCAGGACGCAGGCTACCACCCGATCTCGTTCGCTCTCATTCAGGGTTTGGGCTTCGCCGGTGGAGCCACAGGCAACCAGGAAATCGATTCCTTCGGCGATCTGCCACTCCACTAACGCTCGAAGTGCGGGGAAGTCCACCTCCCCCGCGTCGGTGAACGGCGTGACCAGTGCGGTGCCGCAGCCCTGCAACCGGGCCATCCCTACCCTCCGAATAGCATGTCCTCGAAGCGGTGCACTCCCGGATGCCCGGGTAGCCACTCGGCGGCGGCCAGGGCGCCCGCGGCGAACCCCTGGCGGTTTCGGGCGACGTGGCTCAGGCTCACGCTCTCGAACGGACCGTCGTAGGTCAGCGTGTGGGTCCCCGGAATCGTCCCGGCTCGGAGCGAGGTGATGGGGAAAGGCAGCTCGGGATCGACCTCGCGAAGCCTTTCCCGCAGCGTCCGCGCGGTGCCCGATGGTGCGTCCCGCTTGGCCGCGTGGTGCTCCTCCAGTATAAAGGCATCGAATCCGGGGCGCCCGGCGAACTCCCGGCCAAGCTGCAGCGCGGCTCGGAGAAAAAGCTGCACCCCGACCGAGAAGTTGGCGGAATGCAGCAGGGCGCCGCTGTGTCGGGCGACCAACTGGCAGATGCGAGGAAGCTCCGCGGCCCAACCGGTGGTCCCGGTGACGGTCGGGATGCCGGCTTCGATCAAGCGCTCGAGGTTGGTCACCACCGCATCTGGCCGAGTGAACTCGATCGCGACATCTGCCCCGCTCAGCCGATCTCCGGTCAGCGCCTTCCCGCCGGCGTTCTCCTCTGCGCCAATGGCCGCGTGCACCACGTGGCCCCGCTCCTCCGCCAGCGCGGCGACCGCCTTGCCCATCTTGCCGTTGCCCACGATGACGATGCGCATTCAGATCTCTGCCTTGTCCACCACAGAGGCACAGAGGACACAGAGCTCACAGAGAACAACATAGTGTTGTTTGCGGGGTGTGCTGGGCTCGGTGACCTCTGCGCCCTCTGTGTCTCTGTGGTAACTCTGGGTGGAGGGGAAGGGTCAGCAAGACCCAAAGAACTCCTGGTGCAGCCTCCGGACCACACCCGGGCCGTCCTCCTCCCGCACGACGAAGGTCATGTTGATGAGCGACGCGCCTTGTGAGATCACCTCGACATTCGCCGGCTGCACTGCCTGGAACAACCTCGCCGCGAGCCCGGGAGTATTCCGAAGGCCGATTCCCACCACCGCAACGATCGCGCGGCCGTCTTCCACCCAGACCTCCCCCAGCTCCGAAAGCTCCCGCACCACTGCGTCCAGCCGGGTCCGGTCCTCCACGGTGAGCGACACGCTCACCTCGCCGCTCGCGAGCACGTCCACTACCGTCTCGTGCCGCTCGAACACCTCGAACATGGCGCGGAGAAATCCGAACGCGCCCAGCATGCGCGGCGCCCGAACGTTGACGACAGTAATACCGGGCTTCCAGGAGATGGATCGGACCGGCGAGTCCCCCATCCGCTCCAACTCAGCCTCGGGCTCGATGATGGTGCCGGGGCGATCCGGCTGCGAAGCGTTGAGCACGACAATCGGGATACCGGCCCGTACCAGGGGCAGCGCGGTGGCGGGATGGAGCACCCTGGCCCCGAAAGTTGCCAGCTCCGCCGCTTCCTCGTAGCTCGCGGCGGTCAACGTCCGGGCAGACGGCACCACTCGCGGGTCCGCCGTCATGAGCCCGCTCACATCGGTCCAGATCTCCACCCGCTTGGCATCGAGCGCAGCGCCGAGCAGGGCGGCGGTGAAGTCCGACCCGCCGCGCCCCAACGTCGTGGGCACCCCATCCGCAGTTGCTCCGATGAAGCCCTGGGTAACGGGAATCCGACCGGCTTCCAGCAGCGGGCCGATGCACTCCCGTGTCCTGGTGTTCACGACCTGCACGTACGGGGTCGCACGGGTGAACCGGTCATCGGTCACCATGAGGGGGCGGATGTCGATCCAGGTGGCCGGAAGCTCCGCGCCCCCCATCGCGGCCGCGATCAACCGGGAGCTCCAGAGCTCGCCCCGGCCGGCCACCGCGTCCAGCTCCGCCGGCTTGAGCATCCGGCCCAATCCCGCCAGCAACTCCTGGCGAAGCGTGGCCGCGTCCGCCGTGATTGCCTCCATGGCCGACTCGGTGCCCGGCAAGCCATGACAGGCCGCCTCATGCCGGCGTACCAACCCATCCATCGTGGCGCCCAGTTCGGTGGGATCACCTCGATAGGCCACTCGGGCGAGTGCCAGCAGTGCGTCGGTCACTCCCGCCAGAGCGGAGACCACCACAATCGGGCAGTCCTCCAGCCGTGCGCGAATGACCCGGATCAAGCGCCCGATGGCGTCGGCATCGGCCACCGAGGTGCCGCCGAACTTGCAGACGATCATTTCGGACGCTCGACCCGTCCGTCCGCGACCAGTAACTCGGCGATCTGCACCGCCTGGCCCGCGGCCCCGCGAATGGTGTTGTGGCCCAGGATCACCAGCCGAAGGTCGAGTACGGGGCAGGGACGCACTCGCCCGACGGTGACCGCCATGCCCCGGCCCCGATCGAGATCCAGCCTCGGCTGGGGACGGTCGAGCCGCAGGTCCACCTCAATCGGCGGCATCGGAGAGGAGGGAAGCTCCGCTACACAGGGTGGCGAACGAAACTCCTGCAGCGTGCTGATCGCTTCGTCTGGCGTTACCCGTCGCCGGAAACCCACGGAAACGGTCTCCAGATGTCCATCCACCACCGCCACCCGGTTGGTATGCACGCTCACCGCGAACTCCGCCGGCTTGACTCTGCCATCGGCCAGCGTGCCCAGGATCTTGCGGCTCTCCCGCTCGATCTTCTCCTCCTCGCCGCCGATGTGGGGAATGACGTTGCCCACGATGTCGAGCGACGCGACGCCGGGATAGCCGGCCCCGGAGACGGCCTGCATGGTCGAAACGAACAGCCGCTCGATCTCGAACGCCTGGTGCAGGGGGGCCAGCGCCAGGGTCAACGCCGCGGTGGAGCAGTTGGGGTTGGCGATGATGGCGCCGGACCAACCACGCGCTTCTCGCTGGCGATCGATCAGGCTGAGATGGTCGGAGTTGGCCTCGGGGATGAGCAGCGGCACATCCTCATCCATCCGGTGGATACGGGTGTTGGTCACCACGTACGCTCCGCTCCGGGCGAACGCCTGTTCGATGGGGCCCGCGACGTCCGCATCGAGCGCCGAAAAAACGATCGGCCCTTGCAACGGTGGCTCGCAGGGCTGCACTGGTAGGCGAGCAATCCGGTCCGGGAGGGCAGCGTTCTCTCTCCACCGCACCACCTCGCCGTAGAGTCTTCCCGCACTTGCCGACGACGCGGCCACGGCCGCGACCTCGAACCAGGGATGATCGGCGAGGAGGCGAATGAACTTCTGACCGACAGTGCCGGTGGCCCCGAGCACCGAGACCGGGATCTTTGCCGTCATTGGGCCTCGCGGGCCAGGAGATCGGTCGCCAAACGGACGTACAATTCCACACCTCGCAACAGATCCGCCTTCAGAATGTGCTCAGTTGCGGTATGCGCCACGCGAATGCTGCCGGGACCCAGCTGGTATCCCTCGCCCCAGGAGGCAAGGAAGGGGAGATCGCTGGCGTAGCTCACCACCACGGTTTCCCACCCTGCGGGAGCGGATCCACCCTTGTAGAAGGGAAGCTCGACCGGAAACTCCACCGAGACCTCGGGTGACACCAGCTTGCGGATGGCCGCCTTGAGTGAGTCGGTCGGCTCGACCGTGCGAACCAGCAGCTGGGCGCTGGCCGACGGGGGGATCACGTTGGGCGCCACTCCTCCGTTGATGAGACCAAGGTTCAAGGTCGATGGCCCCAACAGCTGGTCCACCGGCAGCGGCATCCCGCGGATTCGCTCGATGCTGTCGAGCAGGGCCGCGATTGCGCTCACCCCGTCTTCGGGGTAGGCGGAGTGTGCGGCCTTCCCCGTGGCCTTCAAGTCAACCCGCAACGTCCCCTTCTGCCCGATCGAGAGACGGTTCTCGGTGGGCTCGCCGTTCACCAGGAAGCGGCCGCGTGGCTCCAGGTCCGCGGCAGCGAGAGCGCCGTCAGAGCCGTTCTCCTCGCCCACCAGAAAAAGCAGCCCGACCCGTCTCTCGCCCGCCTGCGACAGCCGCTCGGCGGCGGTTACCATCGCGGCGGCGATCCCCTTGGCGTCGCAGCTTCCTCTGCCGTGAATCGCCCCGCTGTCCTCCGAGAGCGGCAGGTAAGGCGGAACCGTGTCCAGGTGAGTAGAGAACACCAGCTCCGGGGCCTCTCGATAGGCGAAGAGATTGTCCCGGCCCGGCGACACCGGTTGGCGGGTGACTCGATATCCCGCGCGGCGCAAGGTGCCATCGAGCAGATCGATGGCCGCGCCTTCGGCGCCGGTGGGGGTCTCCAGGGCCACCAGGGCCCGCGTCAGCTCCAGAGCGTCCACAGACGCAAACGCCCCGCCGGCGTCGGCTCGGCGGGGCCACTCTTGGCGAGGGTTGGCATCCCCGGTGAAGCTAGGAAGGCGGCCGCACCGGAGCAAGTGGTGAAAATGAGAAGTAGATTGATGGAGCCAGTGGGTTGGTCCCCAGGGAGACACCCATGCGCTTCCTCTCTCTATTTGGCCGTCTGGTTCCGCTCCTGGCGCTCGCCGCTTGTGAGGTCACCTTCCTGTCGGTCTCCACCGACGGTCGCCTCGAGATCACAGTCGTCACCAATGGGAATTCTCTCGATCTCGACGGCTATTCTGTAATGGTCGACGGCGCGCAGGCCCAGACGGTAGATGCCAATGGTGCCATCACCATCGGGGATATCTCTCAGGGTACCCATGTGGTGCAGCTCTCGGGGCTAGCCGAGAACTGCGTCGTGCAGGGAGAGAACCCGAGGACGATTGTCGTGCCGAACGGGGGCAATTTCTCGGTTTCGTTCGCGGTCATGTGCCGGCCGAGGCGAACGATCTCATAGTTGCACGACTGCTGCATCGGCCGCCTGCGCCGCCCGCCTACCCTCTTCCAGATCCACAAGAGCAAGGATCACCGCCCCCACCGCGAAGAAGGCGATCACCGAGAGAATCGCGTTCCGGCTGGAGCCGGTGGCGGCTATGGTGCCGGCGAAGATCAGCGGCCCGAAAATCCCGGCGAACTTCTCGAAGACGCTCCAGAAGCCGAAGAACTCACCCGACTTATGGTGAGGAATCATGCTGGCAAAAAGGGAGCGGCTCAGGGCCTGGGTGCCACCCTGCACCAGTCCCACCAGCCCCGCGAGGATGTAGAAGTGGGTCGCGGTCTTCATGAAGTATCCCAGGATGCTGATCACGGTGTACACCAGGAGTCCCAGGAAGAGCGCCCGCTTGGCTCCGATGCGGCCGGCCAGCATGCCGAAAAAGAACGAGCAGGGGATCCCCACGAACTGGACCAACAGAATCGCTCCGATCAACGCGCTCTGACCGATGCCCAGCTCGGTACCATAGGCGGTGGCCATCTTGATGATCGTCTGGATCCCGTCGTTATAGATCAGAAATGCGAGCAGCATGAGAAAGGCCTGGCGATAGCCCCGGAGCTCCCGGAAGGTCTCCCCCACACGCTCAAACGCCACCCGAACCGGACTCTCTTCCCAGCGTTCATCCGGTTCGAGCCGCGCCGGTGGCTCGGGGACTCGGCGGAACAGCGGCACCGAGAAGATCACCCACCAGAGTGCCACCGACACGAAGGCGAGCCGGGCTGGGAGCGTCGCCTCGGTCTCAGTCATGCCGGGATGTGACGGGAGCCCGAACCAGGCCGGCTTCTGAATCCAGGCCAGATTCAGCGCCAGCAGGATTCCGCCTCCGACATAGCCCATCGCATAACCTGCGGTTGAGACCCGGTCGATCTCGTTCGGCTTCGCAATGTGGGGGAGCAGAGCCTCGTAGAACACGAAGCTGCCGGTGACGCCTATGAGCGAAAGAATGAACAACCAGGATGCGAGACCGATGTCGCCGGTATGCACCAGGAAAAGGCCAGCGCATGCAGCCACCCCGATGGCCTGGAACCCGGCGATGAACCGTTTCTTGGTAGCGCGGAAGTCGGAGACCGCTCCCAGGACCGGGGAGAGCAGAGCGATGATGACGAGGGCGATCGTATTGATGGTCGCCAGCCGCTGAGTGGCCCCGCTCTCGACCAAACCGGCGCCGGCGACCTTGACGAAGTAAATGGGAAAGACGGCAACCATGACCGTGGTCTGCATGGCAGACGCGGCCCAGTCGTACATCGCCCAGGCGCGCAGCTCGGGGCGATCGAGGCCCAGACTCTTCAGCGACAGCACCCAGCTAAGCTACACCGGAACAGGTTGCCCGGCTCGACAAGCGCACCCCGGCAGGACAGTTTTTACCACCCTTTTCAGTCACAGGATTTCCATGGCCCAGCTCCGGGTACTGTCGCACCTCGCAACGATCTCGCTCATAGCCCTCTCGCCTCTCGCCGCCCAACAGCAGGGTGCCACTGCATCAGTCGCCCGCGTGGAGGTCACTCCCGCACGACCTGAGGTCGCGGCCGGCGACTCGCTGCAGCTCTCGGCTCGCGCCATGGACGCCGCAGGCAAGCCGGTCCCCGATGCCACCATCGTGTTCAAGCCGGAAGGGCTCGCCGCCGCTCAGGTGGACTCCACCGGATTGATTCGTGCCGGTGGCGTTGGAGAGGCCCTCGTCATCGTGACGGCAATCGCTCCGGGAGCGAAACCGATTATTCAGGACGTGGTGGTGAAGCTGCTGCCGGGCCCGGCGAAGAGGATCGAGATTGGCTCACATCCGGTCCGATTGGTGCCCGGCCAACGCCTCCCGTTGGAGGCGCGGGTGTTCTCCGCCGAAGGAGACGTGCGATCCGATACCGTGCGGTGGGCCAGCTCATCTCCCGGAATCGCAAGGGTCGGACGCTCGGGGGTGCTGGACGCGCGGGGGCCGGGTAAGGCCACCCTGACGGCGAGTGTCGGCTCGATCCGCGCCAGCACGTCGGTCGAGGTGGCATCCACCGCACCGGCCTCGCTCGCCGTCGAGCCGGCGAATGCCAAACTGAGACAGGGAGACGTGCTTCGCTTTCGGGCGGTGGCCAAGGACCGGTCGGGAAAGACCATAGCGGGCGTGACGCCCTCCTGGTCGTTCGGTCCCGGGCAGGGCGAGATCGACGACGATGGAACCTTCGTGGCCTATCAGCCGGGTAGTTACACCGTCACCGCGGCGCTGGCCGGTCACTCGGCGTCCGCCCCGGTCGCAGTGAGCCGCCGCGATGTGCGCCGACCGGCGACCATCGTGGGCACGGTGATCCGGAAGACCTACGCGACCTCCGAGGTGTGGGTGCACCCCAACGGCAAGGTCGCCTACCTCGGCTCCGCATTGGGGGGTGATCGGCTCTACACCCTCGATGTGACTGATCCCGCCAACCCGAGAATCGTGGATTCGGTACTGGCCAATGCCAGGCACATCAACGACATCATGACCGACAAGGAGGGCAAGGTCATGGTGTTCACCCGGGAAGGTGCGGCCGATCGGAAGAACGGCATCGTGATCGCGACCCTCGAGGACCCGCTGCATCCCAAGTTGACCTCCGAATTCACCGACGGCGTGACGGCCGGGGTCCACTCCGCGTTCATCTACACCCAGCCGAAGTACGGCACCCACGTGTACCTCACCAACGACGGCACCGGTGCGCTCAACATCGTTGACATCAGCGACCCGGCGCATCCCAAGCTCGCGAGTACCTGGAAGACACCGCGGGCCGATGCCGGACGCTATCTGCACGACGTGGACGTCCAGGATGGTCTGCTCTATGCCAGCTGGTGGCACGATGGTCTCGTTATCCTGGACATCGGAAACGGGATGCGCGGTGGCACCCCGTCCAATCCGCAGCTGGTCTCGCAGTTCAAGTACGATCTCGACTCGCTCTATCGGCAGGTGGCAGAGAACAGCGGCCCGGGATTCATCCGCGGCACCCATACGGCGTGGCGGCATGGCCAATATGTGTTCGTCGCCGACGAGGTGTTTGGGCTGGATGCAGCTCAGGCGTTGTTTCACAGCCGGCCATCCCGGGCCTACGGGCGGCTCCACGTGATCGATGTGAGCAACATCGAACATCCCAAGGAAGTCGCCTGGTACGAGCCGGAATATGGCGGAGTACACAACGTCTGGGTCGCGGGCGACACGCTGTACATGGGTGCTTACAATGCCGGGTTCCGCGC
>Ga0070697_100004630_pt1 | contig 10560 bp, 10 predicted proteins | sample KBSK1501metaG_FD_65475 | JGI IMG/M metagenome (GOLD analysis project Ga0070697, IMG submission 65475) | Corn, switchgrass and miscanthus rhizosphere microbial communities from Kellogg Biological Station, Michigan, USA - KBS K1-50-1 metaG | ecosystem: Host-associated > Plants > Roots >... | reverse complement strand
ATCCGCCCGGGATTTCGAGCGCCGGCTCCGCCGGCGCAACAAGCACGGGAACATCCCGCTATGAGCGCCGAGCGCAAGGACGACGAACGTCCTGGGGAGGAGCGGAAGCGGCTCTTCACGACCTCGTGGGGCACGCCGCTGCCACGCGTCTACCGACCGGACGATACCGCCACCGATTACGCCCGCGACCTGGGCGAGCCCGGCGCGTTCCCGTTCACGCGTGGCGTCCAGCCGACGATGTACCGGGGGCGGCTCTGGACGATGCGGCAGTACGCCGGCTTCGGAAGCGCGGCGGAGACGAACCAGCGTTACCGGTACTTGCTCGCGCAGGGGCAAACGGGGCTGTCCGTCGCGTTCGACCTGCCGACGCAGATGGGCTACGACGCCGACGCCCCGGCGGGGTTCGGGGAGGTGGGCAAGGTCGGCGTGTCGATCTCCTCGGTCGAGGACATGGCCGCGCTGCTCGAGGGCATCCCGCTCGATCGCGTCTCGACGTCGATGACGATCAACGCGACCGCGCCGATCCTGCTCGGCCTGTACCTGGCGGTCGGGGAGCGGCAGGGGGTGGCCGCCGAGCAGCTGGCGGGCACGGTCCAGAACGACATCCTGAAGGAATACATCGCCCGCGGGACCTACATCTTTCCGCCCACCCCCTCGATGCGGCTGATCACGGACCTGTTCGCGTTCTGCCGGGAGCGCGTGCCGCGCTGGAACACGATCTCGGTCTCCGGCTATCACCTCCGCGAGGCCGGCTCCACCGCCGTCCAGGAGGTCGCGTTCACGCTGTCGAACGCGATCGCCTACGTGACGGCCGCCCTCGAGGCGGGGCTCCGGGTCGACGAGTTCGCGCCGCAGATGTCGTTCTTCTTCAACGCGCACAACAACCTGGTCGAGGAGGTGGCGAAGTTCCGGGCCGCCCGGCGGCTGTGGGCGCGGCTCATGCGGGAGCGTTTCGGCGCGCGCGATCCGCGCTCGACGATGCTGCGCTTCCACGCGCAGACGGCCGGCTCGATGCTGACCGCGCAGCAGCCCCAGAACAATGTGGTGCGCGTCGCCGTGCAGGCGCTCGCCGCTGTCCTCGGCGGCTGCCAGTCGCTCCACACGAACTCGATGGACGAGGCGCTGGCGCTGCCCTCGGAGCAGGCCGTGCGGGTGGCGCTCCGAACCCAGCAGATCCTGGCATGGGAGTCCGGGGTCGCCGACACCGTGGATCCACTCGGCGGATCGTACGCGGTCGAGCGGCTGACCAACGACATCGAGGGCGAGGCCGAGGCCTACATCGCGAAGATCGACGGCATGGGGGGCGCCATCCAGGCGATCCCGTTCATGCAGCGGGAGATCCAGGACGCCGCGTACCGGTACCAGATGGAGGTCGAGGCCAAGGAGCGGGTCGTCGTGGGGGTCAACGAGTTCGTCAGCGAGGAGCCCCCCGCCGTCAACCTGTTCCAGGTGGATCCGCGTGTCGGCGAGGCGCGGGCCGAGCGTCTCCGCGCGCTCCGCGCGGCGCGGGACGGCGACCGCGCGCTGCGGGCCCTCGACCGAGTCGAGACAGCCGCGCGCGGGCGCGCCAACCTGATGCCGCTCATCCTGGACGCAGTCGCCGCGTCGGCGACGCTCGGGGAGATCTGCGATCGGCTGCGGGGCGTCTTCGGCGTCCACCAGCCCTCCGTCGCGTTTTGACGACCCGCGCCGCTCTCGTCGCTCTCGTCCTCGGGCTCGCCGCCACGCCGGCCTGGGCGGGCCTCGCCGACCGGATCGGGGCGACGTTCGGCCTCATGGAGGCCGATTTCGTGAAGGCGTTCCAACCGCACGAGGGCATCATCGTCGCGGTGGAAGAGACGACGCTCTACCTCGACCTCACCGCCAAGGACGAAATCCAGGTCGGCCAGGAGTTCACCGTCTTCCGCAAGGGGGAGGTTTTCCGTCACCCGCTCACCGGCAGGCCGCTCGGCCGGTACGAGACCGTCCTCGGCTACGCGCAAGTGGTCCGGGTCGAACCCAAGTTCACGGAGGCGAAGCTGATCACCATCGACGGCAGTCCGCCGCCGGACGTCGAGGACGGCGTCCGGATCACGCGGGGGCGGATCAAGGTCGCGGTCACGCCGCTGATCGACCTGACCAAGTCCGACGCAGACCTGCGCCGGGTGCCGTTCCTGATCTCGACCGCGCTCGACCGCAGCAAGCGGTTCCAGGTGGCCGACCCCCTGACGGTCCTGGACTTGTTGGGCGGCGCGCGGATCGAGGAGATGCTGTCGCAGCCGCAGAAGGCGATCGAGCGCGGCAAGGCGCTCGACGTGGCCTGGTGGCTCGTCCCGATGCTCATCCGGCGCGGCGGCGTCACGTACCTGGACGCGACCTGGATCTCGGCGATCACGGGCACCGCCCTCATCTCGCGGCGCCAGGCCCTGACCCGACCGGAGCCCGCCGAGGAGCAGCGCTTCCCCTGGGAACCGGCGGTCGAGGACTGAAGAGCATTGTGCTAATGTAAGGGCCCTTATGAAGCTCCCGATACGATGGTGGGCACTCACCCTGGTCCTCCTGGTCGTCGCCGGTGCCGGCTGTTCGCAGGTGACGTCGACCATGCGTGAGCTCTCCGGCTTGACTCCGCAGCAGGACCCGAGCGTGACCCTCAAGAGCGCGGAGACGCGCTGGCTGCTCATCAAGAACCCGCGGTTCGGGGACGTCCCGAGCGAGCCCGAGTACATCTGGGTGGAGGAGGACAAGGTCCCCCTGACCGTGAAGACGCTCGTCTTCGGCAAGGGCTCGCTCATCGCCCCCCCGGAGATCGTCGCCAAGTACGGCTCGCCGCCGGGCGGCGGCAAGATCAGCCCCCGGCAGGGCGGTCCCTACCAGGTCGTGGAGTCCCAACCGCGGGCGCCGGTCGCGACGGGGCCTGCCGGTGTCGCGCCGGCGTCGGGCGGAGCGCCAGCGTCGGCCCCGCCCCACGGCTACGTCGTCTACATGGATACGACGCGCATCGTGGTCGACCTGACCGGAAAGGACGGAGTGCAGCCGGGCTCTATCGTGAGCCTGCGCCGCGACAAGATCCCGATCGTCCATCCGGTGACGGGCGAGATTCTCGGCGAGTTGGACGAGGAGGTGGGCACCGCCCGCGTCACCGAGGTCCGTGACAAGTTTTCCGTCGCCGAGATCCAGGGCGTCGAGAATGGGTCGAAGATCCAGGTCAAGGACCGCGCGGTCCTGAAGTAACTCCCGTGGGTTCCCCCCCTGCGCTCGAGATGCTGTTGAGGGAGCGCGTCGACACGCTCGTCGGCGACGATCTCCGCGCCATCGAGGCGGAGATCGCGCGGGCGCTCGACTCGCCCGTCCCCCTCATCGAGAAGATGGGGGGCTACATCGCCGGCGCCGGCGGCAAGCGCCTCCGTCCCATCCTCCTCCTCCTGGCGGCCCGGCTCGCCGGCTACCGCGGGGAGCGGGGAGTCCCCCTCGGCTGCGTGGTCGAGCTGCTCCACACGGCGACCCTCATCCACGACGACGTCGTCGATCAGGCTCCCCTCCGGCGCGGCCGCCCATCGGCCAACGCCCGCTGGGGCGACGACGCCTCCGTACTCGTCGGCGACCACCTGTACGCGAAGTCCTTCGCGATGCTCGTCCACGATAACGACCGCCGCGTCATGGAGGCGCTGGCGCGGGCCACGGTGTCGATGACGGAGGCCGAGGTGTTCCAGCTCGAGCGGAAGCGCGCTGGTGTCACCACCGAGGCGGACTACCTCCGCATCATCACGCAGAAGACCGCCGCCTTCATCTCGGCGTGCTGCCGGATCGGTGGGCTGCTGGGCCGGCTCGAGGGGGAGCAGCTCGAGGCGCTGACGCGCTACGGCCTCGACGTCGGCGTGGCCTTCCAGATCTCCGATGACTCGCTCGACTTTGTCGCCGATCAGGACCGGCTCGGCAAGGCCATCGGCGCCGACCTGCGCGAGGGCAAGCGCACGCTGCCGCTGATCGCGCTGCTCGAGCGCGCGGATCCCGACGCGCGCGCGCGTGTGCGCGCGGCCCTCGCCAACGGAAGCCTCTCGCCGTCGGTGGTGGAAGAGATCCGACGGCTCGTCCTCGAGCACGCCGGCGTCGAGTACGCGCTCGATCGCGCGCACGCCTACGCGCGGGCGGCCAAGGGCGATCTGGCGCCGTTTCCGCCGTCGGAGGAGCGCGAGACGCTGGCGCTCGTCGCCGAGTTCGTCGTCGACCGCGACCGCTGAGTTGCGGGGGATCATCACCCTCACGACCGATTTCGGGCGGCGCGACCCGTGGGTCGGGACGATGAAGGGCGTGATCCTGGCGGTGACGCGCGACGTCCACCTGGTCGACCTCACCCACGAGATCGCTCCCCACGACGTCCTGGAGGCGGCCCTCGCGCTCGAAGCGGCCGCACCGTTCTTCCCGGCGGGCACGGTACACCTGGCGGTGGTCGATCCGGGTGTCGGCGGCGCCCGCCGCGCGCTCGTGGTCGCGCGGGACGAGCAGCGGTTCGTCGGCCCTGACAACGGGCTCTTCACCCCGTTTCTGCTCACCGCGGGCTGGCGTGCCTTCGAGCTGTCGGCGCCCGAGTACCGGCTGCCGGTGGCGAGCCACACCTTCCACGGGCGGGATGTCTTCGCGCCGGCGGCGGCCCACCTGGCTCTCGGCGTCCCGCCCGAGCGGTTCGGCGGCGCGGTGACGGACCCGGTCAGGCTGCCGTGGCCGGCGTCGCGCGCTTCGGCCGGCGGCGTGGCGGGCGAAGTCGTCCACGTCGACCGGTTCGGGAACCTCGTCACCTCGATCGGCGCCGCCGACGTCACCCCCGATGGCGTCGTCGAGGTCGCGGGGCGGGAGCTTCTGCTCGTGCGGACCTTCGCCGACATCGGCCCGGGGACTGTGGCCGGGCTCGTCGGCTCGAGCGGGCGGCTCGAGATCGCGGCGCGGGAGGCGAGCGCGGCCGCGAGTCTCGGCGTCGGACGCGGGGCGCCCGTCCTCCTCAGGCGCCGGAGCTCGACGACGAAGGAGGGGGGCTCGAGGGCGACGAAGAAGTAGGGGGGCTCGAGGAGGAGGTGCTAGACTTGCCGTCGGGCTTCGTGTCCGACTTGGCGTCGGAGGTCGTGGAAGAAGCGGGTTTCTCGCTCTCCAGTGCCTTCTTGCGCGACTCGGAGGGGTAGTCGGTCACGTACCAGCCTCCGCCCTTCAAGATGAACGGTGCCGCAGAGAGGAGACGGCGAACGGCTCCGCCGCACACCTCGCAGGCGGTGAGCGGCGCGTCGGAGATTCGCTGCCGGACCTCGAAGACTCGCTTGCACTGCTCGCACGCGTACTCGTACGTCGGCACAGGTTTCAAGGCTATATGGTGTGAGCTGAGCGTGTCAAGGCGCGGCGGTCGCGCCGGAGCGCTTCTCGGCGCGCTGCTGCTGCTCGCCGGAGGCTGCACCTCCGCGACGCCACCCGAGGTGGAGCGTCTCCACGCGCGCGCGCTCTACGAGCAGGGCCAGATCGACTTCGGAGCCGGAAACGTCAGCGTGGCGCTCTCCGAGTTCCGCCAGGCGGTGGCGCTCGATCCGGGCAATGCGACCTACCACAACGCCCTCGGCATCCTCCTCCTGAACATGAGGCTCCCCGCGACGATCACGGAGGCGATGGGCGAGTTCCAGAAGGCCGTCGAGCTCGACGACAAGAGCGCTGACGCCCACCAGAACCTCGGCGTCGCGCTCGCCGAGCAGGCCCGGTGGGAGGAAGCGATCGCGCAGTGTCGCAAGGCGCTGGCCCTCCCGACCCTCCGGACCCCGGACGTTGCCCAGCACAACCTCGGCTGGGCCCTCTATAACCTGGGCCGGTACCCGGAAGCGGAGGGGGCCCTCCACCTGGCGATCCGCCTGAACCCGAAGCTGGCCGCCGCCCATTACACGCTCGGGCTGGTCCTCTTCCGGGAGGGACAGGCGGCTCAGGCGCGCGCGGCCTTCCGGCAAGCCCAGCAGCTCGACCCGACGTCGCCGGCCGGTCTGGCGGCGACGCAATACCTCAAGGCCCTGGGGGAAGGGGGATGAAAATTTCCTTGACCTATCCGCGGAGCCCAGGGTAAAAAGCGGGCGCCTAAAGGACACGCGCGGCTACCGGCTCGCCGCGGAATCGGTCAACCACGGCGTAGCCCATGCCCAGGCCACCGAGCGGATCGCCGAGAGCCAGGCGGTCGGGGCATGCAACGCAGCACCACACCTATACATGAGGAGGCGGTAATGAGAAGAAGCCTCACTGTTGCTTTCGCAGTACTCGCCCTCCTCGGGGTCCTCGCCCCGCCTGTCTTCGCCCAGGCGCCGGCCCCGAAAGTGACGATCGAAGGCTTCATCGACCAGACCACGACCTGGGATCACAACATGAGCATCTATGATACCGACGTCACCAACAGGAAGGACGACCAGTGGTACGGCCGTGAGCGTGGCCGCTTCCAGATCACTGGCGAGGTCGGGAAGGTCAAGGGCGTCTTCCTCTTCGAGCACGACGCCCAGTTCGGTAGTTCCTCGGGCAGACAATACGGAGCCGCGTCAGAAGGTTGCAACGCGGTGAGTACCACGACCATCGGCTGCCCCTTCGGTCGAGGTGACGGCAGCCTCCAGACCGAGTTCGGCCGGCTCGAGATCGTCTGGCTCTACACTGAGTTCCCCCTGACCGGTCCGGGCTCGGTCCTGCCGTTCGTGCCCGTCCCCGGGACCATCCGGGCCGGCTTCCAGCCGTTCGAGAACGATACCTACAAGCTCGGCGTCCTCGCCTTCGGTAACTACGGCGGTCTGCATGCCGAGATCGACCTGATGCCGGGCCTCAGGCTGACCTGGACCTACGCCCAGATCGAGGAGGCGCTGACTGGGAGGCATGACGGCTTCACTCGAGGCGACGACTTCGCCTCGATCTTCACCCTCGAGCTGAGCCCGTTCAAGGGCCTCGACATCAAGCCGATCTTCGCGTACTACTACGCGAACGGGACGGCGAACGCCGGCGACCACGGGCCGCGCCAGTCGCGCGGCGGAGTGCTGGACATCGCGGGCTACTTCCCCGACGGCACGACCGAGAACCGCTACACGATCGGCGTGGACTCCAAGTGGCGATCGGGCCCATTCTCGGTCGACCCCACCGTGTTCTATCAGTTCGGCGAGCGCCAGATCGTCCCCACCGTCGCCAGCGGCAAGACGATCCACAACTGTGGCGGTAACCCGTGCGTCGACCAGGACGAGAGCGCGTGGCTCTTCGACCTCCGTGCCGGCTGGCAGAGCGGCCCGCTGACGGTCGAGGGGCTCTTCTCGTACATCACGGGTAACTCCGCCGGGGACGAACTCCGCGCCGGCCGGACGGTGGGCTACTACCAGGCAATTTCCACCAACGCCGTCTACGGCTACGAATGGGGCGCGATCACGGCGATCACCCTCGACTACCTGTCGCTCATGAACTACGGCAACTCGGGCCTCCAGCTCTCCGACGGCCCTGGCTACGACAAGTACGGCGAGATCCGGCTCGGGGCCCGCGCGAAGTACAACGTGACGCCAGACTTCTTGCTGCGCGGTGTCGTCATGGGGCTCTTGACGGCCCACGACGTGGACACGCGCGGCCGCACCAATAACGGGTGCGTCACCAACGCGATCCAGCCTGCGGTCGCTGCTGCGAACGACAACTGCAACAGCTCGGGTCTGGTCCCGACGCGCGTCGGTCCGCAGTCGCAGGGCAAGGACAACTATCTCGGCACCGAGGTCAACGTCGGCTTCGAGTGGCACTTCGCCCCGAACATCGCGCTCCTGTGGCTCTACGGCCACCTGTTCGCGGGCAGCGCGCTGGACAACGCGGACTGCCAGTTTAACGGCAGGTGCGGGCCAGGCCAGACCAAGAGCGCGAAGGACATCGACGTCACAACGGCTGTGGTGCGCTACACGTTCTAGGCACCACCTGACGTAGCAGCTGGCGGAACGGGGCTCGAGGGACCACCCTCGGGCCCCCTTTTCTTTTCTCGCTCCGAGCGGCCTGTGCTAGCGTATTTTTTACGGTCGCGGATGCCATCCGGTCTCCATGTCGCTGCCAGGCTTGACCAAAAACATCCCGGGCCGCCGACCGTCAGTAGCGTCGCTTCCTCGTGCCGGCGAACGGAGACGCCACAATGAAGCTCGGGGCGTTGGCAATTAGAAGACTTCTATTGGCAATTAGAAGACTTCTAGTTGTCGGTCTGTTGGTGGTGGTTTTCGCGCCGTGGTCCACCGGTGTCGCCCGGGCCGAGGACGCCTCGGTGCTTCCGAAGGGACGATGGCGGCTCACGCTGGACAGCCTGTTCTATCTTCCGGTCACGGACAGATACAACCCGCACGGCAACTCGGAGCCCATCGCCGGCGACTTCGACAACCGGCGTCTGGACAGCACGGTATTTTCGTTGTTGACGCCGTTGAATGCGTTTGTTCCTGGCGGGATCGCGAGCATCGGCGACAGCGAGGTCAAGTACACGTACAACTACAACATCGTCGAGCTCGGCGGTCAGTACGGGGTCACGGACCGGCTGACGATCGGCATTGACATTCCCTACTTCTGGGCAAGCAACGACGTGAAGGCGAATCTCAATTCCGGACCCGGCTCGAGCGCCAATGTGGGGCTGACGAAGGGGGGACTGCCTTGCCTTTTCGGAGCTGTTCAGCCCACGAGCGCCTTTACCCGTCCGTTCACGACGGAGGACGTCCAGAATCTGCTGGGGGCCGGCCTCACCACGCCGTGCGGCACAAAGATTCCGGGGTTCGGGTTCAAGCGGATCCAGGACTGGTCGGGCGACGGGCTCGGTGACATCACCGTGGGCGCGAAGTACCAGTACCTCCGGACGCAGGACGCTGCGATGGCGGCGACTCTCGGCATGCGATTTCCCACGGGGCGGCAGGACGATCCGGATGATCTGTCCGACGTCTACTGGAGCACCGGCGAGTACGCGATTCTCTTCCGCCTGCACAATGACTACACGATCAGCAACCTCTGGAACAAGAGACCCACTTCGGCGGAGGCCGGGCGAGGTGACGTCGGGCAGCCCGGAGATCTCGTCCTCGATGGCACCTTCAAGTACGACCTGACCCTGCCCGACCGCGCCACGGTCAGGGTACCGAACTCCGTCACGAACCCGATCACGACCAATCGCGAGCAGGTCTACCGGGACCTCGGCGACCGGTTCGAATTCGAGTTCGGCGCCAGGTATACGCTGCCACGGGGATTCTCGCTCTCGGCGCTGTATCGCTACGCGTTCAAGACCTCGGACGAATATCTCGGGCACCGCAACTTCAACTACCAGCTGCTCGAGAGGCACACGGACTCGACCGAGCAGATCTACATCGTGAGCGTCGGCTACTCGACGCTGCCCCTCTATCTCGAGAAGAAGTTCCCGATCCCCATCGGCATCTCGCTTTCCTATCGGGATCGCTTCGCAGGATCCGGACCGCACAGCGCGTCGTCGCCGAGCCAGATCCTGGACTCGCGATACATTGACCTGGGCTTCCAGGTTCTGTTCTAATCCCTCCCGAGACGACCTTACGACATGACAGTGGAGGGCTGCCCATGGCCGGCCGTCAGATTTTCCTCTTATTCCTCGCCGCAGCGACCCTCGGTGCCTGCACATCGGTCGGGCCGGCGGCGAAGGAGGAAGTCGGTGCGGTAACGGATCCACCCGGCGTCGCTCCGGCAGAACCGGGCTTCGACGCCGTGGGGCGGGCGTACCAGGAGTACCAGGAGTTGAAAGAAGCGCATCTCGAGGCCAACTGCGATCAACGCCGCATCACGCCGGAGCTCGTTCAGCGGTACGAGAAGGCCGTCAGAGCCATGGACGTGGCCGGCTACGGCTACGGGCGCAACTCGAACTTCGCCGCCGTCCAGCATCCGCGGACGGCCTATGTGGAGTGCGCCGAGGACAAATGATCGTCCTTGTCTTGCTGGTCGTCGGCCTGCTGGCCGGCTGCGCGTACGCGGCGCCTCGGGAGGCGGCTCTTCCACCCGATCCGCCGGTGCCGCGACTCGAGCGTGTGGCCGAGCTGAATCGGCTGTACAGGCGCTGGAAGGCTCACTGCGATGAGGCGTTCGTCACCCCCGAGGTGACTCGCCTGTACGAGGCGGCGGTTCGGGAGATGGACGAGGCCGGCTACGGCTACGGCCGGAGCTCGAACTTCGCCGGCGTCAAGCCGCCGCGCGCGGCCTGGGTCGAGTGCGCGGAGAACGGCGGCTAGCGAGGGGGCCTCGACGGTCCCCTGTCGGTTGTACCCCCCGTGGTATAGTTGCCCCGTGTCGATCGCCGTATCGATCGTCTGGCTCGTCGCGCTCCTGCTGCTGCCCGCGCCGGCGCACGCGGTCGAATACACGCTCGAGGTTTCGGACCTCATCGATAGCGCCTTCAGCTACTTCGTGAGGGGGGCGGTTGGCCGCGGAGAAGGCGAGCTCGCGCTACCTGAACTGGCTCGGGCGCTCGACCAGCGGACCCTGAGTCGCGGGGCTCTCCTGTACGACCGCGACATCTATCCGGCCAGAGACGGCGTCGCGGGCTCGTACGGCGCCGTGCCGGTCCGACCCACCGCGTACTCCGCG
>Ga0070697_100004626_pt1 | contig 10565 bp, 12 predicted proteins | sample KBSK1501metaG_FD_65475 | JGI IMG/M metagenome (GOLD analysis project Ga0070697, IMG submission 65475) | Corn, switchgrass and miscanthus rhizosphere microbial communities from Kellogg Biological Station, Michigan, USA - KBS K1-50-1 metaG | ecosystem: Host-associated > Plants > Roots >... | reverse complement strand
GAATCGTATTGACACCGGTGCTGGTCTTCGCGGGTTTTTCTATCGTTTGTTCGGGCCTGGTGGTCGCGGCCAGGACCCAGAATTCAAGACCCCGCAGCGTCGTCGCCGCTCCTGTAGCGACGCCAACTCCAACGCCGATCCCAAGGCCAACTCAGCCCGTCAAACCGCCAGTGACCACGACATCAACAGCGACACCGACTCCGACACCGCCACCAACGGCGCGTCCAACCGCCGAGCCAACTCCGATTGATCGCATAACGCCACTGCTTGGCGAACCCCCGCCGCCTCCGGTCCTGAAGCCCAAGCCAACGCCGACCCCTCCGGAAGAATTTGCCGAAGACGAGATAGTCAAAGTAAACACCGAGTTGGTTACTTTGAATGTGCGCGTCATTGATCGAAATAATCGCCCCATCGACAATGTGCGGCAAAGCGATTTTCACGTGTTCGAGGATGGAGTGTCGCAGCCAATAGAGTCCTTCTCACGTGAAGAGGTCCCGATTAGTTATGGGCTGGCGGTTGATACTTCCGGTTCGCTGCGCTCGCAGTTGCAGGCTGTAATTGACGCCGGCAAAACTATCGTCAACAGCAACAAGCCGGGCGACGAAACTTTTTTGGTCCGCTTTATCAGTAGCGATAGCATAGAAACTGTACAGGACTTCACCGCCAGCAAAGACTTGATTATGGACGGGCTCGACGAGCTTTACATTCAGGGAGGCCAGACCGCGATTATCGACGCTGTCTACCTCACCGCTGAGCACGTCGCTGAATATAAGAAGGGAGATGACAACGATCACCGGCGGCGTGCCTTGATCGTGATCACCGACGGCGAAGATCGATCAAGCTTTTATTCTCAGGAGAAGCTCTTCGCTCGGCTGCGCGAAGAAGACGTGCAGATTTACGTGATTGGCTTTGTCAGAGAGCTTGATAAAGACAGTGGACTCATTCGTAAAAGTCCCCGCGAAAAGGCCGTTAACCTCATTAACAAACTAGCGAGCGAAACCGGCGGACGGGCATTCTTTCCGGAGTCGATTTCAGAATTGCCGAAAATCGCCGACGAAATTGTGCGCGATCTGCGCACGCAGTATGTCGTCTCTTACAATCCCACCAACAAATCTCGTGATGGCTCTTATCGCTCGATCAAGGTTGTGGTCGACGACGGCGCTCGCGACAAACATATCGCCCTGACTCGTAACGGACGCATAGCTCCCAAGGGCGAACTGCCGTCAGTGAAGCTTCCGGCCACTCGCACGAAACCAGCAGTGGGGACAAATAAGACGCCTTAGGAGTTAGAGCGAAATAGATCATCCGCAGATTACGCAGATGACACTGATTAAAAAACACCACTGTATTAGGAGCTTAAAAGTCCGCAGAACGTTCTCTCCATCTCCTTGAATCGGTGTAATCTGCGTAATCTGCGGATAAAGTTTCTTAGCCACTCTTCCCCGGCGAGCGCAAGCCTTTGACGAGTTCAACTAGTTGGCTGATCTGAGCCTCACGGCCCTGGCTCTTGCGCATTAATTCTTCGAGCATCAGTTCACTCTTAAGGTTCACTTTGAAATCCTGCTCTGCCGCAAGGCGGTCTTTTTCGGCGGCTCTGTTTTGCGACATCATGATGATCGGGGCTTGCAGGGCGGCCGTCATTGAGAGCATGAGGTTCAACAGAATATACGGGTAGGGATCATACTGTGCGCCGCCTTCGCCGTGCCCGTAGTGAACCAGCACGAACGTATTGAGTCCCATCCACGCCAACAGAAAAGCTACATAGATCATGATGAAGGTCCACGAACCGCCGAACGAAGCGACCCGGTCAGCTACTCGTTGCCCAATCGTCGAGCGCTCTTCCATCTCGACGTTTATATTTCGAGTGGCGCGTTGCGAAACAAGCGTGTTGGTTTGGCGCATGCGAGCGCCGATTTCGCATATCACGTCAATGGCCACATCCGGGTGTTTCATTAGAAACGCCTGAAAGTCGTCACTGCTTAAACGGTGCAGAGTGGTTTCCCCAATTGCAGTGGCATTGGTCGAGCGCGGTCCCCGATCCAGCACCGCCAGTTCTCCAAAAAACTCGCCGGGGCCCAGTTCTTTCAGGGTCACCGGCTCCACATCCTCGTCCAACACCCAAATCCGCACTGAGCCGGCCTCGACAACATACAAGGCGTCGCCTTTGTCCTGCTCGTTGAATATTATTTCGGCGTCCTCGAACTTTACCTGGTCGACTTCCTGCGCCAACTGTTCGAGTTCCTCAGGCGTTAAGCGCCGGAAAAGTGGGATGCGTGACAAACTATCGGCTTCATCGCTCGGGATTATGTCAACTGACATGGCGCTAATCTCCTATGCTGCTATGAATGGTATGAATGCTTCAGGCTTTGAACCCTTGTGCTAAGTGGTTATCCGGTTCAACTCCTCTTCACTGAGGCCGAAGGGATCGGTTGGTGGTTCGTTCTTGCTCATCTGCTCGACCGCCGTAACCAACTCCAGCAGCGCGCTACCCAATACATCATCGCTGGAGTTGATCTCGATACATGACGGCGAATCAAATGGGGTCATAAAAAGGTACCGAGTCTTAGTTTCGCTGGGCGCCTCCGCCGGCCCCAGGATAAGCAAATTGTTCTTCCAGCGCGCATAGCGGTGAGCCGAACCAAGCCTTCGCTCCCAGTGCAACTCGCCTTGTTGGGTCAGGGAGATCAATTGCTGCAGTAGCTTGGACAGACGATCACTGGTTCCTTGATCTCGTGGCATCACGGTCTCCTTTAGATTCTGTTGACGCAAAAACTGCCGCTTTGAGTCGCTGAGGTTATCACCTCTGGAAATAAATGGGAATATGAGCTTCTGAAGCGTTTTTAGACCTAGTTTGACGCGCGGCGAACAAAAACCTAGCATACTCATGCAGTGATTTCGGCTTCATATCTTCTTCTGGTTATTCTGCTGGTCCTGACGAACGGCTTTTTTGTTGCCGCCGAATTCGCACTGGTCGGTGTACGCCGCTCGCGAGTTGCTTCGCTCGCCCAGGATGGCAATCGCCGCGCTCAACTTCTGCTCGAGTTAATCGATAGTCTCAACGCCTATATTTCAGCCACGCAGCTCGGCATTACCATGGCTTCTCTGGCGCTCGGCTGGATTGGCGAGCCCGTCTTTGCGCACTTGCTCGAAGCTCCGCTGAAGGGCCGCGTGTCTGACACCGTGCTCGATACGATTGCTTTCGCCCTCGCTTTTACGCTCATTACTTTTCTGCATATTGTCCTCGGCGAACTGGCTCCCAAGACGCTCGCGCTGGAACGCACGGAAAAAATAGCGCTGTTAGTTGCCCGTCCCCTTCATATCTTTTACAAATTTTTCCGTTGGCCGATACGCCTGCTCGATTGGGCGGGCACGCGCACCGTCAGATTGTTTGGACTACATCCTTCGGGCGAGCACACTTCGACTTACAGTCAAGAAGAAATCCGCCAAGTCATCAACGCCTCGCGCGAAGGCGGACAACTTGGAGCCGATCAGCAAAAACTGATTAACCGCGTCTTTGATTTCAGGGAGACTGAAGTACGCGAAGCGATGGTCCCGCGGACCGTGGTTTCACCGCTGCCGTTATCTGCAACCCTGGAGGAAACGAAAAATGTCTTTCGCACTACCGGATACTCCCGCCTGCCTGTTTACCGGGAACGTCTTGACGAGGTGGTGGGCATAGTTATTCGTAGAGACATAGAACCATTCTTCGAGAATCCCAATCTGCCATTCGCATTGCAAACACTAATGCATCCCCCGGTGTTCATTCCTGACTCGGCGCGATTGGGTTCAGTATTGAAGCTGATGCAGGCAAGCAGGATCCACCTGGCGTGCGTAGTCGATGAACATGGCGGCCTGGAAGGGATTATTACGCTGGAAGATTTACTGGAAGAGATTGTTGGAGAAATTGATGACGAGTTTGACGAAGAGGTACGGGAACAGATCGTAAAGGAAGGCGGTTCCTATGTACTCAGCGGAAGGTTGGTGGTGCGCGATGCGAATCGCGTTCTCCAGCTGCAGCTACCGGAGCATGAAGGATTCAATACGATTGCCGGCTTTCTTATGGCCCAGGCCGGCCGGCTTCTAAACGAGGGCGACGCCATCAACTACAACGGCGCTAAATTCATAGTCGAACGTCTGGAAGGCCGCCGCATCCGGCGAGTTCGTCTTATTCCACACGTCCTGGAGGCGCCCAAATCGTCAAGTCGTGATGAGACCAGGGACGCTGCCGGCGCAGTCATCTGTTTGCTCACCGGTTCAGTCTGGCTAGCCTGAACAAAGCTCTGTAATTACGACTCTGCCGGGTGGTGGTGCCTACTGTGTTTCACGCTGTGACGCACGTCAGCCTCTTCTATTGAGTGACTTTGCGTCAGCTGTATGTCCTTCTTGGCCATGGTTACCAGCCGCTGATAGTACTTGTGTAGGGTCTTGATTTCATCCTCGGTCAGATCCTCCACATCGATCAACCTGTTGCTGGCGCCTTCCAGCGCAGCAACAATTTCGTTCAACTTCAGATGGATGGCCTGCGCGTCCTTGTTTTGGCTCCGTTGAATCAGGAAAACCATCAGGAAGGTAACGATTGTTGTTCCGGTGTTGATTACTAACTGCCAGGTATCAGAAAAGTTGAACAATGGTCCGGTGACCAGCCAGACGATAATTACCAACAAAGCAAGAATAAAAGCGCTCGATGTTCCCGTCGCTTCCGTAGCCGTGCGCGAGAAGCGCTCTAAAAATTGGCTGAGTCTGTTTCTTTTCTTGTGCGCCATGGTCGCCTCCTCACCCTATCGGTCGATTGAGATTCCCAGTTGAATTCCAGCTCTCGGACTGGCGGCATACTTACCACCAACGACTCCGAAGTCGAACGAGAGGTTATTCCTTAATTGGTAGTTGCCGCCAAACAGCGTCTGTAATTGTCCTTTGCCAAGCTGGAAATTGCTTTCCAGGGCGCCGGTAAGTTCGATGCCAAGTTGAAGTTTTGGACTGAGTTTCTTAACTATCGATCCGCCCCCCGTGAACACAGTGCCTCTGGCTTTTATTCCGAGTACTCCCGTTGTCTCGTTGCCGGAAAACAGAATGCCGCCATTCAATCTCAACTTGGTTTTCCCGGTAAGGGATTTCTGTAGAATCCCGTTCATGTAATAGTCGGCCAGTCCGGAGCCAAGTTGGCGTTTGGTGTCGCCGGTTGGTAGTTCAAGATTGAAGGCAATCGCCAGCGCTGGCGCGCGCGAATTCTCTCGCTCTTTCAGAAAGTTGTATTTGAGGGAGACGTTGGTGTCGCCAAGCCCTGATACGCTGCGAGGGTTGGTGCCCGGCGCGTTGAAAATCGTTAGCAGCGGGGATTCAACGCCAATCTCAACTCGGTCGAAGAGACCATAGTCCAGTTCGAAGTCTGCAGTATTCTGCTTGAGGTTGGGGAACGACTCACGCTGCAGCCAATCGAATTCGTTACTGAACTCAAAGTGGAAGTGACCTTTTGGTGTCGTATCTGCGTCGTCGGTGACGAAGGGTTGTTGAGCCGCTGCAGTTGAAACAACTACGATGAACCACAACGCAAGCATCAAAGTTCGGGAGACTGACATAAGGTGGGTCAACCGATCAAGCGATCAATCATTACGTCCCAGGTAGTGCTTGCAAAGATGCGCTTAAGTGAGAGCGATCAGCCAGTGAATGCAGGAGCGGCCCTTCGAGCGAAAACTCGACAACGCTAACTGAACCCACCGGGCAACCAAGACGGTAGCGAAAGCGGCCGACATCGATCCCCAGCAGGCTGCAAAGAATTATTCTTGTGGTCGCCTTGTGAGAAACGATCAGGATATTGCCCTCCGCAAACTGACATTTAATTTCGTCAATCACCCGGAGACTGCGCGTGGCTACCGTGATGGCCAGCTCGCCATCGGTTGGTGCATGCCACGCCGGATCGGCAAGCCAACTAACATAGTCGTCGTGATGTTCGCGGGCTACTTTCTCTCTGGTCTGACCCTCCCACTTGCCATAGCCGATCTCATTTAGATCCGGCCGCACCTCACTGTTGATTCCCAGAGCATCGCAAAGCGGCCGAGCAGTGTCGACAGCTCGTCGCAGCCCGCTGGAATAAACCGCGCGCCAGGATTTCGCACGATAAGCCGCCGCAAAGGCGTGGGCCATCTGCAAACCCTCGGGAGTCAATTCAGGATCAAGGCCCGACCCACAGAAGACGTCATCGCGACTGAGAGCGGTTTGGCCATGACGAAGGAGATAGAGAGTCAGGCTCATTTTGCAGGCCGGCGGTTTAGCGGCGTATCAATATGCGTTGTTTACTTCGGGCGAACGGAACCGCTAATTTTCTTCTTGGTGGTTTTGCCGGTTTGCAGTACGGGCAAGCCCAGGTCGACATCGCCGTGCGGTTGCGGGATCACGTGAGTAGCAACAACCTTGCCGACCTTTCTGCCGGCGGCAGCCCCGGCATCAACGGCAGCGCGAACGGCCGCAACATCACCCCTCACGATCGCTGTGACTAATCCGGCATCAATCTTTTCCCAGCCGACTAGTCGTACGTTCGCAGCTTTGACCATTGCGTCCGCTGCTTCAATCATCGCCACCAGCCCCATGCATTCAACCATGCCGAGTGCTTCTGCCATAGACGCTCCTTACGCTTTTGAATAGGTGAAACTTAAGCCCTAACCTGCAATTTGTCCAGAGCCTTTATTGCCGGTGGTTTGAAATAAATCCTGGCGAAACCCGGGCCAGGCATCGGAGAGATAAAGTGTGAAGGGAATCCACCAGATAAGATCGTTCGTGAGCGAAAGGACGATCGTCGACGGCGGCCAGGCGCCACTCCAGATCAGTTGCAAGAGTCCGATAGGCCCAAGCACTTTTCCTGTCAACCCGACGGCTGCCAGTAACCAACCCCGCTCGGGCACACGTGCTACTTCGAAATAAATTATCCCGTATAAGCCGACAACCATTCCCAGACAAGCGAAAATCTGCGGATGGTTTTCGAGTGGCAAGCCGGAGTAGCGAAACAGCCATTGCGGATTCCAAACTGAATAAAGGCCCCAGGCGATGTTGTAGATACCGGCCGCGCAAAAGATTAAGCGATGGAATTTTCGTCGTGGCAGTAGTTTCACGGAGTTCATCTTTGATTCGTCTCTGAAAGTCTTTCAACATCCAAGTAATTCAGCAACTCCCATAACCTCAGGGTCAGGAAGGCGGGCTTGCCCCCGCTCTTTGGATTTGCTTCTTTATTGCCAGGGCCAGTTGAAGGTCTTCAAGTTCTTACAGGCTTGAAGGCCCTTCAGACGCGGCGCTTTCCTTGAGTGCTTCCTCAACCGCTTCTGTTAACTGGTCAGCACCTTTCTGACTATTGAATCCAATGAATCGCTTGACGATTCTGCCGCCCGCTGAAATTACGTAAGTCTGAGGTATAGCATCGCGTCCTTGAAGAAGAGCGACCGACACCTTTGTCGTGGCCCAGCCAATCTTGTATTGAATTTGATAGAGACGAACAAACTGGCGCACCTCTGCGATGGAATCTGTTGGATTCTCCGTTGATAAACCGACAACCCTCACTCCTTGCGACCAAAAATCCTTCTGTAATTTCACAAGTTGGGGAATCTCCAGCCTGCTTGGACCAAGCCACGTCGCCCAAAGATTAATCACCAGGACTTTTCCTGAGTAGTCTGAGAGTTTGATTGAAGGACCCCGAGCTGATTTGAGTTCCGCGTTCATAACACTCGCGGGAAGCCCGGTTAGCAACACTGGTTTAGGCGTAGGAGAAGGTGAAGGGCTTACTTGTTGACCCAAACTTGAAGAACTCAGCGCCGCCAGCAGGAGAAACCCGAAGAGTGGCGAGACAAGTGGCCTGAGGCGCATGGCTTTAGTTCCTGAGCGAATGTATCGGCGCGGGAATGCGACCGCCGCGCCGGATAAAGCCAGCTGAAGAAAACGCGTTCACGGCCATGATCGGCGCACTGCCGAGTAGCCCGCCAAACTCAACCAAGTCGCCGACAGTCCGTCCGGGAACAGGGATGATCCGCACTGCGGTAGTCTTGTTATTCATCACTCCGATAGCCATTTCGTCGGCAATGATTGCGGAGATCGTCTCCGCCGAAGTTGAGCCGGGCACAGCCACCATGTCGATGCCGACTGAACAAACACTGGTCCAGGCTTCGAGCTTGTCGAGCGAGAGAGCTCCAAGTTGCGCCGCTTCGATCATTCCCGCGTCTTCAGAAACCGGAATGAAAGCGCCGCTCATGCCGCCGACGGATCCGCTCGCCATTGCTCCGCCCTTCTTCACCGCATCGGTGAGTAAGGCAAGCGCGGCGGTCGTGCCGTGAGTTCCTGCTCTCTCAAAACCCATCGCCTCGATTATGTTGGCCACTGAATCACCAGGCACGGGCGTCGGGGCGAGTGACAAATCAATAATGCCGAATGGAATTCCCAGCCGGCGCGCGGCTTCCCTTCCCACCAATTCGCCGGCGCGCGAAAGTTTGAACGAAAGCTTTTTGATGATTTCGGCTAATTCCTGCAGCGGAAGATCCGGAGCGGCGTGTCTGACGGCGTAGTTAACAACTCCAGGTCCGGAGACGCCGACATTGATCACAGCCTCGGGTTCGCCGACGCCATGAAAAGCTCCGGCCATGAAGGGATTGTCTTCAACCGAATTCGCAAAGCAGACAAACTTTGCGCACGCGATGCCGCCTTCACTGCTGGTGCGCTCGGCGGCTTCCTTGATGATGATTCCCACCTGACGCACCGCGTCCATGTTTATGCCGGCACGCGTGGTTGCGACGTTGACAGATGAGCACAATCTTTTCGTGACCGAGAGCGCCTCCGGAATGGAATCCAAAAACTCGCGCTCGGAAACGGTGGCTCCCTTGTGCACTAGCGCAGAGTAGCCGCCAATAAAATCCACGCCGACGGCGGCTGCGACCTCGTCAATCGCGCGGGCCAGTTCCACCGGATCGCCGCTCGCGCCCTCGGTAATCATCGAGACCGGAGTTATCGCGATTCTTTTGTTGGCAATCCGTATCCCAAATTCGTCGCCTATAGTATCGACAGTTTGGACCAGGCCATCAGCGAAGCGGTGAATCTTTTCGACGGCGCGTTCAGCGGTGCGCGTAATTGTTTCCCCAGCGCAGTCGCGCAAGCTGAGCCCGAGCGTCACCGTGCGAACGTCAAGGTGTTCCATTTCCGTCATCGCGACGGTTTGCAGGATCTCTGCTTGCGAGTACTCCATAAAAAGTTTCAAGTTCCAGGTTTCAAGTTCCAAGTTCTCAGTTCAAGACAGGGAGTTGAATGTAACGGGATTCGCTTGCGATTACCGCAAACTTGAAACCTGGAACTTGAAACTTGAAACTTTCCTAAGCAATCAACTTGTTCAGCAAGACAATGATGAGAAACAGCACAAAGACGATGACGGCAACCAGCACAAAGCGCAAGCCGGGATCGTTTCCAGCCTCGTCCAAAACCACGCTGGAGACCTCACGCACTTTCTGGACGCGCTGAATTACATCACCTTCAACGTCACGGGCGAGTGTGGTGGCCCGCTGGATTTTAGCCCCCACTGCGCCGCGGACACCTGGACTGATCGGAGACTTGGGTGTCCTTTCAGGTCTCTCAATCACCATGGTGTCAGACATTGATCGCGACTCATCCGGAGTTCTAGGTATATCAGGTCGCTCAATCGCGATTGTGTCAGACATGGACTTCTGGGCCGACTCGTCTCCTTTGCTTTCAAGGGAAGCGGTAGTTTTGGAAGTGGTTTCCGGCTCGGCAACGGTGCGCGCTTGCCTTGGAGGTTGTGCGTTACCGCATTGCGGGCAGAAGAGCGCTACTTCGCGAATTGATGCGCCGCAGGTGGGACAGCGTCGAGCAATTTCTGGTTCACTCATGCGGGTAAATAGTAAATGGTAAGTAGTGAATAGTCATTATGTCTTGTGTTGCGGTGTACTAGCTGGTTCATCCTCCATTTACCATTCACCATTCACTAGATTCTGTGCATTGCGTTGAAAAGATCTTCTCGCTGCGCATAAATACGGACGCCAAGTTTTTCACCTTCGCTCCGCAGCCGCTCCTTCAATTCGGCCGCACTCTGCCGGGCGCGCGCGCTGTTGGCGATGATTACCATAGCAAACTTCCCCTGCACCACAGTCTGGTTGATATCAACAATGCTGCAGCCGGCTTCCGCGAGGATTTGAGCGACTCCGGCAACAATGCCCGGATGATCTACACCAAATACCGAAATGATCATTCGGTCGGCCGCACCTTCAGCAGACTGCGAAGCAGCGCTACCGCTTGAGGGAAAGGATTGTAAAGAGGAGTAAGACGATCCATTCGCGCGCAGAAACGGTTCAACCTCGCGGTAAACTTCCGTGACCAGTTGTTCGACGGTTTGGTCATCCACCGCGGGGCCCAGACGACCGTAGACCGCCTGCGTCAGCCGGTAGATCAAATCTTCGTTTCCCATATAAGAATAGTGATGAGTACTGAGTTATGAGTACTGAGTAACTGCCGCAAGCCCGTGGTTCTTCCACTCAGTACTCATCACTCAGTACTCATCACTGGTTTCATCGTCTTCCATTATCGCG
>Ga0070697_100004625_pt1 | contig 10566 bp, 9 predicted proteins | sample KBSK1501metaG_FD_65475 | JGI IMG/M metagenome (GOLD analysis project Ga0070697, IMG submission 65475) | Corn, switchgrass and miscanthus rhizosphere microbial communities from Kellogg Biological Station, Michigan, USA - KBS K1-50-1 metaG | ecosystem: Host-associated > Plants > Roots >... | reverse complement strand
GTTCGGATACCTAGAAAAGCGACCCAACACGCCAGTACGATCGAGGTGGCGTGAAAGGCAAAGTGACGTCTGGCCTGGGTTTGCAAAAAAGCAGCGATTGCGACAGTTGCTGCCAACGAAACAAAGGCGGAGGGAAGATACAGCCAATGTTCTGCGACAGAAGCATTCAAAGCCACCGCCCCGCTGATTGGCAAATAGCTCAGGGCTGCGAGAACCAAAAGCGCGAAAACCAGAGGGTTTCGCATGCGGGCTCGTAGCATCCAGTAAACTGCTGCGGCGATCAGCAAGATTCCAAGAAGCGTTTGCAGTTCGCGCCAGGCGGGCCGGTCCAAGGCACCGCTGTCAGAGCTGTTCAGAAAAGCATCGATTTGCCGATCCATGTGAAGATTCAGCGGAAGAGCGGCCAAACCGGAATACTCCGCGAAAGCACGGGCCATAACGATGGGACGCACGATCAGTGGAGAAGGCGGTCGCCAAGCTGGCGGTTGAATGTGCTCCGCCGGCAAACGAAGGCTCAGATAAATCGCGCAGAGGAATGCCACGCCTACCGCGGTCTTCCATGCAGCGCTCCATTTTTTCATTAGTAATAAAAGTGCAATTGCCAGCAGCGGAAAAACCAGTCCGGTTTCTTTGCTCAAGGCGCTGAGGACAAAGCATGCGCCCGCACCAATGAAGCAAAGCAGCTCACCCCTGGGCTTTGCTCGCAGGCTGCGGAGGGTCAAATAGCAGCCAAGAAAACCAAAGCTCGCCGCCAGAGGATCCGCGCGTCCCGAGATATAGATGACGGCGGCGCTTTGCACCGGATGAACCGCCCAGATCAATGTCGCAATTGTTGCCAGCGGACGACGCTGGCGAGCTTCCATTCCGAAACTTTGTAACAGCTCTTCCGCAAAAAAGAGCAGGGCGAGAGCAGCCATCGCGTGTAAAACAATGCTCGTGACGTGGTAGGGACCAGGCCGGAAGACGAAGGCCGCATATTCGAGCGTGTAGGTCAGCCGCTGGAGCGGACGGTAGAAGTCCGATGCAGTCGCATCAGTAAACAGAAAATGATTGAAACCTTCGCCCACCAATCTCCAGCTGCGGATAAGGGGGTCGCGCAAGATCAATGCGGTATCGTCCCAAACGAAACCATTCCGCACGGCTGGCGCATAGCTCGCTAGAACCGCAAAAAGCACGATGGCGACAGCGATATACTTCTTCACGGCGAAAAGGGATTGGACGAATCAGTCGAGTACGCGTCTAACTTTGGGGATGTTTATGGCAATATCTCGCCGAATGCTGGCCGCAGGGTTGTTCCTGGTTGGCAGCAATGTACGTGCCGACGGTGTGCCGGACGATTGCACGCAGCTTATTGTTGGAATTGGTCCAACGTGGAATTCAATGCATGGGCGGCTACAACTATTTGAGCGCGCGCGCGGCGAAGCTTGGAAGCCCGTTAGCGCGGCAGTTCCGGTCCTGTTCGGAAAAGACGGTGTGGCATGGGGGAGCGGGCTGGCCGGACAGGCCGAGCCGGGTCTGCGAAAAAAGGAGCGGGACGGCCGTGCCCCTGCCGGCGTCTTTCGCATCGGGAAAATTTATACCTACGATGCTCAACTTCCTCCGGGTTCAGATTATCCATTTCACCAGGTAACTCGGGCCGATGCGTGGGTCGATGATATTAACAGCCCCGATTACAATCGATTTGTCGCCATCGCTGACCCCGCGCATCCGCCGCTGTGGTTTGAAAAGCAAAAAATGAGACACAATGATTTCGCTTACCGCTGGCTCGTGGAAATCCGTCACAACTCAGATCCGCCCGTCCCGGGCGCGGGCAGCGCGATTTTTTTTCACATTCGCCGCGGCCTGAACCGTCCAACGTCGGGGTGTACGACCATGGCCGAAGGCGATCTGGTTCGATTGATTACCTGGTTGCGCGCGGACAGCCATCCTTGTTACGCGCTTTTGCCCGCAGCGGAATATCAAAAAAAATGGCGCTTTTGGAACCTCCCCGAGCCGGAAAAAGCCGCTATAAAATAGATTGTGCACAGTTCGTTGATTCTCGCTCTCTTTAGCTTACTCTTGTCGTTATGCGCCGCCGGCCTAATCCTCAATCCGAAGCAAACATCCGACGCATCGACACAAAGATGCGTGCAAAAAAACAAACCCACGGATTTCAAGTCCATTTCCTCCGTGGCACCACCGCCGTGACGAAAATGTTCAGCGATTCGATCTTTGGCGGAAAAGAAGCAGCGCGTCGCGCCGCCCGAAGATTCAAGCGCGCGGCCCTGAATAAACTGGCAAAGCGAAAGGTCGCTGGCGCTAAAGCCGCCCCGCGGAGGCGCAAGACAGCCAAGCCGCGCAAGACAGCCAAGCGTCGACGACGCTAGCGGCCGCCCCGCTCCTGGTAGGCCTTCCAGCATTCGACGAATGCGGGGGCGAAATCACCTGGTCGTGCCGCTATCCATTTGGTGACAACGGCCGGAGGGAAGAATAGGACGGCCTCAATCTCGCCTCGGTCCGGCCTGGATTTGCCTCCATCATGACCCCGATAGAGCCAGATGAATTCCTGGTCCGTCCGGTCTGAAGCCGGGAGCTTGAGCACCTTTTCGAGCTGAACCTCTATTCCCAATTCCTCCTGCAGCTCCCGTTTGGCCGCGAAATCGTACTCTTCACCGACACGGACATGGCCGGCGGCACTGGAGTCCCACAACAGCGGGTGCCGATCTTTGTGGGGGGATCGCTTTTGTAGCAAAATGTCGCCGGTTTGATTGAAAACGAAGATATGAACGGCACGATGTGGCAAGTTATTCCCATGCACGTCGGAGCGCGCCGCCGCCCCTACCAGGCGGTCCTGCTGATCGACAATGGGAAAGCTCTCTGTCTCCGTTTCATTTCGCTCTCGCATGGTGATCGGGCCTACATAATTTGTTAGGGCAATCCATTGCCCCAACGAGAGTGCTTCAGCGCGAGCCTTACGACCCACACCGACGGCGTCAGCCGCCTCCGCCCAATTGGAGATTTCCGCCTGAAGCAATTTCCCCAATTGTTTTCGTCGCTGTGAAAACCCGCGCCGGACAAGATGTCGAAACAACTCCTCATCACATGCCGGCAGCTCTGTTGCCGCTCGCGGCGAGAACGTTACGACAGCAGATTCAACCTCGGGGCGCGGCACAAAAACAGCGGCCGGAATTGTACGCAGACATTTTACCCGGTAATGCAGTTGTATTAACAAAGTAAGCGCTCCGTAATCTTTGCTCGACGGAGAAGCCGAAAGTCTTTTCGCGACGTCCTTTTGTAACATGAACAGTGCCAGCATGATAGGACTGGGATAATTCAGGAACTTGAGGAGCAACTGACTCGAAACGTAATAGGGAAGATTCCCCAGCAACTTCACTCGCCCATGCACGAAAAGCGTGCGGACATCGAAGCGAAGCGCATCCTGATGAAGCACCTCCAGCTTTTTGTCGCGAAAATGTTGATCCAAAAATTTTGCCAAGCGTGCATCTTTTTCGATCACTAAAACTTGAGCGCCTTTACGAAGTGCATCGCCGGTGAGGGCGCCGAGTCCTGGACCGATCTCCACGACATAATCGTCAGAGGTGACGTCCGCTTGTTCGATAATCCAGCGGATCAGATTTTGATCATGGAGAAAATTTTGTCCGAGACTTTTGACGGGTGAGACGTGGATTTCTCGAAGCGTGGCAGTGATCTGCGAGAGATTCATTGGGAAGAAATCGCGCAACCTGTGATCTCCCCTGAAACAGACGGTTTGTTCACAAAAAAGTGTGAACAAGATGCTTCGCAGGCGTGAACTTATTCACAAGTTATTCAATTAGGATCGGTGGCTGCACCGGAACCAGGGAAGAAGGCGTTTATTTGGTCTGCGTGCGCTGCTTTGTCGACCGTTTTTTGTCCATCAAGGCCGGGCGCGCGGCCTTTTTGCGGCTGGCGGCGTAGATCCGGCGGGCGTCTTTCAGGGAAACCCCTTCCAGAAAGAACACAATCGCAGCCCGTCCAATGGCATATGTGCCCGCCCCCGCAACCATACCACAGATCAAATTGCCCCAGCCCGGGAAGAATTTCAGGATGGCACGGGTCCCTTCCCGGAGAAGCATCCCGGCGCCAACATTTGCCCCCAACGCGCCAACGAATTCTGTGGCCGCGCGCAGGCTTCGCTCGCGCCCGCTTATGTACATAATTCCAGAGACCATCACCAACTGAAGCGTGGTCAGAATCGGCAAATCAGCCAAAGGAATTGGTTGGGCGCCGATAGCTGTGCAAATCGCGGTGGTGGACTTTACCAGAACCTGGGCGATTTCGGCTTGTGCTTCTCGATCCTGAGACGTGCGCACCATTTCAATCCGCGCCGCATTGGGCAATTCGCGGACGAGGAGTGACATCAATGCAGAGCCTTCGCGTTCGGCTTTAGATCTCGAAGCAAGGTTGAAAATACCTACTAGATGGTCCTTGATCGAAGTCTGTGACTCCAGGGCGGTTCGTAATCGCGTCACATGTTCCGCGGTCTTGCCCTCGGCCGAAATAACGATGGCAATCACTTTTGTATTTGGACGGCTTTTGTCGTTGAGATCGAGGGATGTGGTCAGATTATTGATGTCGCTCTTGCGGGCCGCTTTGGCGTCGTCTGCATCGTCGAGAAAAAAGAACAGATCGGCAGGCTGTCGATTCAGTTCTTCTTGGATGTGCTCACGCGCCGCGTCATCTGATCCCCGCGCATCGAGAACGGAAATTGTCCCGCGTCCCTCCAAGCTCATGTCCTGCCAACGCCCGATCGGCGTCGCCGCCCCCTCTGCTTGATCGGAGACTTCCCCGGCAAACAGAGCGGAAACAATTTGTGGCAGCGGTGATCTGTTTGACCCGCTGAAGAGAAACCGTGGCGGTCGCTGTTGCAAAAAAAGCTCCTTTAGCGGTGTGAGCTCGCTCAGAATCGGTTTTTGAATAGTCGAAGGTAATTTGCCTACCAATCCTTCAAGCCGCTCAACAACGTGGAGGAGTAATGACTGGTTCACGCGATTTGCGATGTAGGTTTTTCGATTTCGGATTTTCGCTGGATGCCAGCCGTCCCGCCGGCCATCAATGCACCATCCTTATTATACCATCGCAATAGGGGGAGCATCTGAATCTGCACCTCAAACCTGAAATCCTGCTTTCGCTTTGTCCATGGAGCTGCTTATAACAATGTCATGACCTTAAATGTGGAAATTCTTTCCCGTGCTGCAAACGAGGCGCGCGGTTTGTGCATGGACGCAGTCCAAGCATCCCAGTCCGGCCACCTTGGCCTGCCTTTGGGCTGCGCCGAAATGGGTGCCGTTCTCTACGGCTATGCCTTAAAACATAATCCGGACAAGCCGCGTTGGATTGGACGTGACTACTTCGTTCTCTCAGCCGGCCATGGCAGCATGTTTCTCTATGCCTGGCTGCACCTGAGCGGTTACGACTTGCCGATGGAGGAAATTAAACGCTTCCGCCAATTGCACAGCAAGACCCCTGGGCATCCGGAATTTGGTGAAACACCGGGCGTAGAGGCCACAACTGGCCCGCTTGGTCAAGGCGTCGGTAATGCTGTTGGAATCGCGGTGGCGGCAAAAATGGCGGCCGCCCGTTTTAACACCGATGAGCACAAGATTTTTGACCAGCACATTATCTGTCTCGCCGGTGACGGCTGCTTGCAAGAAGGTGTCTCCGCGGAAGCCTGTGCCTTCGCTGCTCACTTTGGTCTCGATAATTTAATTCTGATTTACGACTCCAATGCAGTCACGCTCGACGCAATGGCCAAGCAAACGCAAAGCGAAGACACCGGGCAGCGTTTCAAGGCCTACGGGTTCGATCTCCAGGAGATTAACGGGCACGATATGCAACAGTTTCTCGACGCACTTGATACAGCAAAGGAGCGCAAAAGCGGCAGGCCCCAGTTTATTATCGCGCACACTTTGATTGGGAAGGGGGTTCCCGAAGTCGAGGGAACGCACAAAGCGCACGGTGAAGCCGGGGCCAAATACGTCGATGCGGCGCGAAAGGGACTCGGGCTTCCGGATGAACATTATTTCGTCTCAAACGATGTCCGCGCATACTTTGCCGAGCACAAAAAGAAGTTGTTGGCCGATTACGATCGCTGGGAGAAATCATATGACGATTGGCGCAAGAAAAGTCCTGAACAGGCAAAGCTACTGGACGACGGAATTGAAAGAAAAGTCCCGGCCGATCTTTTATCCAAGATTCCGGAATTTCCGAAAGATGCGAAGTTGGCCACGCGCAAAGCCGGCAGCGAAGCATTGCAGCCGATCGCGCAAGCGATGCCGCTGCTCATGAGCGGCAGCGCTGACCTGCACGGATCGACCTTGAACTACATTAAAGACGGTGACGATTTTACGCGCGACAAGCCGAAAGGTCGCAACATTCGCTTCGGCATCCGTGAACACGGCATGTGTGCGATTCTGAATGGCATTTCTTATAACGGAATCTTCCGCGCGTCGGGCGCAACGTTTCTCGTTTTCACTGATTATTGCCGCGCCTCTGTCCGTCTGGCCGCGCTTTCCCGTTTGCCGAACATCTACATTTTTACACACGATTCCATTGGCGTTGGTGAAGACGGCCCAACGCATGAACCGGTCGAGACAGTGAGCTCAGTTCGTTTAATGCCACAGATCGATGTCATTCGTCCGGCCGATCCCGAAGAAACGGCGGGCGCATTTGTCGGGGCCGCCCAGCGAACCGATGGTCCGACTTTTCTCGCACTCACACGTCAGGTTGTTCCGATACTGAACGAGATCGACGTGAAACTGCGACGTGAGGGTGTGCTGCGCGGTGGTTACATTGCGAAGAAGGAAAAGGGAGAACTCAATCTCATCATTATGTCGTGCGGCAGCGAATTACAGCACGCTATGAAAGCGGCAGAAGAACTTGGCGACGGCGTCCGTGTTGTCTCGATGCCTTGCTTTGAACGGTTCGAACGGGAATCTGAAGAATATCGCGAAGAAATTTTGCCCAAATCATGCCGCAAACGCGTGGCCATCGAAGCCGGTGTTCCCCAGATTTGGTATCAATACGTGGGGATCGACGGAAAGGTCCTCGGGTTGCACGAATTCGGTCTGAGTGCGCCTGGGGCGCAGGTCATGAAGGAACGGGGCATTGACGCCGAACACGTTATTGCAGCTGCCAAATCGCTTGATTAATACGCTTTGGATCTTCGCCATTTGGCTTATCACGGCAGCGAGCGCGGGAGCGCAAACGTCAACACCGCGGCCGTTGCGATATTGTTATATCGAGGCAACAAACGTTTCTAACTACGACGAACTCAGGTCGCATTGGGAATCAGGATGGGGATCCTACGATCGCGAGCAGTTTCACGGAATGGCGCTAAAAATCCGCGTCGGAACGACCGAGAACGTTGGCGGCCGTATAACATTAAGCTGGTTTTGGCTTGGCCGCAGACTGGTTGATAACGCCCTCGTGATTTATGGAGGCGGAACGACAGAAGTGAACATTCCACGCGCCTACTTCACGGAAGTATTCGCAGTGGCGCCACCAATCAGGCAACGAGATCGCAATTATGTCTTGGCCAGCGCGCGCTATGTTACCGGCGCCCGACATGAAGGATGGGTCGTGTCCGTGCGCGATTCCACGAATCGTTTGCTCGCTGCGAAAGCTTCATCTGAGCCGATGCTGCAACTTTTTCGCAATGAGCAGGAGTTCGATAAATTGTTGTTTCCATCACGGGCACGTGACTAGACAGGCGTTGCCGACCAGGTGCTGAATGGATGAAAGAGCGCCTGATCGACGCCAAGCACGTGGTCGAAGCAGCGAAGTCTCTTGGGTAGCGCACAGCTTGCCCTGAGCGAAGTCGAACGGGCGTCCTGATTAGTCAGATCAATTTCGCGCAATGCGGGGTACTTGTCAGTCCTGGTGGTCACGTAAATCCGCTGACCATCTTTCGAGAATACCGCATCGCCAGCAACGCAGGGCTCTCTCAAGAAATGAAAAAGCAGGGGCGCAAGCGCGGATACAATCACCGGCCGCCCTGGCAGAGCCCACATCACTTCTGTTGCAATTGAACAAGCACCTACTCAACCTTCTCGAGCATTCCCCTTCCGGAGGTTTTCGACCGCGATTTGCCCGTGACGCTTATTTGGCTTGTGGTGTAGGTCGCCGTTTTATCGTCTTCCTGCACAATTAGACTCGCGTGAACTCGCACACTTGTGCGGTTACCCAGCTTATAGGAGCGCTTGTAGGTTAATGTTCTTCCATGGCGAGACACCGAGCCGCCAGTCAAATTACTCAAGTGCGTTTCTGTCTCGTCGACATTCAGTTCGAGTTGCGTATCCCATGTGCTTTGCGGCCCGACACTGTGAACGGTTCCCCGCCATGTCCCGGCAAATAATTTTCGGGGCCGTGATGTCGGAGAAGTCTGCGGCGGTTGCTGCCAAATGGAACTAGCCACGCTCGTATTTGCAAGAATGATGTCGCGCGTACTCGTCGCTGCCGTCATCGGAGTAGTTGCGGGTGGTGTTGTTGGATCGGTATCCTTTGGTATGGCAGCGCTTGGGGTCGAAAAATAAGTCGAAAAAAACCAACTACTTCCTGCAATCGCCAGACTCAACGCTGCAGTCGTGCTGAAGAGCAAAACTGAATTGGCGGTTCTTTTTTTTCGGAGCCGGCGAATTTTCTCCGGCAACTGCGGATTGCCGGCTTCGGAACTGTAAAGATTGACCAGCGCAATCCGGCTGCCGTGTTTGACTTCGCATTGCCCGAGGTCGTGCAAAAACGGCCGCCAGCGGGCGTGATGCTCAAGATCTTCCGCCACATGTTTGGAGAGCAAAATGTGACCAGCATCCCCGCAGTCCATGACCCGCTGGGCGATGTTGATTCCGGCCCCTGCGACATTTCTCCGATTATTAACGTCCCTGACCTCATTGACGGGACCACTGTGAACCCCCATCCGAATAGGGACCGGCGTCTGCTTGCGCAGAGCGCGACTGATTTGCAATGCGCACCGGACAGGCGATTCCGGATTGTCTCGAAAGACCAGAGCCATCCCATCTCCGGTCGCCACCCGTACCAACCCATTTTTTGTCTGAGCCGTGCGAAACTGTTCGGTTCCTTGGACGAGCTCATTCAGCTCACGAAGCAATCTGGTCTGCTCGTTGATCAGCAACTTGGAGTAGCCAACCATGTCGATAAACAAGACGTGCCCGATTTGGAATCTCGCGTCGGACGTGGACATGGGGAGCACTGAGAAGAATACCAAGTCCGCTTCCCGGCGAGAAGTTTTCTTTTAGGTGCTTCCCCGTTTGGCGGGTGTGCTCTACCACTAAAATCAAATGCGCCGCGTCGACCGACGGCACGCTAACGACGCAACGATTTGGGCAGCGCTGGGCCATTGCCCGGCAGCGTGATACCAGCACCGCTTTATGCGTCTTGAGCCGTTGCTGGTTAGGCTTCTTCGTTAGCCAGCCCAAGTGACTGCACGGTCGGTTCGTCTATCGCCGCGCTGACCTCAAGCTCATGATCACGTTGATAGGCTGCGAGTGCATCTCGCGTCTGGGTGCCAAGCTGCCCATCAACATCGCCCCTGTAATAACCCTGGTCTTGGAGAGCCTCCTGCACATTCACAACCACCTGGTCGGGCGGAAGGTTCGCATAAGCGTATATCGGGCAGTCGCAACCGTAGACGAAGCCGGGAGCATAGCCCCAAGCCGGAAACCAGTAGCCGCCATCCCAGTACCAGTGACCACCCCAATAAGGGCCGCCCACAAACACAACATTGTTGTAATGCGCCCCCCACCACCAGCGATCGTGCCAGGCGCGACGATATCCGGCATACAGTGCATGAGTATTTCGCCACCGCAATCCGCTTCGCCAATGACCCGCGAACCGGTTGCGTCCAACAAACCGGTTGTTGACTCGACGATTTACGTTCCGATTTACGTTCGCGGTGCGACGGCCTTGCAAGCCTTTATTAGTGCCCGCGTTCACACCGTGCCGCGCCCCTTGGTGCGCGTTGAGACCGTGACCGCCGCCCTGGTGAGCATTGAGACCGTGCTGTGCATGACCAGCGTTGTGCAGGTTGCCTGCACCAACATTGTGTTGCGCGCCCCCACCCATGTGAGCACCAGGCCCGCGACCGCCTCCGCCTGCTCCGCCGAATCGAGCTCCTCTACCGGCGCCACCACCACCTCCGCCTGCGTGAGCCGCTTTGGCAGCACCGCCGCCCCCGCCTTTCCCGCCTCCTTTATGCTTGTCGCCCGCGAAAGCGAATGATGGCAAATACAAAACTAACGATGCACAAATACAAATGACGGTTTTCATGTTGTTCGTCCTCCGTTGGTTTTAGTACATCAAATTTGAAGCGCACTGGCAAGCACGAATGTAGGACCAAGTTTGGCCAGTTTATCGGTTGACATCGTACAATTGATCTTGACAAACCTCCCTCGCTTCGGGTGAAATCAAGCCATGTCACGGCGGGCAATTGCTGTCGTCCTGGTTTTTCTCGGCGCGCTTTTAATTGCCAATATCGTTGTTCTCGCGATTTGGCTTCCGACCCGGAAAAACAGTGCAACGAAAGTCCAAGCG
>Ga0070697_100004624_pt1 | contig 10567 bp, 8 predicted proteins | sample KBSK1501metaG_FD_65475 | JGI IMG/M metagenome (GOLD analysis project Ga0070697, IMG submission 65475) | Corn, switchgrass and miscanthus rhizosphere microbial communities from Kellogg Biological Station, Michigan, USA - KBS K1-50-1 metaG | ecosystem: Host-associated > Plants > Roots >... | reverse complement strand
GATCTGCCTCTAAAGGATGGCGACCCGGCCCGCGATATCGAGCTGCAGCGCACGCCTGACGGCGCCGCATACCGCCTCGCCGGCAGCGCGCTGCCTGGAACGCCAGGGAACACCTATCTCTACGGTCACGCACGGTGGGCCCAGTTCCTTAATCTCTGGTACGCGCACCTGTACGACCTGATCGTGATCTCGGGACCCGGCACCACCCTCTACTACCGCGTCACCGAGATCCATCCTCGCGTCGCGAGCGACGACATCACGTACCTGCTTCCCTCGAGTGAGGAGCGGCTGACGCTGCAGACATCGTCGGGTCCGAACCCGACCGATCCGCGGTTCGTCGTCGTCGCGATGCCCGGGCCGTGATCCGGCTCCTCGCCGCGATCTGCGTCATCCTCTTTTCGGTCTCGCTCTTCGCGAGTGTCGCGGACGCGCACGCGAATTACGTCCGATCGAATCCCGCATCCGACGCGCGTCTGGTAAAGCCCCCGACCGAGGTGCGGATCGAGTTCAGCGAACCCCCCGATCCGAAAGGGAGCGACATCCAAGTCCTGGACACGAGCGGGAAGCGTCATGACAAGGGAGACGTCGGACCGTCCGGCGATCCGAACGGCCTTCGTGTCTCGCTCGAGCCCATCCCCGACGGTGGGTACACCGTCGCGTGGACGACCACGAGCGCGGTCGACGGTCATACGACGAAAGGGAGCTTCGCGTTCGTCGTCGGAAGCGGACCCCTTCCCACGCCGCCGCCGGTACCCGATGCCGCCCCACCGCCGGATCCACTGGAGATCGCCGGCCGTGCGCTCTCGTACGCGGGCATCGCTCTGGGGCTCGGCACCGCGTTCTTCGTCCTCTTCGTCGCCCCGGCAGCTACCGATCCGCGCCGGGAATCGACGCTTCTCGGCATCGCGGGCGCGCTGATCGCCGCGGGGTCCGTCACCTTGATGGTCGATCAGGGCGCGAAGCTGCCGCCGCGCCTGGGCGTGATGCTCGGCGTTCGGGCGTTCGCGGGCCTCGTGCTGGCAGCGGTCGCGATCACGCCGCGACTCGCGTTGATGCGCCCGGTCGGCGCGCTCGCCGGCGGTGGCGTCATGACGATCGGCCCCTTCGCCACGTTCCGTCCGCGGCGGATGATCGCGCTCGCGGCGGGTATCGCCGCGGCAATGACGGCGACGCTGGTCTCTCATGCGACAGCGCTCGGAAGCCTCAAGAGCATGGGGCTCGACTTCGTCCACGTGCTCTCGGTTTCGGTGTGGACGGGCGGCGTCGTCGCGCTGCTCTGGTGCGTGCTGCTCGTACGTCGCGACGAAACCGCGGCGGACGCGCGGGCGTTGGGCGCGATGGTCTGGCGGTTCTCGGTGACAGCGATGATCGCGACCGCCCTCCTCGTCACCGCCGGAGTGCTGCAGGCATTCGACCGCCTCGTGCTGATCGACGACCTGTACGAGACGCCATACGGGATCGCGCTTGCGGTGAAGATCATCCTCGTGCTCGTCGCGCTCGGGATCGGCGCCTTCAATCTGCTGCGCTGGGGTCCGCGCCTTCGCGCAGGAATACGAGCGCGGACGGCGCTCGTCCGAGACACGGTCGCCGAGACGGCGATCTTCGTCGTGATCATCATGGCGGCCTCGTTCCTCACCGCGTTCGCGCCGCCGGCACAGCCGTCGGCCGCCGCGTACGACCAGACACAGCATGTCGCCGATCTACGGCTCGAGATGCTGGTCGCGAGCGGCGGCGCCGGCCGCAACACCTACGCGCTCCGCGTTCACCAGGGACTCGCGCCGGTCACGGGCGCGGAGAAGGTCGCATTCCGCTTCACGATGGTCGAGCACGACATGGGCCAGCAGGAGCTCGTCGCGACGGAGCGCGCGGCGGGCGAGTACGTCGCCGAAGGGAGCCCCACGGCGATGTATGGAACCTGGAAGATCCAGACGATCGTGCGCCTTGTCGGTCGCGAAGATGTCAGCACCGTGTTCACCTTGCCCGTCGGCGCACCGACTGGCAGCGGCACGACGACCTCACAGGTCGTCACGATCGGTCCGTACACCGCGATCGTCTTCACCGACCCGGCGACGCCCCAGTCCGGCGCACCGATCAGCGTGTTCGCGGTGCTCGTCGGGAAGGACGGCAACCCGGTGACTGGCAAACAGGTCACGGCAACGTTCTCGGGCCCGAGCAGCCAGACCCCGATAAACGCGGTCGAGGATGCCGCGACGCTCGGCCCGGGTCGCTACAAGTTCGCGATCGCTGGGCTCGACGCGGGGAAATGGAACATCACGATCGCGGTCGGGAACGAAGGCGCGGGTGCGTATAGCCTCGATGTATCGCGATGATCTTCGCGTCCGTCTCGGCGCACGGCGTCACCGGCACCTGGCTCGACGAGATTCTGGAGCTCGGGGTGCCGCTCGTCCTGTTCATTGGCCTCTGGTGGTGGTCGACGCGCAAGGAAAAGAAAAAGGCCAAGTCGACGCGTGGGGCCCCCGCCCCGTCAGGGGCCCCTACCCCTGAGGCCGAAGCCAAGAAATGACGTTCCCAATATCGCGGCAGGGCCTGGAGCAGATCGCGATCGTGCTTGCCGTCGGCGCGGCGGTCTTCGGTCTGTTTGCGCTCATCCGCTGGCGCCGCGATCGCGACTGGCAGCGGTTCGCCCAGAGCGCGGGTTTTCTCGGGGTCCTCGTCGTCGTCTCGCTCGGGGTTGGATACACGATCGCGCCGAACATCCCGACGCCGCCGGTACCGCTCACCGCGCGGTTCGCCCAGAACCCAACCCCCGACAATCCCGCCACCGTCGCGGCGGGTCGGGCTCTCTATCAGGCGAACTGCGTGGTGTGCCACGGCCCTAGAGGCCTCGGCGATGGCCCGGCGGCGCTGACTCTCAACCCGCGCCCGTTCAACCTTCAGGTGCACGTGCCACAACACGCCCCTGGCGAGCTCGAGTACTGGATCGCGAGCGGCATCCCGTTCACGGCGATGCCTGCCTGGGGCGTGATCGACCCCGACACCGGCAAGCCGAAGCTCACCGAGATCGAGCGCTGGGAGATTATCCGCTTCCTCCAGGCGCTCGCCGCGGGGACAGCGACCTAAAGCGGGCTCGACCCCGTGATCGTCGCGCGGCGCACCTTGATCGGCGGCACGAGACAGATGACCGAGCCCATTCCGTTCGAGCTCCACCAGTCGCGCGCGAGGCGCTGCGGGCCGAGAAGGTCGATCCCCGAGAAGAGGTCGAGCGCGCTCATGGTGTAGCGCACGTTCGCGAGCGCGCGCGTGATCCTGCCGTCCTCGATCAGGAACGTGCCGTCGCGCGTCGTGCCCGTCATTGTCGCGGCGCGCGGGTCGGGCGTGTTCGTGTAATGGAATCGCGTGATGAGGATTCCGCGGCGCACCGCTCCGATCAGCTGCTCGCGCGTCGCCGGCCCACCTGTCATTGCGAGATGCCCGGCGTGGCCGCCCGCGGCGTAACGCGAGGGGTCCGCCGCGTGACCCGTCGACCGCGTGCCCATCGCCTTCGCCGAGGTGCGGTCGTAGACCGGGCCGCGCGCGACGCCCCGCTCGACGAGCGTGACCCGCTGCGTCGGCGTTCCCTCGTCGTCGAACGGAACGGCGATCGTGCGCGCGTCCATAGCGTGATCGAGGAGCGTGAAGTTCTCGCCGGTGACGCGCTCGCCGATGCGGCCCGCCATGAACGAGCGGCCTTCCCGGACCGACTGCCCGCCGAGACCGGTGAGCGACATGATGCGAAGCACCTCCGCGACGGCGAGCTCCTCGAAGACGGCCTCGTAATCACCCGGCGCGAGCTGTATGCGGTCGCGGTCGAGCGCGCACTTCTCCGCTGCCGTCGCGGCGATCGCTTTCGGATGCAACGCATCGGAGCGCATCGAGAGCTCCTCGCCGTACCCCGATCCCACGTAGGCATCGCTGAGGACGAGCGCTCGGAGGTACGCCATGGTCGCGGGCGCGTACGCGGCGACACCGCGCGTGTTCGCCACGGCATCCTCGGTGACCTCGATCTGCGACGTCCCCGCGGCGCGCATGCCGCTGGGGACCGCCGCGCACACCGCGCCGATCCACTCCGCCTGCGCCCGCGCCGAGGTGGCGGCTGTCTCCTCGTGGAACGAGGAGGTCTCGGCTATTGGCTCGGGGTCGGCGACGCCAGGCCATTCGTCGTCGGGTCGGCTGGCGCGCGCGAGGGATGCCGCATCGGCGAGCGCGCGTCGGAGGTCGGACGGCACGAGCGAGTTCGTCGTCACGACGCCCACGGCTTTTCTGACGATCGCCCGGACGGTCGCATGCGTCTCGTCGGAGACGGCATTCTGGTGTATCGAGCTGTGCGAGTAGCGGGTGATGGCCGCGCGGCGGCGGTGCACGTGAATGTCGGCCTCGTCGGCCGCGACGTCGCGGAGCCCTTCGCGCAGACGCGCGAGGAGGTGGTCCGCGCCAAGCAGCGTCACTCGCGGACCTCGATCGGAACCGCGCGGAACCGCGCGTGTGCCGCGCCGTGACCGACGCGCATGAGCTGGAGTGGCTCCCCCTTCGCGCACGAGAGGAAGCCGTGCAGCTCCCAGTCATCGGCGACGAGATCGCAGCGGCCCCAGAAGTCCGGGGTGAGCGACTGGAACGCGACGCCGCGCACGTATCCCTCGAGCTCGCCGTTGCGGATGACGCGCGCGGACTGCGTCGAGAAGTGGAAGTTCTGCCGTTTGTCGTCGAGCGAGTACGAGGCCGGAGCCTCCATCAGGAGGCCCGACTCGACGCCGCGGAGTAGGTCCGGATAGGGCGTCGTCCCGACGTCGAGGCTGACGTTGACCATGCGAACGATTGGGAAGTGCTGCCAGCCCTCGGCGCGGGCCGAGCCGATCGCGACCGGCACGCCGAGCGTAGCCGCGGTCTCCCGCGAGGTCAGGTAGCCAACGAAGATCCCTTTGTCGACGAGCTTCGTGCGCATCGCAGGGACGCCGTCGTCGTCCCATCCGAACGTGCCCATGCCACCGGGGACGGTCGCGTCGGCGGTCATCGAAACCTGGGGCGATCCGTAGCGAAGCTTTCCGCGGTCCTCCGGCCACATGAACGTTGTTCCGGCGAAGGCGACCTCGTGCTCGAGGAGGCGATCCGCTTCGGTCGGGTGCCCGCATGATTCATGGACGAGAAGCGCCAGGAACTCCGGCGCGAACACAAGCGTCGTCGGGCGCTCATCTGCGAGCGGAGCGTCCAGGGTGGCCTCCGCGTCGTCTCGATAGCGACGACCACGCCCAACGAGATCCAGGTGCTCGACGTACTCCCACCCACCCTGCCGCACGAGGCGCGAGTCGTATCGGCTCGCGGGCTTTCTGCCCGCTTTGACCGCGAGGACAGAGAGCCCGGCGCCCGCCTCGACGATTTCCTGCGAGACATCGGTGCCTTCGCTCGTCACGAGATGCTTGCGCGTGCGATATGCCGCGATCGACGATCGCCGCGTCTTGATATTCGGACCGACCGAGGCCGCATCGACGGCACGCAGGTGATCGATGCGTTCGCCGAGAGGGACGGCGAACGGGTCGCGCTCGAGCTTGGTTCGATATTCGCCGCGCTGCGTAGCGACGGGCGCGAGAGTAACTTTCCGGCGCTGCACCGAGGCCGATGCCTCGGCGCGGCGGAAGGCCTCGTCCACGAGTAGGCGGATGGCCGACTCGTCGGTGCGGTCGGTCGCCGCGAAGCCCCACGCGCCGCGATGGATCACGCGAAACGCGAGACCGCGATCCGCGGTTCGCGTGACCGACTCGACCGCACCGTCCTTGACGCTCACCGCCTCGTGCTCGCGCTCGACCGTGCGCGCGTCCGCGTACGTTGCGCCGCGCGAGGAAGCGACGTCGACGAGATCGGCCATACCCGAACTGGTGATGGTCACCTGGCGCATTAGACGCTAGAGTTATTCAAAACGGCGCGCGCGACGACTGAAGTGTTCGTGAAGAACGCGCTCACGGCCGAGCCTCGAGTTTCGGGGTAGCGGACGAGGGAGAGCAAGAAGCGCGAGACCGCGGTGGAATTCCGCGATCCGCGGACGAGGCAGGCGGCGTGCGAAGCCCATACGGAGAAAGCCATTGCCTGACGTTGCTCTCCTAATCGACTGGGAGAACGTCTACTACACCCTTCGCCAGCACACGACGGGACCGCTGCCGTCAACACTTTCGATCCTGCAGGCGATCCTGCAAAAGGCCGCCGAGTTCGGACCCGTCCGCGTGAAGCTCGCGATCTTCGGACAGGAGGTCGCGACCCAGGACGAGACGCTCCTCATGTCGCTCGAGTTCACCGGGATGGAGCCCATCGCCGTCGCGCAGCGCATGAGCGGTCGGCTCCTGAAGGGCCGCTCCGACGCAGTTCTCATCACGAGAGCTCTGAAGCTCCTGTACAAGGACCGCCAGGACATCGACTACTGGTTCATCGTCTCGGGCGACCGCGACCTCAACGCGCTCTGCAAGGCGATCAAGGACGAAGACAAACACGTCTACCTCATCGCCGGCGACAAGTCGCTCGCGAACGAGCTGCGCGACTCCCCGTACCTGCGCGACGATGTGTTCCTTCTCGAAGACCTGATCCCGCAGGCCCGCTGGACGCGAGCGGCCCTGCGCGCTGACGACACCCAGGTCGACAAGCCACAGCCGTCACCTGCGGAGGCGCTGCGGAGGACGCCGCAGCGACGAGGCCGGCTGCCCGCGCGGCCGAGGACCGAGCCGCACGTTCCTGCCGTCGTTCCCACAGCGTCGCCGGAGTCCGACAAGGAGCAACGGCGTCTCGCGGTGCTCCTGCTCGACCAGCTCGTGTCGTTGCACGCGCGCGCCATGTCGCGCGGCGACTTCGTCACGAGCGTCGTCCCGCTTTCGGAGAAGGAAGCGTCGAGCGTCCTGGAGCAGCGCATCGATGCGGGCGTCGAACAAGGCACCGTTCTCGCGAAACTCGAGGGACGCGCCCGCGCGAAAGCCAAGCAGATGCTGGACCCGAACATGGCCGCGCCACTGGTCGCGGAAACCTTCTTCCATCTGGTCAGAGTCCTCCGCCGCATCGACACGGTGACGAGCAAGGACACGCGGCGCATCCCGGCCGTCGAGGCCGTCCTCGATCCGCTCTCGCGCGCCGATCAACCAGGTGGCCTCGCGCGCGGTCGCTCGCAGCGCCGTCTCCTTCTCGAGACCCTCTTCAGCATCGCGGAAGAGCGCGGCGCGATCCAGACGGAGCAGGTGGAGCGCGACGGCCGGCAGATCACGATGTGCTGGCTCGCCGAGGGTCACCCGCTCGTCGTGTACGCGCGTCAGCCGGGGGCCTCGATAGTCCACCTCTTCAACTTCGTCGCATCCACGCGAGCGAAGGGAGAGCGGATCGACTGGGTGAACCAGGCGCTCTTCGCGGAGCTGCTCTCACGCGTGGAGGGCGACGCCCTCGAGTCCACGATGCGGCGTGCCGTCGAGCGCGGCCTGATGCGCGCCGAGGAGCACGGGAAGAAGTCCGGCTTCGTCATCGACCAAACGCACGAGGAGGCTCGCACGATCCTCGGCGAGTTCGATCGCCTGAACGGCGAGGCCCGGCCCGCTCCGGCATTGCCGTCCGGCGAGCTCATCGCGCTTCCGGCCCCAGCGGAGGCCGCCGGCCCGCTTGAGGCGGTGCCGACTTCGACCGCGGCGGCGGCGGTCCCGCGCAAACGCACGCGCCGCGGGCGGCGGGGCGGGCGTGGGCGGCGGGGCACCGGACTCGGGGCGAAGAAGGCCGCGACGGGAGAGGCTGCCGACTGAACCGCGACTTCTGGAAGTACTGGATCGGCGAAACGATCTCGAACTTCGGGAACTCGATCACGCAATTCGCGCTGCCCCTCATCGTCTTCAAGCTCACCGGCTCCGCGCTCGCGCTTGGCGCGGCGCTCGCGATCTACACCGCACCGCAGCTCTTCTTCGGGCTCGCGATCGGCGCGTGGACCGATCGCACCGACCGCAAGCGCCTCATGATCGTGGTCGACCTTCTGTCGGCGGCCACCATCGCGTCGGTCGCGGTGGCATCCGGCGCGGGCCTTCTCTCGGTCTGGTGGATCTACGGCGTCGTGTTCGTTTCGTCGACGCTCTCGATCTTCTTCGTCGCGGCGGAGTTCGGCGCGATCCCGAGCCTCGTCGATTCGCGCGAGCTCGTCAGCGCCAACGGTCGGATCCAGGCGAGCTTCGCTGCCGCCTCGGTCCTCGGCCCCCTTGCCGCCGGCGCCTTTCTCGTCTTCGTGCCCGTCGAGGCGATCCTCCTCCTGGACGCCGCGTCGTTCGCGGTCTCGGCCGTGATGCTGTCTCTGATCGCCCGGCCGTTCAACGCTCCCATCACCAAGAAGGCAACGACCATCCGCGAGGACATCGTCGAGGGCCTGCGGTATGTCCTCTCCCACCCCGTCCTGCGGAACATCTCGCTGATGATGGCGCTGATCAACATGGTCGGCGCCACGGTCTTCGCCGAGCTCGTGCTCTTCGCCAAGCAGGCGCTTCGGGCTGAGGACAGCGAGGTCGGCCTTCTCTTCGCTGCGGGTGGCGCTGGAGTGGTCGTCTTGTCGCTCGCGGCGGGGCCTCTCCGGAAGCGTTGGTCGTTCGGCAACGTCGCGCTCGGCGCGCTCATGCTTTCGGGTCTGCTGACGGTGGGACTCGCGTACACCACCTCGCTGTGGGTCGCCGTCGTCCTGTGGGGACTCGCCTCGGGTCTGGGGATCCTCTTCAACATCAACACTGGCTCGTTACGGCAAGCGATCGTCCCCAATCAGATGCTCGGCCGAGTGATCAGCATCGCGATGGTGCTCGCGTGGTCAGCGAACCCGATCGGCGCGCTGGCCGGCGGCCTTCTCATCGAGCGCACCGGCGATGTGCGTCTCGTCTACGCGGTTATCGGCTTCATCACATTCCTCATCGCGCTCGTCTTTCGCCTGGCGAGTCCTCTCGGCCACGCCGAGCGGTATCTTTCATCGAGCGCTGAAGCCGCCGCGAAATGACTCGCTGTTACATCCGAGTCAACCAATCGCGTCACGACGGTCACACGAATAGGTGACATCTGGCGTGTGCGGCACCCACGCTGCTGCCTCGAGGGAGGAGGGCAAGGCGTGGGGCGGACACAAGACAAACAAACGGGGGCTCGTAAGGTCGTTCTCGTCGTCGAGGACGAGCCGGCGATCGGCCAGCTGATCGCCGACGCGATCTCAGACGAGCCCGGCTACTGCGCGATCCACGTCGCCACGCCTATGGCGGCGCTCGAGGCGACCAAGCACGTGACGCCTGACGTGATGGTCGTCGACGTGCGTTTGCCGGGGATGTCCGGGTTCGAGCTCTACGACCGGCTCCAGAAGGATCGACGTACCAGCAGGGTTCCCGTCCTCTTCGAGACCGCGAACGGCGTCGAAGCCACAGACGAGTTCCGCCGGCGCGGAATCGCGACCTACGTGAAGAAGCCGTTCGACCTCAACGTGATCATCGGGTACGTGAGACGCCTGGCGACCGCTCCTAGCGCGGGCTCCCGGCCCCCGCCCGCTCCGCCGCGACACGCCTGACCTCGTCCTCTGTCGCCTGCGAGCTCTTTATGAGCTTGGCGAACGTATCCCGATCGAGGGCCATGAGCTCGAGTGAGGTTTTTGCGCGAATGGTCGCCCCTCGGGGTGCGTCGTTCAGGAGACCGATCTCGCCGAAGTAGTCACCGGGCCCGAATCGGTTGATCACGACCTCGGAGCCGTCCGGTTCGAGATGCGACGCCTCGGCCTCGCCCTTGACGACCATATAGAAGCGATCTGCAGCATCGCCTTCCCTCAGCACGACATCGCCCGGAGCGAAGACCAGAAGCTCTGCCCTGCTGGCGGTCTGCGCGACGACCTCCCTCGGCTCGGATGGGAACGCGCGCTCGAGATCCTTCAGCTCCTCGATGTAGCGCTCGGCGTGGAGCACCGCCGTCGTCGCGTCCCCGACCGCCGTCGTGATCTGCTTCGCGAGCTGCGCCCGCGTGTCGCCCGCCGCATACACGCCGGGGATGCTCGTGCGCATGTACTGATCGGTGACGAGGTACCCGTTCTTGTCGTGGTCGATGTGCTCTTTGAAGAGGTGCCGGCCCACCGGCTTGAAGCCGACGAAGACGAAGACTCCGTCCACCTTGACCCGCTCGGTCCTGCCATCACGCTCCACGTCGATCCACTTCACGTCGCCGTTTCCGCCGATCTCTGTGACCCTGGCGGGCGTGATGAGCTCGACCTTCTCCATCTTGAGCAGACGGTCCTGAAGGATGGCCTGGGCGCGGAATTCGTTCCGTCGGTGCACGACATAGAGCTTCTTCGCGAAACGGGTCAGGAACAGTCCCTCCTGGAACGCGGAGTCTCCACCGCCGATGACCGCGAGATCGGCGCCCTTGAAGAAGGCGCCGTCGCAGACCGCGCAGTACGAGACGCCGCGGCCGTGGTATTCCTTCTCCCCCGCGACTCCGAGCTTCGTCGGCTCGCCGCCGACGGTGACGAGGACGGCGTATGCCGAAAGTTCGGTGCCGTCCTCGAGCGTCACTATCTTGCGGTCGCCCTCGGAGCGTATTTGCTTCACCGGCCGGTAGGTGT
>Ga0070697_100004622_pt1 | contig 10568 bp, 16 predicted proteins | sample KBSK1501metaG_FD_65475 | JGI IMG/M metagenome (GOLD analysis project Ga0070697, IMG submission 65475) | Corn, switchgrass and miscanthus rhizosphere microbial communities from Kellogg Biological Station, Michigan, USA - KBS K1-50-1 metaG | ecosystem: Host-associated > Plants > Roots >... | reverse complement strand
CGAGAAGCTCACGGACGCAGACCTGAACATCGACAATGAGCTCGATGAGCAGGTGTAGCAAGGATCAGGTTTGTGAAAGGCCAGATGCCGAGTCTTGGTAGAGCACAGCAACCGTCGCGTCAGTGTACTAAGTTGGGAACCACCCCAGAGCGTATTAAAGAAAAGTGTTATGGTTCACGGGGGGAAAAGGCAAGGTTGCTTTTACCTGAAGAGGCAGGTGTATCACTAGGCATCGGCCGGGGAAGCGCGCGGATCAAACCTAAGGTATTAACCTAATATCCTATTCAGGCGCCGGACTTGTCTGCTGCGCAATGCGCGACGGAATGAGCATCGTGGAGTTTTGCGAAAATGCCATTCTGTCCGCCATTGTAGGTTGCGAAGAAGAAAAGAACCGACGCTACTTGGATCAAGCAACCGCAATGCCCGACACAGACTGCGGCTCACGAATTAAGCGATCGACGATGACTCTTGCACAAGCCTCAGAGGAAGGCACTGAAGAATCTAAGGATCGAGAGCCCATTCACGATCCCTGATAGGCTTTTGGCATCTTTGCGATCGAACGCAGCGGCTGGCGGCACGATGTCTTTCGTCCAGCTCTCTCGCAATCTGGTCCGAATTCTGCATTCCAGATCTCTATTCAAATCCGCGCGGGTCAGTCGAGGACTCAAGAACACAATGTTACGTTTCGCCGACGAGACCGACTTTCACAGCTCTGAATCTGAACAGCAGGAATCGAGCTTAAATGACATAAGTTTTTCCTTTGGAAACCCCGGACATATTGTTTACCGAAGCGCCTCACTGAGTGGCGGCCGGAACCGCATCAGGGTATTGAAAGCTCGCGCGAAGGCGGGTTGAAACCCTTGCGACAACGGCATCCGGTGCTTTGTCCGGCGAGCCGGAATCGAATGGCGGAGCGGGGTCATATTCGATTGCTAGTTGGAGACCTTGAGCAACCATTTGACCAGCCAGTTTGGCTGCCAACAACAAAGCCATATCGATTCCCGCAGAAACGCCCGCGGCAGTGACCACTTTTCCTGCTTCGACGACACGCGAACACGTTGGCTCCGCACCGTACGCCTGGAGTCGGTTCCGAGCTGCCCAATGCGTAGTCGCCTTGAGGCCCGAAAGAATACCGGCTGCACCAAGGATCAAGCTCCCGGTGCAGACCGATGTTGTCCAAGTCGTCGTAGCGTGCACAGCCCGGACCCATGCCAGTGTATCCGGCTCCTCTCTCATGTCGGTCGCGCTGCCCGCACCAGGGACAAGCAGCACGTCGGCGCGCGGAACCTGCTCGAATCCATACTCTGCAAGCAGTTCGATTCCGGAATCTGTCTTCACCGGTCCTGTGTGTTTGGCGACGCGTCGGATGATCGCGCCGGGCAGGCGGCACAAAATTTCTTGTGGGCCGATCACGTCAAGTGCGGTCATACCCGAATAGAGGAAGAAAGCGATCTCCATAGGCGCTTCAGTTTGCGCGAGTCTCCTCCATCTGGCAAACCATCACCACGTTGAACATGTGGGATATACAAATTCAGGATTTATCGAAGCATTTCCGCGTTCTCCGCTACGACGTCGCAAGGCGAAACCCAGACGGTAACGAAGAAGACGCCAAGTCTTCGTTTAAATCCCGGGGCATAAAGCGCCCAAAAAACGCTTTTAATCCCACGTTAACCCGCCGGCTCCAACCGGCCGGGTCTTCGTTAAGTATCACATCAAACAAGATCAGGATCGGTTGTACGAACCGTTCCCGACTCTGATGCCTTTTTCGCAGTCGAACGCTCACGGTTGACGAATTTGTTGCGGGCCGTGCTGCTGGTAGTAATCCCATAGTTTATGGGCAGCTACCCATAAATTATGTGGACAAAATGATTATGTGATCCGGCTTGCCTATCGGGTGCGCCCAGCCAGTTTTCGGCGGTAATCTGGATCATTAGCGCTGCACATAATCTCTGCGCTTTTCTTTGCGCAACGCCAGTTTGCTGAACAGCGAGAGTTTTCGCTTGGTTCTTAGCCTGCATTTTTCTCCATGTTTGGAGCCGGGATCATTCTGGAACCGCCGGATGTACTGCCACTGACCTGACTGATCCGAAACGCCTGTTTAGATTGGCTCGACTCCGAGAAGAATCCGCTCTTGGTGCGATTGCCGATGCCCGAGTATCTCCGGCTCAAGCATGGTGTTGAGGCCTGCCTTGAATCCTTGAGGATCCATGCTCAACGCCGCCCGAGGCTGTAACCAACCACACCCACCACGTCCAGTCCTGGGGCATGGCAAAAATCAGCTGCGGTAGGCTCCCCTCCCCTGATAATAGGCGATTCGCAAAATTCCAAAGACCATTGTCCCTTCCCTCACTTTTTCGCAGGAGACGAATCCAGCCTGATTCATCAGGCTTAAAATTCGTTCCACCGAGTTGTCTTTCAGTCGCTCGCTCGAGTGAAAATAGCGCGCTAAGAGTCCGCGGCTGTTCGCCTCCGGCGGTGTGAAGTCAAGCAGGTGGAAAGAGCCTCCCGGTGCTAGAACTCGTCGAACTTCGCACAGTGTCTTTTCCCTTTTATCGGCTGGAAGGTGGTGGAACATGAATGTCGAGAACACGCGGTCGAACGACGCCTCTGGATACGGTAGCTCATCCGCAAATCCTTGATCGAATCGGATCGGTATCGCTGATCGTCCGGACTTTCGTTGTGCTCGAGCGAGCGCCCTCGGATCGGGATCGAGCCCAACGATGTCGACGTCGGGATGAAGTTCTTTGATCAAAGTAGCAAAGGTCCCGGTGCCGCAGCCTATGTCGAGTATTCGATGACCCGCCTGAACCGTCGCCTGATCGAGGAGGGCTCTCCTTGCAATATCGGCACCGAGCAACTTCACCAGGGGATCGTAGAGAGGCAATAGCCAGTCGCGCCCGGCGGCGGGAAGATAGGCTTTGGAAGAGCTGAACATTTTGTTCATAAATTGACAACTGTCCGTTTAAAGACACCGTATTCATGTTGCTCTGGAAAGCCAGCGACATCATCAAGTCGTTTGTCTGTTACCAGACAAACGAAGATCAATTGTTCGGGAATTAATAAAGGTGACGAAAAAACCAGATCGTCGTGTACAACGGACTCAGCAGCTTCTTCGAGGAGCGCTACTCTCGTTGATCCAGGAGAAGGATTTCGAAACCCTTTCAGTCCAAGATATTATCGACCGTGCCAACGTCGGTCGTGCGACATTCTACGCACATTTTGATAATAAAGAGGACCTTCTGGTCAGCGGTTTCGACAACCTGCGAGCTTCTCTCAAAGAACGACAACGGGAAGCGCTTGCGCGTCGGAGTGGTCTTGACGAGCGGGTGCTGGGGTTCAGTTATGAGATGTTCGCGCATGCCAACGAACATCGTAATGTCTTCCTGGCGATGGCAGGCAAGCGGAGTCACGCCTTGGTCCAGCAGCTATTATACAAGATTCTGCTCGATCTGGTCCGGGACGATCTGAAAGCGACCGTTTGGCGGGACCGCCCCAACTCCGTCCCCGTGGAAGCGCTCGCACAATTTATTACCGGTGCGCTCTTCGGGCTGCTGATGTGGTGGTTGAACGGAAAAATGCGGCTGTCGGTTGAGGAGGTAAACACACTTTTTCGGCAACTGGCGATTCCAGTACTGAAGACCAGAGACGCAGCAAGCTAACTAATTAGCTCGCCGTTAGGTAGTACGACCAGATTGCGGGGGTTACCGCTCGTCACTTTTTCAGATTTGCGTCCTTGCTTAAAACTCGAAGGCTGTCGCTCGGCAGCCCTGGGAGGATTGGGATCAAAACTATCTAGGGTTCCTCTTTCGTCCGCTATGTTCAAGCGAATTACGCGCAAACAGTTACCCGACTTTCACCCCAACCAGGTCTGGAGTAATGGTTCATAGAGTGGCGAACAATTGTCGACTTCCAACGCGCGCCATTAGGCCTCACTTCCATGGCTTCGGCGCATGCCTCAAGGCCAAAGAGTATGCTCAGAATTGGGGCTCTCGGACTCTTGCCAAGTGCTGTCTGTTCAATGCATTCCTTATTGATCAGGGTGTTACGAAGAGTGAAGAACTTTCCGAATCGCTGATCGATTCCTTCCTTGATGTTTATTTTGACATTTTCCGGACCACCGATGCGCCCAGAACCAATGCCCGAGGGATGCTCAAGCGGCTCTTCGTATACCTGATCGAGACCCAAGCATTCGAGCCGCCGAAGCCAAAATCGATAAAGAAGCCCTATAGTTGGATTCTGGAACCGTACTTGCAGTATCTTCGGGATGAGTGCGAGTTTTGCGAGACAGCGATCCGGAGAGCTTGCACGCAGGTCGCCAGCTGAAATGCTACGAATCCCATAGGCCATCAGCAAGGCAAGCGCATAATCCCGGGCACGTCGGGCCTGAAGAAAAGAGCTGAACGACGCCGAGCTTCACTTAATACGAACAAGCTCTTTCCAGAATCGAGATAGCCTCCACGACCATGGAACGTTTATCCTCAGGAATAGCAGCGAGAATTCGGGCGAACTTCTCTTGGCGCACTCGGGCAAGCTCACTAGCCGTGTCTCGACCCTGTCTAGTTAGCCGGATCAAGATTGCCCGGCCATCATGACGATCAGAATTGCGCTGAATCCAGCCGTGCGCTTCCATTTGTCGGACCAGGCGGCTCACGGTGCTCTTTTCTAGTTGCAGTCGGGCGGCTAACTCTCCCTGGCGCACAGGCCCGAAAGCCGCCAAGTCCATCAGGGCGTGAGCCTCAGCCACAGCGACCGGTTGGCCACAAGGCGTTTGATCCGGTTTGTGCAATCCGAAGGACCGGACAAAGGCCACGATGGACTTCAACAGTTCCTTGGCATTGACTTCGTATCCCGTCCGCATAAATATAGTTGTAATATACAACTAATCGCGTTTGTGCTATGAAATTTCTTCGCCTCTTTTTCCTGTGTGTTTTTGGCGCCTCGTCTTTGAGCACAGTTGCTCAGCAAGCTTCGCCAGACGCGAAAGACCATTTTGCGGGCGTAAATTCCCGTGGGGATCAGGGTATGGGTTTTAGCCACGAAAAGACAACCCACCACTTCCATCTCTTCACTGACGGCGGTGCAATCGAGATAGAAGCTAACGGGGCCACCGATACAGTTAGCCAGGACGCTATCCGCCAGCATTTGGCGATGATCGCAGTAAAGTTTTCCAAAGGCGATTTTGCTATTCCGATGTTTATCCATGCCACCGTGCCGCCGGGTGTAGAGACCATGAAGCGGTTGAAAAGCAATATCACCTACGAGGCCGAGAATACCGTGCACGGTGCACAACTGCGTATAACCACTCACGACGCTCATGCGCTTACTGCCATCCACAGCTTTCTTCGCTTTCAGATTCAGGATCATAAAACGGGAGACTCCCTCGAAGTGCAAAAGTAGCAAAGCGCCGCGAATTATGTGCAGCGGCTGACCAATCCTGAACCAAACCGAGATTAACTAGGCGTGCTCGATAGGTACAGCCTATCACGTAACCATTCAGTCCATTTGACTGACCCCTTTATATCACCCCTCGTCTGATGTGACCCCGATCCGAGTGGCTTCCGGAACCTCGATGAGCTTCCCGGTTTTGACGTCATAAACGTAGCCGTAGATGGGGATCCGTTGCGGAATCAGGGGGTGGTGTCGAATTCTTTTCACATCGGTTATGACTGCCGCGGCCGGATCCTTAAAGGTCAACCAATCGATGAATTCGCCAGCGTCGGATCCTGGTCCACTCCCCACATCGCGCCATCCGTTTTCGTCGATGACAGCTGTCTCCAGGCTGTTTTCCAGAAGGCTGCGGATGATAGTATCAGAAAAGAGCGCCATGCCGCAGTCGGTGTGATGAATCACGAAGAATTCCTGGGTCCCGAGAAGTTTGTAAGAGATTACCAATGACCGAATCGCATCGTCACTGGCACGACCGCCTGCGTTCCTAATCACGTGGGCATCGCCTTCGGCCAACCCGGCGAATTTAGCCGGATCCAGTCGAGCATCCATGCAGGTGAGGATCGCGAATTTTCGCGCCGGCGGAATGCTTAGGGCTCCCTTATCGCCAAAGCCAGCGGAATATACAGCATTGGCTTCCAACACTTCGTGCAGGATCTTCGGCATGCGGCTAATATAACTTTACTAGTAACCTGAAGGCTGGGCAAGCCGCTCTCTGGGGCGATGCGGTGGAAGCCGTCTCACCGCCCTGGCACTCTTGATCTAAACGATTACCGGAAAGAAATTTGCGAACGGCTCCGACTTCCTCCTCTGGTTGGTTAAAGTGTGCGGCAGGATCAACACCCGCTGAGTCCGAAATGAATCGTTGGTACTGAGAGCGATGCAATAACTCCTGACGACCACCGTGGAAAAGCTAAAGGCGCCATTCTACTCGGGTGCTTACCCCGTTACCGCAATACTTTACAAAACGGAGGCGTGACTCCCAATGGGATGTAGGATTCTCATTCGAATACTGGGCGAAATGGTCCTGGATTGACACAATGCGCAATCGTTGCCATATTGTCCATATGGGCTCCAAGGCAGAGCTAGTTGAGGCGGTTCAAAAGCAGCTAAAGGGCGAGGTTAGCAAGGCTGATGTCAATAGAGTGGTAACGGCCGTCTTCAATGCTATCAACGTTGGACCGAAAAAAGATAAAATAGTCCAACTGCGTGGTTTCGGAACGTTCAAGCTCGTTAAGGCGCCGAAGCGCTTTGGTTCCAGAGCTCTTGAAGAAGTTCGTTTTCCGAAACACGAGACTGTTGGTGTTCCGGCCAACGAGTCAAAGACATCCCAGGATAGAGTGCTCGAGCCGAAAGTTGAAGGGCTAGCGCCAAATGAAGAGCGGCTTGCTGTGGCGCTATCCGCTATGATCAGTGCTGCCGGCGTCCACGGGAAGGAAGCTCTGCGAGTGATACGGACGATCGGAGAAACAATCGAGATTCCTTCGGATGCAGAGGAAGAGGCTTTTGAGCGTGTGCGGCTTCGATCGCTAGGTGCGGACGCCGAGCTACGTGATGCAGAAGGCGGCGGGCTTTCGGATATGGAATTTGCTACCGGCATGGGCCTTAGCGCTCGAGAGACGGTCCGCCAATATCGGGAGAAGGGACGGATTTTCGCATGGCGTAAGGACCTGAGGAGTTATCGATATCCGGCGTGGCAGATCCATCGTAAGCAGTTGCTTCCTGGGCTATCGGAGGTGCTCGTAGTCCTAAAGGGGAAGCCGCTAGAGCCTCTTTCAATTGTCGGTTACTTCCTTACTCCTAGCGACGATCTCGATGATGCGCGGCCTCTGGACTTATTGAGAGAAGGCAAGGTGGCCGAAGTTGTGGCTGACGCGAAGCGTTATGGCGACATCGGGAGCTAAGCGTATAGTGGCTCCCGAGCCACCGGCGCGGCTCAACAGTACTGACCTTCCGGTTTGTGACGTTGCGACGAGTTGGTTTAGAATTTGCCGGCGCCGACATGCTTCACCCCTATTTTGGAGCCGCCTAGGCATCTATCGCTTCGATTCCGAAAAGGCCACTTGGGGCGTATGTTATGCCGCTAGCTCGATCACGCGAGCTTTTCAGGAGGTATTTGGAAACAGGATCCGATGCGGTACGCCCCTGGATTGGACCGAGATAAGAGATTTTCGTGTTTGGTGTCTTTCCATCCCGGCTGGGTTTCGGGGACTGAGTCTGTTTGGTGATACTCTGACCTTGATCGATGCGACGCTTCAGTGCTTCGTTTCAAGCTATGCCAAATCACAGAGGTGGGGAGCTGCGTTAATGGATCACCCGGGGGATTTGGATGGGTTGGTTTATTATGGCCGCCGTTGTGGTGCTCACTGCTTGGCGATGTTTGGAGATGAGACCTCCCCCCGGAAATATCAGGAATCCCTCAAGAGCGAGTTACTCGGAGATTTGGTTTTGTGGGACGAGTTTTGGTCAATGCTGGATCGCTTGAAGGTTCGCGTAAGCTCCGTACCTAGCCAAAGAGAAGGGCCTACATGGTCCCTTACGGACCCCAGCTAGAGATCCTGTGAGATCTGGCGCTATGGGTTCGTCGCCAATGACGATCAAAAGATACCAAAATGTTACGGGGCGCGCATTTTTCCGGTTACGCTGACAATGAAGGGATCCTTACTGTTCTCATCGACATCTCTCGCGTCTAACGAACTGCACTCCTTGTGACGACCATCATGCCCGATATTTTGGCCACACATTCCACCCAGCGCGAAGCCATGCTGTTTGCTTGGCTTCAATGTCGCCCCGGGGTGGTTGCACTCGCTGAAATCGCCCAGGAATTACCGGTTTCCAAGATCGCTGTCGTAATAATGCGGTCTCAGTCCCTCGGTTTGGACTCCTGACTACTCAGCTCCAAAAGGACGCAATGCTCCTCGTAAACTCTGGTACTCGTTGGTTGGGACTCCGGGCACGCCGGCTTTAATGTCACTCATCAATTGAGGCGTCATAATGATTCTTGTGACGCCTCTTCTGCACATGTTTAAATCCCCTTCCCCATCGTAGCCCAGGCGGCGAGCAGAGCGAAATTACCGCCGAAATGGTGGTGCATCGGTTGCAATGCATTGCTTTAAAGAGGTTTCCATCCATCCACGGTGTGTCGCCTTTTCGCGGCCTCTACCCCGAATCAGCCATAGTGATGTGATGGCCGGTTTTTCTGGACGCGATTGTTGTCTTGCTTGAGAGCTAAGCGAATAGAGGATATCTCTTATTCATGCTTCTCGAAAGACTTCCCGAAGTGCAATCGCTCGCCCCTGAGGATAAGTGGCGGCTGATCGACGAATTGTGGTCCGACTTGGCGCGGCAGGTTGAAGGCGTAGGGCCAGAGGACAATATCGTCGAGCTTCTCGAGAAGCGTTTTTCGGATTATTTGCTCGACCTTTCTCAAGGGCAAAGGGCGGACGAAGTCTTCGCACGACTGGCGGAACATAAACGCCAGTGGAAATAATCTTTCTTCGCGGAGCGGAGGCCGATCTGTTTGCGGCATGGGTGCGCTACGAGGAGGCCTTGCCAGGACTCGGCGACCGTTTTGAGGCGGAAGTTCGTGCGGTGCTGCTCCGAATCGCTGAGCTTCCCGAATCGGCGCCTATCTACGCCGGAGAATTCCGGCGATTGTTGGTGCGCAGGTTTGAGCACGGAGTTTTTTACCGCATTCAGGGCACCCGTATCGTGATCACAGCCGTGCTCGACCTGCGCCAAGACCCGACGGCGATCCGGCAGCGATTGGAGTTCTAAAATTGATCCAAGTTCTCCGCAGGTCGACAAGCAAAACGTGCAACAGACGAACGCTGTGAGTTAAATACTCGAGCTCGAACACCAGGGATTTGCTTTGGCGTAATAGAAGTTACGACTTTAGCTTAATCGGACACCTACTTCGGCAGTGCAACGTGCATGTCACTCCGTCACCCAGGATTGCGCACATTTCCAAAATGAGGCGTCATAATTAGTATTATGACGCCTCTTCTGCAGATGTTTAAAATCCCTCCCCCATCCTAGCCCAGGCGGCGAGCAGAGCGAAATCGCGCCACCGCTGACATGGTGGTACATTGGTTGCACTGCATTTGCTTTAAGAGGTGCAGGCTGTCTAGCTAAGAGTTCATTTGAACAATCGCTCTCCCCGCGTCCCTTGCTTCGAGTGCGCACCGAGCAGCAAAGCCGCAGTCATGAACGGCGAATACGACAGCATCAAACAGCTCTTCGTATTCTTCGTCGAAGGGGCAGTTTATGAAAACGCTATCCTCGTGACTCGGATCCTTCTTTCGATCCATTCAGACGCTACTTCGAAACTGGCTTTATAGCCGGGGCCTTTATCTTGCGCAAGATTCTGGCAGTGCCACCGTTGTTGGCGATAGCGCGAGCCAGAAGAGTGACCCTCTTGATCACTTTGGCGTTAGATAACGGCGAAGCTTTGACTGTGCGAACAGGAGCCATCTCGTGTGAAGATTAGAGCATCGCTGCTGCTTGGTCTATGCGAAAAGCCGTCCTCTGAGAAATAGACAGGCTCGGATCCTACCTTCGGCCCCCCGAGACGAGAAGAATCCATAACTCAGGGTGAATCTGCGTTACATGTCGCTTGACTGCACGCTTACTAATCCATTCTCGCACGGCCTCGGCGACTATATCCTGCTGTGACCAAGGCGCGGTACGGTCGCACGTTTCGGTATATGCTATTTCCTCATGGGCGACTTGCTATAGCGCAGGAACCAATTGTCTCCTCGCTAAACTCATGACGGCTAAACTCTCCGGCTATCCGCTTGTCCCTCATCACGAGGATTCGATCACTCATACCGATGATCTCAGGTAGTTCAGAGGATATAAGGAGAATCCCAATTCCGTCGGCCGCTAGGGCGTCTATCCTGTTTCTTATCTCCGCTTTCGCTCCGACATCGATCCCCCGCGTCGGCTCGTCAAGGATTAGGACTGCAGGATGCGTGTTCAGCCACTTCCCCAATACAACCTTTTGCTGGTTACCGCCGCTGAGAGCTGAGACGGGAAGTCGCGTAGATGAGGTCCTGATCTTGAGCTCGGCAATATTCTCCCGCACCAGCTGCTGCTCCTCCCGGTTGTTGATAAACAGCGAG
>Ga0070697_100004620_pt1 | contig 10571 bp, 7 predicted proteins | sample KBSK1501metaG_FD_65475 | JGI IMG/M metagenome (GOLD analysis project Ga0070697, IMG submission 65475) | Corn, switchgrass and miscanthus rhizosphere microbial communities from Kellogg Biological Station, Michigan, USA - KBS K1-50-1 metaG | ecosystem: Host-associated > Plants > Roots >... | reverse complement strand
CCGGAACGGCCGGTGAGTGACGCGAGATCGGTGACCCAGCGCGCCGCCGTCGGGTGCTGAACCGCGATCGCCGCCGCACAGAGCGCATCGAGGACGTATGCGCGCAACCACAGGTGCGTGTCGCGTTGACGGCCGCACCGGGTCAGCGCCTCGCTCATCGATTCGACAGCTCCGACCAGATCGCCGCGGGCCGCCTTCAGCAGACCGAAACCCCGGACCCCATACGCTTCCCAGCACGCGTCGTCGACCTGACACCCGAGCGCGAACGCGTGCTCGAAGGCTTCGTCGGCGCGGTCCAGGTCGCCGGCTCGGACCCACACCTCGGCGATGAGCGCTTCGGGGAAGGCGAGGAACGCGGTCCACCGTTCGCCCTTCGCGAGCTCACGCGCCCGCTCGAGGTGCTCCTCGGCCTGCTCGAGCTCGTCCCGGAGCAGGTGTGTGCGACCCAACATCGCCGTCGACCACGCCTGCTGCTTCGGCTGGCCGGTGGACTCGGCGAGCCGGATCGACTCCCAGAACGCCTCGGCGGCCCGCTCGTGTGCCCCCACATCCGCATCGCAGACCCCGTTCATCGCGCGGATCTTCGCGAGCTCGCCCGGGTCGAGGTCGGCGAGCTCCTCTGCGCTTCGCAGCCAGGTGCGCGCGCGCAGATAGTCGCCGCGGAGCACCTCAACGTAGGCGAGCTCGCGGTTCGCGGAGGTGGCGATCGCGCGCAGACCCGTACCCTCGGCGACCGCGATGCTGCGGTGCAGCGCGGCCGCACCCTCCTCGTCGCGACCCCTGGCTGCGTGCACCAACGCCGAACCGAGCGCGAGCCACGCGGCGGCCTCGAGCTCTCCTTTCCCCGACTCACGGCTGCCGAGGACGGCGCTCCGAAGGCTGTCGAGCCCCGCCTGGATCGCACCGGCGCTCACGGCGGACTCCCCCGACTCGAGGAGCGCCTGCGCGGCGGCTCGCCCTCCGCTCGCGGCGGCGGGTGGGCGCGCCGGCTCCGGTCGAGCGGCCTCGGCGAGCTCGGGGCCCGGTTCCACGCCGAGCTCTCGCCGGAACAGGTCGATCGATGCCGACAGCTGTCGCTCGACCGCAACTCGGTCGCCGGTCCCCGCGAACGCGCGGACCAACAGGACATGCGCGTCCTCGTTCAACGGATCGGTCCCGACGAGTCGCGTGGCGAGCTCGACCGCCGCCTGCGCCTTCCCCGAGGCGAGCGCGCGGAGCGCCGCCTCGCGGAGCACCGCCTCCCCGAGCGCTCGGAGCCGACGCCGCTCGCCGAGCAGCCAGGCGGTGAACCCGGCGCTCGCGTCGATCTCCACGCCCTCGAGGAGCTCGCGCCCCAACCCGGGAAGCTCGACGGCCTCCAGCGAGGTTCCGGCCATCAGCACGTGGACGTCGATCACCGAGCCGGCGGGGAGGCGGAGCTGGACCGCGTTGCCGCTCCCCACCGTGTCGGAGCCGCCGAGCAGCCGCCGCAGCTCGGATAGGTTCCAGCGCAGGGCGGCGCCCGGGTCCTCGGCGCCGGGGAACAGCAGGTCGATCAACTGCTGCCGGCTCGGGTGCAGGTCCGAGAGCGCCAGGTAGGCGAGCAATCCCCAGACCTTCCGGCCCTTCGGTGACGCGTACACGACCCCGTCGCGGAGCACCAGGGGTGGGCCGAGCAGGTGCGCGACGATGGGCATACCGGCCATCTTGCGCGCCCGGGTGACTTCTCGACAAGGTCGGGCCTCTCACTGTGGCTCACACGCCTCGACCGTAGGTTCGTCCAACGACTAGCGGTTCCGAGCACGGACGGGCCGCTCGAGCAAGGAGGACCGGCATGGGTGCCCTCGCGATGGACGAGCTGCAGGCGCAGGTCAGGGGCGACGTGATCCTGCCCGAGGACGGACGGTACGAAGAGGCACGGCACGTTTACAACGCGATGATCGACCGGCGGCCGGCCGTGGTGGTTCGGGCCGTCAACGCCGGCGACGTGATGGCCGCGGTCAACTTCGCGCGCGAGAAGGGGCTCGACCTCGCGATCCGCGGGGGAGGACATAGCGTTCCGGGGTTCGGGACCTGCGACGGCGGGGTGGTGATCGACCTGTCCCGGATGCGCGGCGTGCGGGTCGACCCCGCCTCCTCGACCGCCAGGGCGGAGGGCGGCGCAACGTGGGGCGACTTCAACGCCGCGACGTACCCCTTCGGCCTGGCGACCACGGGCGGGATCATCTCGACGACCGGGGTTGCCGGTCTCACGTTGGGTGGGGGGATCGGGTACCTGGCTCGAGGGTTCGGCCTGTCGATCGACAACCTGCTCTCGGCCGACGTCGTCACCGCAGACGGCCGGTTCCTCGTCGCCAGCGATCACGAGAACGAGGACCTGTTCTGGGCGCTCCGTGGGGGCGGCGGGAACTTCGGGGTCGTGACCTCGCTCGAGTTCCAACTCCATCCCGTGAAGGACATCTACGGCGGACCGATGTTCTTCGAGTTGAGCGAGGTCGAGACGATCCTCCGCTTCTATCGTGACTTCATCGCCGAGGCCCCCGAGCAGCTGGGCGCGTTCCCCGCGTTCCAGATCGCACCACCGCTGCCGTTCATCCCCGAGGATCGACACGGCGACACGTTCATCGCGATGGTGGCGTGCTGGGCCGGACCGCTCGAGAAAGGGGAGGAGGCCCTGAAGCCGTTCCACGATGTCGCGCCCGTCGTGGCAGAGCACGTCGGGCCGATGCCCTACCCGGCGTTGAACGCTGCGTTCGACGGTTTGGTCCCCCCGGGCCTTCAGCACTACTGGAAGGCGAGCTTTGTCAAAGAGCTCACCGACGACGCGATCGCGGCGCACGGGGTCCACGGGCCCGAGGTGCCCGCCGTGAACTCGACGGTGCACATCTACCCGATCGACGGAGCGGCGCACCGGGTCGGGGCGGGGGACACGGCGTTCGCCTACCGCGACGCGAACTTCGCCACGGTGATCGCCGGCATGTGGCCAGACCCCGCCCAGAACGAGGCGAACACCGCTTGGGTCCGGAACTACTACGACGCGACGGTACCGCACTCGGAGGAAGGCGGGTACATCAACTTCATGGCCTCGGATGACCAGGCCCGGATCAAGGCGAACTACAAGGGCAACTACGAGCGCCTCGTCGCCATCAAGCGCACGTACGACCCGGGCAACCTGTTCCACCTCAATCAGAACATCAAGCCCTGACACGGAGATCCCCGCTAGACGAACGACGTCGCCGGGTGCACGATGACGATGCTCGGAAGGGGGGTCTCCATCAGCTCCGGGTACGACCAGCCGATCTCCGTGGTTCCTCGAGCCGCGCTGCGAAGGTTCCGAGAGCGATTCGCCGGCAGGCTCCTCGCGCCCGGCGACACTGGGTACGACGAAGCGAGGTCGATCTGGAACGGGGCCGTTCACCGGTCGCCCGGGTTGATCGCGCGGTGCACGAGCAGAGACGACGTCGCGCACGCCGTGCGGTTGGCCGCCGAGTTCGACCTCGTCACATCGGTCCGCGGTGGGGGCCACGGGGTCGCGGGGCTCGCGATCTGCGACGACGGGCTGGTGATCGACCTGTCCGGGTTGCGGTCGGTCGAGGTCGATCCTGGAGAGCGAACGGTCCGGGTGGAGGCGGGGGTCCTCCTCGGCGAGCTCGACGCCGCGACCCAGCCCTTCGGCCTCGCGGTGCCGGCCGGGATCGTCACGCATACGGGGGTTGCCGGTCTGACGCTCGGCGGTGGCATCGGGTGGCTGATGCGACGCCACGGGCTCACGGTGGACAGCCTCGTTTCGGCGGACGTCGTGTTGGCCGACGGAACCTCCGTCACGGCGAGCGAGCGCCTTCATCCCGACCTGTTCTGGGCGTTGCGGGGAGGCGGGGGAAACTTCGGGATCGTCACGACGTTCGAGTTCCATGCTCGTGAAGTGGGGCCCACGGTCCTCGGGGGCCCGGTGCTGTTCTCGCTCGAACAGGCCGAGGAGATCATGGGGTTCTACCGGGAGTGGGCGCCGGTCTCACCTCGGGAGCTCACCACGATCCTCAACTTCCGCAAAGCACCGCCGGCGTCCTGGGTACCCGAACACCTGCATGGCGTCCCCGTCGTCGCCGTGACGGCGTGCTGGTGCGGCGATCTCGAGGCCGGCTCGCGCGTCCTCGAACCGTTGAGAGCGCTCGAGCCCCTGCTCGATGCGTGCATGCCGCGCCCGTTCGTCGAGCTCCAGACGCTCTTCGATCCATCGGTCCCGCCCGGCTGGCACTACTACTGGAAGTCCGTGGAGGTTCCGGAGATATCGGGGGAGATCGTCGCCGCGATCGTCGATCACACTCACGAGATCACTTCACCTCGCTCGTACACGATCGTGTTCCAGCTCGGCGGCGCCGTGGCGGATGTCGGCGAGATGGAAACGGCGTTCCCCCGTCGCGAAGCAGGTTTCGACGTCAACATCAACAGCGTGTGGCTGCCGGAGGACTCTGGGCACGCTGACACCCATGTCGCGTGGGCGCGCTCCTTGTTCAAGCGCGCAGCGCCACACGCTCGGGGCGTGTACGTCAACTTCCTGGGCGAAGAGGGGGCGGGTCGCGTTCGCGAGGCCTACGGCGACGAGAAGTACGAGCGATTGGCCGACGTCAAGGCTCGCTATGACGCGACGAACCTGTTCCGCCGCACGCAGAACATCCTGCCCGCTCCGAGGCGCCAGACGGAGTCCTCACCCGCCTGAGCTCCCGACCTCCCGACGGACGCCCGCGCGGCCCGACAACCCTTCACACCGACCGCGCGATCGCGTCCTAGATGCGCGGGTCGCGCACGAGCCGGCCGTCGAGGATCACGAGGACGGGGTCGGCGAGCGCCAAGAGATCCTCGCGCGGGTCCTCGCGGAAGGCCACGAGGTCCGCGGGCGCGCCCTCCTCGATCCCGGGCAGGGCGAGGAACGTTCGGGCGGTCCAGGACGCCGCGCCGAGGGCGACCTCGGGCGAGAGGCCGGCCTCCAGGAGCAGCTCGATCTCGTGACGGATCGCGCCGTGCGGGCCCATCCCGGCGTCGGTCCCCGCGAGGATCGTGATCCCCGCCTCGGCCGCGAGTTGGAGCACTTCGGGTTGTCGATCGAGGCGGCCTTCCATATCCCGCAAGAGCTCGGGCGTCGCACCGGCGTCGCGCATCATGCCTCGGATTGCCGCTTCGATCGAGCGCGTCGGCACCCATACCACGCCTCGCCCGGCCGCCGCAGCGATCTGGTCGGGTTGGAGGAAGCTCCCGTGTTCCAACGAGTCGAAGCCGGCCTCGATCGCGTCCTGGATGACCTCGGGCACGCCACAGTGGATCGCGATCCGGCCTCCGGCCGCATGGACCCGAGCCGCAGCCTCGGCGAGCGCGTCCGGTCCATAGGTTCGCACCCAGCTCGGGCCGGGGAGGGGAGTGTCGCCGATGACCTTGGCCCACGCGCCGCTCGATCGGTATTCGTCCTCGGCTGCGTCAGGCAGCTCGTCCTCGGACACCTCGCGGGCGAGCCCGGGGAAGTAGCGACCGGGCGGCGCGAGGAACCGGCCCGCGGTGACGGTCCGCGGCAGCCCGATCTGGGGACCGATCCCGGTCGAGGCCCGATTCGGCCCTCCCGGTTCGCGAACCGCCAGGACACCCGCGTCCAGTTGGGCCTTCGCGCTCGCCTCCGCCCGCTCTCGGTCTGTCGCGCCCGAGGGACTGGCGAGCCCCAGGTGCGCGTGCACATCGACGAGCCCGGGCAGGAGGACGGCGTCGTCCACGATCGTCTCCGCGCCCTCGGCCGGCTCGAACGTGAATCGACCGTCCACGACGAAGATCTCGCGCAGGTTTCCCCCGGGGAGCACGGTGCCGTGGATCCGGTACATGGTCGCGCGAGCCTAGCGCGCTGCCTGAAGCGTTCGTTCGAGTGGTGTGGGGAACCGGGTCTTGATCCGGACGTCGCCGAGCCAGTCGCGGAGCCGAACTCGCTCGGCGTCGATCGACTTCCGCGTCTTCGCGTCCACCGGCTCGAGCAGCTCGACGATCACCTCGCCGTCGCCGGTCTGCGTCCAGCCCCCGACGGCCTGACCGTTCGCCCAGACGGTCGGTCCGGCGTTCCCGTTCCGGTCGAACAGCTCTGAGGCGTGATCACCGAGGTACCAGCCGCGTTCCTTCCATCCCATCACCGTCGAGTCGAGCCCAGGCAGCAGCGCCACCCACGGCTCGACGCGGCTCACCTTCCTCACGTCGTCCGGCAACACGAAGCCGATCCCCTCGTCCAATACCACCTCCTCGGCGCCGACGGCCTCGAGCGTCTGCCTGGCGAGCTGCGCGGTCCAGCCCGTCCACCACCGGATGTCGGTCGCGGTCGCGGGCTCGAAGGTGCGGAGCCAGCGACGGAGCAGCTCAGCACAGGCGTCGGCGTGATCGATCGCCGGCAGCGGTTTCCCCAGCCACACCTCGGTCGGCGCCCACCGGTATTGGCCCGAGGTCCACGCGCCGAGCGGGCGCCCCCGCACGATACGACCTTGCGTCGCGAGCAGGAACAGCACCCGCGTTGAGACGCCCATCGTCCCGGCCCACGTCTTGCCCTCGCCGAAGCTGAGCTTCGCGCCGAGCTCTGGGACGTCCTTCGTGAGCTCCCGGGCGGTCGCTTGGCCTCGTGCGACGAGCGCCTGCAAGGTCTCCGCCTCAACCCGTTCGAGCCATCGAGCGCCACCACCCTTCGGGGCGATCCGCTGCGCCTCGAGCAAGTTGACGAGTCTCTTGCGTTCACCCGGGACGAGGGCCTTCGTGCACGCCTCATCCATCACCGCGGCCAGGTCGCGCGGCACCACGAAGAGCGTGCGACGCATCCCGAGCATCCGGACGAGCGACCGGCGCTCGTACAGCGCGTCCTCGAGGTCGCTCGGTGCGAAGCCATCGACCCTCGCCCGCGTGGACAAGAACACCGTGGCGGGATCGCTCGAGTGCAGGCCCACCATCTCGGCAGCGGCCTCATCGGGTGACGCGGCCGTGCGCGCGAGGCGATGCCGCAGTCCGAGACGTGCGCGCCGCTCCTTGACCCCGATGGTCCTCACGACCCACAAACCTACCGGCCGGCGACGCCGCGCTCCTCTGACGGTTGCGCTCGAACGATCGTGTCACTACCTTCCGCACGATGAGCGGGGCCTCACTTCCTCCGGGACCGAGAGGCCTCGAGCTCACACCGGCAGGGGTTTCGGCGGCCCACTACCTGCCCGGCTTCCTCCAAGCCCTCGCCCGCCGGTACGGCGACGTCGCTCGCGTCTCGCTAGGGCCCGCGCGCTTCATCCTCGTCAGCACACCTGAGCTCGCGAAGGATCTCCTCGTCGATCACGACGAGCGGTTCGAGAAGGGCCGCGGCGAGCGTCGTTTCTCGCAGCGGCTCCTCGGCCGAGGTGTGCTCGGGAGCGAGGGCGAGTTCCATCGTCGTCAGCACCATCTGCTGATGCCCATCGTCCACGCCCCCGCGATCGACCGTTTCGCGCAGGTCGTGGTCGAGCGCGCCGTCCGCATGCAGGACGGGTGGAGGGACGGACAGGTCGTGGACGTCTCTCGGTTGCTCGACGAGACGACGTTGAGCGTGATGGTGGAAGTTCTGTTCGGGGCAAGCGTGGACGGCTCGGTGGGGAGCGAGCTCCGGGACGCGCTGGCGGGCGCGGTGGACGCGCTCGAGGCCCTGCCGGTGCCCGTTCTCCCGGTCTCGAGCCGCCTCCCGCTCCCGGCGAACCGGCGGTTCGAGCGAGCCGTCGCTCGGCTGGACTCCCTGGTACTCCCGATGATCGCGGAGCGTCGACACGGGGTCGGCGACGGCGATCTGCTGTCGTCGTTGGTCGGAGCCTCCCACCCCGATGGGGAAGCGATGGACGACCGGCTTGTACGGGACGAGGCGATGTCGATCTTCCGCGGCCACAAGACGACCGGGACCGCGCTGGCGTGGACGTGGCATCTGATGTCCCGACACCCCGATGCCGAGGCGCGCGTGTTCGAGGAGATCGATGCCGTGCTCGGTGACCGAGCGCCCACCGCGGACGACCTGCACCAACTGCGGTACTGCCGGATGGTCATCGATGAATCCATGCGCTTGTTTCCTCCGGCGTGGATGCTCGCGCGCCGCGCGGTCGCCGACCATGAGATGGGTGGCTTCCGCGTACCGATCGGCTCCACCGTCATCACGAGCTCGTACGTCATCCATCGCGACGAGCACGTGCACGCGAACGCGCGGCGTTTCGATCCCGAGCGGTTCGAACCGGAGCGACGCGGGTCGTGGCATCCGTTCGCGTACTTCCCGTTCGGCGGAGGTCCGAAGATGTGCCTCGGGGACGACTTCGCGCCGTTCGAGGCCGTCCTGCTTCTCGCGGTGATCGGCCGGAGCTGGAGGCTCCGGCTCGCACCCGGTCGTCGTGTCGAACCACTGCCCAAGGCGACGCTGAAGCTCCGTCACGGGTTGCAGGTGGTGCTCGAGCGGCGGTAGGGCATGCTCAGTGCCTCAGCCGGACGCCATCCTTTCGAGCGTCCGGCGGAACGTGGAGGCTGCTCCCGCGCGGATCGGCGAGCCGTGGCCGAAACACGCGTGCTCGAACTCCAGCTCGGCGAGCCTGCGGAAGCTCCTGCGCGCGGCGTCGGTGTCCTCGTTGATCGGCGCGATGGCGAGCCGGCGGAACATGTTCGCCGCGGCGTCGCCCACGAAGAGGACTCCCCCGGCTCCGGGCCACAGGAAGGACATGTGGCCGGCAGTGTGCCCGGGGGTGTGGATGCACATCAGCCCTCCCGCCGCGGGAAGCAACTGTCCATCCTGGACCTCGACGTGGACGGGCGCGGGATCGGCGCGGCTCGAGCGCTTCGCGAGCGCGAGCACGATGCGACCGAGCGGGCGGCTCGCGATGCCGCGTGGGCGCTCAGCGCCGTCGCGGATGATGCCGGCGTCGGAACGGTGCGCGTACACGGTCGCGCCGCTCGCACGGATCACCTCGGACAGTCCGCCCGTGTGATCGGTGTGACAGTGCGTGATGGCGACGTGACGGACCTCGAGCGCTGCGCGGGCGGGTCGTTCGGTCGATGCGCTGCGGCCGAGATCAACCGACGGGCCGCAGTCGATCAACGTCGGCTCGTCTCCCGCGATCAGGTACGCGTTGTTGTCGAGACCCGGGAACCAGAACCGGGTCACGCCGGGGATCGGCTCGGTCGTGCGCACGATGTCGCCAAGGATGTCACGCGGGTCGAGCCTCAGCTCCGCGTCGTGCACTCGTGCGATGGCTCCGGGTGTTAAGACTCGGGGCAGGTTCGGCGCCTAGCGAGGTGTGATGCACGAGGTGGCGACGGTCGAGCAGCGGAGCCGGTTCGAGGAGGTTTACCGAGCTCACGGTCCGCGCATCCTCCGGAGCGTGTTTCTCTTCGCCGGCGATCGCGAGATCGCGAACGACGCGGTCGCCGAGGCGTTCGCGCAAGCGATCCGGGGTGGAGAGCAGGTCCGCGATGCCGTCCCGTGGGTCACGCGCGTCGCGTTCCGCATCGCGGCCGGGGAGCTCAAGGATCGTCGGCGAGGCGCATATCCGCTCGTCGAGAGGAGCTACGAGATGCCCGAGCCGGCGGCCGAGCTCGTCGCCGCGCTCCGTCGGCTCTCACCGAAGCAACGCGCCGCCGCGGTCCTGCACTTCCGCGACGGCTACACGCTCGCTGAGGTCGCCGAGATCATCGGCTCGACGCCGTCGGCCGTCGGCGTACACCTCAACCGAGCCCGCAAACGGCTCCGTGACCTGATGGGTGATGACGATGCCTGATCCGCACGAGCTTTTCGCCGTAGCCGACCGGATCCCGGTCGACGACGTGTGGCCAGATATTCGCGCGCGCCTCGACCCCGACGTGGCTCGCCGTGTCGTGCCGCTGCGAACGGTGTGGTCGCCCCGTGGCGTTCACGGTGCCGGATGGCGGAGGGCGCTCACGATCGCGGTGGCGTTCGCGCTCGCGGTCGGCGCGGTCGTGGCGGCGATCGAGGCGTTCCGACCCGCCCCGGAGGAACCCGGTGTCACCCGCATCCCGTTGGCGGGCGACTCGCTCCGGATCGATCGGGTCGTCGTGGGGGATGGGTACGTGTGGGTGCTGGGAACCTCGGGCGTCGAGAAGGTCGACCCGGCGACCGATGAGGTGGTGGCGACGTTCGACGCCCCTGGGCGGAGTGACATCCTCGTCGGTGAGGGCTCCCTCTGGGTGAGCTCTCCGACGCACGTATTCCGCCTCGACCCCGACACGGGAGAGATCCTCGCCACCGTGGCGGTGGACTCCGGCCCCATGACACTCGGCGCAGGCTCCCTCTGGGTTGGACAGATCACGCCGGACGAGCGGGGCGGCGTGGTCCGCATCGATCTCGCGACGAACGAGATCGCCGCGACCATCCCCATTTCCAACCCAGCGCCCGAGTACCTGGTGTTCACGGGCGGCGCCCTGTGGGTCGAGGGCACGGTGCCCGGTGTGGCGACGGTCGAGCGCGTCGACCCGGCGACGAACGCGACGCGCGTGGTCTTCGAGGGCGCGCCGTCCTCCCGGTTCGGGCTCAGCTCCGTGACCGTTACGGCCGACGCGGTCTGGGCAGTGGGCTG
>Ga0070697_100004617_pt1 | contig 10574 bp, 9 predicted proteins | sample KBSK1501metaG_FD_65475 | JGI IMG/M metagenome (GOLD analysis project Ga0070697, IMG submission 65475) | Corn, switchgrass and miscanthus rhizosphere microbial communities from Kellogg Biological Station, Michigan, USA - KBS K1-50-1 metaG | ecosystem: Host-associated > Plants > Roots >... | reverse complement strand
TGCTGCAACAGTTGCATGATTTTAAGCGAAGGCGATTCGCGCAGGTCGTCTACATCTTTCTTGTAAGCCACGCCGAGAATCAGCAATTTTGAACCGTTGAGACTTTTTTTCTGGCCATTGAGAGAACTGGCGATGGCGTCGACGACGTGATAGGGCATCGAAGTGTTGATTTCTCCGGCCAGTTCGATGAACCGAGCGGCAAAATCGAATTCGCGGGCCTTCCAGGAGAGATAATAGGGATCAACGGGAATGCAGTGACCGCCAAGGCCGGGGCCAGGATAAAAAGGCATGAACCCGAAGGGCTTGGTGGCGGCGGCATCGATCACTTCCCAGATGTCTATGTTCATGCGTGTCGCCAGAAGCTTTAATTCGTTGACCAGCGCAATGTTTACGCAGCGGAAAATGTTTTCCAGGAGTTTGGCCATTTCGGCGGCACGGGTCGAGCTTACCGGAACGACTCTTGCCACGACTTGCGCATAAAGAGCAAGAGCCGCGCGGCTGCTGGGCGGGTTTATGCCGCCAACAACTTTAGGAATTTGCGCCAGCCCGTACTGCTTGTTGCCGGGATCTTCGCGTTCCGGCGAAAAGGCCAGAAAAAAATCACTGGGAATATTTTCGCTCTCAATGCCCGCGGCAATGGGACAGCGCAGACCGCTTTTCTCGAGGATCGGCAGTACCAGCTCTTCCGTTGTGCCTGGGTAAGTGGTGGATTCCAGAACCACTAGTTGGCCTTTTTGCAAATGAGGTTGGATAGAGATGGCTGTTTGCTCGACGTAGCTAAGATCGGGTTCGCGACGCTCATCGAGCGGAGTGGGAACACAAATCAGGATGGCGTCGGTTTCCTTGAGCTTGGAAAAATCCGTTGTGGCGCCGAAGTGGCGGCTGTTGACGAACTGCTGAATCTTATTCTGCTGAATGTGCTCTATGTACGACTTGCCGGCGTTGAGCATCGAGACTTTGGCGGGATCGGTATCGAAACCAGTGACCCTGTGGCCGGCTTCGGCAAAACGCAGAGCCAGGGGAAGTCCCACGTAACCACATCCGATAATTCCAACTTTTAATTGCGCACCCTTGAAAAATTCTGGTTTCCGGTCGGTAGGCATCTGAATCGAATCGCTCCTCGCTCGCAAAAAATAAAAATAAAAAACCCGCGCCCGTGGCGCGAAGGGCTGCACTATTAATATAGCAGGTCCCGCAACAAGAACTTAGCGAGCGTGGAGAAGTGTATGTTACGCGTTGTTCACGACGGCCGGCGTTGCTTCATTGTAAAGCTGCAGACACAATGAATTTCGGCCGTGATCCAGTAAATGGATGTTCAGGGTGTGTGGCGTGACAATTATTTTGGTGTTGGCGCTGGGAATTGTGGCGGGCATTCTGGTGGGCCTGCTCGGAATCGGCGGCGGCATCGTGCTGGTGCCGGCGATGATCTACGTCCTGCACATGGACCAACATCTTGCGCAGGGAACTTCGTTATTCATATTGCTGCCGCCGATCGGACTGGGCGCGCTCCGGCAATACTGGAAAGCCGGGAACGTGGATTTGCGCGCGGGAATTTTGTGTGCGGTAGGAATGATTCTGGGCGCGTACATCGGCAGCAAATTCGCGGTGCCAATGTCCACGCAAAAGTTAAAAGGATTGTTTGGAGGATTTTTGATTCTTTCGGCAGTGCTGCTGTGGAATAAAGCGAAGCCGGCAACCCTTGCCTGTACTGCGGCCAAGGAAGGCGGAGTATGAACCGGCAGTTGCTTATTGACGCCGGGGTTTTGCTGGCAGGAGTAACCTCTGGGATTGCATCGGGAATGTTTGGAATAGGCGGCGGAGTGATCCTGGTGCCGATACTGGGACTGCTGCTGGGATTCAGTCAACACCGGGCGCAAGGAACAAGTTTGGTGGCGTTGATTCCGCCGACGGGATTGCTGGCGGTGATCGCGTACGCGCATGCGGGATATCTTTCCTGGCAAACGGGATTGCTGCTGATTCCCGGGGTTTTTCTGGGAGGAATCGCAGGCGGCGGTATTGCGAAAAAAATTCCTTCGGCAAAGATGAGGCGTATTTTTGCCACGCTGATATTTCTGCTGGGACTATCGCAAATCGTGAGCGCGCTGCGCGGATGACGGGTCACGAAAAATGGTTGATCTGCATTGTCACATTTTGAGCGGAATGGATGACGGAGCAAAATCCGTCGAGGAATCGCTGGCCATGGCGGAAATGGCGATTGCAGATGGAATTTCGCACGTCGTGGCTACTCCGCACTCCAGCAACGAATACCATTTTGATTTTGCCTCTGTGCAGCAGGCAGCGACGGACTTACAACACGCCATTGGCGACCGGCTGAAGATTGCGACTGGATGCGATTTTCATTTGAGTCCGGAGAACCTTGCAGCACTTAAAAGGAAGGCCGCGCCGTTCTGCATTCATCAAAAAAATTATTTGCTGGTGGAGTTCAACGAGTTTTCCATTCCACCCACGATTGACAACACCATTTACGACATTCAACTGGCGGGTTTGCGATTGGTCATCACTCATCCCGAGCGCAACGGAATCATCCGGTCGCAGCCGGATCGGTTGGAAAAGTGGATTCGAACCGGCTGTTACGGGCAAGTCACCGGCGGATCGTTAACCGGAACGTTTGGGCCGTCCGCGCGCCAGACTGCGCTGGCATGGATTGCGCGCGGTCTGGTGCATTTTGTGGCCAGCGACGCGCATAACCTAACCGGACGACCGCACAGGCTGCGCGCGGCCTATGAAGTGGTACAGACTGAGTTCGGCCGCGAAAAAGCGGAGGCGCTGTTCGTAGAAAATCCGCTGGCGGCGTTCGAAGGGCGGCCGCTGCCGCATATACCTGAAATCGTCGAAGAACAGCGCAAGAAGAAGCGTTTTATTTTCTTTTGATTTCACAAAACTTCCAACACATTGCAGACGTTTTTGACACGCGAGGATTTACTTGCTGTGATCGAGCGGCAGGCCGGCCCAGGCGTTGAGCAGACCGAGATACTCGCGTACGACGGTAAGCGCGTCATTGGTGCTACGCCACCAGTGCGCGGCGTCAAACGGATCTTCCGTCGAAGCGCGGACGAGCAAGCGGCCGTGATTGCCCTGCGAAACTTGCCTCCATAGTGCGCGTACGCGGCGGGTATGAGCTTTTGAAGTGACTACGATCGCACTCGCGCCCGGGCGCTGATTGAGAGCTTCTGCAACGGCGTGAAGTTCGCCCGCGGTATTCAGGATGCGCGGCGTCAAAAGCCGGATACTTGCCGGAGGCACGCCTTCAGCGACCAGCACCATGCGGTTGTATTGTTCTTCGCCTGCGTAGGGCAGATGGAGATCTTCCATGGAAGCTCCGGGCTGCAGCGGTTGCGTCAGCCAGATTTCCTTTGCGAAGCCGACGCGATAAATTCCCGCGGCGGCCAAGGCACGGTCGGGAAGCCCGCCGCTGAGCACGACGATCGCTTGCGATTTTTGCAGAGGGTCTTCGCGGACCAGCCATAGACCGGCGTGGAAAAACGCGTAGATTCCTGCCACCAGCAACAACAAAACCCCGATTCCAATCGCGAACAGGAACCGGCGTACCGGCAAAGTCCTTTCCGCACGTTCATGCATTACGTTTATTCATGATAGAACGCGAATGGTAATCTCCAGCGGTTCCGGTGGTCAATCAGGGAAAGCGACGATACACTGGCACCTGGAAAAAATGGTAACCGGAAACCGTTGGGAGGAATCATGCGAGCAGTGGTGACAGGAGCGGCTGGATTCCTGGGGTCGCATCTGTGCGACCGGCTGTTGGCGGAAGGCTGGTCGGTGCTGGGACTGGATAATTTTATTACCGGACGAAAAGAAAATCTCGTGCACCTGCAAGGGAATGCAGAGTTTTCGTTCGGGGAAGCGGACGTGTGCGATCCGCTGCGTGTTGTGGGAGACGTGGCGTACGTGCTGCACTTCGCGTCGCCGGCCAGCCCGCCCGATTATTTGCGCCATCCGATTGAAACCATGCGCGTGGGGTCGGTGGGCACACAGAATGCGCTGGAACTGGCTCGCGAAAAGGGCGCAAAGTTTTTTATCGCTTCCACCAGCGAGTGTTATGGCGATCCGGAAGTTTCTCCGCAGCACGAAGAATATTGGGGTCACGTGAATTCGGTCGGACCGCGTAGCGTGTACGACGAAGCCAAGCGCTTTTCGGAAGCGCTGACTATGGGCTATCACCGGCACTACGGTCTCGACACGCATATCGTGCGAATATTCAATACCTACGGGCCGCGCATGCGCCTGAATGACGGGCGCGCGCTGCCAAACTTCGTTTATCAGGCGTTGAGTGGGAAGCCGATTACTGTGTACGGCGACGGAAAACAGACCCGGAGCTTTTGTTACGTGTCGGATTTGATTGATGGGATTTACCGGCTGATGCTGAGCGAAGAGCATTTACCGGTGAACATCGGAAATCCCATGGAGCTTACCATTCTGGAATTCGCGCAACGCGTGCGCGGCTATTTCCCAAAGGCAGAGGCGATCGTGTTCGAACCGCTGCCGCAGGATGATCCCAGGCGACGCTGCCCGGACATTGGCAAGGCGAAGCGGCTGCTTGGCTGGGAGCCGAAAGTGCAACTTGCGGACGGGTTACGCCGGACGATTGATTATTTTCAGACGCAATATACAGCACACGCTGCAAAGTGAAAAAACTCGGCGTGGCATAGTACGGACCGCTTATTCCCGGCCGAAGGAAGTATATTCAAAACCGAGTTCCTTCATTTTTGCTGGCGAATAAAGATTGCGGCCGTCCACGACGAGTTTGCGAGCCATCAGGCTTCCGGCGCGTTCCCAATCAATCTTTTTGTAGATATCCCATTCGGTGCAGATCAACGCGGCGTGCGCGCCTTCGAGCGTCTTGTATGGATCCTCGTGATAGTGGGCTTGGGGAAATTGTTTTTTCGCTTTCTCCAGCGCTTCCGGATCGCAGGCGTGAACTTCCGCGCCCTCATCGAGTAAACGCTTCATCACGTCTAGTGCAGGCGCGAAACGGATATCATCGGTGTTTGCTTTAAACGCCAGGCCCAGGATAGCGACGCGCTTGCCTTTGACTACCCACAATGCTTTGCTGACTTTTTCCAGAAAACGGTCGATGCGTTGTTTGTTGACGCGCTCCGCTGCCTTAAGAATTTCGAAATCGACGCCGACCGTTGACGCCAGGCTGATGAACGCCTGAATATCCTTGGGAAAACAAAAGCCGCCAAATCCCAGCCCGGCTTTCAAAAACTGCGTGCCAATGCGGGGATCGAGCCCCATGGCGTGCGTGACTTCCTCAACATTCGCGCCCAGCTTCTCGCAAAGATCGGAAACCGCGTTGGCGTAGCTGATTTTCAGCGCCAAAAAAGAATTCGACGCGTGCTTGATCAGTTCGGCACTGCTGATCGTGGTGACCAGGAATTCTGCTTTGTAGTTATCGGGACATTTGCCTTGGTGAACCGGGCAGGTGAATTTGCGCTCCAAAATCGGACGATAGATTTCGCGAAGCTGTTCGGCGGCTGCGGGATCTTCGACGCCGACCACGATGCGGTCGGGATGGAAAAAGTCTTCGACGGCCGTGCCTTCCCGCAGAAATTCTGGATTCGAAGCCACGCGAAAGCCGCCGTTACCGCGGCTGTAGGCGGAAAGCGCGCGCTGCAGCTCGATTCCGGTACGGGCGGGCACGGTGCTTTTTTCCACGACGAGTTTTGGCGAACGCGCTTCGGAGGCAATCTGTTGCGCGACGTGATCGATCGCGGAAAGATCGGCGCTGCCATCATGCCGCGGTGGAGTGCCCACGCAAATAAAAATGGCGTCGCCGAAACGGATCGCTTCACCAGGATCGGCGGTGTAGGAAATTTTTCCGGACTTACCCGCGGAAACCAGAATCTTGTCCAGATAATGTTCGTAAATTGGGACTTGGCCCGCTTTCAACTGCGCGATACGGCCAGCATCAATATCCGTGCACATCACATCGTGGCCTGCCTCAGCAAGGCACGCTCCAGTCACCAATCCAACGTAACCGCAACCGATCACCGATAAACGCAACGAGGATCTCCTTAGCTTTTAAAGTGCCGCCGCGAACGCCAGTGCCGCCGCAGAAAAATTCTCGTCAGGCCGATCGTTTCATCGCGGCTTTATGCCCATCAACAGGCCGCGCAATCCGAGCAACACCAGCCTCGGCTGACGGCGCAGGACACTCCAGAGCAGTCGCGTCGAATGATCGCGATGAATCTGGCCCAGCGATTCGCGTGTGGCGACGTTCAATAAATCCACCAGATGGGAATAATCCTTCTGCTGGAAATGATGCAGCGTTTTGCGGATCAGCCAGTGCGTATCCAGTTCACGGCGCAAAGCACGAAGCTCGCCGCCCTGTTTCGAACCGAGCAGCGCATCGGCCACGCCCTGCGCGCCGCGAAATCCGGTCACGATGCCGCCGACGGTGGTCACTTTCACCTGGGCCGCGGCGTCCCCAACCAGAAACACTCTACCGTTGCCGACGCGGCGCTCGACTGGAACCCACTTACGGTAGACCGGAATGCGCGCGCCCTGCCACTCCAGCGGCTCCATATTTTTCTTTTCCAGAAAACGCTCGATGCGCTTCTTGGTTTCCTGGCCGCTGCCTTCACCGATAATTCCCAGCGCTCCACGCGATTCGCTCTCCGGAATCAGCCAATAGAAATAAGGCGTATCGTCCGGGACGAACCAGACTCGCGTGGTGTCAGGGCGGCAATCCTTTGGAAGCTTCACAATGGCTTGAACCAGCGGAACGGTTTCGACCGGCGGCCATCCGGCGGAGCGGCCCACGCGGCTAGTCGCGCCGTCTGCGCCAACTACGTGATCCGTGTGCAACTCTTCCCGCTTACCGGCAGTTTCAACTTCCAGGCGCAAGCCGCGCGAATTCGGACCCAGTCCGAGAAAGTGCGAGTCAAAAGAAATTTTCGCGCCGGCCCTCGCTGCTTCGTTTGCCAGCGCGGGAATCAGGCGCGCCCGCTCGATAATCAGGTCGGGGCGGTTAAGCGCGACTTCCGCCGAACGCCCGTCGGTGAACAATTCGAAGCGGCGAATCTCGTTTACGATGCACGACGTCGCTACTTCGCGCAGTTGTTCGCGAAAGTGGTGGGTTACAATCAGCGAACGCGGCGCCGGATCAAGCCCCGATTTTGCATCGAGCACGCGAACGTCGCGGCCGCTCGCCGCTACTTTTGCAGCGGTGAGCAGCCCCGCAGACGAGCCGCCAACGACGATCACGCTGCCATTCTTGCCTTCTGTTTGAACACTCTGCTGTTTGTCAGACACTCGTACGATTCTTCCGATCATCCCCAGCTCTGCGGAACGGCAAGCTGAGAAGTCCCACCCGAATAAGCTTGACTACCAGTCGCGGATAGAAAAAAGCCTAACTGGCCCTAAAGTATAGCGAATTCAACGTTGGCGGGAAACCGAGGTAGGTGGCAATTTAATCAGCCGCAGCGGATGGTTTGCGGATCTGCCGCTCGTAAGGTGCGCGTTCGAGTAATGCAACTCCCGCAAGGACAACGAGCACCGCGAAGGCAAGCAGAATAAGCGAAATCGAAATCGGCTGATAACTAATGAGCAGCGCAAGTGACCCGGACGCGGCGCCCAGAATATACATCGCCAGGACCGCGCCACGTTGTCCTAATCCGAGATTAGCCAGACGATGAGCCGCGTGATCTTTTCCCGGGGTTGCGAATGGAAGCAGTCCGCGCCGGCTGCGCGAGATGGTGACCAGCGTGGTATCAAAAATTGTTGCGCCGAGCACCAGCACCGGCACCACCCAGGTCGAGAGCATATTCGAGTTCTCGACTCGCAACTTCAAGCCAAGAGTAGCCATTAGAAAGCCGAGGAACATCGCGCCGCTGTCACCCATGAAAATTTTCGCCGGTCTGAAGTTCCAGCGAAGAAATCCGGTAGCCGCGCCAAGTACCGCCGCAGCCAGCACCGTTACGAGTATCTGGCCGTTAAGATAAGCGAGCATTGCGAAAAACGCGGATGCCATGGCAGCGATTCCCGCGCACAGGCCGTCCATGTGATCGAGGATGCTGAACGAGGCGGTAATGGCGACGACCCATACGATCGTCAGAGCGATGTCCAGCAGGTCGCCGCTACGGCCGCCCAAAAGTGTGCTGAATACCTGCGCGCGAATTCCACTGAACAGCAAAATTCCCGCGGCCAGTGGCATGCCGATGAACAGTTTCACCTGGTGATGAAGCAATCCGCGATCATCGAGGATTCCAACCGCAGCGACCAGCGTGGCGCCCGCGAGGATACCTGCGATTTGTGCGCGCGCGGGACCGTTGAACAGAAAAAGTACGCCGAGAACAACGCCCGCATACATCGCCAGCCCACCGAGCAGCGGAATTGGCTGCAAATGCACTTTGCGAGGTCCTGGAAGATCAACCATGCCAACACGCAAAGCCAGAGCGCGTACGGGAACAGTTAGGACTAGAGACGCCAACAGGGCAATGAAAAAAGCCAGAAGGCCAGCGGCCATTCTTCCTCAGATTTCAGAGCGACGGACCCGGCGCCGCGGACGCACCGATTAAGCACGCGACTCACTGCCGGATTTGGGGATCCGGCTCCCAAGTCAAAAACACGAAGTTGACCTCTGGACGATCAACTCTTGCGCAGCCGAGAAGTAGCCGCACACGCTGCCCCACGCAGCGTCACCACGATAACGTGTTAGAGAACTCCAATCCAGTGAAAAAGACGTTAAAATGCGAATCTGCCCCAAAAACACAAGCGACGATCCAATACCGCGGATCATACAGAGTTTACTGTATTATGTTCAAGTATTAATTTTAGCGTTCGGTAAGCATCCGGCCGAAAATGTGTTTTACTTCTTCGCGGTCCTTGGTCTTGAAGTACCAGTCAATCGTTCGTTTCAAACCTTCCTTGAAGGCCACCTTAGGTTCCCAATTCAACAGTTTTTTGGCTAGGGAGTTATCTGCTACGCGATTGAGTGGTCCGGTCGGCATGTCCTTGCGCAGCTTGATTTCCGCTTTATGGCCGGTGTGTTCGCAGACCATGTGCACCGCGTCAATCACGCGGATGCGTTCCATGGTGCCTAGATTGACGGGCGTTCCATCCTCGATCTTTTCGCCGGCCAGGATGGTGCCCTCAACGATGTCGTCGATATAAGTCCAGTTGCGGATCTGCGTGCCGTCGCCCCAAACTTCGAACGGCGTTTGGTGGATAAACGCGCGCGCAATCATAGCGATAACCGCGTGGTTTTCCACCCCGCGCGGGCCGTACACGGTAAAGTAGCGGCAGGACGCCGCGCCCAACCCGTGCTCCTTGTGATACGCCTTCAATGTGAATTCCGCCATCAGCTTGGCCCAGCCGTAAGTGTTGTCGGCGTCATTCGGGCCGTTGGTCAAATCCTCGCTGAGGTACAAGATTTTGTTCACATCGGACTGCAGGAAATTCGGATAGACGCAGCCGGAGGATGCAAAGACTACTTTTTTAGCTTTGGCGCGCAGAGCTTCGGAAAAAACCAGCCCGTCCAGAAAGAAATTGGATGCCGGACCGGCTTGATGCAAATCCACGTAACCCCGGCCGCCATGGTCCGCGGCCAGATGGAAGACCGTGTCCACGCCATTCATTGCGGCGCGCGTCACGCCCGGCTCGCGCAAGTCTGCCTGGATGAAATCGACCTCACCTTTGGATAGAGGCTGGCGAAGATTGTCCAGGTGTCCACTGCTTAAATCATCCACGATGCGTACTTTCGCGCCGCGCGCCAGCAATTGATCACTCAGCGTCGAACCGATGAATGATGCTCCGCCAGTAACCAAAACCCTCTTTCCTGTCCAGAATGTCTCTGCAGGCTTCACGCGTTTCCATCCTTCGCAATTCTATTGATCACCGCGGGCGGGGCGGACGACAATTTGCACAAATTTTTCGAGCTCTTTGACTCTATCATAGCCAGGCGCGGCAGCCAGCGCCGCTTCGCGCATGCGAGCGATTCGCCCCGGATCGGCTGCCAGCTCGCGAACCACTTTCGCCGCCTGCTCGGGATCATCCGGATCGGCGCCCACGCTGAATCCCAATTTTTCTCCCAGGGCTACCGCATCGGTTTCGCCCGGTGCGACCGCGACTATCGGTCTGCCGGCCGCGAGAATTCCGTACATCTTGCTCGGAACCACCACGCCCTCCAGCCCGCGTTTGATGGTAATCAAGTGCGCGTCCGCGGCGGCCAGCACCGACGGAATTTTGTTGCCGGGGAAAAAAGGCAAGAAACGCACATTCGAAGCGCCGTTCGCGGCCGCTTCGAGTTGCGCCCGCTGCGCTCCTTCGCCTACGAACACCAAACCGATGCCATCGCCGGTAAGCTTCTGTGCTGCGGCAATCAGCGTTTCCCACGCGCCGTAAAAGCCGATATTTCCCGCGTGCAGAAGCACAAACTTAAAATCGCCGCGAATGGTCCGGATCACTTCTTCATCGAGCTTAGTGTGCGGAAATTGTTGCGTTGCTGGCGCGCTTGCGGAAACAATCTCCGTACCGTCGCGCACAATTTCAATGTGATCCGCGCGTACACCTTTCGCAATGATGCGATTGCG
>Ga0070697_100004615_pt1 | contig 10575 bp, 13 predicted proteins | sample KBSK1501metaG_FD_65475 | JGI IMG/M metagenome (GOLD analysis project Ga0070697, IMG submission 65475) | Corn, switchgrass and miscanthus rhizosphere microbial communities from Kellogg Biological Station, Michigan, USA - KBS K1-50-1 metaG | ecosystem: Host-associated > Plants > Roots >... | reverse complement strand
GTCGAAGCGCTCAAGCGCGGCGCGTACGATTACCTGACCAAGCCGTTCGACGTGGACGACATCCTCATGCTGGCCCAGCGCGCGCTCGACAAGCGTGCGCTGGAGCGCGAGGTGCTCTATCTGCGCTCGGCGCTCGCCGGCGGCGCACCCGACGCGGGCGGTCTCGCGGGATCGTTCGAGCGCATGGTGGGCCGTCATCCGGAGATGGCCCGCATCTACCAGCGCTCTAATAATCACGGATAGTTAGCCTCGATCCGTAGCTCCCGTGGACGCGGGTGGACGGACGTGGATCGGCTCTGATCCCGCCAGGATCGCATCGAAGTTGACCCGTTGTTCGTGACGCTCGCGCTCGAGGTGTCCGTACGTGCTTTCCGTCTGCTCGATCGAGGCGTGACCGAGCTGGTCGCGGACCCAGCGGAGATCGGCACCCTCCTCGAGCATCCAGGTGGCGTAGGTGTGCCGCATGGCGTGCGGTTTTCGATCCGAGAGCCTGGCCGCTTCAAGGAGTGGGCGCCAGACCCGTTCATGGAAAGTCTGATAGCGGGAGATCCGACCTGACCGATTCGGAAAGACGAGTTCTCGTGCCTCTGGAGACCAGCCGCTGAGGCCGGCTTCAAGGTCCATTGCCTCAAGGTGACCTTTGAGCGCGTTCAGCACGCCGGGCGTCACCTTCACCCAGCGGGCATCGCCGTCCTTGCATCGCTCGATACGCTGGACGGGATCAGACCAGGTTCGGCGAATATGGAGACGCTGGCGCGCCCAATCGATGTCCGACCGCTGGAGCGCCACGGTCTCGCCCCACCGAGTCCCGGCACCGAATGAAACCATGAGGAACGCCCACCACCGCGGCTGTAGCTCTCGACAGGCGGATAGGAGCCGCTGCGCCTCTTCTCGCCTGAACCACTGAAGGTCCTCAGCTCGTGTGCCCTTACGTAGCTTCCCGACGAAGAACTTCAGATCGGCTGCTGGGTTCGTCCCGCGATAGCCGTGGACGTTCTGCTGCCACTGATAGAACCTCGAGAGGGGATTCTGAACATGTCCAATCGTCGCCCTACTCTGTCCCGCGCGGCGGATGGCAAGGATAACGCCGCCTAGGTCTTCTCGCGTTAGCCGATTCCAGGGGACCTTTCCTATCAGCGGCCATGCCCAGCGTGCGAGGCGTAGTCGGTACTGGCGAGCCGTGCTCGCTCGAATGTTGCCCAGGGTGAGCTGGCCCTCGATGAAGGCTGACACCGCCTCGCGGAGCGGCAGGTACGTCTTACGCCGGTCCTTCTTCGTCTCGTTCAGCGCCTGGGCGACGTCCACCCCCGCGAGTCCGAGACGGTTGAAGTGACGGACGAGTTCAATGGCCTCATCTTGGGTCTCCACGACCCGCGAGAGTCGCCTTGCGTTCGCCGGCCGAATTAGAACGCGCCAGCGTGGACCATACTTGACATGGGTGGCGGTGACGGTCGCGGCGCCCATACGACCCCCCTGTGAGCTTGAAGTGCAGGCGCCGTTATACGTGGGAGTGGCCCTCGTCCGCAAGGGGGAGCCTGTTAAGCGAGTCCGCGTCGAAGCCAAGCGCGCGCAGGTTGCGGATCAAGGTCGGACGGCCTTGTGTCCTGAACCGTTCAAACCATTCGTCGAACTCTTGGCGCCGCACGAGGACCTTGCGGCCGGGTCGGTAACAGGGGAGCGCGCGATCCGGCGGCAGTGCTAGCCATTTCCGCAGCTGACGCACGCTCAGCTTTGTGTAGGCGGCCAGCTCCGGCAACGTGAGGTACTCGTCAGGTGTCATGCCGACTCGCGCAACCCTCGCGACAACCTCCGCCGAACAGCCACCACTGATCCGCGAAGCGCCACAAGTTCTTCATTTCTTGCGGATGTAACCTGCGTCGGCAAGATCGCGCTCACCGATGTCGACGAGGTCGAGGAAGGCGGCGACATAGTTTCGGTAGCCACCATCCTTCTGGATCGTGTTGAGCACCCACTCGACCTGATCACGCCGGTCGGCGGGGACGACGTTCAAGAGGTAGCGCCCGAAGCGCTCGCCGGGCTCCCCGCCGTCCGAGGGTCCACCGCGGGCCGGCAGGCCAAGTGCCTGATTCACCCGCTCCTGGAGAGCCTCCTCGGTCATCTGCTCGGCGTCCTCGACCAAGGCGTTGAACCGCGCGGGCTCGCGCTCCACCGCCGCGGCAATGATCGCGGCCTTGTGCGACCCGATCTTCGCGACCTTCTCGGTCGCCGCGGCGCGTTCATCCGTGGGCAGGCGCCCGAGCATGTCGTGAATCCTGAGAAAGCGCCGGAAGGTGCGCGGCTTGATCCCGATGCGCTCGACGAAGTAGTGCTCGGGGTCCGAGTAGCCGAAGTGCTCCCAGATTTTCTCGTCGTAGGCGTCCCGCACCGCCTGGGCGAAGTCGAGGTAGATGTCCAAAGCGCCGCGGGCGAGGCGCTGGAGGCGGGCATCGATCTCCTCCCAGCGGGCTGGGGGCACCGTTCGGTGGACCTCGGGTGTCTTTTCGATCAGGGCTTCGAGACTACGCTTGCTGCCTCGCATGACTCGCCTCCAATTGGCCCGGCGGGCCAACTTTTAAACCTCTTGGGGTTCACTGCGCTCCGTCGAGACATGGCCGTTGCCATCAGGACGGTGATGTGGACCATGGGGATGATCCAGACGGTCCTGTGCCTTTTCAGCTGGATGATTTCTCTTTCGCGAAGAACCTGGACCACGGTCCCGATCGTCCTGAGCCTGGTCGCCGGGATCCAACAGGCTCGTGCCGTCCGCGCCGGGATGCAGTTCAGGGCGCGGGAAGCGCGGGATCTGCGGGTTTTCGTCACCGGCCTGCCCCTTGTTTTGCACGCTGGTGCATTGATCAGAATCTGCAAAACCGCCGTGAACGCGGTCTGGAGATCCCGCAGAACCCGCAGATCCCGCGGATTGATTCTCGCCGTGACGGGACCGAACGAGCTTCCAACGAGCGCGGTGCTCGCCCGGCGCGCGAACGATCGAGACGGTGACGCCTTCTCCGAGGCTGTAGTAGCGTCCGGCGTGTTTCGTGAGCCAGTGACCGAGGCTCTGGAGTCGGCCGATGTCGTCCTTGCCCTGCACAGGAAGCCCGACCTCTTCGTGGGTCGCGATAGCCAGCAGATCCGGAGGAGTCGTAGGGTTGTCGCGACGCTCCTGCCACAAGCGCCGTACGAAGCGCCTGCCCTCGTCACTATCGATGTCGAGCGCCTCGTAGCTGGTATCGAGGTTGCCCAGGAACCCCTTGATGCCGGCGGTCTCCAGGATGCCGCCGATGACACGTGCCCAAGACTCATACATCCCGAGCGTCACGGAGCCGGGGGGGCGTCCGGCGGCGAGCCAAGCCGTCACCAGAGTCAGAACGGCGTGCACCAGTTCGGCTCGGTGGGAGGCGACCCAAACCAGAAGGTCCGGATGTCGAAACGCGCTCTGATCACGGAGCCAGGGGCGCTCGAGTTCCGCGTTGATCTCCGAGACGACAGTCCGACGGCGGAAGTCGGTGCTCATCGTGAGGTTGTTCGCGGTGGCGAGCCACGCGTTGCGGACCGGCAGGGTGACCGTTTTGTTCAGGCCTAGGATGCGGTCCTTCAGAACTGGACTGGTGAGGGCGGCCGAGAGGTGCGGATTATCGAGATGCCCCGTGAGATTGTCGAAGGCCACCACGATCGGCGCTTCCATCAAGACGGAGGTCAACTTCTTCCGCCACTCGGCGGAATCGCCGGCCTCCGTAAGCATTGCCGGCGTGTCTCCAGTGGCGATCAGCAGGATCGTCATGACGAGGAGGGAGGCGCCGGTTCCCGGCGAAGGCTTCTTAAAGAGGAACAGCGGTGTGAGGCCGCCGATAAGCCCGCGAGCGATGATCGTGATGATCGTGGCAACGGCATGGGCCTGATCCGCGTCGCTGACGAAAGGAAAGTCGCAGAAGGGCTCGAGGATCATCTTGACGGCCGCCTGGAGCTCGTCGCGACTGGGCGTGCGTGATACCGGCCGCACGACGAAGCCAGGCGGAGGTGCATAGATACAACGGCTGGCGGCATCGTAGCCCGGGACATCATGGATGGCGCCGCTCGGTGCCACGATCGGCGTGGCGACGATCCGGTCGAGGATCGGCAACGGCGGCTCCGGCTTGGCGAGCAGATCCCTCACGAGCTTCTCCGGCGGGGTGACGGGCTTCTCGACCACGATGTCGCCCTGGCGGACCTCGTTAATGAAGCGGATCATCCTGCCGAGGAAGTGGGTGAGCCCATCCTTGTCGAGCACCCGGGCGAATAGACGGCCGTCGTCGTCCCGCGTGATCGTCACGATCGCGCCGCCGCGGGCGAAGAGGGCGGGTGGATTGCTGCGCGGACGGACGATTCGCCGGCCCGCGCTGTCGGTGCCGATGTCGACCAGCGGCCCACCGCCGTTGACATTCTGAATCACCGGCCAGATCCTCTCGTCGACATCCGCGCGGAGGTCGTCGATTGCACTCGAGAGCGTGGGACGGGTATCGTCAGCCGACCCCTCGGACGGGCGACGCTCCTTCTCGAGTGCGGCATGTAGGGCGCTGACCCCTGTTTGGGCGATCGCCCGTGTGAGCTCTTCGGTGAGTTTCTTCTTCGGACGGATGCTGATCGTCCCGGCGGCCGTGAGCCTGACGCTGAAGCCGCCAACGTTTCGCAGATACGAGATCAGTTCAGGCGCCGTCTCGGGGATCATGGCAGGATCAGCACGTCGCTCTTTGCCCGTGCGCGGCCGATTTCGCGCGCTAGCCAGCGCTGGCCTTCGGCCCGCGGCTTCGCCGAGATCCCGAACTGTGCGTCCAGCAGAACTGCTGCAATGGTCGTATCGTCGAGCCCCGCCTCGATGAGCGCTTGAAGCGCAGCCCAGCGGGCCTCCGAGCGGCTCGGGTAACGTTCCGGATCGTGGCCCTGGCGAATCAGCCGCTTGATCCGCGGCGCTACCGGGATCGTGTCGAGATCAACCTGACCCGGCGCCGCATGAAGCTCGACGCTGGCGACACCGGCGATCGGTTCTGGCGCCTCACGCAGCAACTGGATGGCCCAGGCCGGGGCCGGGGCGACGAGCGTCTGCTCCACGACGGTGTAGTTCACCTGACAGCGGTGCCGCGAGGGCGGGATGGTGATGTAGCCGGCAGCCAGGATGTCGAGCTTCCGCGAGCCACCGCAGTTCAGGGCCCGCCGGCATGGCGTACCGGCAGGGCGTCCATAGTAGAGATGAGGGCCCTTAGCGCTCTTCACGGTCAGCGTGTGCGGCAAGCCGAACTCCCGGGCCTCCGCAAGCGCCTCCTCGGAGTCCAGGTCCACCACGATGAGGCCGTGCGGCTCCAGGAGCAGGCCGGTGTTGGCCTGGGGCCAGCGCTTCCACCAGTTCGTGACCAGCCCCCGCGACGGCGGGGCGTTAACGTAGTCCTTCCAGCGGACCAGCGGCGCCTTGCCGACGTCGCGATCAATGTGGGGCCGGGGTTCGTCGGTATCAGGATCGCGGCGGCCGCACCCACAGTTACCATCAGGCGTCGGCCAACACAGGGGGATGACAGCGGATGTGTTGTTGCCGCCCAATACCTGGCTGCGACCGTGATCGAGATATGGGTCGAGGGGTCGTGCGAGGACCTCGCCGAGCGTCACAGGACGGGCTCCGGGCCGCTTCCTGGCTCGGCCTTGGCTGCTGGGGCATCAGGATGAGCAGGGGGACGGGCGGATGCCCCACGGCGTCGCGCCCATCCCGCCAGGGCGTTCTGTCTCGCTCTCTCCGAGCGCTTGTCGGCGTTTCGAAGCGGGCACTCGTTCTCCCATTCAGAGCCCGGCGTGTGCTTGCCGGCGAGGAGGCAGATCCTAGGCCGCGCCATGGGCAACCTCATCAGCCGACGAGGCGGCGAGCGGTACCGCCACGGTCGTGATGGCACAGATCCCGGTCGCGCTGGCGGGTGCCAGCCAGCGCGGCTGCCGGGTAGTCAGGGCGGGCGCGACGACCTGGATGGCTCTGGAGGCTAGCCAAGGAGGGGGAACAGCGAGACGCGAGTAGGACTACTTCGGAGGATGGACCTCCATCGCCCCCATCGGACCCGGCGTCTCCGTCGGCCGTCGCCGCGCGGCTACACCATCGACTCGAGGTGTGACGCCGGGCACGAGGACATCGACGGACTGCTCGGAGAAGCCTAGTCCTGGCCTTCATCGCCACCGTGCGCCGCCAAATTGTTTGGAAGCGCCAGCGGAAACGGCTCCGACGGAGCAGTCTCGGAAGAGCCGAGGCGATCTGCGGCGCCGAGCCTTGTGGGGGAATCTCCTCGCAAAGCGACTGCGTCAGGTCGAGCCACTCGGCAAAGCTAGTGTCGTCGAACGAGGGCAGGGTGGCGTCACGCCTGATCCCCTTGGCGACCTCGGCGGGGAGTTGCGTGGTTGCCGGCCGCAGCAGATACCAGAGGGTATTCGATAAGAAGTAAGGAATCAGGTACGTGCTGACCTCTGGGTTGACCGCGCGGCAGAAAAGCTCAACGGCGCGGTCAGGAGTGGGTCTGGCCAGGTTCCACTTCCGACACACGTCGGCGAGCCGCAAACACATTACGAAAAACAGTTGTAGGGCCACTGGACCCTGGGTCTCATAGACCTGGCGAAGCGCGGATGCCGGCAGGCTTTCTAGGTCAGCCTGCTGCTTGACCGAAAGCTCATTTCCAAGCTCCAGGAGCAGCTCCTCGGCCGTCGGGACCGACGGCAGGACTCCGGGCCGGCAAGAGGGCGTAGGGGATACTACCGCGTCGCCGTGCTGGAAGGTTCTGAGGGACCCCCAGGCGCTTACCGCGCCACGGCTCCGCGGCAGGTCGAACGTAGTGTCTTCCCTCACAAACTATAAGGCTATCATCCGCTGGGGGGGTCATCGAAAACGGATTTGTGCAGAAGAAGGCGTCGGACCCGTCACGGAGCAGCTCGAGCAGTTGGCGGCGGCCACGGAAATGGGGACCGGCGACTCTTGGGCGAGCGGGAGGACTTATCCTCAGTGATCGAGGCGCCGGATAAAGAGGAACTGCTTGAAATCCAGGATCATCATCAAGACGGCGAAGCTGTGTGGACACGGTCCTGGGCCCCTGGGGCCACAGCGCCGTCGGACTGGAGAAATTTGGCTAGAGATCACACTACGAACGTACCGAATTACCGCGGACTACCGCAGTCGGCAATTCATGTCCCGCCGAGCGCTCGGGGTCCCGCGACTGCTCATCGAGCAAAGAACCCCACCATCCAGATGATGGGCGAGCTTGGTCGGCCGGGCAGACCCTAAAGTTTAGGGTTGAAGTGATCGGCTAGGAGGTTCGTCGGACTTCGAGTCTGAGGAGGTGATTCCTTCAGGCGTCGGCGTGAGACCGGCACATCACCGTCCGCCACCGATGCGGCGACAGGCTTGATCGACGGTGCGCCGATCGGGGCCGAGATCATCGCGCGTCGTGCCGACGCGGTGCCGGAGATCAAGGCGGCGGTTGCGGCCAAGATCGCGGCCGAGCTCGGCGATCCTCCAGTGCCGATTCCCCTCCGCGCGTTGGTCTTCTCGGCGCGTCGTCCTGCTGACGGGCGTCACGACACGCCGCGCGCTGCCGCCGATCCTGGTGTCAACAGCGGTTAGCCGGTCGGTGACTGCGCGCCGCCCAACAAGACTCGCCTCGCCGGCCATTTGACGGCCAGTCGCCCCACCGTGTGCCATCAGGATCGTTGTCCTTCGCTCGGCGCTTCTCACGACGCCGCCCTCGAGCCGGCTGTGCCGGTGGCTGCAGCGGCGTCCAGTGTTCTGAGAAGAGGCTCCCAGGCCTCCTGAAAAGTCGGACCAAGCTGTTGGGCTCGGGAACATCGAAGATTTGCGTAGTCGCCGCCCACGTACAAGACATCGCCACCGCAGTCCCGCACTGGCCCCCACACGTGCGTGTCGTGCTCGTTCGGTCGCGCGCCGATGACGATTATGGTTGCCGCGCTCTGAACACGCGAGGAGAATCCCATGCGCACTTGGGTGATCTGCGCAGGGCTCAGCGGCGTGCTCTTGCTCGATGCATAATTGCTCATCACAGGGTAGCGCGTCCGCGCCGAGGTGGGCTCTGCAGCCAAGGCGTCAAGCGTCTTCCTGACGCCTTCTGGATTTTCCGATGTGGTCCCAGCCTCAACCATCGAGTTGGTCAGGAGATACGGCAGAGGGCTCCTGCCGCTCTCGCGCGTGAGGAAATTGCACGATCCGTGCGGCTTGATGACTCGCACGTCGGTGTCGGATATCAGCGCGGTGTCGACGCCTTCGTAGTGGAGGCGCGCGCCGAGGCGGATGGCCGCCGTCTCGAACACGCATTCGTAGTTCAGCGAGCCAAAGACAGTCTGCGCGATGAGCGAGCGCGCCAACAGCTCTCGCAGGAGCGCAGAGTACAGATCGTCGCCGCCCGGCTCGAACTGCGCAAAGTACTTCGCCATGTCGAGCAACTCGGATACGGCACTAGTGACGTTACCCTCGAGGCACCGCTCCATCGTCGCCTCGAAATCGCGCCTGAAATCAATGGCCCTGGCGGCGAACCGACTTTCGGCACCCCAGGTGCGAGGAAATGCCTCCGCCAGTTTGTCGTAGAGGTCGCAGCCGAGCGGCGGCGGATAAGGCGAGACGCGGCCGGCGCCGAAGCTTGCGCCGGCGCCGAACAGGAAGAGCAGCGGCGCAGGTCGAGCCTTGGCCGCCGCGCTGTTCGCCCACTCGATCATCCTAATCACGCTGCAGCGATTTCTCCCAGATTGCAAGGCGGTGGCGGCAGAGCGGGCGGGGCGACAGGCGGACTTTCCAGGGCCGCGATGCGACCTTCGCGATGGCGGATGTCTGCGGACGTTGGCAGCAGGCGTCGACGGTGCCCGGCGCGGCGAGAACGACGCCCAGCCATCTACTGCGGATTCAGGTCGACCCCGCTCTGATCGCTCCCCATCCCGAGCTGCGCCGAGGCCGCCAGGATCACGGTGTCGCCGGCGTTGACCGGGTAGGTCCCAAGCGGTGCGTTCGGCTGATCTTCCGGGCGCCCCTGGATCACGTTCTGAAGAGAGTGTGTGTCCCGTTCTCGACCGAGGCTCCACGACTTCGGATGGATCAGGTCGCGCAAGAGAATCCGGCGACAGCGGCGCCCTCCCCGCCGCGCTCGGCTGAGCGGTACGCGGCATCGGCGACGGCGACCGCCCGCAGCCCGTCCTCGATGGAGATGGGAAACGAGGTGCCCTCGCGTAGGGCCCGGACGAAGGCGCCCAGCGTCTCTCGCACGGTGGGCACCGGAGAAGGGACGGCAAGCATGTGGCGCTCGGGGCCGCGCACGAGGTGGACGAAACCGTGAACGTGATCCGCTAACAGTTGGCCTCGGGCGCCGGCCAGCTCGACCAGGCCGGCGCGGCCGCCCATCGCTCGCGAGCCCGCAATGGCGGCAACGAGTGAAGGGTTGCTCAGTTGGCAGGTCATGGCGAAGCTGTCCTCCGTTTCGCGCGTGACGATCTGAGCGGTCCGACACCAGACCCGGGTGACCTCGCATCCCGTGAGGACGCGGAGCAGGTCGAAGCTGTGGACGCCGGTATGAAGCACAATGCCGCCGCCGCTCTCCGCTCGGCGGTCGAGCCAGTCCAGCGGGGAGGATTCGAATCGTTGGCTCAGTTATAGGGCGTGCAGGGGCCCGATCTCGGGCAAGTGCGCCTGGAGTGTTTGGACGGTGCTGTCAAAGCGGAGGGTGTGGGCGACCATTGCCCGCACACCGCTGGCGGACACCAAGCTCGCGATGCGTCGCGCCGCAGCCAGGCTCGTCGCCAACGGCTTCTCGACGAGCAGGGGCTTGCCCGCCCGGCATGCCGCCTCCACGATGGCGGGGTGGAGCATCGGCGGGACCGCCACGACCACGGCCTCCACGCGCGGGTTGGCCACGAGATCACGGTATTCACCGTGAAACGCGCAGCTATACGCCGCGGCGAGTGTCTCCCCTTCGGTACGGTTCCGTCGGCAGACGGCGACGAGGGCTGCGTCCGTCAGGTCCTCTACGATGTGGCGGGCGTAGCGAGACCCGTGCTTGCCGAGGCCGATCAGCCCAATGCCGAGCATGACGCGAGTGGGGCAGGGTGAGGTGCGCGGGCGAGCATCGAGTGAAGTCGAGCATAGTTGACGATCGGGGCGGGAGCAAGTTCAGGTCAGCCGCATCGTGGTGACCGGCGCACTCTTCACTGGGATCCTCCTGTGGACTTGGCGCCGGCACGATTCGACGTCCGGCTGGGTAGAGCGGCCGGGACTGGCGGGGCCCGGGGCAAGCTCCTCTGCTCCTGCAGCACGCTGCCGCTCAGGGCCAGCGGGTTGAGGTTGGTGTGGAAGTGGAAGATCACCGGCTGCGGGTCGCCGGCATCGCGGCCGCCGATCTCCTTGCAGACCCGCGCCACTAGTTCCCCGAAGCCGCGCGCGTACTCCTCGTTCTTGAGGCCCCGGCGGATGGCGGTCGGCAGGAGCACTAATAGCGAGAATGACCGCGAGCCCGATCAGCCGCATGGGCACCTCGGTTTGGTCGGCTGGCGGGAGTCTAGCTGAACGCTGGGACGCGCACCAGC
>Ga0070697_100004612_pt1 | contig 10579 bp, 11 predicted proteins | sample KBSK1501metaG_FD_65475 | JGI IMG/M metagenome (GOLD analysis project Ga0070697, IMG submission 65475) | Corn, switchgrass and miscanthus rhizosphere microbial communities from Kellogg Biological Station, Michigan, USA - KBS K1-50-1 metaG | ecosystem: Host-associated > Plants > Roots >... | reverse complement strand
CGGCATCGATGGCGGCCAGGGCGAGGCGGTGCGCGTCCCGCTCGCCGGCAGCACTCTCGTCCGGGTGCCGGGCTCCGGTCATTCGGATGAAACGATGCGCTCGCTGCTCGCGCTCTCCGACGTGATGTGCACCGGCCACCACGCTGCGGTGAGCGCCGGAGTGAAGTCGGGCGACATCGTCGCGGTGGTCGGCGACGGCGCCGTGGGTCTGTGCGGCGTCATCGCGGCCCGCCGTTTGGGCGCGGCTCGAATCATCGCAATGAGCCGCAATCCAGCCCGACAGGAGCTGGCCCGGTCCTTCGGCGCGACGGACATCCTTGCCGAGCGCGGTGACGTTGCGATCGAGGCGGTCCGCGAGCTCACGAATGGCGTCGGAGTCGACGCCGCCCTCGAGTGCGTGGGCACAGGACAGTCAGTCGCGACGGCGCTGGCCATCACAAGGCCAGGTTCGATGGTTGGAATGGTCGGCGTCCCCCATGGCGTCGACGCATCGATCGCCGATACGATCGTCTTCCGCAATGTCGGCTTGCGCGGCGGCGTGGCCCCCGCGCGCGCTTATATCCCTGAGCTTCTCGATGATGTCCTCGAAGGCCGCATCGATCCCGGCCGCGTCTTCGACTTCGAGACCGACCTCGACGGCGTCGCTGAAGCGTACGCGGCAATGGATGAACGCCGGGCCATCAAGTCGCTCCTGCGGATCGGGACGAAGGAGACGGACCGATGACAAAGTGGACCGGCGACCAGCTCGACAAGGTCGGAAGAGCGGAAGAGCTGCAGATCGCGTCGGTCCGGCGCGACGGCACACTTGGCAAATCGGTGACCGTGTGGGTCGTCCGTAACGGCGACGACCTGTACGTCCGATCCGTTAGAGGGTCCGGTGCGCATTGGTTCCGCGGTACCCGGGAGAGGCTCGAGGGCCGGATACGGGCCGGCGGCGTCCAGCAGGAGGTCACGTTCGTCGACGTCGACCACGACATCGACGACGAAGTCGACGCCGCCTACCGGGCCAAATATCGCCGCTACGCCGGAAGCGTACTCAACAGCGTGCTGACTCCGGAGGCGCGTTCGACGACGATCAAGCTCCTGCCGCGTTAGAAAGGCTCGTAGCTCCAAACACCTGAGGTTCCCGAGTCAGGTCTCAGGCCGGCCGCTCCACGGCCTTCACGTCCGCCGAGGCCAGGAAGTTAAAGAAGATCTCGCTCCAGCGGTCAGCAGCGTCGACGACGGGACCATGGCCGGAGCCTTCGAACATCTCGATCTGCACCCGGCCGCCCGCGCGGCGGTATCCCTCCAGCACATTGCGAATCTGCGCGACCATCGGCTGCGGAGGAAACGCCTCCTCGCCAGGCCACCCGGGGACGACGCCCATCTTGCCCAGCGTCCCCATCTCCCAGGCCGAACCGTCGGCGACCACGATGTCGGCCGTGCCGTGGGTCCACAGAATGGGCGGCTTGGGATCGAGGTCGACGATGTCCGACCAGTTGCAATACTTCGGCGAGAGAGCGTTCAGGATGCCGCGAGTGCCCGGTGCGATGCCGGGCCAGTTGGGCGAGGGCGTGAGGTCGCCGGGATAGCCGTCCTCGCCAGTGACCGACTTCAGGATCTCATCGACCAGCATGTCTTCTCGCTCTTTCGGCTCGCGATGTGTGGGCGCCCAGTACGACGTGTTCATGACGTTGCGCGGCGAGAACGGCGAGTCCGCCGACGTGTCGTGTTCGGCGATGGTCTTGGTGAAGTCAGGGCTTCCTGTCCCGCCGCCCGACCCGGCGTAGTCGGGAAAGCACGGAGTGCCGTCGAGGCGCACGCCTCCAAAGCCGTAAGGCGACACGGGGTCGATGAACGTCAACGAGGCAACGGCCCGGTCCATTGCATAGTTGGCGATTGCGGCACCGCCAGTCGACCAGCCGACCAGGTGCACCGGTTGGGTGATGCCGAGGGCCTGGACGAGGGAGTAGGTGTCGTCAGCCCAGTCGTGGAGCCCGCGGGTGGCGTCGATGGGAACCTGCTCGGTATCGCCGAACCCGCGCATGTCGGGCGCGATGATCCGGTAGAGGTCCGGAGCGCCCGGCATCAAATGCTCGAAGAAGCGGCCAGTCGAGAGGTTGCCGTGAATCATCAGCACCGGAACCCCGTCGGAGGGGCCCGACTCGATGAAGCGCATGTTGAGGCGGTTCGTTTTGACGGTCCGAGAGTGGACGCCGGGAGGTGGATTCATCAAAGCCTCCTTTGGGTTATGCCGACAAGATAGCGTTTGCTTCAGGGCCGACAGGGCGCCGGCCCGGCCCGGTTGGCGACGCTCAAGCTGGTCCCGCGGTCAGCTCGTTGAGCTTGCGCATCGTGTTGGCATTGCGGATGGTGATCTGCTTGTAGTAGGGGGCGCCGATGACCCTGTTCATGCGGCTCTTCGCAATGTCCTTACGGTCGACCTGCCAGATCACTGCCCCAGGCGCGTACCGGAGGTTGTCGACCCCCGGCGTGACCGGCAGCCGCTCGAGGATCTTGACGTCGTCCAGCTCCTTCCACAACAGAAGGACGTAGGTGCGCATCGTCTTGTCGTCGACCCAGTTGCGTGGGATCGCGTCGACCAGCTTCTTCAGGTCCTTGTGATCCCTGACCAGGACCTTGATCGGCATTGCGGTTCGCTCCTCGAGCGCGGTCTCGATCCTTGCTCCGAGCCTCTGGGTGTCGGACGCCCGGGTCGAGAAGATGACGTTGCCTGTGTTGATGTAGGTCCGTACATCTGTCAGGCCGAGGGCGACGAGGGCCCCCTTGATGGCCGCCATCGAGACGATGCCCTTGCCCCCGACGTTCACGCCCCTCAGAAACGCGACGTAGACCATCCAGCCGCCAGTTTTGATCAGGACGGGCGCCTTTCCTTCGCCGCCGGCTTCAGATCGCCCTTGAGCGCATCCTCGTACGCGGCCCACAGCACCCCATACGCCGCCACCAGGCCTTCGGGGCGGGGCTGGCGCAGGGCCACCTCGAAGCGCTTTGTGTACGCATGGTCGCCGAGCTCATCTCGCAGCAAGGCCTGAGTCTGCGCCTCCCATTTCGACGCCGACGCGAGGTCCTTGCGCTTCTCGATCATCAGCCGGCCCCGGTTCATCATGTCCTCCAGGCGCGCGACGAAACCATGCCGGTCGAATCCCTTCGGCGCGCGGGGCGGGCCCTCGCGGCTTACCGTCTTCCATTGGACCGGGCGCGCGTATGACGGGGGCGACGCGGAGGGGCGCCAGCCGGCGGCTGCCCGCTGTCGGTCGTACGCCTCGCGCTTGCTGCTGTTGGTCAGAACGTCGTGCGCCAGGTTGATCAACTTCGCGTGCTCGAGCGCGTCGGGATGGTTGCCGCGGTCAGGGTGCCAGTACTTGAGCTGGCGGCGCCAGGCGGCGTGCAGCTCCGTCTCCGTTGCGTCAGGCGGGACGCCGAGCACGAAGTAGTAGTCGGCTAAGGAGCGGCGGTCGTCAGGCGAGGCCGTACCTCCTTCTTCTCACACGCAGAAACTGCTCGAAACCGCAGTCTCGCACGGCGGGCGGGGCTTGTGGCAAGCCCCCTCACCGGTGGGATAATGGTTATGGAGGCAGCCGCCTTTCGCAACGCTTTGCCCGACTTTGCCCACCGCTTTGTAGCTCTGCCCCGTCGCGCTTAACTCTCTTCATGCGAGGGAGTTGTCAAGAATCAGCCGAAGTACTGACCAACTTCAGCCGTTGCCCGTTATGCCCGCTGCTGGAGGCTATTGAAAAAGCTCCATATCGTCTTGTTCGCATCGGGCTCGCCTGGCACCGGATCGAATGAGGATCCGAACCAGGTATGGTGGCCGCCCGCGATTGCGTCCAGCCTGACAACTGAGCCGTCTTGGCATCGCCAGAGGGAAGTCGTTGTGATGCCGACCTGACTGATTGTGGGGTCACCGGTGCAGCCGTCGATGGTTCGCCACCGCTGATTCAGAGTGTCGACCCCAAGCAGCTCCGGGTGTGGACAGCCGCCCCCCCAGCAATCTTGTGTGCCGTGCATCTCTAAGACGGAAACCGGCCTTGTCGGGCTGCAGTCATCAGGCTTCATTGCGCCCGATACCGAAGCGATGGCCGCAATCTGGTTGGACAGGTCGCACGCAAGGCGGTATGCCATTACGGAGCCCGCAGAGACGCCGACGACGAATATCCGCTTCGTGTCGACCTGGTATGTGCGCTCCACTTGATCAATCACTTTGCTGATGAAGTCGACCTGAGGAGCCTTAGGTCCGCCATCCGGATAGCCCCAGCCACCCTGGCAACCGTTTGGGTAGACAGCGAGGAATCCAGCGGTCGCTGCCTCGTCATCGAAGTGAGCGAGCATTGCAAAGTCGTCTGCACTCATGGGGGTGCCGTGAAGAGCAATGACCATCGGGACTGGTTTTTCTCCAGCATGCGCGGACGGCCGGAAGAGTCGGTAGTCACGTAGCTTCCCGTCGATAGTCAGGTTGGCGTGCTCAACCGATCCTCCGCTCGAAGTACTCGATGGATTCGGACTGGCTAGGCGGCAATCCTCAGGAGGGCTCAGACTCGGACCTGTCGACACCGTCGAGCCACCGCATGCAGAGAGCTCAAAAGAAAGACCAAAACCAACAACACATAGCCAGCGACGACCGGCGAATGCCCAGTTCATGACCCGTTTCCTTCTGGCCCTAAAGCTCTGGCGACCCCGCGAGGCTAGGCTGGCAACGTCGGTCTGTCAACTTCACGCCTCCGATCCGTGATGGTGCTCGCGCAGGGAGTCAAACCCTGGACCTTGGGATTAATAGGCTCGAGACAGGCCGTCTCCTAGCATCGCAAGGAGTCTCAGCGAGGATCAGGGAGTGTCCGCGTCGAGGTGTCAGATACGGTGTCTAACCGACGCTCGAGCACGGATCTGGCCCTTAGTTATGCACCACCGACGGGTCGACGTCATCCAGCGCATCGGTGACTGTGGGCATCATGTCGTTGACATATGCGGTCGTTGCCTGAAGAACTGCATCTTTGCTTCCTGTGTCGGTCGCCGAGATCACCGCCTTGAGGTCAGCAATTGCCTTAGGGAGTTGACTCTGAAATGTCCGATCGTCAGTGGCGAACTTTGGCGGTGGCTGTGTACTGTTCAAATCGCTCAAGAACTTTTCGTGCACCGCAGCCATTGCAACAGACCGCACTCGGCACGTGAGCGGATCAACGTACCGCACGTCCTGCGTGCTCGGGTCCAGGAGACCAAAGCAGGCCCTGGCCGCATCGGCCGGACTGAACTCTCCAGCGACGTTGCCAATAGGATCCGCTTCGGCGGTCTTGTACTGGATCCAGTAGTTATGCACTAACGCGACATAGCTTCGAGTGACTGAGTCGGCTGTTGGCGACGCGATGACACCTTGTGTGGACGAGCTACCACATGCGGTCGAGTAGATCAGCAGCAAGGCTCCAAGAACCGATGACAACACCATCCGGCTGGCCGCCGCACCTTTCATCTGCACGTCACGAAACCTGCGGGTTGATTCCCGTCCACGTGCGGCCCCCATCGGACGTGGTCAGCAACTCCGGACTGTAATTCGGCTGGATGATGAAACCTCGATTAACGACGATGAACCAGAGAGATGGCCAGATGTTCAACGGAGACAACACCGACGCGAGCCGCGGCACCGAACGGCGAGTAGACAATTTTTCGCTATCAGACTTGAACCGCATCTGATGATTAGTCTGCAAGGCTTCACGGGGCGCCCCAGCTGGTCGGGATGCTAAGGACATGGGGATGGCGCGTGGCGGTGATCGTGACCATCCTTGTCGTCTTCGGCAACGCTGCCGGCATTGCCGCGGGCCCAAACGTTGTCACCTTTTCCTGGGCGGCGATCGCCCAGAGTGCCGGCACGGTGCTGATCGTCATCGTTGCCTCTCGTTGGTGCGGGCTGACCTGGGCCGAGGCGGGCATCGGCCGGACCAACCTGCTGCGATCCAGCCTGATCGGCGCGGGGATAGGGCTCGCGCTGGCCGCGGTGGCTCTCCTGGCGCTCGAGGCTGGCGCTCAGCTTGGGACTCCGATCACCTACCAGCCATTGCGTGGAGCGTCGATTTCAGCCGTCCTGTCTCACGCCCTGGTGGGCCTGCCACTGCTGACCGCGATTCCCGAAGAACTCGCATTTCGCGGGCTGGTCCTGGGTTTGCTCATGAGGAAGCTGACGCCATCGCGCGCAACGCTTGTGACGGCCGCCGTCTTTGTCGCCTGGCATGTGGTCGTTCAAGTGCAAACGCTGGCCGTGACCAATTTCACAAACCCGTGGCTGATCGTTCCGGCCATGGGCCTCGCCTTCGCGGGACTCTTCGCCGGCGGAGTGATATTCGCGCTCCTGCGTTTGCGCACACGCAATCTGGCCGCCGCGGTTATGGCTCACTGGTTGTTCGACGCCGGCTTGATTACGGGACTGTTCTTTCTGACCGGTTCCTGACGTCCGACTCGGCGGACAGGAACTCCAGCACCTCTTAACCGTACTTGCGCAGCTTCGACCTTGGCGACAACTTCGGCGCGGCACCGAAACGGATCAGGCCTCGGACAGATCCAGCACAGGCTCGGACGGCTTGACCCCAGGCCACCAGACGTCTTTCGCTCGATAGAGCATCTCGCCCGCATTCCGCACGACGAGGATGCCTTCTGCTTCGCGATGCTCCCACTCCGAGGAGATGATCTCGCGCGGATCGAGGTAGCCGAGGTTTACGCGGCGGCAGCGCTCTTCTGGAATTCCGGTCGCAAGCGTGACGTTGATGCGAGGCTCTTCCGCCTTGCTGGTCGCGTCATAATTGCCCGCGCCCTTGACGTGGGTGCTGTGCGCTTTGATCATGCCCGGGATCGAAGCGAATCGATCGGGCTGTTTCGTGAAGTATTCGAGCACGTGATACCCGACCTGGTCGATCAAGCGTCCGTGCGTATACGAGATCTCAGTGAGATGCGGCGCATAGATCACGACTTCGCCGCCGTCCACGATCGCGGGCTCGGTCTTGTACATGGACTTGGCCGCGGTCCACAGGTCGTCGTAGATCGGCGAAGGCATCGACAAGACCCTTTGGAAGCCGTGCGGTACCTCGATGATCTCGAGTTTCGCCGACAGGTCGGCGGCCTTGCTCCATGCGTCTTCGTAGCCACCGATCCACAATCCGTGCAGCTCGTCACCCCGAACCACCAGAGCAATGCACGTGATCGGCTTGGGCACGAGCTCCGCGGCGCGGTGGATGACTCGCCGAACCGCCGTGTCCTTGACGCCGATGGTCCGCATGCTGGACATCAGGGCACCCAGCCAGTGGGTCGCGCTGATGACGGTCGGCCCGGCGATGCCCGGGACGATGTACTTCGCGCCACCGGAAAATCCCGCGACTTCGTGTGGAAAGACCGGGCCGCAGATGATCAGCTCGTCGTAGTCGAGGACCCTCCGGTTCAGGTCGACGGGAATTTCCTCATTCAGCAGGCCTTCCGTCATTTGCTCGATTTCGGAAGCGGCAAGCGTGCCGAGCCGGGCAAGCGCGTCCGGCCGATCCCATTCATGGTTGAAGATCGAAGTGTTGGGATACCGCGATTTGCGCTCCGAGGCGGACATCCCGACCAGGCGGTCGATCGCCTCGTCTGACATCGGCGGGTGGGTGCCGAGCGCGATCATGAAGTCGAGCCGGGCGGCGCGGCGCCCGGCTGACTCGCTCAGCAGCCGAAACAGCATCGGAATCGGAGCGTGTCGCGTGCCGTCAGGGAACAAGACCAGGACGCGGCGCCCCGAGCGCAGGCGGGCGAGACCGCGGTCAAGCGCTTCGCGAACTTCGTCCTCGGTCACTCATACACCGCCGAACGCGTTGAAGCCGCCGTCGACCGGGACTACGACGCCGTTCACGAAGCGGGATCCCGGCCCGCACAGGAAGACGAGTGCGCCGGCCAGGTCCTCGGGAACGCCGAAACGTCCCGCGGGCGTGTGCTCGATGACCAACTTTCCACGCTTGGTGGGAGTGCCGTCCGGCTCCACCAATAGGGCGCGATTCATCTCGCCGATGAAGAAGCCTGGGGCGATCGCGTTGACGCGAATGGAATCTCCATGGCGTCGCACGAGCTCGACCGCGAGCCATCGCGTCAGGTTCTCAACCGCGGCCTTCGCAGCGCCATAGCCGGCCACGCGCGTCAGCGCGCGGGAGGCCGCCATCGAGGAGATGTTGACGATCGCGCCCCCTCCCGATTTGACCATCGCCTCCCCGAAAACGAGGCTGGGCAGCAGCGTGCCGAAAAGATTGAGGTCGACGACCTCCCTGAAAGCATCAGCCGACATGGAGAAAAGGTCAGACGCCTCGCCAACATTTGCCGCCGGCTTGGTCCCTCCCGCGGCGTTGACGAGCGCGTGTACCTCTCCCCATTGCCGCATGACGATCTCTCGAGCCGCCAGCAGCGAGTCGTGGTCGAGAACGTCCGCCGGTAGGGCCATCGCCTCGCCGCCCTTTGCCTGAATCTGGGCGGCAACCTCTTCGGCCAGACCCTTCCGGCGCCCAAGCACGCCCACCCGCGCGCCGGCCATTGCCAGTGCCAGCGCCATACCGCGGCCCAAAACTCCCGTGCCGCCGGTGACGACCGCCGTCTGGCCGTCGAGGCTGAAGAGCTTGCCCAGATAGCCAGCCGTCATGGCACGCGATCCAGGATGCGGTCTTCGATCAGCGCGCTGGTCACCCTTTGACCGAGCCGGCAGCGAGCCCTGCGACGATGTAGCGCTGGACGATCAGGAACAGGATCATCGCCGGCACCGCGACCACCAGGCTGGCCGCCATGAGCAGGTTCCAGAACGGAATCGAGAAGCTTTCCGACACGTAGTACTGCAGGCCGGGGCCGAGCGTCTTCGTCTCAGGTGAGGTCAGCACCGACGCGAACAGGATGTCATTCCACGCAAGGAGGAAGGAGAACACAAACGTGACGACGATGCCCGGGATGGCAAGCGGCAGCGTCACGTGCCGGATGACCTGGAATCGGTTTGCGCCATCCACGATCGCCTGTTCCTCGAGCTCGACCGGAAGGCTCTTGACATAAACGCTCAGCAGCCAGATCGCGAACGGCAGCGCGAACGTCATGTAGGTGAGGACCAGGCCCCAGTAGGTGCCCACGATGTGGAGCTCGATAGAGTGCTGAATGATGATGTAGATCACGAACAGCGGCAGCAGGAGCAGGATGCCGGGCACAGTCTGCGTGGCGAGCAGCGAGACGCGGAACAGATTGCGCAGCGGGAACCGGAAACGTGCGACAACGTAAGCGGCGCCGAGCGCAAGCAACGACGAGATCGCCCCGGTGCTCGTCGCCACGATTAGGCTGTTGCGCAGGTAGAGCCCGAGGTCGACCGTCTGCCAGATACGTGTGAAGTTGTCCCAGTGGGGCTGTCCGAGCAGCAGGTCGCCTTGCCCCGCGGCCGCGTCGGACTGAAGAGCGACGAGCCCCATGTACGCGAATGGCGCCAGCACGAAGATGAGATAGACGAGGGCCACAACGTACCGCCACCAGCCGGCGACACGGATCTGCGGACGCCAGGTTCGAGCTGCGACCGCCATCAGTCAGTGTCTCCAATCCTGGCGGCACGCAGATATATGACCGCGGGCGTGAGCATGATCAGGAGAGCGACCACGGACATGGCCGCGCCGAGTCCGAGGTTGAAGGTGATAAACGAGTTCACGTAGATGTTCAGCGGCATGACGTTGACCTCATCCGGAGGCGTCGGCCCGAACATCACGAAAGGAAGAGCGAAGTTGTTGAAGTGGTTGATCGTCGAGAGGGCTATGCCGAGGCCAAGCGTCGGGGCGATCAATGGCAGCGTAATCAGGCGAAAGAGGCGCAACGGCGTGGCACCGTCGATTCTCGCCGCGTCGTGGACGTCGGGCGGGATCGTCTGCAATGCCGCGAGCGCCATCAGATAGATGAAGGGCCACGAAGCCCACACGTCGGCCAGCACCAACGCCCATAACGACCGCGGCCCGATCAGCCAGAAGGTGTCGCGCGCACCAAGATGCAGCGCCCCCATCATCTGGTCGGCAATCCCTGTGTTGGTCATGAAAACCAGGCGCCAGAGGATGCCGTTGACGAACGTCGGGATGATGTAGGGGAGCAGCATCACGGCCCGCATGAACGTCCGTCCGCGGAGCCGGCCGCTGAGGAGCAGTGCGGCGCCGACTCCAATCGGAAGAATGAGAATCGTCGTCAACACCGAGAAGACGACGCTCGCTTTGATCGATGTATAGAAGGACGGGGCCAGCGGCCCGCGCGGGTCGAGGCCGTCCAGGTAGTGCTTCAGCCCGACGAACGGGGCGTGCGTCCAGTCGCCGATCGTGTTCTGGTTCAGGCCCGTAAGACTTATGTAGAAGGCGAAGGCCATCGGTATAAACACGATGACCACCAGCGGAATCACGCTCGGGGACAGGAGCCAGTACGGCACCGGCATCGCTGACCGGTGCCGTGAACGCTCAGGCGTGTGAAAGCCTGCGGCGACCGCGACGCGCAGCGCGGCGCCCTTTATGCTCACGCGCCCAGCGAGGCTTGGAGCTCCTGGTTCACCTGCGTCAGGGCGGCCTTCAGGTCGCTCATCGTGTAG
>Ga0070697_100004610_pt1 | contig 10587 bp, 7 predicted proteins | sample KBSK1501metaG_FD_65475 | JGI IMG/M metagenome (GOLD analysis project Ga0070697, IMG submission 65475) | Corn, switchgrass and miscanthus rhizosphere microbial communities from Kellogg Biological Station, Michigan, USA - KBS K1-50-1 metaG | ecosystem: Host-associated > Plants > Roots >... | reverse complement strand
AGCGGTGAAGCGCTTCCAGGCTGGCGGCAAGAAGGTTGCGATGGTGGGGGACGGCGTGAACGACGCGCCCGCCCTGGCAACCGCAGATGTGGGAATTGCCATAGGCGCGGGAACCGAGGTAGCGATTGAATCAGCCGGAATCGTACTCGTGCGTAGCGACCCTCGTGACGTTGTCGGAGCAATCGAACTTTCTCGCGCGACCTACAGAAAGATGATCCAAAATCTCATTTGGGCGACGGCTTACAACCTGATTGCCATACCGGTAGCTGCCGGGGTTCTTATCCGCTGGAGACTGGATCTGCCCATGAGCGTGGGGGCGGTCGCCATGAGCATGTCGACGATCATCGTGGCGATGAACGCGCAACTCTTGCGCAGCTTGAAATTGCGCCATGGCGCTCCGGCGTAGTCGTGAACAGTTAACTCTGCTTCCGTCGTGCTCAAAGGCCGGCGGCCGACAACCTCTGCTAGAAAGATCCAAGAAGTGGGACCGGGCCAACGACATCCGCGCGACGCTCTGGCAAATGGCTCATTCACTCCCGCATTCGCCATCGTGCGGAATTGACAACGTCGAGGAAAAACGGGGCGGTGGGCTGATGATGATCATCGACGTAGCTGAGAAATAATCCTTCAGGACCGGAAAGTGGATCGCGCCAAGACCACACAGTTGTTGTTTAATACTTGTGTGAGGCGACGCACGTGCCCCGGCCTTCGTTTCAGCACAGAGATCATTCTCGATTGTCTAAAGCTTCTGAGGCCATCGCACTTGTTGCTACAAAGGCATATTCCACAGATTCAAAGATGGAACGTCTGTTAAATCATGTCGGTTGTTAGCCCCCAATTTCGAAAGGATATTCGATAGGTGGAACTTCACTGTGCTCACGCGGATTTGCAACAGGTCAGCAATTTCCCTGTTTGAAAGGCGTCTGCGCACCAGTTCCAGAATCTCATCTTCGCGGGGGGTTGTCGTTTGTCGAGCCCGAGTGTCCTTACGCAGCGCACTGTTTACCTCACGCAGGAACGCGGGAAGCACTTCGTGAGGAACCCAGGGCTGATTCATTGCGACGCAAAGGATCGCCGGGATGAGGGTGCGCGATGCATCCGTATGTGAAACATATCCGTGAGCTCCCATTATGAGAAGTTGCACAATCTCTTCCTTCGATTTCCGCTCGTCAAGCACTAGAAACCTCGCATCCGAGGAACGATCGCGCAGTTGCTTTAGGCACTCACACAATGGTATTTCCAGTCCACACTGATCGATGACGAAGATGACGTTCCTTCTGCGGGCTGGCGACAGGTGAACATATTGCTTTAGATTCAACGGGAAAATGCGCGTATCTGCGCTCAACAATTGCTCAAGATATGCTTCCGCAAGGCAGTTCTGCGCTACGGAACAAACTTGGAGGGTCGCTCGTGAGATCGCGCGGGACATACTCAAACCTCTCGAGTCAGCGCGGGGTGAAACTGGGCCAGGGCCAGACTATGGGAGTGTCGAGTGTTCTTGTCAACTAACTAAATGCCTAGTACCTAGTCCTCCGGGGGAGGCAGCCACTCTACCTTCCGACGGTTGTCGTGTCTTACGCTCACCCATATCCTCCCGCCACTCATTGCTTCTGTTGTGACCTTTCCGCGGCGATTCTGGTTGGGAGTCCAGGTTCAGTTCCCCCGATAGAATGCGCTCCGCACAGAAGCAGTCCTTTCAACTATATGTGCTGGAACGGGTAAAAACGTTTCATGAACAACTGCATGTTTTTTGAGCGGTAATTTCGGCCCGTCCTAATCGGCCGTTGGAATCGGGGAAGAAGCCATGGCAACGATTGAGTATTGGATACAACTGGAAAATCGCCCCTGGGACATATGTCCGAACAACATCGACCGTATGTCGGGGCAGAATTTGAAGGACCTGGAGGGGAAGAATCCAGCTACTGTTTCCCTGAGCTCGCCTGGGTCAGGGGTCGTTCGCAACGGCGTCACCATGTATCGACCACTAAGAAAGTCCGACGCGAGTGTCGATGAAGCGTTGATCCTCCGACGCTATAAGCCTCCTCAGAAACCCGATCAGAGTGATGCTTGGACCCAACCAGACGATCGAAAGATCAATGCGTGGGACTTGAACGAACGAGACCCCACGGACAGCGGGACGATGGGAACTATTCCCGGCCCGGTTATTGAGTGCAACGTCGGCGACTCGGTCAAAGTGCATTTCCGCAATAGGGACACGAGGACTGAACTGGGCACGAAGACAATCTGTTTCCCATTCCCCTTCATTGGGGAAATCTGCCTGCCCATTCCGACTGCCGTCCCTATCGCGATCGAGAAACGCACGCATAGTCTGCATCCGCATGGATTCGTCTTTGAACCTACCTCAGACGGGGCCTTCCCACTGTCTCCGCCGGACTCAACCCAGCCGATACCCCCGGCCGAGGCCGCTGCCTGGGCCAGCGTTCCGGGTTTCAGCGGATCCCTCAAAAAGGGAGATCGTGTCCCACCTGGAGGCACGTTTACGTACTTATGGAACACGTTTGGTTGGCCCACGACCGCTGGAGTATGGCTCTACCACGACCATTCGATTTGCGACATGGACAACGTCGAGCACGGTGCGATAGGGATTATCGTCATACACAACCCAGGAGACGCGCAGCAGGAAGTGGATATCAGGGCAGGCGATCCACAAGACCCAAGTCGACTTGATCCTACCTTCCTACCGGGCGGATCACCCAATGGGTCACCCATACAAACTTTTTGTTTCCCCCTGCCTTTCGAAACGCACGTCCTGCCTTTTGACCTCGAAGGATTACCGTCCGTGAATCCGATGTCGATGCAAGGGGAGATGCGCGGCATGCCTGGCATGGCTGAAGCCAAGAAATTAAAGCACGCAAAGGGCGAGGCGGATGCGGCAAGCCCTGAGATGGCGCGCACGATCCAACGAGGTAACTTGTTGCTTGAGCTCGACGAAAAGTTGTTGCTGATTCGCCGATTCTGCATCTCGCGTTATCGCACGCCACCGACAAAAGCGCTTTACGTCCAGCTTTTTCACAGCTTGGGTGATGCGGGGATGTGCATCAACGGCCGCAAGTACGTAGGAAACACACCAACAATGATCGCGGGCACCAGCACGCGGATGAGATTCGGCGTCGTCGGGATGGGGAGCGATGTCCACACGTTCCACATTCACGGTCACCGGTGGATCATCCCTGGGCCACATGGCAACGCACCCGGCGCAATCCAAGGAAGTGTGTTGGATACGCCCGTATCACAGTTCGAAGACACACGGATTTTCGGCCCTGCCAATTCATTTGTCTTTACGATTCAAGGCCAGGCTGGGAGCTTCATGCGCGCGGGAGGGCCGGGCCAAGACCAACCCATCGGAGAGTGGCACATGCACTGCCACGTCCTCGCGCACATGATGACCGGCATGATGGGATCGCTGCTGATCATCAATGGCGGCGAGCTAGCCTTCGGTCTCCCAATTGGAGTTCCGTGCCCTTCGGAAATGGCCGGCGGCGGTGGAATGGGGGGCAACGGTGGTGGTGGCCCAAAGACCGTAACTGTGCATGTCGTCAATTTTCAGTTCAATCCTGACCCAGTCACCATCAACGCAGGAGATAGCGTCACGTGGCAATGGGATGCTGACGATCACTCAACGACGTCGGACACAGCGATTTGGGACTCGGGTGTCTTTAACACTGGTCATACATTTACTCGCGCGTTTCCGGCTGCGGGTAACTTCCCGTATCACTGCAGTATCCACGGTAGCCCGGGCGCAGGCATGCACGGCACCGTGAAGGTTGTTTGAGCGCTGTCGCAGCGTTTCAAACCCATGGGGAAATCCATTCCGCGCGCATCAGTCTGACCGCATTCGTCTTTTGCAGTTGACGCGAGGCAATCATGGCCGCTCGAGATATCTACCTGAAGATCGAGAAGATTTTTGACTATTCGCCAGTCGAGCCTGACGATCATGTGTCGCCGCCGATCGACTACCGGCGCGACTGCATGCGCAACGAGGGACACGAGGACGCGACTATTCCCGCCGACGAAGTGGCCGCACGTCGGCTCACGGCACTGATATATCGCGAGTACCTCGACTCTCAATACTTGATTCCGAAACCAGACAAACTCATTGCTGCCGACATAAACGAGCCAGCATTCCCTCGGCGCGTTCCTGGCACGGTCATCTACGTAAAGCCTGGCGAGCTATTGTGTATCCACGTTAAGAACGCCGACAGCGCCCCGCATAGCTTTCATCTTCACGGTCTGCGCTACGGGATCGATTCGGATGGCTCGTGGCCGTTCGGCACCCAGAGTGACGATGGGCGCCGCTCGGACGAAATTTGCCCCGGTCAGACCTGGACATATACGTTTGAGGCCACTGAAGAGATGATCGGAGCATGGCCTTTCCATGACCACTACAGAAACATCGGCGCGTCCGTGAACCGCGGTTTGTTCGGCGGCCTCGTTGTGCTGCCGGAAAAGGAGCACGAGCATTTACCACACTTCCCGCTACCCGGCAATTTCGAGAGGCGTGTACACGAATTGCTCAAGAAACTGGAGGTGAAGCCCGCCCACCCACAAAAGCCGCAACACGCAGCTCGGGCCGCCGGGATGACAGGCATGAACCCGATGCACGGGGCAATGCCCGGTTCAATGGCTGGACCGATGCCTGGGCAGATGTTGGCCGGCGGACAGTTACCAATGAAGGCCCATGGCCTCGACTTCAGCGAGGTACCGCCGGAGCTGGTACCGTACTTGGTCACGCTCGACGAATTTGCCCATGCCCCCCAGCCGCTCCCGCCGCGCGAGCACCTTTTACACGTGCCATTGTTCTTCCACCAAATGAGTGGCTTCCGCGGCACGCCCGTGTTTCAGAGCGCGCCGCTCAATCCTGGTGCCACATTCGCCTCGCCTGTGTTCAGCCTCGCTGCGACCTACAACTACATCTGCGGCATCCACGGCGCTTCCATGGCTGGCTCGGTTACCGTGCAGCCGGGCGGCCCAAGCACAACGAGCGTCACGATCGTCGACTTCGCTTTCAATCCGCCGAACGTCACAGTAGGGATCGGAGGACAAGTCACCTGGATAAACGCAGGCCCTAGTCAGCACAGTGTGGTCGAGCGTGGTGCCGACAACCTACCGTCTTTTTGCTTCAATGGGCGCTCTTTCGTTGGCAACACTCCTACGATCGTCGCGCATTCCGGGCAGCGAATCCGTTGGTACGTGTTCGATCTCGATCTCGGTATGGGCTGGCACAATTTCCACACACATGCACAGCGCTGGCGGTTCGCGAATCAGACGATTGACGTGCGCAGCATTGGACCTGCCGAGTCGTTCGTGGTCGAGACCGAAGCGCCGCCCGTGATGCTGCTACCGGAGGAGTTCGAGCATTGCCACCACCCGCACAAAGGCGCCAAAGAATACCACCTTCGTGGCGACTTCCTGGTTCACTGCCATGTCGAGATGCATATGATGCAGGGACTCGTGGCCCTGCTCCGCTCACGCCAGACAGTCCACCTGACGCCTCAGGAGGCGCAGAAGCTCGGAACTCAAATCGGACTTGCACTAGATCCGGGCGACAATTCCTGTCCAAACGTGCAACTCGATCGTTGTGCCAACGCGGTCGGCGGTCGCTGGGAGGAACTCACCGGCTTGCCCGAGATCACTTTCATGCACGCCGTGCTGCTCGCGAACTCCTCGCGCGTCCTCTACTGGGGCTACGGTCAGCGTGCCGACCAGTCCCGGCTCTGGGATCAGACAACGGGCCTATACACCCTGCCCACAAACCAACCGATTGCGGTTGCGCCCGACGAGAACATTTGGTCTGGGGCACACGCCCACTTGAACGACGCAGCCGGCACAGTGCTGGCCCACAGCGGCTTCATGACCGGCGGTGGTGTCAGCGTCGACACCGAGCGCCGCGCCTTCCTCTTCAACCCGACTACCAACGCCTTCGCTCATGCGTCTGAACTTCACACCGGACGCTTCTACCCGACCACCATCACGCTACCGGACGGAAAACCGTTAACGCTTTTCGGTGAAGATCACGCGCACGCTCCCGGCGCAGGCGTCCAGTCTTTCGAAATCTTCACTCCGGGCGGCGCCGGAGCCTGGAGTGCACCAAAGGCGCTGCCGTTTAACTACTTTTATTATCCTTGGACATTCCTACTCCCAGGGGGTGACCTTTTCATCGCAGGCCCACAGAAGCCGGCCCGCCGCTTTGACCCGGCAGCGACGCCAATCGTTGACAACCCCGCGAAACAGTACAACCAAATCTCGTCGCAGCGCGGCGTAAACATGGACGGCACGGCCGTATTGCTGCCGCTGAAACCTCCGCACTACGAGTCACGCGTGCTGATCCTCGGGGGTAGCGCAGCCGATGCTCAGCAGACAGCCGAGTGGATCGACCTTTCAGTGGCCAACCCGAACTGGCAGGCACTCCCGAACCTCAATGTCGCGCGCGACAAGGTAAACTCTGTTCTACTTCCCGACGGCCGCGTGATGGTCGCTGGCGGCATCGAAACACTCCCTGACGGTGGACCTGTCGAGATCTTCGATCCCGACGACCCAACCTCAGGCTTCCAACTTGGTCCAAACATGAAGCACATTCGCGGCTACCATTCTGCCGCGATCCTGCTCCCAGACGGCAGCATTATCATGGGAGGCGATCCGAACGGCGGCAGTACGCCGAACGAGCGGTATCTCCCCTCGTACTTCTTCAAACCGCGTCCGGCCATCACAAATTCGCCAGCAACGATCGCCCACGGGGCCGTCTTCTCGGTGGATACACCCACGCCCGGCGCGATTGCTGAGGTTGTGCTCATGAGGCCGGGCGCAGTAACTCATGCTTTCAACCAAAACCAGCGCTATGTCGGCTGCGCAATTTCCGGCAAGACAGCAACCGCGGTCAAGGCAACAGCGCCGCCGGATGGAACCATTGCCCCGCCCGGCTACTATTTGCTCTTCCTCGTCGACCAGGACCGCGTTCCGTCGGCAGCGAATTGGATTCGCTTGACTCCGTAAGGACCACCGGCAAGTTAGCCCGGTAGATCTAGCCGAGTCATTTCTCATTTATTGATACACGGGACCGAGAAGGAGGTACTTGATATGTTCGGTTTCAAGGCTCGATGGGCACGGCTTCTGATTGGGCTCTTACTCCTAACGTGGCTCGGAACTTATCTTCTTTCCCGAGAAAGCGGCGCAGTCGGGCAATCGGCGAAAGACGAGAATCAGATTTCCTCGTACGAACTTTTGGCTAAGGGAGTGGTCGGCACTGCTCCCTTTCAAGTTCAATTCAAATCTGCTCCTCTGCGTTTGGAACTCCGCAATTTGATCATGGGGCGCGGTGAAACCGAATCTATACCAACCCCGACGCGAATCCTTCTCGAGTTACGGCAAGGCGCAGTAACAATCACTGTCAATCGAGAAAAACAGAGCCGGAGCCAGGGCGACTTTTGGGTCGTGGACAAGGGTAGTTCTTTCACCATCCAGAACTCTGGGGAGATTGCTGTTCTTCGCGCGATTTACATCTTCGAAGGCAGCCGGTAATTGCGAGGAGAAATGTCATGAGTCTCCCAGAAACGCGTTCAAACACCATGCTCGTTGCGCTTGTGTTGATTTGCATTTCCTCTTGTGGTTGCGCTGACACCACGTGGCGTGAGTATGGTCACGATTCGACCCAATTCTCACGTCAGGCCAACGAATCGGCATTGAATGCCTCGACCGTCTCTACATTGCATGTGCTTTGGGATTTCTCCGTTCCTGGCGGAGGCGCGCTGACTGCATCTCCTTCGGTCTACGACAACACTGTCTACGTCGGGTCCCTCAACGGACATTTCTATGCAATTTACGCCTCGGGTGCGAACCAGGGGCAAATTCGTTGGCAATATCCTCCTGCCGCGGCTCCGAATCCGCCGGATGCTTGCGGCACGACAACGGCAGCGCTTCTCGTTGCGGTTGGTTCCGGGAATCCTTCCGGCCCGGGCATCGCTTCTAGTGCTGCCATAGCGGACAGCGTGGCCGGACACACTGCGGTCATCTTCGGTGCGCCCGATCCTAACTCAAACGGAGGAGATGGCCGTCTCTGGGCGTTGGATGAAGGGACGGGGCAGTGCATCTGGAAGTCCGTCGTGATCGCGCCCACGACAGGGACTTCAAAGATCGGGTATTCCTCCCCCGCCATCGCTCACGGACGGGCTTATGTGGGCGTGTCCGCTAAGCGTCCTGATGCTCCAATCACTGTCGGCAAGGTTTTTGCGATTGATTTATCAAACGGGACATTAGACCCGGCGTTTAGTTTCTCTGCAGTGGGCGGGCTCGCTCCTGGAGGTGGCATCTGGAGTTCGCCGGCGATTACGCCCAGCGGCAACGTTGTCGTCACAACTGGAAACAGTTGTGTCCATGAAGGCGGCCCGAACTGTAGTGTGATTCCATCGCCCGATTACACCAACAGCATTTTGAAGTTGGATTGGCACAACGGAAATGTCTTATGGCAGGTTCAGCCCGTTGCTATTCAGCACGATTTTGATCCGGACTTCGCTGCCTCTCCAATCGCTGGTCAAGTCAGCTGTGGCAGCCTGGCCATTTCCGTTCAGAAGGATGGCTACGTCCACGCCGTCGATATTAAGACTGGCGGGCCATTTTCTAATCCGGCTTGCTCCTACGCCGGACACAGCCTCGAATGTCCGCGATGGTCGTTTCCTCCCGTGGCGAACTTGCCTTTCCAGGACGATGGTCACGGAGACAGTGACTTTAAGCGGCAGGGCGCGCTTGATGGCGACCATCTGTTTATCGCGGGCGGCGGACTGGACCTCGAGCCTCCACCCGGACACACCGAGCAAGCGGTGTTCAATCGTCTCCATTCCCTGAACGTATGCGCGTCGGATGCCGACCGTGTCCGATGGATCCTTCCAAATCTGGCTCAGAATGCAGGTGGCGTGAGCGTCGCCAACGGCGTGATCTATCTCGGTACGTGGAGTCCCTTCGATACTTCTACGTTGCCGCACCATCTTCTTGCGATCGCGGATACTGACGTTTTGCCACCCGCAAGCTTCATCTGTAGTTACCCGGCTCTGCCCACAGGATTCCTGTGCTCCTCTGCAGGATTCAAAAACGTGGGCGTTCCGGTCATCGTGAAAGACGTTACGCTAACAGGCTCCATCCAGGGCATCCCTGCTATCTCAAACGGGCGTGTGTACGTTGCGACCGCGGGCGGACATCTCTATGCGTTGGGCAAGTAGCAGAGCGACGAGAAGCGTGTAGAAGAAAGGAAAGTGCAGTGCCAACTATATTGTACAACTCGACTTGGAAACGAGTTTTCCTTCTGGCAGGTGTGATCTCCTTCTTCGGTGCCGGTTGCAAGGAGAAAGAGCTTGAACCAACTCCGCCCGAGCCCGCACGGTCGGCCGCCGCGACACGTCCAGCAGTGCAGTTCGAACCGATATCGGGCGTGGGAGAAGAAGCACAAGAAGCGCACCTTGCGACCTATCCCCTCCCGCAGCTTCATTCTCGCCTCGAAATAGTGACGATTATCGTGCAAGCGGGTAAACCAATTACTCCACCCATGAAATACGAAGGCCTCATGGAGCTGCGCGCGGGATCCCTCGCTACCGTCACTGAAAACAATCGTCAAACGCACCACCGCGGCGACATGTGGCAAGTCGCAAAAGGGGACCGCATCACATTGCAGGCCTCGGGCGAACTGGCTGTCGTCCGGGCAATAAATTTGATTCCTGGGGAAAAGTAAGTGGCATGAGTTCTAGCAAGACTTGATCTCTCGTCATCTTGAATCGGCAAATTCTCAAGGAGTAGCGACGTGCCTATCACTACGATCAAGATCCATCCGAGCATTGGCATCGCCCGGTTGGGGAATAGTCCCACGGAGTTCTTCATCGGGCCTGAGTTGCCTGGCGATCATAGACCTCCGAAGGGAGGTTACAAAGATGCAAGTCATCGCATTAAGCGTCAGGCTGCTCGCTTCCGCCTGTTCGGTTACGATGAAAATGACGCCTTAGTGAAGGAAATCACTGCTCCCGATGCTGCCATTGAGTGGACTGTACACCTAGCCAACAAAAAGGCCGAGTGGGCTCAGTTCCAAGGCCCGAACGCGCAGACTGATCCAGGTTTACGGAGAAATCCAAAGGTCACGGATCGCGCCAGTCTGATTATCGACCCAGGACCTCGCTCTGTTCACGGATTAAATAAGAGGGCCCATTTCGACACCGGGAAATTCCTCGGCAAGACGGTACCGCTGGGCGAGATCAGAACAGACAACCATGGCCGCTTACTCGTTTTGGGTGGGTTTGGCACATCGAACTCTCCAAGGAATGCACGGATCGTACACTGGGCGAACAACGACGGGTGGCACGACGACATCTCCGACGGACCCGTTACGGCAAAAGTCACGCTGAAGGGAGCAAACTCCCCGCTCATGGCTGCGCCCTCATGGGTGATCTGTACCCCACCCAAGTTCGCGCCCCCAATCAATAACATCATCACCTTGTACGACACTCTATTTGAAAAAGCCGTCGAGAATGGGTGGCTTTCCGGACCCGACAAGCCTTCTTTCACAAATGACATTTATCCCATTCTGATTCGCGC
>Ga0070697_100004609_pt1 | contig 10587 bp, 9 predicted proteins | sample KBSK1501metaG_FD_65475 | JGI IMG/M metagenome (GOLD analysis project Ga0070697, IMG submission 65475) | Corn, switchgrass and miscanthus rhizosphere microbial communities from Kellogg Biological Station, Michigan, USA - KBS K1-50-1 metaG | ecosystem: Host-associated > Plants > Roots >... | reverse complement strand
GCCACGACGTTCACGTTGGCTTTTCCAAGAGCGGTGAACACTCGCGCCGCCACACCGGGCGTCCCGCGCATCCCCTCGCCCACCGCCGCGACGATCGCGACCGGCCGCTCGACGTCGATCTTTTCAACGTCGTGGCGTCGCAGCTCCGCGTTGAACATCTTCTCGAGCGCGCCCTTGAGGCGGTCGGTCGCGTCGTCGGGAACGACAAGGCAGATCGAGTTCTCGCTCGATGACTGGCTGATCATCATCACCGACACGCGTTCGGCGGCCGCGGTGTCGAACACGCGCGCGGCGAATCCGGGCACGCCGCTCATTCCGGCGCCCTGAACGGTGATGAGGCCGAGCCCGCCAAGCGAGGTGGTCGCCTTCACGACGCTGCCGTCCTTGTCAGTGTTGCTCGTGATCGTCGTCCCCCGATCCGACGGCGCGAACGTATTGAGGATGCGGACAGGGATGCCTGCCTCGACAGCGGGCAGCACCGTGCGCGGGTGGATGACCTTCGCGCCGAAGTAGCTGAGCTCGGCGGCCTCCGCGTACGACATCGAGTCGAGTGGCTTCGCGCCTTTCACGACGCGGGGATCGGCGCTCATCACTCCGCTCACGTCGGTGTAGATGCGGAGGTCGTCGGCCTTGGTCACCGCGGCGAGCACGGCCGCCGAGTAGTCGGATCCGCCGCGGCCGAGCGTCGTCGTGACCCCGTCGACGGTCGAGCCGATGAAGCCGGTCACGACCGGCACGACGCCGTACCCGAGCCGAGAGTCGAGCTCCTTGGACGCGCGTACGCGCGTCTCCTCGATGATCGGGTTGGCGTGGCCGAACGCGTCGTCGGTAATGATCAGCCCTTCGGCCGAGAGCGCTTCGGCCTTCGTGCCGGTGTGGTTCAGGACCGCGGCGACGATCGGTGCCGAGATGCGCTCGCCGTACGAGACGATGGCATCGAGCGTTCGCGCCGTGCACTCGCGGAGGATCGCGACGCTCTGGAGGAGCGCGGTCGTACGTTCGGTGAGGTCAGCGATCTCCTTCAGCACATCGGCCGATTCGAACCCGAGGGCGTCGGCGACAAGGTTCCGGTGCTCGCCGGAGAGTCGGAGAATCATGTCCTGGGCGGTCTGCGCGTCGCCGCTCTCGGCTGCTCGAGCCGCGGCGATCAGCGCGTCGGTCGTCCCCGCGGTGGCGGACACGACGACGATGCGTTGCCCGCGCGTGGCTTTCACGATCTCGGCAACCCGCTGCAGCGCGGCGGGCGATGCCACCGACGTCCCGCCGAACTTCAAGACGGTCCGCATCAGGCGAATTGCCGCGCGATCTGGATCACGTCCCCGAGTATCGCGGACGCGGTCGCGTCTCCGCCCGCCCCGGGGCCGCTCCACACAACACGTGGAACGAGATCGCTCTCGAGCGTGATCACGTTCGTCGGCCCGGTAGCCTGGCCCTCGAGCGAATCCGCAGGCACCTCCTCGGGCCCGACGCGGGCTTTGGTGGCCTTCTCGCCGAAGTCGGCGACCGCGAGGAAGCGCACACGCGCGCCGCGTCCGGCGGCGGCAGTCAGTTCGGACGCCGTGATGCCGCGGAGACTGGTGCGGCGAACGTTGTCCGGGTGGAAGTGCCGGCCCTCCAGGATCGAGACGAGGATGGAGAGCTTGTACGCGGCATCGTGCCCGTCCACGTCGTTGGTCGGGTCAGCTTCGGCGTAGCCCGCGGCCATCGCTTCGGCGAGCGCCTCGTCGTACGACTTGCCGGTTTCCATGCGCGAGCAGATGTACGTGGTCGTGCCATTGAGGAGCCCGCGTAGCACGCGCGGACGTACCGCGCCGAGCCCGCGCATGCCCGCGATGACGGGGACGGCGGCGGCGACTGCCGCTTCGAAGCGTAGCTCGCGCTTCGCGAGTCGAGCGGCCTCGTGGAGGGCCTTCCATTCTTTCGCGACAAGCTCCTTGTTGGCGGTCACGACATGCTTCCGCCGCTCGAACGCGCCGAGCTGCAGCTCGCGCGCAGGGTCGGTCCCGCCGATGACCTCGACCACGATGGAGACCTCGGGGTCGTCGAGGATCGCGTGCGGGTCGGTCGTGACCGGGACATCGCCCGCGTCGCGCGCCCTTTGCGGATTGCGCACCGCCGCCGCGACGAGCCGCACCGGCCGTCCCGCGGCCGCGTCGATGCGCCGCGAGCGATCCGCGAAGGCCCGCGCCACCGCGGAGCCTACGGTGCCGAGACCCAGCAGGCCGACGCCGAGCGCCCGCGCGCTCAGAGCGGCCGTCCCCAGACGACATTGGCGGCGACGGCGAAACGGGCGCGATCCTCTCCGAGCTTCGCGAAGAGCGCTCGAACCTCGTCGCCTAACGTGTCGGCGCGCTCCTGGAGCGAGACTCGGGAGAGCGAGCTCGTGCTGTGAAGAGCGTTGACGAAGTCATCGATGGAGAGATCGACCGGGACCAGCGACGTGCGTTGAAATCCCGCTCGCTCGAACAGGCCGCGCTCCGCGAGATCGCCGAAGAGGTCGAGAACGAACTCCTTCGAGTTCACCGGTGAGTATCTCGTGAAGATCGCGACGAGCTGGTCGCGCCACGCGGGCGCGTAGTCCCACTCGATATCGGTAGCCGCGAGGAAACCGCCTGGAGCCAGCGCATCCCGGAACCGCGGCATGACGACGTCATGTTCCATCCAGTGGAGGCTCTGGCCCGTCGTGATGAGACCGTACGGCGGATGAAGCGGCGCCGTTTCGGCAGGTGCGACGATCCAGTTGATCCGAGGATCGTGTCCACCCGGCAGGCGCTGCGCCTCCTCGATCATCGCGGCGGACGGATCGAGCGCGTCGATCCGGGCAGCGAACGCGGTCATCTGGCGCGTGAGCCCACCGGTCCCGCTCCCTGCGTCGAGGACGGTGCGCGGCTCCACCATGAGCCGGTGCAGGATGTCGAACACCGGGGCCGGATACGCCGGCCGGTAGCGATAGAGACGCGCGACGTCCGGCTCGCGCCAGACGGCGCCGAGGGTGCGCTTGATCTCGACCGTCATTCGATCGCCTTCTCGAGGAGGTCGAGCGCGGCGCCGACCGACGCGAGGCGATTGCCCTCGCGGTCGTAGGGCCACTGGTACTTCTTCACGGCCGAGCGCTCGTCGCTGTCCACCGCGACGTAGGTGAGCCCGACCTTCTTGCCCGGGGTTGCGCCCCCGGGTCCGGCGATGCCGGTGATGCCAAGTCCGATCTTCGCGCCAAGCCGCTCACGAGCGCCGCGCGCCAGCGCACCGGCGACGACCGACGAGACGGCGCCGTGCCCGTGAATCAGGTCGGCCGGTACGTCGGCGAGGACCGTCTTGGCCTCGTTCGAGTACACGACCGCCCCGCCCTTGAAGTAGTCGCTCGAACCCGCGTGCGCGGTGAGGACCGCCGCGAGGAGCCCGCCTGTGCAGGACTCGGCTTCCGCGACGGTTAGCCTGCGGCGTCGTAGCCGCGTGTGGATCGCGGCCATGCGCTCCTCGAGCTCAGGCAGCGTCGGCGGTCGTTTGGCGGGCACGAAGGACGAGTCTGACGCCAGAAAGCAGAGTCAGCGCGGTCGCGGCCACGAGCGCCGCGTTGGCGGCCGCGGCGAGCCCCGCCGCCGGCCAGGCGGCCACGGCAAGGAGCAGGACCGCCGCAGCGACCTGCAGGACCGTCTTCGCCTTGCCATCCGCGCTCGCCGCGACAGCGTGTGACGACCTGGCGCGGAGCTCAATGGCGACGAGCTCGCGGGCCGTGATGAGGAGTACGGCCCAAGCGGGCGCGATGCCCCGAATCGCCAGGGCGGCAAGCGTCCCGATGACAAGGACCTTGTCGGCGAGCGGATCGAGCGCCGCCCCGAACGCGGTCGCACCGCGGCGCCGTGCGACGGGCCCGTCGAGCGCGTCAGTGGCGGCGGCGCCGAGGAAGACGAGAAGCGCGAGCCACACATCGCCCGTCGCGATGAGGCCGACCACCGGGACGACGAGAAGTGCGCGGGCCGCGCTGAGCGCGTTGGGAAGGGTCACTGGGCGACGAAGACGCGCTCGACGACCTCCCCCTGACGACCCAGTGACGCGATGACCTGACCGTTGTGATTCACCTGCACGACCCCGGCGTTGCCGGTCCGGAGGCGGACTTCCTTGCCCTGGAATGTCGCCGTCTCGCCGTCCTTGAATACGCGGCCCTGGCACGGGTCGCAGCTGCCGTCGACGGTGGCGAGGATCCACGAGTCGCCACCGGTCACGCGCACGATGACCACGGCGGCGGTGTACGCGATGATGACGTTGCGCGTCTCCTCAACGGTGCCGCCGGCGCTGTTGCGCGCGACGATGCGGAAGGACTGCGCTCCGGTGGGCAGGTAGTAGCGCGCCTGGAATGTGCCGTCGGAGCTCACCGCTACCGGAACGGTGTTGATCTGCACGGTCACGCCGCGGTCGACGCGACCGCTCACTTGAACGTATGTGTTCGTGAAGGTCGCGCCGCTCGCGGGCTGTTCCACCGATAGGACAGGCGGCGCGCTCACCCCCACGGCCGGCGCCTGGTACTGGATGGTGCGGCTGACGCGGTTCGTCTTGCCGGCGGCGTCGAGGACCTCGACGACGACGTGGTTCGATCCGGGTTTGAGCGAGACCGTCGTGCTGAAGCTGCCGTCGCTCGCTGTCTGAATGTCGCCGAACACATCAGGGCCCGGGAACACGTTCACCGTGATCCGTCCGTCCGGCACCGTGATGCCGTGCACGACGAGCTCGGGGCTGGCCGCCAGACCGTCGCTCGCCGGATTGATGATCTCGAGCCTGGGCAGCGTCGCGAAGGTCGTGAACTGGTAGTAGATGTATCCGAGGAACGAGCCTACGAACGCGATGATCAGGACCGGAACGAAGATGACGGGCCGGAAGATGAGGCTCTGATGGACCACCGGGCGGTATGGCTTGAAGCTGCTTCGCTTCGGGGCCGGCTCCGGCGGCGCGCCACCGCGCTCCTGCTGATAGAGGATGAGGAGCTCGTCGGTCTCGAGGTCGAGATAGTCGGAGTAGTTGCGCAGGAAGCCGCGCGTGTACACCGCGCCGGGGAGCGATGGGTAGTCCCCCTCCTCGAGCGCCTTCAGGAATTTTTCGCGGATGCGCGTGTCGGCTGCGGCTTGCTCGAGAGTGATTGCTTTCCGCTCGCGCTGCGCGCGAAGCTGTTCGCCGAGGCTAGGCATTGTCCTTGGCCATCCCATAGACCTCGCGCATCTTGCCGGGTCCCTGCGACGGCCCGATGACGCCGTTCTGTTCCATGATGTCGATCAGCCGGCCCGCGCGAGCGAAGCCGATCGTCATCTTGCGCTGAAGCATCGATACGGACGCCTGTCCCGCACGCTGGACGATCTCGACGGCCTCCTCGTAACGGTCATCGTCGATCTCGTCGCCACCATCGTCTCTGACTCGCGCGCGCTCCTTGTCCTCGATGATGGAGAGGTCGTAGTGGGCCTCGCGCTGCTGCCTCCAGTGACGGATGACCTGCTCTATCTCCGCGTCGGAGACGAACGCGCCCTGCGCCCGGACGGGCTTCGCCGCGTCGGGCGCGAGCCAGAGCATGTCACCGCGGCCGAGGAGCTTTTCCGCGCCGGTCATATCGATGATCGTGCGGGAATCGACAGACGAAGCGGTAGCAAACGCGATACGAGCGGGCACGTTCGCCTTGATGAGTCCGGTGATCACATCGACCGACGGGCGCTGGGTTCCGAGCACCAGGTGGATCCCCGTCGCCCGCGCCAGCTGGGCGACGCGGGTGATCTGCTTTTCGACCTGGATCGGCGCCTGGAGCATGAGGTCCGCGAGCTCGTCGATGATGAACACGACATACGGGACCCGGTCCCTGCCCCTGTGTTTCTCGTTGTACGAGGCGATATTCCGTGCGTTGACGCGGGCGAACAGTCGATACCGGCGGTCCATCTCGCTCGTCGTCCAGTAGAGGGCGTTCAGGATCTGCGGCGAGTCGTGCATCACCGGGACGACGAGGTGCGGCACGCCGTTGAAGCCTGGGAAGTCCACCCGTTTCAGGTCACCGATGAGGATCCGGACGTCGTCGGGGGTCGACTGGAGGAGCAGGCTCGTGAGGATCGCCCCGATGCAGACGCTCTTGCCGGAGCCGGTCTGCCCCGCGATGAGAAGGTGCGGGAGCTTCGCGAGGTCGGTGACGATCGCGCCACCGGCGACGTCCTTGCCGAGTGCAACGGTGAGCCTCGATGGCGAGCCTTTGAACTCCGCGCTCTCGGCGACGTCGCGCACTGAGACCAGACCGATGGCCAGGTTGGGAATCTCGATGCCGACGACGCTCTTGCCGGGAATCGGCGCTTCGATCCGGAGCGTTCGTGCGGCGAGCGCGAGGGCGAGATCATCCGACAGCGCCTCGATCCGCGAGAGCTTGACCCCGGCTGCAGGCTTCAGCTCGTAGCGCGTGACGACCGGCCCGACGAACACATCGACGACCTTTGCGGCGATGCCAAAGTGCGAAAGGGTTTCTTCGATGACCCGCTGGTTGCGAAGGAGCTCATCTTTTCCAGAGCGAGCCGCGGAGCCCTGATCTAGCGAATCGAGGGCGGGCAACACCCAGGCTCGCTCGGGAGGATCCGCATGCAGAACGCCTTCGGCGACAACAGCGGCCGAAGCGAGCCCGGCAGTAGATACGACGAAGGGCTTTCGGTCAGCGTCACTCGACGGCGCCGGCTCAACTTCCGAGGGCCCCTGGGGGTAGGGGCCCCCAATCGCGGAGCGAGCGACGGGGGCCCGGCCGGAGGCCGGGGGGTCCTCGTCGCGTAGAGAGGGTTTCGGAAGTTGAGCCGGCGCCGCGGCGGGCGCTGGTTTTGCCCCTGGGATGTGGATGCGAACGGGCTCGGCGGGGGCCTGGCCGTCCTCGTCGTCGAGGAAGCGGTCGAAGCGGCTGGCGGTGCCGCCTGGGATGAGCGTGCCTGGCTTGAGCCCGCCGATCGCCGGGCGCTGCCTCCAGACGGGCCTCCAAAGGTCGGCGATCGTGCGATTCGCGGCAACGACGAGGCCCACGAGGAGGAGCGCGCCGAGGGCCACGTACGCCCCGACGTCGCCGAACAGGCTGCTCGCGGCCTTAGCGACCGCGCCTCCCACGAATCCCCCCGCGGCGTCGGCACGCGTGACCTGCCGGGTCAGCCCCAGCAGCGCGACGACGATGACGAGCCCACCGAGTATCGGCAGCACCGTCTCGCGGCGGATGAATCCAAACCAAAGCTCGAGGGCGACCGCCGCCAGCCCGAGGGGCACGAGCCACGCCGCCCAGCCGAGCACCGCGAAGAGCGCCGAACGCCACCACTGCAGCACCGCGCCCTGATCGGTCGCGAGCGCGACTGTCGACAGGAGCGCGAACGCGACGACCGCGATCGCGCCGATCTCGTCGCGGATGCGCGGCTCCATCGCCGGGGTCGCGCCTCTGCGTCGCGAACTTGCCGCGCGTCTCGCCATCGGCTTAGACCTGCATGATGACGGGCAGCACCATCGGTCGCCGTTTGGTGCGCTCGTACAGGAAATTCGCGACGCTGTTGTGGATCGCGTCCTTCAGCGCGGAGGGTTCCGCAATGTGCTCGCCCGTCTGCGCCTCCGCGAGGCCATCGAGGATCTTCTGTTTGGCCTCTTCGACGAGCTGGGCGGCATCGTGCTCGGGCACGAAGCCCTTGGTCACGATGTCGGGCCCGGCCACGACCGCGCCGGTCCGTTGCTCGATCGTGACGACGACAAGGAAGATGCCGTCGCTGCCGATCGACCAGCGGTCGCGCATCACCGACTGACTCACGTCTCCGACGCCAAGGCCGTCGACGTACACGACCCCCGACTGGACCTTCTCCCCCACGTGGGCGCCGTGCTCGTCGATCTGGAGGACATCGCCGTTCGTGAGGACGAAGGCGTTCTTCGGCTCGACGCCGAGATCCATCGCGAGCCGCGCGTGACGAACGAGCATGCGGTACTCACCGTGGATGGGGAGGAAGTGCTTCGGCCGGAGGATGTTGAGAAGCAGCTTCAGCTCCTCCTGGCTCGCGTGTCCTGAGACATGCGGACGGCTCTGCGGGTCGTAGATGACCTCGGCGCCGAGCTTGAAGAGGTTGTCGACTGTCCGCGAGACGAGCTCCTCGTTGCCCGGGATCGGCGTCGCGGACATGACGACCGTGTCGCCTTCCTTCACCGCGACGTGTCTGTGGTCACCGAGCGCCATCCGCGAGAGCGCGCTCGTCGGCTCGCCCTGGCTCCCCGTCGTGATGATGCACAGCTCGTGGTCGGCGAGCTTGCCGATCTCGTGCGGGCTGACGATCGCGCCTTCCGGGTACTCGAGATACCCGAGTTCGCGCGCGGTCTTGGTGTAGTTCTCCATCGAACGACCGACGATGGCGGTCTTCCGGCCCCACGCGTGAGCGATCTCGACGATCTGCCGGATGCGCGAGATGTTGGACGCGAAGGTCGTCGTGATCACGCGTCCGGGCGCGCGCGACATGATCGCGTCGAACATCTCGGCGACATGGCGCTCGGACTGCGTGTATCCGGGGACCTCGGCGCGCGTCGAGTCCGACATGAGGAGGAGCACGCCCTTCGCCGCGATCGCCGCGAGGCGCGCGAAGTCGGTCTGGCGTCCGTCGACCGGGGTGTGGTCGAATTTCCAGTCCCCCGAGTGCACGATGGCGCCGTACGGGGTGTCGATGGTGACGCCGATCGCATCGGGGATGCTGTGGCACACGTAGTACGAGTCGCAGCGGAAGCTCCCGATGGTGAAGGGCGTGCCTGGCGCGATCTCGCGGAACGTCGCCTTCTCTGCGAGCTTGTGCTCCCTGAGCTTCGTGCGGATGAGGCCGATCGTGAGCTTCGTGCCGTAGATCGGAACCTCGAGCATGTCGCGAAGCGCATACGGCAGCGCGCCGATGTGATCCTCGTGTGCGTGCGTGATGAGAAAACCGCGGATCTTGTTCTTTCGCTGCCGCAGATAGGTCATGTCGGGGATGACGAGGTCGATGCCGAGCATCCCTTCGTCGGGGAACATGAGGCCGGCATCGACGACGACGATATCGTCGCCGAGCTCGACCACGAGCATGTTCTTACCGATTTCCCCGACGCCGCCCAGCGGGACCACCCGCAGCGCCGCGTTCGACCTAGCCAAAGAGCGTTATCTGCTCCACCGGTTTCTCTTCCGGTTGCTTAGTGGGCGGAGTGGTCGCGAGGAAAAGAGCCAAGGCAGCGAAGTCGGCGTGGAGCGCGTCACGTAGTGCCGGCTGGTGCAGCGCAGCGGCCGGGTGGTACACGGGGAAGATCAGCAGGCCGTCGGCGGTCTTTCGGGGCTTCCCGTGGATCCGCGAGATGGACTCGCCTGGGAAGAACTTCCCCATCGCGTGGCGCCCGAGCGTGACGATGACGCGGGGCTGGAGGATCTCGAGGTGGCGAAGGAGCCACACGTGGCAGGCCGCTATCTCTTCTGGTAGCGGATCGCGGTTCTCCGGCGGCCTGTGGCGGACCACATTGGTAATGAAGACCTTCCGCCGATCGAGCCCGATTCCAGCGAGGAGCTCGTCGAGGAACTGCCCCGCAGCGCCCACGAACGGTTTGCCCTGCAGGTCCTCGTGGTAGCCCGGTGCCTCGCCGAGGAAGAAGATGCCGGAGTCAGCGCTGCCGTCCCCGGGGACCGCCTGGCGCGCGCTCCGATGGAGCGGGCACGCGGTGCAGGCGCGGATCTCGTCGGCGACGATCCGAAGATCGGTCGAGGCGTCGTTCAACGGGCTGATTATGCGGCGGGGGAAGGCTTTAGAGGAGCCTTTCGCGCGAGGTAGACCACGTCGGTGTAGGGCCGGCGCGGCATTTCCTCGACCTCGACGACGAACCCGGTGCGCTCGAACATCGCGAGTGCCTCCTCGCGCGATAGGAAATAGAAGCGCTCGTGGCCGCCGCGGGTGAAGCCAAGACCCACCGTTACGAGCTCCTGCGCGTACGTGATCGCGTAACGCGGATCGGTGCGGCGCTCCTGGGCCTTGACGATGAGTGGTCCGCCTTCGCCAAGCGCGGCCGCGGCGTTCTTCAGAACCCGCTCCTGATCCTCGAATGGCAGCAGGTAGAGGACGTCGACGATCGTGACGGCGTCGCAGCGGGGCGGCTGGTCCTTGATGATGTCGCCGACTTCGAACCGCAGCCACTGCGTATCGCGGATCGCGCCCCGAGCCACCTCGATCTTTCGCTCGTCGAGATCGATCCCGACCACGCGTCGCTGGTCCGACGCTTCGCGCAGGAGGCATGGGAAAAGTCCGTGGCCGCAACCCAAATCGACGATGAAACCCTTCTTGGGAACGAACCGCTCGACGAAGGCGAGATCGGAGAGGAACGCGCGCCCGTGCACGAACAGGCGCGCACCGAATGGCGCCGCGCGATACCGGTGGACGGCCCGGTTGAGCGCCGCGCTCGTGCTGGCGCCTGGCATCAGGGCACTCGCCAGCGGACGGCGTCGGTTCCGAAGGCTGTCCGCAGGAGCGGATCGGTCAGGATCTCCAGGTCTTTCGGTCGGTCGTCGACGAGCGTGTCGGCGGCGCGAAGATCATCGTCCACGTAGCCGGGATGCGCGCCGATCTCGCC
>Ga0070697_100004607_pt1 | contig 10588 bp, 9 predicted proteins | sample KBSK1501metaG_FD_65475 | JGI IMG/M metagenome (GOLD analysis project Ga0070697, IMG submission 65475) | Corn, switchgrass and miscanthus rhizosphere microbial communities from Kellogg Biological Station, Michigan, USA - KBS K1-50-1 metaG | ecosystem: Host-associated > Plants > Roots >... | reverse complement strand
ACTCGATAAGCTTGAAGCAATTCCCGGTTATCGTGTGGATCTTAGCGCCGGGGAATTTGAGCGTGTCCTGAAGACCGTAGGCTATGCCATGTCAGGCCAAACGGCAGAACTGGCGCCGGCCGACAAGAAAATGTATGCCCTTCGCGATGCCACCTCCACGGTGGAGGCGATCCCGCTGATTGTCGCGTCGATAATTTCGAAAAAAGGCGCCGCTGGTCTCGACGCGATGGTAATAGACGTTAAGGTCGGCTCGGGCGCCTTCATGCGTGACGAAAACCGCGCCCGGGCGTTGGCCCACGCCCTGGTTAGAACCGGAAATGCTTGTGGAATTCGCACCCGCGCACTGCTAACTGATATGAACCAACCGCTGGGCCAGGCCGTGGGAAATTCACTCGAAGTGAAGGAGTGTGTAGAGCTGTTGCGTGGCGAAGGGACAGCCGCCGCTCAACCAGTACTTGATCTGTCAGTGGAGCTTGCCGCTCACATGCTGGTGCTTTCCAATGTTGATGAGTCGCTTGACGCAGCTCGAGATCGTTTAGGGAAAATTGTGAGTTCGGGAAAGGCGCTGGAGTGTTTTCGTCAGAATGTCGCAGCGCAGGGTGGTGAGCCTCGAGTTTGCGACGATCCCTCCGCCTTCCTTCCTTTGGTCGCGGAATCGTTTAAGGTAGAATCGCCGCGTTCTGGTTTCGTTACCAAAGTTAATACATCGGAGATCGGGCATGCGATTGCTGCCATCGGCGGCGGGCGTGTGCGCATCGACGACGCGATAGATCCTACTGTTGGTTTCATCGCTCAAGCCAGAATTGGAGATGCCGTTGACGAAGGGGCGGCCATCGGCACCGTCTATTGTCGCCACCACTCCAGTGCTGAAGAAGCCGGCAGGCGTATTCAGGCAGCATACGAAATCGGCGAACAGTCTCCCACGGAAATACCGCATCTCTTGAGGGAAGTAATAAACGAATGAAATCTGTAATCTGCTCCATGCTCGTTGTCTTGTGCCTGGTTGCGGTTTTCAGTTCGGCTTGCAATCACAGCAGCTACGGCGCTGACGACAAGTCGAAGATCCGTGTCGGTATTGTTTTTGATATCGGCGGCAAGGATGACCGTTCATTCAACGCCGCGGCCTGGGCGGGCGCAAAGTGTGCGGAAACCGGCACCTGGCCCGACGGAACAAGTTGCGGCAAGGCGGCACTGCCAATTGTGCTGCGCGATATCGAACCCGGCAATCCGACTTCAATTGAACCGGCCATGCGCGCCTTTGCTGAACGCAACTACGATCTGATCATCGGTATCGGGTTCGCGCAGACTCCGATTATCGAACTGGTGGCAAAGGACTATCCCAACATTCGTTTCGCGATAGTGGATGGTGCTAGTAATCTGCCAAACGTGGCGTCGCTCGTGTTCAAGGAACACGAGGGTTCGTACCTGGTGGGCATGTTGGCCGCGAAATCCAGCAGGACCGGCACGATTGGTTTTATCGGCGGCATGGACATTGGATTGATTCACCGCTTCAAAGGCGGCTACGAGGAAGGCGCGCATGCGGTGAATCCTAACATTCGGGTTATCCCGAATTACGTCGGCGTCACCGATGCCGCTTGGAACAATCCCGGTAAGGGCAAAGAAATCGCGCTGGCGCAAATCAGCAAGGGCGCCGATGTAATTTTCACTGCGGCTGGTAACTCCGGCCTGGGTGCGTTTGACGCCGTGGAGCAGGCTGGTAAACAAGACGGACGCGCTACGCACTTCGTCATTGGCGTCGATGCCAACCAAAACATGGTCAAGCCGGGTTTTGTGCTGACTAGTATGGTCAAGCGAGTCGACAACGCCGTCTATGCAATTGTTCAGGATGTCGTGAACGGCCAGTTCAAGACCGGCTTTCACGTCTACGGGTTACAAGAGGATGGCGTCGGTTATGCGATGGATGAAAACAATAAGTCTCTGATAACTCCCGAAATGATTCAGCAGGTCGAAGAAGCGAAGAAGAAGATCATCGACGGCCAAATTACTGTTGTGGATTTGATTAATAAGTAGCCGCTTAGCACTTGGTACTTAGTGCTTTGTACTTTGTACTTTGTTCAGTACTTTAACCACCCTCCGCTTGAGGGCTTTCGATGGAGAGAACGAACTTTGAGAAGTTACAGGTATATAAACTCGCTGAAGCTCTTTCTGATGGGATTTGGGAGGTGGTTTTAAAGTGGGACTATCTTGCTAAGGATACAGTCGGTAAGCAGATGATAAGGTCTGCTGACAGTGTTGGAGCCAACATCGCGGAGGGAGCGGGGCGAGGAACCTTAGAGGACAATCGAAGATTCATAAGAATGGCTCGTGGTTCGTTGTATGAAACCCAGCATTGGCTGCGACGTGCTTACAAAAGAAATTTACTTAGTCAAAAGCAAATAGCGTTACTCAACCGATCATTAACGAGTTGTTACCCAAGCTCAACGCCTATTTCCGTTCCGTGAATAGAGCCGCCTTAGATAGAAAAGGCAAACAAAGCACTAAGTACAAAGCACAAAGTTCAAAGCCATAGGCGATTTATGCTTGAACTCAGAAACATAACGAAGCGCTTTGGACAGGTTCTCGCCAACGACAAGGTGAACATCGTCGTCAAGGCGGGTACGATTCACGCTATCGTGGGGGAGAATGGCGCCGGCAAGTCCACCGCGATGCGTATCGCGTACGGATTTTACAAGGCCGATTCGGGCGAGATTCTGGTTGAAGGCCAGGTCCGCGACATTGCCACGCCGCATGACGCAATCGCTTTGGGGATTGGCATGGTTCATCAGCATTTCATGCTGGTGGATACGATGACAGTTGCGGAGAATATTGTCCTTGGCGCGGAGCCGGGCAATGCAGCGGCCCTCGATCTTGCCTCGGCGAGCATTGAAATCCGCAAGCTCTCCGAAGAATTCAAACTCGCCGTCAATCCCAATGCAGTTATCGAACACCTTTCGGTCGGACAACAACAACGAGTCGAACTCCTAAAAGCACTCTATCGTCATGCGCGACTGTTGATCCTGGACGAGCCAACCGCCGTTCTTACTCCGCAGGAAGTCGAAGAATTCTTTTCCATCCTGCGCCGCATGCGGGAGCAGGGAAAGACCGTAGTGATAATTACCCACAAACTCGCCGAGGTGCTGGCAATCTCGGATGAAGTCACTGTGATGCGCGATGGGCGCGTTGTTGGTCGAGTGCAAACCAGTGAAACCAACGCAGCCGAACTCGCGCGCATGATGGTGGGCCGCGAAGTGCTCCTCCGGGTCGAGAAGCCTGAAGCCAAAACCGGCAGCGCAGAGTTAAGCGTTCGTAATCTTTCAATCGTTGCCAGGGGCGGGGCGAAGCGCCTCGACGACGTTTCTTTTGAAGTCCGCAAGGGCGAGATTCTGGGCATCGCCGGTGTGGAGGGAAACGGGCAGACGGAGTTGATCGAAGCGCTCGCGGGATTAGTAAATCCGTCGGAGCTTTCGGGCAAGATTCTTTTTGAAGATCGGGACATCACCCGAGAAGGTGCCCGGCTTCGACGAGAGTTGGGCATCGCGCATATTCCGGAAGATCGACATCGCCGTGGCTTGTTGCTCGAGTTTGATCTTGCCGAGAATTCAATCCTCGGCGTCCACTATCGCAGGCCGATAGTCAGCTATGCCGGCGTTCTGCTCGACAGCATGGCCATTCGCAAGCGTGCGGAGGAGATCATTGCCGGATTTGATGTGCGTCCGGCTAATCCCGACCTACCGGCGCGAGCACTCTCCGGCGGCAACCAGCAAAAACTGATCATCGGCAGAGAGTTTAAGGTTGAACCGAAAGTCCTGCTGGTGTCGCAGCCAACGCGCGGCGTTGACATCGGGGCAATTGAGTTTATCCATCGCAAGCTGGTTAACCTGCGCGACTCGGGTTGCGCGGTGTTACTGGTTTCAGCGGAGCTCGAAGAGGTCACTTCCCTGTCTGATCGTTTACTGATAATTCATGAGGGGCGAATTGTGGGCGAAGTTGATCCTAAGGTTGCAACGATTGAAGAGATTGGATTGCTGATGACGCGCGGGCACTGAACGATTGGCGATTGACGGCGGTCAAGTGATTTGCTGGGACCGCGGGCGTCCCGCCCGCAATGAGCGCGAAGCGCGAAAATGGATTGAGGAACAGCAACGGGCAAGACCTGCGCGCCTTCGGCGCGTTGCGGGCGGGACGCCCGCGGTCCCAGCAAATCGCTTGACCTTAGGCCTGAGATCTACGATCTGAAAACCATGAAACTATTACGCGAACTTTTGTTTCCACTAATCGCCGTCGTGGCCGCGTTTGTTGTTTGCGGAATCCTGATCCTGATCATCGGCGACAATCCAATCGAGACCTACCGGCTGCTTTTCGGCAGCGCCCTCTCCTGGCCGGTGGGCATCGGCTACACGCTGTTTTATGCGACGCCGTTAATCTTTACCGGCCTGGCAGTGATGGTTGCTTTTCGTTGCGGACTGCTCAACATTGGCGCGGAGGGGCAGCTCTACGTCGCGGCTTTTGCAACCGCCTGGGTCGGAATCACGTTCGCAAATCATTCGCCCTGGCTTCTGATCCCCTTGTGTTGTATCGCTGCGGTTGTAGGCGGAGGCGTGTGGGGCGCGATTCCCGGCATCCTCAAGGCGCGCTTTGGTTCACATGAAGTTATCAACACGATCATGTTGAACTTCCTGGCCGTCGCGCTGTTGAGTTACTTCACGCAATATCATTACAAAGAACCGGGCCCGATCATGCAAACGCTGGCGATCGGACCGAATGCGCACATAGCCCGGCTGGGCAGATTTATTCCCGGCATGCCGCAATTCATTCCGCTGAATGTGGCTTTTATCCTGGCGTTGATTTCGTGCGGCCTGGTTTACGTCTTTCTCTGGCGCACGAAGTGGGGATATGAGTTGCGCTCGACCGGAACGAATCCCAGCGCGGCTGAGTATGGCGGCATCTCTGTGCGCAAACAGATCATCATTGCGATGACAATCTCCGGAGCGCTGGCCGGCATGGTTGGGATTAACGAAGTGCTTGGTTATCGCTATCGTTATTACGACGGCTTTTCTGATAACTACGGCTTTACGGGTATCGCTGTGGCGCTGCTGGGCCGCAACCATCCGGTAGGCGTCATCACCTCGGCGCTGCTCTTTGCCGTGCTGCAGCGCGGCGGCATTCCGGTCGACGCTTTCACTACCCACGTAACCAAAGACATTGTTCAGGTGTTGCAGGGTACGATCATTCTTTTTGTGGCAGCCGAAGCTTTCTTCCGCGGACCATTCGCACAGTGGGGTTTGTTGAAACGCTCGAAAGTATAAGTCGCGAAGCGCAAATCCAAAGAGGGTCAAGTAATGTGGGAAATTCTTAATGTAGCGCTCATCTGGTCAACCATTCGGCTGTCGACCCCTTTGATCCTGGCTGCGCTGGGCGGACTCTTTTCCGAACGATCGGGCGTCATCAACATCGCGCTGGAAGGGATGATGCTTGCGGGAGCCTTTGCGGCCGCCGCGATAACGTATGCCACCGGCAGTCCGTACGTAGGGTTGCTGGCAGGAATGATGGCGGGCATGTTAATAGCCGCAATCCATGCGCTTGCCTGCATTCGTTACCAGGCAGATCAAGTGGTGACCGGCACGGCGATCAACATTTTGATGCTCGGCATGCCCGCCTTCCTGAGCGGCGCATTTTTCCTGTCGTCCGGTTCAACGCCGCAGATTCCTAAAGAACACCTGATACCGTGGCTGCCGATTTTCATTGCCATCGTGATGGTGCCACTTAGTTGGTATGTCCTCTACAAAACCCCGTTTGGGTTGCGGCTGCGATCGGTTGGTGAAAACCCGGAAGCCGCCGACGCCGCCGGCGTTCCCGTCGCGCGCATGCGTTATGCGGGCGTATTGTTGTCAGGTATTTTGGCCGGACTTGGTGGCGCCTACCTTTCGATCGGACAGTCGTCGTTGTTTACCAGGAATATGACTTCCGGTCGCGGCTTTATTGCCCTGGCCGCTTTAATCTTCGGCAAGTGGCGTCCGTTTCAAACGTTGCTGGCTTGTCTCTTGTTTGGCTTTACGGAAGCCGTATCGATCCAGATGCAGGGCGTGGTAAAGCTCCCCTCCGGCGACGACATTCCGGTGCAGTTTATTCAGATGGTCCCCTACATCCTGACGATTGTTGTGCTCGCGGGCTTCATCGGTTCGTCACGGCCGCCGCGGGCGCTGGGTATTCCGTATCAGAAGGAGCGATGATCGGTAGCGGAACATCTTTCAGTGAGTCGACAAATACAGAACCGGGAGCGGTAGCGACCGGGTCATGGACTCATCGTAAAACTCCGAGCGGCTTAAAAAGCATGGCAAGACCAAGCCAGTTGAGTGGTGGACCCGGTCGCTACCGCTCCCGGTTCTGTATTTGTCGACCCACGACTGAACACTGTACGCTCTTAGTGTGAAACCGCATGGCTGCTCGGCGGTACTGACTTAATCATGGTTGAACCAGCTTTATCGGATTTATATTCACGCGCGGAGAATGCGGCCCGCTCCATACGATCGCGCACGGCTGTGGATGCGAAGATCGCGCTGGTGTTGGGTAGCGGCCTCGGTGGTTTTGCCGAAGACTTTGAAGACTCCCTATCGTTGCCTTACCGCGAAATTCCTGGCTTCGTATCTTCAACAGCCGAAGGACACGTGGGCAGTTTAGTGATCGGAAAAGTTGAAGGCGTGCCGGTCCTGGCGATGCAGGGCAGGGTGCACTACTACGAAGGGTACACTCTCGAAGAAGTTACTTTTCCAATCAGGACCTTCAAGCTGCTGGGCATCGAGACGTTGATTCTTACCAACGCCGCCGGCGGTGTAGACGTACAACTCACGCGCGGCGCCTTGATGGTAATCAGTGATCATCTGAATCTGATGGGCGTGAACCCACTGCGTGGTCGCAACGACGAACGCTTCGGGCCACGCTTTCCTGATATGACGGAGGTCTATAGTCGCGAACTACAGGAGCTGGCAACGGAAGAAGCGCGCACACTGGACATCACTATCCGTCGTGGCATCTATGCCGCACTGGCAGGCCCGAGTTATGAGACGCCGGCGGAGATTCACATGATGCGTGGATTTGGCGCTGATGCCGTGGGCATGAGCACTGTTCCCGAAGCCATCGTGGCTCGCCAGATGGGAATGAAAGTTTTGGGTATCTCATGCATCACCAACATGGCTGCTGGAATTAGTGAAACTCCCATCAACCACGAAGAAGTGATGGAGACTGGCCAGCAGGTCCGAGAGAAATTTACGCAGTTGCTCCGTCGCGTGATCGTGAAACTACCCGGGAACTGACGCAAGTAGTTCAGAGTTCAAGCTTCAGCTTGTTGCCCGCCCGGGCACAACCTAAAGGTTGAACTCTGAACTGCTAGAATGGCAGGTTAGGCGCCTTACAACGGTGCCCAAAGAGGTTTTCGTGAGTCTAATCATTGGCATTTCCGGTGGCACCGGCTCGGGCAAGACTACTGTTGCCAACCGCATCCTGGAGACGGTGAAAGCGAGCGAGGTCGTTTTCATCCAGCAGGATTCTTATTATCGTAACCTCAAAGATCTGCCGCTCGATTATCGCCAACTCGCCAACTTTGATCATCCGGACGCTCTCGACAACGATCTACTCGTCAACCACATTCGCAAGTTAAAAGCTGGCGAACCAATTGAACTGCCGCTTTACGATTTCAAGACGCACAATCGTCTAAATGAAACGCGAATGGTAGAGCCTAAACCTATTGTTATTGTCGAGGGCATATTGATCTTCGTGGATCCGCGCCTGCTCGAACAGATGGACATCAAGGTTTTTGTTGATACCCCGGACGACATCCGTTTCATAAGGCGACTCCGTCGCGATATTGCTGAGAGAGGTCGTACGGTAGAATCAGTGATCGAACAATATCTGGCCACCGTGCGGCCGATGCACGCGCAATTCGTCGAACCCTCAAAGCGATGCGCTGACGTTATCATTCCGGAAGGTGGTCATAATCTGGTGAGCATTGACCTGATTAGTGGGAAGATTCGTGAGAGGTTGGCAAGTGCATTAACCTCGGTTGGAGGACAGGCTTGAGTGAAGAAAGTTTGCAGGAGCTACTGGAAACAGCAAAGGCAGCACGGCTGCGATCTATTGCGCCATTTTCAAATTTCCTGGTCGGCGCTGCGGTAAAGACCGATGAAGGAAAAGTCTACATCGGCTGTAACGTTGAAAGCGCCAGCTACGGCTTGACCGTTTGCGCCGAGCGCGTCGCCATCTGGAAGGCCTTGTCGGAAGGTGAGCGGCACTTCACTGAACTCGCGGTCGTAGCCGACACCGATACCCTGACGCCGCCTTGCGGAACTTGCCGGCAAATTATCTGGGAGTTTGCGAAGAATGCGACCATCGTACTTGGCAATCTTCAAGGTGAATCGCAGATCGTTTCCATCAGCGAACTTCTCCCACGTGCTTTCGACGCGCGCTTCCTGAGCGCCGCGAAAGCGAAGAAAGATGCAAAGGAGACGTCCTGATGGCTGGAGAAACATCAAGACGGGAAACGACGCGAACTAACACGAATTACATTGGTGTGATTTCGTGATCGTGCTTATTCGGTAACAACCTTGTCAGCCACGCTATGTCAAAAAAACTCGTCATCGTTATCGCACTTGTCCTCACGGTTATCGTCAATGCTTTGCCAACCGTTGCGCAACGAAATAGAGGTCGTCGCATGACACGAGTAGATCTGCTGGTGCTTAACGGCACGCTCGTCACGATGGACAAAGACCATCGCATCATCCAGGACGCAGGCATTGCGGTTGAGCACGGGCGCATTGTCGCTGTGGGTTCAAGCGCGGACATCGTCAGAACGTACTCGGCGTCTACGAGAATAGACGCGACCGGAAAGATCATCATCCCCGGACTTATCAATGGTCACACGCACATTCCGATGACCTTGTTTCGAGGTCTGGCGGACGATCTCGATCTCCAGGAGTGGCTGACGAAGTATATTTTTCCCGCCGAGGCAAAAAACGTTACTGAAGAATTCGTACGCGCCGGAACGCGGCTGGGGTTGGCGGAAATGATTCGCGGCGGGACCACCACCTACTGCGACATGTATTACTTCGAAGATGCGATTGCTGATGAAACCGCGAAAGCGGGCGTGCGTGGAGTTCTCGGAGAAACGGTAATCGACTTTCCCGTTGCTGATAACAAGACTAACGCCGAGGCGATGGCTTATGTCGAGCGGTTCGTTAAGAAGTGGAAGGGGAATGAGCTAATTGTTCCGGCTGTTGCGCCGCATGCCCCGTACACTGTGTCGGAAGAGCACCTGAAGGCCATTCGCGCTTTTTCTGATCGAACCGGCGCGCCTATTGTTACTCACATCTCAGAAACAAAACGAGAAGTCGACGATAGCATCAAAGCGAAAGGTGCCAGCCCGGTTGACTATCTCTCCCGCATTGGATTTCTAAATGATCGCGTCATTGCTGCGCACATGGTTTGGCCAAACCCGGGCGAGATTCAGATTTTGAAGCGTGACGGAGTTGGCGTAGTTCACAACCCGCAGTCAAACATGAAGTTGGCCTCGGGCGTAGCGCCGGTGCCAAAGATGATCGCGGAAGGGTTGCGAGTCGGGTTGGGAACAGACGGTGCCGCGTCAAACAACGACCTGAGCATGTGGGAAGAGATGGATACGGCCGCTAAGCTTCACAAACTCATCAGCGGCGATCCTAAAGTGATGTCGGCTGAACAAGCATTCGAGTTGGCTACGAGTGGTGGCGCCCGCGCGCTACACCTGGAAAAAGAGATCGGCTCGATCGAAAAGGGGAAACGGGCGGATATCGTCCTCGTCAATCGCGATGCGCTCAATCAGATACCGCTCTACAACGTCTATTCCGATCTGGTATATGCCACCAAAGCTTCCGACGTGGAAACGGTAATCATTAACGGCCGCGTCGTGATGCGGGATCGTCGCTTGTTGACGCTCGATGAGGCTGCGATTAAAGAAGGCGCGCGTCTCTTCCGGGAAAAGGTAATCAAGAGCCTCGGCGGTTCGACTGTCCCATAGCTATCAGTTTTTTGAGAGGTCCTGATTAAGATTCTCTGTGCTTCCTCAGTGTTCTCTGTGGTTAATAAGCGCTAAGCAAAACCCACCACAGAGGCACAGAGAACACTGAGGAAGCACAGAGAAGACAAGAACTGGGCACGACCAACCTTTTTTGGCCACTTGCGTGTAGCCAAATCAGGAACCATAATAGGGCGTCAAAATTGGGTTAGTTCGTAAGCGAGCATTTAGGCTCGCTTTTGTATTTGTTGGGAGTGAATTGTAGTGAATTGTAGCCTATCGCCCAGATTCTTTCGTTCCTTCAGTCGACTTTTCCTTGTCTTCGTGGGTTCCGTACTATTCTCAGTCGTCGCCCACGCCCAGGTTCCGGCGGAACCAACCAAGGCTGCGGATACAGCAACCAGTCCAACCGGAGTAGCTGCGGAGCCCGCGCAGTCTCAGCCGCAGGCAGTCAACCCACCTGCGGACCCAACTAAATCTGCCGAGGCCCTTCGGCTACGGATCGAGCGAGCGCGGGCGCTAATCGCCGCCCACCGTTTGGATACTGCC
>Ga0070697_100004605_pt1 | contig 10593 bp, 7 predicted proteins | sample KBSK1501metaG_FD_65475 | JGI IMG/M metagenome (GOLD analysis project Ga0070697, IMG submission 65475) | Corn, switchgrass and miscanthus rhizosphere microbial communities from Kellogg Biological Station, Michigan, USA - KBS K1-50-1 metaG | ecosystem: Host-associated > Plants > Roots >... | reverse complement strand
GGGTTGAAGGAGGCGGCGGTGCCGTCGTCGGCCACGCCGATGAAGGCGCCGCCCATCCCGAGTCCGCGGGCGCCGGCGCCGATGGGGTTGAAGGAGTTGCGAAGGACGATGTTCTGGACCGCCTGCGCCGAGGACTCGCGTGCGCCGAACGTCACCGCCGCGGCCACGGCGAACGTCGCGACCGAGCGCTTCATCCGATGATCTCCTGGCCCTCAATGAAACAGGATCCAAGGGCCGGCACACTGTATCATCTTCCCGGCATCGCTCGCCGGAGGCCCCATGTCCACCACCCTCGTCAGGAACGGCACCGTCGTGACCGCGTCCGATCGCTATCAGGCCGACGTATACGTCGACAAGGGCGTCATCAGCCTGATCGGCCAGGGGTTGAACGTGCCCGCGGAGACGGTGATCGACGCGTCGGGCAAGCTCGTCATGCCCGGCGGGATCGACGTCCACACCCACCTCGACATGCCTTTCGGCGGGACGAACTCGGCCGACGACTTCCAGACGGGCACGATCGCGGCCGCGCACGGGGGCACCACGACCCTCGTCGACTTCGCGATCCAGAACTTCGGCGAGGGGCTGTACCCCGCCTACGAAGGCTGGATGAAGCGGGCGGAGGGCAAGGCCGTCGTCGACTACGCGTTCCACATGATCGTGCGAGAGCTGACGGACGCGGTCTCGGGCGAGATGGACCGGATGGTCAAGCACGAGGGCGTCACGTCGTTCAAGCTGTTCATGGCCTATCCGGGCGTCTTCATGGTGGACGACGCGACGATCTTCAAGGCGCTGCTGAAGACCCGCGACAACGGCGGGCTCATCTGCATGCACGCCGAGAACGGCGGCGTCATCGACACGCTCGTCAAGGAGGCGCTGCGGAAGGGTCAGACGGCGCCGAAATACCACGCGCTGACCCGCCCGACGCGCGCGGAGGGCGAGGCGACCGGGCGGGCGATTGCCCTGGCCGAGATGGCGGGCGTGCCCATCTACATCGTCCACCTCTCCTGCTCGGACGCGCTCGAGAAGGTGAAGCAGGCGCGGGACATGGGCCTGCCCGCCTACGCCGAGACGTGTCCCCAGTACCTCTTCCTTTCCTACGACGACTACGAGCGGCCCGGGTTCGAAGGCGCCAAGTACGTCATGTCACCTCCGCTCCGGGAGAAATGGAACCAGGAGGCGCTCTGGAAGGGGCTGGCCAAGAACGACCTCCAGGTCGTCTCCACCGACCACTGCCCGTTCTGCATGAACGAGCCGCCCCAGAAGCAGCTCGGCAAGGACGATTTCTCGAAGATCCCCAACGGCGCTCCCGGCATCGAGACGCGCCTCATGCTCGTGTGGGACGGCGGCGTGCGCCCGGGCAAGATCGACATGCACCGCTTCGTGGAGATCGTCTCCACCAACCCGGCCAAGATGTTCGGCCTGTGGCCGAAGAAGGGCACGATCGCCGTCGGCTCCGACGGCGACATGCTGCTCTTCGACCCGGACAAGGAAACGACCCTCTCCGCGAAGACGCATCACATGCGGGTCGACTACAACCCGTATGAGGGACGCGTGGTGCGCGGCGGGCCGGCCATGGTCCTCTCCCGGGGCGAGGTCATCGTCGACCACGGGCAGTTCAACGGCCGGCCCGGCCGGGGCCAGTACGTCAAGCGCCAGCCCGGCCGCCCGCTGATAGGATGACGAGCGCCCCCGAAGTCCTCCATCCCGACGGCCGCGTCGAGCTGGCGGACACCCGGCGCATCGAGGCCAGCCCCCTCTACAACCCCGACCTCGCTCCCGTCCCGCTGAGCCGGCGCAACTGGACCACCTACAACTACGCCGCCCTGTGGATCAGCATGGCGCACTGCATCCCCACCTACATGCTGGCGTCGGGGCTGATGACGACCGGCATGAGCTGGTGGCAGGCGCTCATCACGATCCTGCTCGGCAACACGATCGTCCTCGTGCCCATCCTCCTGAACTCGCACCCGGGCACGAAGTACGGGATACCCTTCCCCGTCTTCGCGCGCGCCGCCTACGGCACCCTCGGATCGAACCTGCCCGCCCTCATGCGCGCGCTCGTGGCGTGCGGGTGGTTCGGGATCCAGTCGTGGATCGGGGGCGAGGCCCTCCACACGTTCTTCCGCAGCCTCGTTCCCTCGTGGCCGGCGCTGCTCGGCCCCGGCTTCGGCGGCCACACCACCACCGAATGGCTCTCGTTCCTGCTCTTCTGGGGAATCAACGTCTACATCATCTATAGAGGGATGGACCTGCTGCGGAAGGTCGAGAACTGGGCCGCGCCGTTCGTGCTCGTGATGACGACGATCCTGCTCGTGTGGGCGGTCCGGCAGGCCCACGGGTTGGGCCCGCTCCTCCATCAGCCCGGACGGCTGCACGCCTGGCGCGACTTCCTCCCCGTTTTCATCCCGTCCCTCACCGCGATGATCGGCTACTGGGCGACGCTCTCCCTGAACATGCCCGACTTCACCCGCTTCGGCCGCAGCCAGCGCGAGCAGATGGTCGGGCAGGTGGTCGCCCTGCCCACGACCATGTCGGTGTTCGCGGCCATGGGGGTGATGATCACCAGCGCCACCGTCATCATCTACGGCCAGGCGATCTGGGACCCCGTGCAGCTCGTGGGCCGCTTCCAGGCGCCCCTGGTGGTGGCGATCTCGATGTTCACGGCGGTGGTGGCGACCCTCGCCGTCAACATCGCGGCCAACGTCGTCTCCCCCGCCAACGATTTCGCCAACGCCTTCCCGCGCCTCATCTCGTTCAAGACCGGCGGGCTCATCACCGGGATCATCGGCATCCTGATGCAGCCCTGGCGGCTGCTCGCCGATCCGTCCGGCTACATCTTCACGTGGCTGCTCGGCTACTCCGGTGGGCTGGGGTCCATCGCGGGCGTCCTGATCGCGGACTACTGGGTCGCGCGCGGCACGCGGCTGCAGCTCGAGGACCTGTACCTCCCCACCGGCGCCTACCGCTACCACCGCGGGTGGAACCTGAAGGCGGTGGCGGCGACGCTGCTGGGATGCGCGCTGGCCTGGGGCGGGCTGGTGATCCCCGCGCTCAAGCCCCTCTACGACTACGCGTGGTTCGTCGGCTTCGGCGTGGCGTTCGCGGTCTACGTCGCATTGATGGGTAGGAGACCGCTCTGAAATCGTTTCCCGGCGCGAGCGTTCGGCGCGCGTAGCGGAGAGTTCCCTCTGCCGCCTCGCGGCGGATTCACTCCGACGCGAGGCGCTCGATGACGCCTCGCGCGGAGCGGAGCGCGCCGCATTCGGATTACGGCGGCGGGGGCTGTTGGCGCACCACGTCGCCGGGAGGGCAGTTCTGGGCCACGGCCCGGACCTGCGCCCGGATCGACTCCAGGGTGGCCTTGCCGGCCGGCGTCCGAATGCGGCCCGCCGCCTCGTCGAGCTTGTGGTTGGCCTCGGGCAGCGCGGCGTTGACGGTGTCGCAGTCCATGTTGTTGCGGATGACGGCGTTGGCGGCAGACGAGGCCTCTTCGAGGACGGCGGTGTCGGAGGTGATGTTCGCCACGGCCTGCTGGCGCTTGTTGCGCTCCTCGCCGCCGCATCCCGCGACGCACAAGGCGAGCGGCAGCGCCGCGATCAGCCCGCCCACGACTCCGGGTCTCCTCACTTGATGGGCTCTCCCTTCTCCACTCGGGCCAGGTAGTCGAGCAGCGTGGGCTCCTTGTGGCCGAGCGCCTTCGCCTTGCCGGCGTGCACCTTGAAGTTCGCCGCGTCCTTGAGGCCGAAGTAGGCCCACGCCAGGTAGGCCTCGGCCTGGGGGTTCGTCGGGGCGAGAGCCGCCGCCTTGTCGAGCGCAGCGATGGCGTCCTTGTAGCGCTTGGCTCCCAGGTGCGCCGACCCCAGATAGATCCACGCGTCGGCGCGCTTGGGGGCGGCCTGGGTGACCTTCCCCGCCTCGGTCGCCGCCCGGTCGAACTGCTTCGCGTCGACGAGGGCCGCGGCGAGGGCCGTGCGGTAATCGAGATTGTTCGGATCGGCCGCGACGGCCTTGTCGTACGAGGCCACGGCCGCGGCGGCGTCGCGCTTCAGCATGTGCTGCGCGTATCCGAGCTGGTACAGCGCCTCGGCGTTCGCCGGCTCGAGCTCCACGGCCTTTTGCAACTCGACGATGGCCGGGTCGGCCTGCCGCTTGGCGATGTAGGCGCGCGCAAGCCCGACCCGCACCGGAGCCGAGTCGTGCTGGTCGCGCAGCTTCGTGAGGTCCTGGATGGCGAGATCGGGCTGGTTCGTCGCGAGGTAGGAAAGGGCCTGCGCGACGCCCACCTCCTGCACGAGCTTCTGCGCCTCGGCGTCGCCCTCCGCGAGGGCGGCGGCGGTGGCGGCATCGCCCACCGCCTCGGAGGCGCGGCCGAGGGCGATCTTCACCCGCGCCGATTCCTTGTACGCCTCCACCGCGCCCGGCGCATCCTCGATCGCCTTCTTGAGGATGGGCTCGGCCTCCCCCGCGCGGCCCGTCTTGCGCAGCACGCGCGCGAGGCCGACGCTCGCGATCGCCTTTTGCTCGGGATCGTTGAGCGCGGCGCGGTAGGAGGCCTCGGCGGCGACGAGGTCTCCCTTCGCCTCCTGGGCGTAGCCGAGCGCGCTCGACGCGGCCGCGCCGCCGGTCGCCGCGACTTTCTGGACGAGGGCGATCGCTTCGTCGGCCTTGCCCTCGCGGGCCATGGCGCGCGCCTGCGCGATCGCGGGCCAGACCCCCTGCGGGTCCGCGGCTGCCGCGGCTTGAGCGGTGGCCGCGGCGTCGGGCATCCCGCGGACCTGCTGGAGGACGGCCATACGGCCGAGCGCCTCGCCCTTGGCGGCGCCGGTGAGCTTGTCCCCGGCCACCTTGTACGCGTCGATAGCCGCGTCGAACTCGTACTTGCCCTCGAGGAGGCGCCCGAGGCGCAGGGCAGGCTCGCCGGTTGCCGTCGGCATCGCGACGGCCCGCCGCAGCAGCTCGGCGGCGCCGTCCTTGTCGCCCGCGGCCGCCTTCTGCTCCGCCTCGCGCATCAACTGATCGGGTGACGCCGCGACGGGAGCCGGGGCCTGCTTCTTGTCGTCCTTCTTGCTCTTCTCCTGGGCAGCCGCCGGAACGGCCACGGCCAGGACCAGCACCGCCATCAGCGCCTTCATGGGACCCTCCCGCGCACGCACGCGCCGTGAATTGGAAAAGGGCTATTCGATGCTAGGCCGCGCCGGTGGCATCGTCAAATCAAACCTTGACCGGCTCTGGCGTGGGACTTGCATAGCGTCGTGTGGATGCGCACGGGCGAATTCCGAATCTGCCCTCGGTGTGAGGCGCGGAACAAGGCCACCGAGCCGAGCTGCGTGCAGTGCGGCCGCGCGCTGTTCAGCATTCCCCTCTCGCGGACCGCCGCCCTGTCCGACGAGGTGGCCGCAGGGCGGGGCGGCATTTCGTGGACGCGCGGCGTCACGGTCGCCGGAGTGCTCCTCGCCTGCGCGTTCGGCCTCGTCGTGCGCAAGACCTTCCGCGGTGCATCGCTCGAGCCGGCGGCGACCGCCGCCGCCTCCTCCTCCGCCGCAGACGCAGCGCCCACGGCGCCGCCCCTGTCGCCCGCGACTTCGGCGCGCCCGACCAGCCGGGACTTCGAGAAGGGCCGCGCGCTGCTCGAGAAGGGAGACGCGCAGGGCGCGCTGCGGGCGTTGACGCCCGTGGCCCAGGCCGAGCCCGACAACGCGGTCATCGCCTACACGTACGGCCGGGCGCTGTGGGCCGCGGGGTCGCGCGACCGCGCGGTCATGCAGCTCGAGCGGGCGGCGCGGATCGATCCGTACACGACCGTCTATCGGGTCGATCTCGCGAAGGCGCTGGCCACTCTGCGCCGGACGCGGGAGGCGATCCGCGAGTACGAGGCGGCCGTGTCCCTGGACCCGGGCAACGCCGACAACGTGATGGCGCTGGCGGCCTTGTACGCGCGCGCCGGCGACAGCGCCGAGTCGCGCGCACTGCTCGAGCGCGCGGCCACGCTGAAGCCCGGCGACGTGGAGATCGGACGGCGGTTGGGCGAGGTCGGCGCGCGGGAAGCCACGAGCTATGCGCCGTCCGCGTCGTCTGCGTCCTCTGCGTCCTCTGCGTCCTCTGCCCCCTCTGCCCCCTCTGCCCCCTCTGCTCCCCCTGCGGTCGCTACCCCCTCTACGGTCTCTCCGGTCGTTTATACAAATGACGACCTGCGGCGCGCGGGAGGCGGCCGGACGCCGGGCGCCGTCCCCCCCCAGCCGCCGCCCCCCGTCGTGCGGGTCTCGGCGCAACAACTCGGCGAGGACGAGGGACAGTGGCGCGACAGGGCGGCGGAGCGGCGCGAGGCGGTGCGCTCGGCGGAGCAGCGCGTGGCAGCGCTCAAGGCGCAGCTCGACCAGATGCAGCGCCATGCCGGCGGCCAGGCATCCGCCGACGGCGACCTGGAACACGAGATCGCGAAAACACAGGAGGACCTCGACGCCGCCCAGGAGCGCCTCGCCAAGGCCCAGCGCCGCCTCGAGGCTCTGCAGGACGAGGCGCGCCGCAAGGGTCTGCCTTCCGACTGGGTGCAATAGCCGGCACACCGCTTGCAGCTGACGGCCCGAGTGGCGGCTTCATGCCTGCAAGGTGCTCATTTCCATGCCCGGCATCGTTCGACGTGTGCTTTTTTACGCGGCCGTGGGCCTGGCGGCCCCCGCAGCCCGCGCCGGAGACGTCCCGCCCACTGAGGCACCGCCCGGGCCCGACGCGCGGTTCTACCTCGCGACGCGGACGGTCCCCGACTACGTGGAGTGCGGCGCCCGCGGCGCCGCGCTCTGGGGCGCGGTCCAGGCCTTCTACCGTGCGCGCGATTACCGCCTGGCCTGGGTGGCCGCCGGCCGCGAATCGGCCGAGGCGACCGCGGTCGCCCGCCTGGTGGAGCAGGCGGAGAGCGAGGGCCTCGACGGCGCGCGTTACGGTGTGGAGCCCGGCGGCCCGCGCGCGGTCACGGCGGCTTTCAACGGCGCGCCTCCGAGCGACGCCGACGCCGTCCAGGACGTCCAGCTCACCTACGTCTTCTTGAGATACGCGGCGGACCTGTCGGGCCGCTTCGACCCCAAGACGGCTGGCCCGTTCTGGCTCACGCGGGCGCCGCCGCGGGACCTTGCGCCGTGGTTGGAGCAATCGCTGCGGTCGGGCGACGTCGTGGCCGCCTTCGCTGCGCTGTCGCCGGCCCACACCGCCTACGGCACCCTGAAGGCGGCGCTGGCGCGCTATCGCGAGATCGCGCGGAAGGGCGGATGGGACGCGCTCCCGCCGCACCTGACGCTGCGCCGGGGAAGCCGCGGCCCCCAGGTTTCGGCGCTGCGGACGCGGCTGGCAGTGGAGGGTGACCTGCCGTCAGCCGCGGCGTCGGGGCCAGCGGATGCCTACGACGCCTCCCTCGCGGAGGGCGTGAAGCGCTTCGAGCGGCGGCACGGCCTCCCCGCCGACGGCGTTCTCGGTGCGGCGACGGTGGCCGCGCTGAACGTGCCGGTCGAGGAGCGGCTCCACCAGATCGAGCTGAACCTGGAGCGCTGGCGCTGGCTTCCCGCCGAGCTCGGTCGTCGCTACGTGATGGTGAACGTTCCCTCCTTCCAGCTCGCCGCCCACGAGGACGGCCAGCCGCCCGTGACGATGAAGGTCGTCACCGGAAAACCGGACAGCCCCACGCCCGTGTTCAGCGACGAGATGACGACGGTGGTCTTCAGCCCGTACTGGAACGTGCCCCCGACGATCGCCGAGGACGAGATCATCCCCGCGGTCTCGAGGGATCCCGGTTACCTCCAGCGCAACAACCTGGAGCTCGTGCGCGGCACGCAGGTCGTGGGACCGGCTGCTCTGCGCCGCGGGGACGTGCAGATCCGGCAGCGGCCGGGGACGCGCAATTCGCTCGGGCTCGTCAAGTTCGTCTTCCCCAACCCGTTCGGCGTCTATCTGCACGGCACACCGGCGGACGCGCTCTTCGCGCGGCCGCGCCGGACCTTCAGCCACGGCTGCGTGCGGGTCGAGAAGCCCTTCGCGCTCGCGCGGTGGGTGTTGAGCGGCATGCCGGCGTGGACGCCGGCGGCCATCCAGGCGGCCATGCGATCCGGCCGCGAGCGCCACCTCGCGCTGCCGGAGCCGGTCCCGGTCTACATCACCTACCAGACGGTACAGGCGAGCCACGACGGAACGGTGTTCTTCTGGCCCGACGTCTACGGCCACGACGGCGCGCAGATGACGCTCATGCCTGGGCCCTCGTCGCTCCCACCGGTGCCCTCCATCGCGGCGGCGCCCCTGCGGCAATGGCCCGATCCGGCGGCGGCCGCGCGCAACTGAGCACCGGCGGGACAGAGCACCGGCGGGACACAGAGCACCGGCGGGACTTGACCGCTCGGGGCCGGCGGCGTAGAAGCTTCGGCCTATGCGCGATCGCCGGCCGTCATCCGTGATGCTGCTCGCCTTCCTCGGTATCGCCGCGAATCCGGCTCTCCCCGAGCGGGCCGACCTCGTCATCGTCGACGCGCACGTCTGGACCGTGGACGGCGCCCGTCCCGAGGCGGAGGCGGTGGCGGTGCGTGGCGAGCGCGTCGTCCTCGTGGGGACGAGCGACGAAGCGCGTCGGCTCGTGGGGCCGGGCACGCGGGTCATCGACGCCGGCGGGCGCCTGCTCCTGCCCGGCTTCCAGGACGGCCACACGCACTTCGTCTCGAGCGGGATGGAGGTCGGGCAGCTCGACTTGAAGGACGCCGCCACTCCCGAGGAGTTCGGCCGCCTGATCGCGGAGTACGCGAGACGCAAGCGCCCCGGGGAATGGATCACCGGCGGGAACTGGGACCACGACAAGTGGCCCGGCGGCCGGCTGCCCACGGCGGCGCTGATCGACCGCTACGTCGCCGACCATCCCGTGTTCGTCGGTCGGTACGACGGCCACATGGCGGTGGCCAACACCGCCGCCCTCCGGGCCGGTGGCCTCACCGCCGACACTCCCGACCCGGAGGGAGGCGCGATCGTCCGCAAGCCCGGGGGCCGCGAGCCGGAGGGCGGTCTCAAGGACGCGGCGATGGGCCTGGTGGACAAAGCCATCCCCGAGCCGAGCGCGGCGGAGCTCGCGGATGGGACGCGCAAGGCGTTCGGGGAAGCCCGCCGGCTGGGGGTCACGACGGTTCAGGACATGCTGGGGGGCCTGGCTCATCTGCGGGCCTACGAGACGGTGCGCGCCGAGGGCGGCATGACCGCCCGCGTCTACGGCCGCTGGCCGATCGCGGATTGGAAGTGGCTGGCGGAGCGGGTGCGGACGCAAGGCATGGGCGACGATCTCTTCACGCTGCGCAGCCTGAAGGGCTTCGCCGACGGCTCCGTCGGCTCGTCGACCGCGCTCTTCTACGAGCCCTACGTGAACGACGAGAAGAACTTCGGCCTGCCGTCCGACCACTGGGCCCACCTGCCGGAGTGGTCCGTGGCCGCCGACGCCGCCGGTCTGCAGATCAGCATCCACGCCATCGGCGATCGCGCCATCCACGAGACGCTGGATATCTTCGACCGGATGCAACGCACGAGCGGTGCCCGCGACCGCCGCCCGCGCGTGGAGCACGACCAGCACACGCACCCCCGCGATTTCGCACGCCACCTCGACGTGGGAGCGATCGCGTCGGTACAGCCGTACCATGCGATCGACGACGGCCGGTTCGTGGAGAAGCGCATCGGCCGGCGGCGATGCATGACGACGTATGCGTTCCGGACCTTCCTCGACCACGGCATCCACATGAACTTCGGCTCCGACTGGTCGGTGGCTCCGCTCGATCCGATCCTCGGCATCGACGCGGCGGTGAACCGGGCCACGCTCGACGGCATGAACCCGGACGGCTGGTTCCCGGAGCAGAAGATCACGGTGGCGGAAGCGGTGCGCGCCTACACGCTGGAGAACGCCTACGCCGCGTTCATGGAGGCGAAGACCGGGTCCATCACGCCCGGCAAGTACGCCGACCTCGTGCTCCTCGACCAGGACCTCTTCCGCGTCCCGCCGTCCCGGATCAAGGAGACGAAGGTCGATGTGACGATCCTGGGCGGCAAGGTCGTCTACGAGCGAGTCCGTGGCACGCGCTAGCGCTGCCTCTCAAGCGCAGAGGCCGCAGAGAAGACGCAGAGGCCGCAGAGAACGGAAGAAAGGGCAACGAGCCACAGCTGCGAGCGGAGCGCGATTCAAGCACCCCCCAGCTCAATGACGGTCGAACTGGTCGTGGATCATGCGCGCGACGTCGGCGCCCGTGACGAGCGCGTCGTTGTCGACACCCCACCGCGTGTCCCGAACCTGCCGCGCGCAGATGGCGATCACGTAGCTCGCCCGAGGCGTCTCCACGACGCCGGCGTCGATGCGGACGTGGCGGCGAATCCCGTCGGGGCCGGGTAGCTTCTCCTCGTCCCAGCCCGGCTTGTCGCCGACCTTCACCTCGTCCGCTTCGGGAAGCCGCCGCGGGATCATCGTGCGGAACTGTTGTCCGCGGAGGAGCGCCCGCATCTCCTCACCGGCCGTGCGACCAACGACCTTTCCTTCGGCGATCAGCTCCATCAATCGGGCCAGCTCCCGCGGCGTGCTCATGCCGAGGCCGAACT
>Ga0070697_100004604_pt1 | contig 10594 bp, 14 predicted proteins | sample KBSK1501metaG_FD_65475 | JGI IMG/M metagenome (GOLD analysis project Ga0070697, IMG submission 65475) | Corn, switchgrass and miscanthus rhizosphere microbial communities from Kellogg Biological Station, Michigan, USA - KBS K1-50-1 metaG | ecosystem: Host-associated > Plants > Roots >... | reverse complement strand
CGCTGACCTGAGCGCGGACCTGAGCGCTGACCTGATCGCTGACCTGATCGCTGACCTGAGCGCGGACCTGAGCGCGGACCTGAGCGCGGACCTGATCGCGGACCTGATCGCTGACCTGAGCGCTGACCGCCGGGATCGGCCACGTCCGCAGCGTCGCGATCGTGAGGATCGCGCCCAGCGGGGAAGAGAGCCACAGGAAACGCTTGGGCTCGGGCAGGCCGGCCAGGACGTAGGCCTTGCGGATCCGCCGCTCCGTCTCCGCGCGGTCGGTCTTCTGTGTCGAGAGGCCGATGTCAACCCACTTCTCTCGGAACTCCTGGATCACCTCAGGCTTGAACTTCTCGTCGATCATCGTCGTCACCAGTGCCTCCTCTCTTTTTTTAGGGGGTGTAAAAGTCACGATTCCGGGCGTTCACCTGCAGCCCGCTGCGCCTGGTCCAGAGCGGGCGGCAGGGGCTCCACCTGATCGCGCCGCGCCGGCTTCGTGCAAGAGCAGCGCACCGACGGCGGGTCGTAGATCACCTGTCCCGAGGGACCCGCCTTCGATGGGGGAGCGACCAAAGTCTTCACCCATCCCGATCCGCCGCAGAACTGGCATCCGCGGAGAGGGTCGAGAACCTGCGGCTGCGCGAGCTTTTTCCGTCTCATCTCACAAGCCCTCGATGGCGTACTGCTTCGCCACCAGTTTCCGGACCTCGGCTTTAATGAAGGCCTCCCGAATCGGCCCGGGCTTGAGGTTCCCGGCGTTCGCCGCGGCTTCAGCGTCCGCGAAGAACTGATCCCGCTCGGGCGCGCTCATCGCCTCGAGCATCTGATCGCACTTGGCGCGGGCTTCGTCCTGGCGCTTGAAGTCGGCCTCGCGTGATCCACGCAACACCGCCGGTTTCTCCATGGGAAGGCTGCTCTCCATTCCGCCGTTCGACTCCGGGAGCTTGGCGGTGCGCCCATTGCGCCTCGAACCGTGGGCTGCTTTCAGCGATTTCACGATGTCCCAGAAGCCGACGTCCGCCGGTTTGTTGAGCTGCGACGCCGAGCGGATGTACTCGTGCGAGAGGCCCAGGTCCCGCATCTCCAGGACCGCTTCGGCCTTCTTCTCGGGGGAGGGGTGCCTCCAACCTCCGAAGGAGGCCACCGTCTGGTCGACCTCGGCCTGCTCCCCGCCTGTTGTTGCAGGAACCTCCGTCGGGACCTCTGGAGGAAGAGGCGAAGCCGAAGGAGGGGGGGTCTTCTCCTCCTCTCCCCTCCTTGATCCTTGATCCCTTCCCTTCCTCTCCTCTCCCCTCCTCTCCAGAGCCGATGAATCCCCAGTGCGTAGGGGATTCTTCCCCGATTCTGGAGGAGGCGGGAGCTTGCTTTCTTTCGGCGCTTCAATGTACTGCTGTCTGCAAAAGCCTGGGAGCCAGTAGTATGAAGCTCCTGCTGCTTTGTAGAACACCACCAGGGGCCCGTTGCTGTCTCGCAGCCGGGCGAGTTCCGAAAGGCATCCGGCCCACGTCCGCTTGACGTTCGGATGTAGTCCGGAGTGCAATTGACCCCATAGCCATTCGGGGTCGGACCTACCGCGGCCCTCGTCATCCGCGATCGAGATGAGTCCCACGAACGTCAGGCGGGCCAAAACGGAGGCCTTGGACAATTGCTCGTGGTGCCACATTTCAGGTTTTATTGACCTGATGCGTGCCATCTTTTGAACCTCTCTCTTCTCCCGGAGTCCTGCAAATTCATGCTTCCGGGTCCTGTTTGCTGCCGTGGTAGATCGCGAGCCCGCCGGCGGCCGCGGCGTCCCAGGGGAGCTGCTCCTTGAGGCCGAGCAGCTGCTGGACGACGTAGGCGTACCGGGGGGCGTCGGCCGCGCCGTTGCCGGTGATCTGCTTCCAGCTCTGGGGCGAGTACTCGGTGAAGCGGAGCCCCACCTGGCCGATCAGCGCAAGCGCGATCGCGCGCGAGCCGGCGATGGCCAGCGTCGCCATGTGGTTCTTGTTCACGAAGGGGCGCTCGACGACGCATTCGGCCCAGAGATCCTTTGCCTTGGCGATCACGGGGGTGAGCTGCTCCAGCTCGAAGGCGAAGCGATGACGCAGCTTGTCTCCGCGAGGGGGTTGGATGGTCCCGAAGTCCAGAGCCTTGAAGCTCATGGACCTCGGGACCTCGAGCAGCAACCAACCCAGCGACGTCGTGCCGGGATCGATCCCCAGGATGTGACGGGGATAACGGACCGTCACGCCGTGGCCTTTTCCTTCTTGCTCTTGTCCGCGGGTTCGGCGCCGGCTTCCTGATTGGAGTCCTTGAACTTGCGGTGCTTGTACTTCTCGCGCGGCGAGTCGACGTACCACTCCTGGTCGTCGACGATGCGCGTCGACTTGAGCTTGTGGGTCTTCCACAGGCCCACGGCCTCGTCGGAGAGCTCGCGGTTCTCCGCCCGGAGCCTCGAAACCTTCCCCTCGTTGGCCTTGATCTTGGCCTCGATCTCCTCGAGGCGCTTCACGTGCTCGGGCCTCACGCCCGGCAGTTCCGCCTGATCCTTCGTCACCTGTTTCTCCTTTCTCGAATCCACGCCTATCGCTCGCCGCGGAACACCCGCGACGTCACCACGTAATGTCCTTCTGCTGCTTGCTCTTGATGAAGTGCTCGAGGCAGAGGTCCTTGTCCGTGTCCACGTGCCGCGCGTGATCGCGGCAGCAGAGCCGGCTGCAGGTCACCCCGCGACGGCCTGGACCTGGCCGCTGGATGATCCAGTCGCACAGGACGTAGCCGGGGCGCCGGCAGTCCCGAACGAAGCAGGGCTTCGTCTTGCCGCGGCGTCCTCGCGTGCAGACCATTCCGCCGAGGAAACGAGTGCAAGGCACCTTAGACCGCCTCCCTGGCCGGCACCGAGATCTCGGGCTCGGTGATCTTGATGGCGAAGAGCGGGTTGTCCCGGATCCGCGCCATCACCCGCTCGTGGATCATGTCGGGCGCCTTGTCCGCCCAGGCGAGCTCGACCAGGTCCTCGAGCTTGATCCCGCGGTGCTCGAAGGCCTTCTGCATCTTGCGGAGGATCTTGACCGAGGGCGGGTTGACCGCGTCGGTCTCGATGCCCGAGACGTAGCCCTTCTGGCTGCCGATCTTCTTGGCCAGCTGCTCGCAGGTCAGCTTGTCGGCCAGGCGCAGGGCCTTCACCACTTCGGCGAACTTGCTCATTGAGGGATCTCCTTGGGTTTTTCCGCCTTGTCGCGGAACTTGTTGGCGACCGGGCAGGTCAGGAAGTGGTTGATGTGCCCGGTCTGAATTTCGAACTGCTTTCCCTGGGTCTCCATGAAGACGTGGGGGACGCCGTCGGGGTCCACGTCGCCGGCGATCCGGAGCATGCGCGTGGGCCTGGCATCGAAGGGCTCGGGCTTGCCGTTCTCGTTCTTCACCCAGAATATGGGGCGGCTGCAGCCCTTGCAGGCGGCGCGGTTGATCGTGCTCATCAAGGCCTCCAATCCTCAAGGGGAGTGCTGTGCGCGATTCGGGAGGTGTGCCGCGGCGCCCCGCTCTTCGTCTTGCCGAAGCACTTCACGCCGTTGAAGTTCTTCACGATGCGGACCATGTCCCGGAACTTCGCCCAGATCCGGTTGTCTAGCGCGCCCCAGGCGGCCACCAGGATGTCGCACTCCGTGGCGGCGGCGCCGAGGAAGATGCTGTTGAATCGGCCGACGGGATCCTCCGCGGTCAGAAGCTCGTTCGGATTCGTCGCCTTGAAGGCCCCGAGGTTGACCTTGACCAGGGCGCTGCAGCCCAGCCGCTTTCCGAATTCGATCTCCTTGGTGATCGTCATGTCGTCCGTCTGGTGGTCCGCCGTCGACGGGTTCTGTCCGATCGTGCCGAGCGTGAGCCCTCCCGATGCCCAGCGGCGCGTCAGCTTGTAACGGTAGAGGTTGTCTTCGGAGAACCACGCCGTGCCGCGCTCGCTCGAGACCAGCGTGACGGGGCCGCGGGGGAGGATGAGACTGCTCACTCCAACACCCCCGTGTAGATCTGCTTCCGGATCTCATGGGGCAGGTTCCAGAGCTTCTGCAGGCCGCGGCAGTAGACCGGGACGACGCCGATCTTGCCGGTCAACACCCAGCCGACGGGGCCCGTCCAATACTTCCGAAGCTTCCCCGTCAGGCCGGAGGGGCTGTCGACCGCGAACTCCAGGACGACGCTTCCGATCACTGCGCCGCGGACCATGGCCGTCTCGCCGAGGGAAGCCACCTCGGCGGGATACTTCGCCGCGAACTCCTTGTCGTAATGGTTGCCGGCGTGGATGGCGAAGCGCTGGCCGATCAGGGACTTCGGCGGGAACCACTTCCGGTTCTCCAGGTCCTTGTCGCCGAAGACGACGAGCGCGGCCTGGGGCTGGTAGAGGGTGAGGGCTTTCATTTTAAGCATCGTTCAGCTTCTCGTACTCGTTCCACCGCACGAACCGAGTTCCGCCGTCGACCCAGAAGCCCCAGACGCGGCGCGGGCGGCCGCAGAAGACCAGCGTCCAGACCGGACCGCCGTAGATGGAGCGGGTGCTGTGCCGGTCCTCGGCGCGCTTCCAGTTCCAAAGGCTGCAGCACCTTTCGCCGTCGACCGTGTCCTCGACGTAGATTCCCCAGAGGACGATCGACAGGAAGCTCCAGGGGTGATCGTGCAGCTCGCGCTGCTGGTCCGCCCGGTAGATCCGGTGCAGCTTGATGGAGAACCAGGGCGTCGTCAGGATGGAGATCCGGCGCATGTAGACCGTCGCTCCATCGCCGATGACCCGGGTGTTCCAGAAGCCCCACTGCCGGCGCTTCTGGCCGTTCTCGCTCGAGATCTCGTCCGCCTCGATCGTGTTCATGGAAGTTCAGGATCCTCCTCTACGCTGCCATCGTTGTCCTGGAACCGCGGGGATGGCTTGGGATGGTCACGTACCGCCCCCCCCCCCATTCATCTTCGAGATCGCGGAGATCGCGCCGCGGGTCTCGTCGAGCTCGCCTTCCAGGAGCTTCCGCCGGTCGAGGAGTCGAACCATCGCCGGCTCGAGGTCCGTGCCCTTCAGGTGCTCGGGGACCTCCGTCACGATGGGGATCAAGCCCATGGAGACCGCCACCACCGGCATGGGAGCGGCCGCAGGCGCCGCCGAGGTCCTCCGGGTGGCCGTCTTCCGGGAGACGCGTTTCTCGCCGTCGCAATCGGCCTCGTGGGTTTCCTTGCGCTTCTTGTGGACGAAGTCTCGTCCGCACTTCGCGCAGGCCAAGTCCTTGCTGCCCATGTTTGCCACCTCATCCGCTGTCATCGCCCGTCGCCGTTTTTCCTCCGCCACGCGATCGGCGACAGAAGTCTCGCGCGGTGTCGTCCACTGGTGCATGCAATCGAGTCCCCGGCATTGCCACCGGTAGCAGGTATCCGAAGGCGCCAGTCGCGCGGCATCCGGATAGTTGCAGACCGGGCACTTCGGCCGCTTGTCGTCGCCTCTCTCGTTGGTCATGGCCTCTCCCAATATTTGGCGCCGGCTTCGGCGCCCCCTTACTTCGTCCCCTCGTCTCTCCCGGTCTCCCCCGTCCAGGGCCCCGGGAACTGCTCGAAAGATTTCGCGCCTGCGTAGCCGCCCACAAGGGCGGCAGGTGTTCCAAGCCCGTCAGCCGGCGCGCAGCTCTGAGGGATCCGTGCGAACTGCTGCCCAATATTTCTCATGTGAGAATCGCCTTCCGGGCGCGCGTCCAAAGGAGCACCGTCCACAGAGCTTCCGCCTGATGCACCTCTACGGCGTTGCCGATCATGAGCATCTTTTGCTTCTTGGTTCCCTTGAACTCGTGGCCCTCGAAGCCCTGCGCCCGCGCGCATTCGTTGTCGGTGAACATGCGGAAGAAGGCGCGGAGCTCGTAGCCCTTGGGGATCTCCGCGAGCACCGGAGTGACGAGGCCGAAGCGGTCGTCTCCGGTGATGGTGTCGATGGGGTCGGATACCGACTTGGCGATGCCGGTTCTATAGTACTTCACCAGGAACGGCTGAACGAGGCCGTGCCCCTTCTCGCCCGTCACCGTGCCGATTGGCTCGGTCATCGACTTGACCCGGCAGCTGGCATCGTCTTTTCCCTTCGCCCCGTGGTTCACCTGGACGACGAAGGGCTGCACGACGCCTCCCATGCCGTGGCTCGTGACCGCGGGGAGTGGGTGCTCGACCGAGTGGGTCCGAGGGGCCTGCCCGTCGCGCTCGCCGAAGAATGGCACGATGAACGGCTGAACGATCGCGCGCCGGTCCTCGGGGAGGATCGTGCCAAGCGGATCCTCGACGGACTTCGGGTTGCGACCCTGCCCCTCCGCCCCACCGGCAGTCACCAGGAACGGCCGGATCAGCGCGATGGCCCCGGCGCCGGCGAGGCTCGGAACGGGATCGTCGGTCGACCTTGGAACTCCGCCGCTCTGCTGCTGAAGGATGAACGGCTGGACGATGGCCAGCCGATCCTTGGTCATGACCGCAGGCACCGGATCGGAAACGTTCTTCGGGTTGCCGTTCGAACTGCCGTGGTCGATCGCGATGATGAATGGTTGCACCAGGCCGGCGTGAATCCCTCCGCCGGTCACGGTGTTGAGGGGATCTTCTACGGAGTGGGCGCTCGCTGTGATCTGATCCCTCTTCGTGCCACGCAGCTGGACGATGAACGGCTCAGCATACGGTCCCCAGAACTTCCGGATGCCAGCTTCGATCCTCGCGAGCGTGTTCTTGGCCAGCGGCTTGAGCCCGTACTTCTCCCGCTCCATGATGTCGATGCCGGGCTTACTCCAGTCGATGACTTCGTAGCCGTGACGCCACGGCTTGAGCTTGCCGAAGAGATCGCCGCCTTTGCTGGCGTCCTTTGAATGCGTGGGTTCTGGCCAGTGGATGGGGTCGTTCCCGCGCTTAGCGATCAGGAAGAACCGTTTCCGGATGGTGACCGCGCCGTAGTCCATCGCGTTGAGGATCCGGTACTCGACGCGGTACCCGCACTTCTTGATGGCCTCGATCCACGCTCGGAAGATCTCGCCCTTCCTGGACTTGAGGGGCTTGCCATTCGCCCCGAGCGGCCCCCATTGCATGATCTCGCGGACGTTCTCCACGAGGATCGTGTCGATGTAGCACTCCTGAGCCCACTTGATCACGTCCCAGGCGGTCGCCCTGGACTGATCGTTGATTGGACGGCCGCCCCGGGCGTTGGCGTGGTTCGTGCATTCGGGCGCGAAGGCGGCGACCTTGATGCGTCCGCGAGGGACCAGCTTCCTGGGGTCCAGCTGATCGACCCGAGAGCAGTAGTGCTCCGCCCAGGGGAAATTCTCTTTGTGGGTGTCCACCGCGATCTGGGAATGGTTGATCGCGATCAGCCTAACGTTCGTAATTCCCAGCTTCACGATCGCGCGGGCGAAGCCCTTCGAGAGCCCTCCGCCACCGCAGAAGAAATCGCAGTAGACGTCCCGCTTGTCGCCCTCGATCTTCGTGAAGTCGAGCTTCTTCTGGAGCTTTCGAGCAGCGCCCATCTAGACTTCCTCCTCGAGATCTTGGAAAAGCAGGTTTTGGACCGAGCCATCGGTCATGACCTGGGGAAGAAGCACGTCGCCGGCGGGCTCGTTGCCGGTCCACCCATCGGGCCACGTATTGGCCGCGATCAGATCCTTGATCCGGTGGTACTCCTGGGCGTTGATGATGTTGATGATCGGGCGGCCGGTGGCGCGCGCGACGACGTTGACGTCGTGCTCGATCGACAGGATCTCCTGGAGAGCCGCCTCGCGCGCCTTGATCGTAAGCGGCCCCTTGCGCATCGGGTTCGCGCTCAGGGTGCCGTCCTTCTTGCGCTCGCCGTTCTTCTGGAGGCGGTTCTTGAACTCCTTCAGATCCTGATATAGGGGTCGCAGCCGCTTCAGCGGGACGAGGTAGGCCCACTCGGGCATCGAGATGGCGCGGTCCAAGGCGACGTCCTTCGAGGCGAGATTGCACCCGAAGCAGCCCGTCCGCATGGCGATCTCGAGCTCCGAGCCTTCGACCTGGTCGCCGCTATAGAAGCGGGCTACGTCCTTCACGGCCGGCGCGATCTGCGGCGCGAAGAGGTGGAGCCAGTCCATCATCAGGCAGACGCGCCAGTGGAGGATCGGGGCGAGCGTGTCGGCGATAGCCTCTGGCGTGGCCTCCTGGAACCAGCCCTGCCCGCACTCGGCGCCGTCCCGGCTGCAGGACACGGCGATGCGCTGGTCTCGGGCTGCGCTCTCCCCGAGGCGCACCCCGGTCAGCATGAGGAGCTTTTCACCCGTCGATTCGCGCAGCTGCTTCAGCGCCGCCAGCATCGGCTCGATCTTGATCTGGGCCGTACACCAGCGGAATCGGTTCTTCGGCGGGGGTACGCCGCGCCCGAGCATGTAGACGAAGAAGCGGTCATCCAGGGCGGGGAGTACGACCTGCCCCTTGAAGCCGCGCGCGGTCATCGAATCGAGCACGGAAATGGCCGCTGTCTGGAGCGGCGGGAGCTCCATCCTGGTGTCGGCGTAGAGCACCGTCAGCGACTCTGGGCGCTGGACTCTCCCGGTCTCGATCAGGTGGACGACGAGCGTGACCATCGCGCTGCTATCTTTCCCACCGGAGAAGGCGCAGGCCCAGTGCCGGTACCGCTTGCCGTACTCGTTCAGCGAAGCCGCCGTCAGGTCGATGGCCCGCTCGAACGTCATCCGGCTGGAATCGAAGAGGGTGGTCATGTCAGGCTACCACCTCGCCTTCGCCAGCGAAGAGCTCTTCCGTCTCGGTCACTTCCGTGAGGCCAGCCGCCGCAACGTTCTTCACGGCTTGGCGGAAGTAGCTGGGCTTGAGTTCGATCCCGAGCGCGCGGCGGCCAGCTCGGACGGCTGAGTAAACTTCGGATCCCACGCCCATGAAGGGCGTCAGGATCACCTCGCCGGGGTTCGACCAGAGTGTGATGCAGCGATCGATGACGTCGAGTTGCAACGGATGAATGTGCTTCTCGTCCTCCGGATCCCGCGCGGCCTTGTACGGCAGGACGCGGTCGATTCGGATGTCGTCCCAGAACGCGGAGGCATACTGCCGCCAGATCCAATGAGAGAAGCGGTTCTCTGTTTGCTTGCCCTTCCAGTTCTTGTACTGCAGGAGATCCGTAGGCATCTGTCGCTCGCCGGCGTATTCGGTCAGGCCGTGCGGATGCGCGATCGGGACCTTGTTCTCCCCGCGTCTGCGGAAGACAACGAGATAGTCGGCCGACGCTACGCTGCAGCGACTGGAGTCGTCGACGATGGTCTTGTGAGCGAGGTTCTTCGCCATCGTCCGGTTGCGGACGCCGAGCGGCTCCTTCCAAACCGCGTACCTCGCGATGTAGCGGAACCCCAGCCGCTCATGGAGGCGGACGATGTCCCCCGGGAAGTCGACCAGGTTGTCGCACCCGCTGTTCCCCGATGGAACGTCCATGCAGTGGACGGCGGTCATTCGCCCAGGCATGGTGAGCCGGAAGATTTCCCGGACTACGAACTCGTAGTGCTCGAAGAACTGCGCATAGTCCTTGCAGTTGGAGAGATCTCGCTCGGAGGAGGAGTAGTGATAGAGCCCACCGAACGGTGGGGAGTAGACCGACAGGCTCACCGATTCCGGCGGCAACGTCGGCAGGACGTCGCAACAGTCGCCGTTGTACAGCGCGTACTTCGGCGTCAGGACCTGATCCTTCACAGCCACGGAGGTACCTCCAAAGGTTTAGAGAACGATTTGTCGACGGAGATCTTGAGGGCGTCGTTCATCATGGCCACGAGTTCGGAGAACATCCGGTCCGCGGCGGCCGCCTTGCGCCTGAGATTCTTGAGGACGCCGGCCTCGCCCTCGGAAGCGATGAGGTCCACCGTGACGGGGCGCTTCTGTCCGAACCGCCAGCACCGACGAACCGACTGGTAGTACTGCTCGAAGGAGTGCGACGGGAACGTCACGACGTGGGCGCAGGTCTGGAGGTTGAGGCCGAAGCCCGCGACCACGGGCTTGCTGATCAGCCGCTTGAAGTCGCCTTTGATGAAGGCGAGCAGCTTCTCCTCCTTCGCCTCGTCGCTGTCCTTGCCAGATACCTGAACCGCGCTCGGGATCAGCTTCTCAAGAAGGTCGCCTTCCTGATTGAGGTGGCACCAGATCACGGAACGGTCGTGCTTGCGGACCGCGTCGGCGGCCATTCCGCAACGTTCATCGACGGTGCGGCGCCGCTCGTCTCGCTGCTCTTTCAGGCCAACCGCCATCACGTCGAAGAGGAAGCCATCCGGCCGCTTGCTCGCCTTGACGACGTGCTCGACCTCCTTGAGCGGTGGGAGGGTGAACCCCTCGTCGGAGAAGCCCAGGTCCGAAGGCCTGCGGATAGCCCGAGCCCACGAGCAGACCCAACGCCAGAAAGGACGCTCGGCGTGCTTCTTGAATCGCCACTTCGCCCCGTCCCACAGGCGATTCGGGTTCGTCGTGTTCTGCTCGTTCCTGAAGAATCGGACGAGCATGTCCATGTAGCCGAGCTCGCCCAAAGCCTCGCTCGATGTGCCGAGTTCCACGTAGTCGTTGGGCGCGGCCGTCGCCGTCCAGAGCGAGCGGCGTGGAACCTTCTTCATGAACTCCGTGACGACGATCTTCCTTG
>Ga0070697_100004603_pt1 | contig 10594 bp, 3 predicted proteins | sample KBSK1501metaG_FD_65475 | JGI IMG/M metagenome (GOLD analysis project Ga0070697, IMG submission 65475) | Corn, switchgrass and miscanthus rhizosphere microbial communities from Kellogg Biological Station, Michigan, USA - KBS K1-50-1 metaG | ecosystem: Host-associated > Plants > Roots >... | reverse complement strand
TCGGCCTCATGCCGACCCTGGCTCTCGGCCGCGCGGCGCTCGGCGCCGGCCCGCAATGGACGCTTCCCTGGAGTGGCGTCATCCAGGCTCCCGGAGTCGTCGGCCGCCTCGCCTGGGTCCAGGAGCGATTCGCCGTCACGGGCGGCGTCCGCTCGCTTCAGTCAGGGCACCGGCAGGCCGTCGTGATGCTCTCGGTCAGCGATCTGAACGGCCTCGTCTACTGGCTCACGCTCTGGCGCGCGAGGTGATCATCCCTCGCGCGCGTGGACCGGTGCCGGCTCGGGCGCGCCGTTGGCCGAAATCGGCGTAGCGCCGTCAACCACGCCCTCCCCGTGCGGCTTCCGCGCCTCGATCGCCCGTTCGACCAGCACGAACAGCATGGGGATGATGAAGATCGCGATCCCGGTCGCCGCCACCATGCCGGAGATGACCGCCGTCCCGAGGATGCGCCTGGAGACGGCACCTGCTCCCGACGCGATCCAGAGCGGCAAGAGACCGAAGATGAAGGCGAAGGAGGTCATGAGCACGGGCCGGAAGCGAAGCTTTGCGCCCTCCAGGGCGGCGTCGAGGACCGATCGGCCCTTTTCCAGCTCTCCCTTGGCAAATTCGACGATGAGGATGGCGTTCTTCGCCGACAGACCGACGAGCATCACCAGCCCGATCTGGCTGTAGACGTCCAGCTCGTACTTTCTCAAGAGAAGCCCGGCGAGGGCGCCGAACACCGCGATGGGAAGGGAGGCCAGCACGCTGAAGGGGAGCGACCAGCTCTCGTACAGGGCGGCGAGGATGAGGAACACGCAGACCAGCGAGAGGATGAAGGTCACCGTCCCCGTGCCGGCGGCCTTTTGCTGCTGGTAGGAGAGGTCGGCCCACTCGAAGCCCATCTCGCGGGGCAGGGTTCCATTCGCCACCTCTTCGAGCGCGCGCAGCACCTGATCCGAGCTGTAGCCGGGCGCGGGGTTGCCGATGACCTGGGCGGCGCGGAACAGGTTGAAGCGATTCGTGAACTCCGGACCGTACACCCGCTTGGCATCCACGAACGCCGAGAGAGGGACCATGTCGCCCTTCCCGTTCCGTACGTAGTAGCGGGAGATGTCGTTGATGTTCTCGCGCTGGGCGGCCTCTGCTTGCAGGAACACCCTCCACTGGCGGCCGAAGCGATTGAACTGGTTGATGTACGCGCCGCCCATGAACGCCTGCATGGTCTGGTAGACGCTGCTCAAGCTGATGCCTTGCTTGAGGACCTTGTCCCGGTCCACCTCGGCAAAGATCTGGGGCACCGAAGCGCGCCAGATCGTGTTGATCGATCCGACCTCCGGGCGTTTCTTCACGGCAGCGATGAACGCCTCCAGGTTCTTCTGCAGGAATGGGACGTCGGCGCCGCTGCGGTCCTGGATCCACATGGAGAAGCCGCCGGAGTTCCCGAGACCCGGAATGGCGGGAGGCGGAAAACCGAAGACGAACGCTTCGTTGATCCGGCCGAACAGCTCCCTGTTCAGGCGGTTGATCACCGCTTCGTCGGTGTGCTCCGCGCCGGAGCGTTCCGACCACTTCTTGAGCGACACGAAGTAGAAAGCGCTGTAGGTCGCCGAGCTGTAGCTCAAGAGCGAAAACCCGGCGATCGTATTGTAGGACTGCACCTCCGGTGTGGCGGCCAGGATGGCGTCGATCTTCCGGCAGACGGAGTCCGTCCGTTCCAGCGAGGAGGCGTCGGGGAGCTGCACGTTGAGGAAGAAGTAGCCCTGGTCCTCGCTGGGAATGAATCCGCTGGCCACTCTCTTGCCGGCGAGCCCCGCCAGGGCAGTGAATCCGACCAGGATTGCGAGTCCCACCACCGCCTTGCGCGCAAGGAAGCGCGACGCTTTCACGTACCCGCTGTTTGCCCGCCCGAACCAGCGGTTGAAACCGGCGAAGAACCGGGCCAGCAGCCCTTTCGCCTCCTGCCGCGGGCGCAGGAGCATCGCGGAGAGCGCCGGCGAGAGCGTCAGCGCGTTGAAGGCGGAGATGAGGACGGAGACCGCGATGGTGAGCGCGAATTGCTTGTTGAGGAGCCCGGTGATGCCGCCCGTGAACGCCAGCGGGATGAAGACGGCGGCGAGGATCACCGCCACGCTCACGACGGGCGCGGTGACCTCCTTCATGGCCGCGAGCGTCGCGTCTCTCGGCGAGAGGCCGTCCTCGATGTGACGCTCGACGGCCTCCACCACCACGATCGCGTCGTCGACCACCAGCCCGATGGCGAGCACCAGGCCGAACAGCGACAGCGAGTTGATGGAGAAGCCGAGCATCGGGAAGAGCGCGAAGGTCCCGACCAGTGAGACCGGCACCGCGATCAACGGAATCAGGGTGGCGCGCCAGCTCTGCAGGAAGAGGAAGACCACCAGCGCGACCAGCAGCGTGGTCTCGAGGAGGGTGATGAGGATCTCGCGGATGCCCTCGGTCACCGGGGCCGTGGTGTCGAGGGAGATGGCGTAGTCGAGGTCGGGGGGGAAGCGCTTCTTCAACTCCTCCATCCTCGCCCTGACGCCGCTGGCGACGGCGAGCGCGTTCGACCCCGGGGTCTGGAACACTCCGAAAACGAGCGACGGTTTTCCGTTGTAACGGCCGATCTGGTTGTAGGTCAGCGCGCCGAGCTCGATGCGCGCGACGTCGCCCAGGCGCACCGTCGAGCCGTCCGGGTTGAGCCGCACCACGATGCTGCCGAACTCCTCTGGCTTGAGGAGCCGTCCCTGGGCCCGCACGGTGTAGGTGAACTGCTGTCCTCGCGGAGCCGGATCCGCGCCCAGGCGGCCGGATGGGTTGACGTTGTTCTGCGCCTGGATCGCGTTCGACAGGTCGCCGACGGTGAGACCGAGCTTGGCCAGCTTGTCCGGATTGACCCAGATGCGCATCGCATAGTCGGAGGTTCCCCAGTTGAGGACCTGGCCCACTCCCGGAACGCGGTAGAGCGCGTCGGTCATGTTGATGGTCGCGTAGTTCCCGAGGAAGAGCGTGTTGAAGCTCCCTTTCGGCGAGTAGAGGGAGATGCCGAGCAGCGGAAGTCCGGTGGACTGCTGGAAGGTGAGTCCGTAGTTCGTCACGTCGGCCGGCAGGAACGGCTGCGCCTGGGCCACCTTGTTCTGCGTGTTCACCTGGTCGATGTCGATGTTGCTGTCGATGTCGAAGGTGACCTGCAGCAGCAGCGTCCCATCGTTGGCATTTGTCGACTGGACGTAGAGCATCTTCTCCACGCTGGACATCTGCTGCTCGATGGGCGTGGCGACCGACTGCTCGACGGTGACGGCATCCGCTCCCGTGTAATTCGTCCGCACCTGGATCTGCGGAGGCACGATGTTCGGATACTGCGCTACCGGGAGGCCGACCATCGCCACCGCGCCGACGATGACCATGAGGATGGCGATGACCATCGCCACGATCGGGCGACCGACGAAGAAGCGGGACACGGGCCTAGTCTCCCTTCGAGGGCGCGCGGCCGGCCGGGTGGCTGGCGGAGGCGGTGGAGCTTTCCGGGGCAGGCATCGCGCGCACCGACATCCCGGGCCGCACGCGAGCGAATCCCTCGACGATGACCTTCTCGCCCGGATGCAGCCCGTCCTCGATCACCCACAGCTCGCCCACCCACTCCCCTGCCTTCACCGTCCGCACGTCGACCTTGCCGTCGGAACCGACGACGCCGATCAAGTACGCTCCCTGAAGCTCGTTGATGGCCCGCTGGGGCACGAGCAGGGCATCCTTCTTCGTATCCACCGCGGCCCGGACCTTCGCGTACTGGCCCGGGCGGAGGAGACTCCCGGGATTGGGGAACGATCCCTGGAGGCCGATGGTCCCCGTTTGCGCGTTGACCTGGCGGTTGGTCACGGCCACGGTCCCGCGGTGCGTGTAGACGCTGCCGTCGTCGAGGATGAGCTCGAGCGTGGGCTCGGTTCCTCGTCCGGGCTCGGCCCAGTGGTTGCCCTCGGCGGAGCGGAGATATTCGGTCTCGCTGATGTTGAACTGGGCCTTGATCGGGTCGACCTGCGAGACCGTGGTCATCACGCTGGAGGTGCCGACCAGGGTGCCGACCTGCGCCTGGGCAAAGCCTGCGATGCCGGCGATCGGAGACGTCACCTGGGTCCAGCCGCGGTTGAGCTCCGCTTGCGCAAGCGTGGCGCGAGACGTCTCCACCGTTGCCGCCGCCTCGCGCTCCGCGGCGAGATCGTTGTCGAGCTGTTGCGCGGGGATGACCTGCGCGGCGATCAGCTCCCGATCGCGCTTCACGTCGAGCCGCGCCTTCGCCAGGGCCGCGGCGTTCCTCTCCAGGGTGGAGCGCGCCTGGTCGGCCACCGCCTTGTAATTGCGGGGGTCGATCAAGAACATCAGCTCTCCCTGCCGGACGGGTGCACCCTCGCGATACACCTGCTTGCGGACGTACCCCTCGACCTGCGGTTTGATGTCCGCATTGACGAATCCGTCCAGGGTGCCGACCCACTCGCGGTAGATCGCCACTTCCTTCTGCACCACATCGGCGACCTGTACTGCGGGAGGAGGCGGGGCCGCGGGCGTTTCGGCCTTGTGGCAAGCGGTGTTTACGAGCAGGGGAACGACCACCAGGGCTCGTTTCCAGTCAGTCATCGGGCGCGACCTCGTCACATTGCGTGCCGACACGCAATCGCGCGCCATTACGCATCCGGCCGACAGACCTGTCAACGACACCCGCTGTGCAGCGGAAGGAGTGCGGGTAGCGGGGAAGCAGCCGCGACGATAGAACTTCTCCGGTGCGTCCTTCGCGGTCAGCCCGGTGGCGGGCCGCGCGCCTGATGGCGGGGTGCGGCACATGGACCCATCCTCTTGGTTCGGCGCTGGGGATGGCAGCGTGCAGGTGCTGTGGGAGGACGGCGAGCGCGTCTTCTGCAGGCGCTGGCGCGACGGCGATCGGAACGCCGTTCTCGCGGTGCTTCCCGTTGCGGAACACCCGACGCCGGGCAGCCTGAATCGTCTCACTCACGAATACGGATTGAAGGACGACCTGGACCGTTCCTGGGCGGTGCGCCCGCTGGAGCTCGTGCGCGAGCGCGGTCGGACCATGCTGCTGCTCGAGGATCCGGGAGGCGATCCGCTCGACCGGATCCTGGGCGTGCCGATGGAGGTTGGACGCTTCTTGCGCCTCGCCATCGGCATCGCCGCGGCCTTGCGCAACGTCCATCAGTGCGGCCTCGTCCACAAGGAGATCAAGCCGTCGAACATCCTGGTGAACGGCGCGAGCGGAGAGGTGCGGCTCACTGGTTTCGGCATCGCATCGCGACTTCCACGGGAGAGGCAATCGCCGGAACCTCCCGAGGTCATCGCGGGGACGCTCGCTTACATGGCGCCCGAACAAACGGGGCGGATGAACCGCTCGATCGATTCGCGGGGTGACCTCTATTCACTGGGGGTCACTCTCTATCAGATGCTCACCGGCAGCCTTCCCTTCACGGCTTCCGATCCGATGGAGTGGGTCCACTGCCACATCGCGAGGATGCCGGTGCCTCCCGGCGAGCGGTTGAAGGATGTTCCCGGTCCCATCTCTGCGATCATCATGAAGCTGCTCGCCAAGATCGCCGAGGAGCGCTACCAGACGGCGGCCGGCGTGGAGAGCGATCTGCGGCGCTGCCTCGCCGAATGGGAGGCCCGGCGCCGGATCGACGAGTTTGCGCTCGGGGAGCACGACACCCCGGACCGGCTCCTGATCCCGGAAAAGTTGTACGGGCGGGCGGGCGAGATCGACGCGTTGCTCGCCTCATTCGACCGCGTGGTCGAGAGCGGCAGGCCCGAGCTGGTGCTGGTCTCCGGATATTCCGGGATCGGCAAGTCCTCGGTCGTCAACGAGCTGCACAAGGTGCTGGTCTCGCCGCGCGGCATGTTCGCATCGGGAAAGTTCGACCAGTACAAGCGCAACATCCCTTACGCGACGCTCGCCCAGGCCTTCCAGAGCCTCGTCCGCGAGATCCTCGGCAAGAGCGACGCGGAGATGGGCCAGTGGCGCTCCGCCTTGCTCGATGCGCTTGGACCGAACGGCCAGCTCATGGTCAATCTCATCCCGGAGCTGGCCCTGATCATCGGCGAGCAGCCGCCGGTTCCGGAGCTCCCCCAGCAGGAATGGCAAAGTCGCTTCCAATTGGTCTTCCGGCGCTTCCTCGACGTGTTTGCGCGACCGGAGCACCCTCTCGCGCTGTTCCTGGATGACCTGCAATGGCTGGATTCCGCCACCCTCGACCTGATCGAGCACCTCCTCCTCCACCCGGACGTGCGCCACTTGCTCCTGGTCGGTGCTTACCGCGACAACGAGGTCGGTCCCTCGCACCCGCTCGCGCGGATGCTGGGGAGGATCCGGGGAGCCGGAGGCGAGGTGGGGGAGATCGTGCTCTCTCCTCTCCAGCGGGACGACGTCGAGCGGCTGCTCGCCGACGCTCTGCACACCGAACCCGCGCGCGTGCGACCCTTGGCTGCGCTGGTGTTCGAGAAGAGCGAAGGCAACCCGTTCTTCACCATCCAGTTCCTGCTGGCTCTGAAAGAAGAGGCGCTCCTCGCATTCGATCCCGGCACGTCGGCCTGGACCTGGGACGTGGAGCGCATCCGCGCCAAAGGCTTCACCGACAACGTCGCCGATCTCATGGCGGCGAAGTTGAGCCGTCTAGCCCCCTCCACCCAGAAGGCGCTGGGACAGCTGGCTTGTCTCGGGAATGCCGCCGAGACGGCGACGCTCGCCCTCGTCAATGGAGAGAGCGAGCAGTCGATGCACGCGGCGCTGTGGGACGCCGTCAGCGCTGGATTGGTGATCCGCTCGGAGAGGACCTACGCATTCCTCCACGACCGCATCCGGGAGGCGGCTTATGCGCTCATCGATGAAGGCGAGCGCGCGCTGGCGCATCTCCGGATCGGCCGCTTGCTCGCGGCGAACACCGCGCCCGAGCACCTGGAAGAGAAGATCTTCGAGGCCGTGAGCCAGTTCGACCGCGGCGCGGCGATGATCGTCTCGCGAGAGGAACGAGGGCAGGTCGCCAGGCTCAACCTCGTCGCGGGAAAGCGAGCGAAGGCGGCAACCGCCTATGACTCGGCCTTGCAATACTTCATGGCTGGCCGCGCCCTGCTGGGGGAGAACGGATGGGAAGAGTGCTACCGGCTCACGTTCGAGCTCGAGCTTGGCTGGGCCGGGTGCGAGTACCTGACCGGGGAGCTGGCATCGGCGGAAGAGCATCTCGCCGCGCTGTCGGCTCGCGCGCAGACGATCGTCGATTCTGCGGCCGTCACCTGCGTGCGCATCAACCTGTACACGACCCTGGACCTGAGCGAGAGCGCCGTCGAGGTGGGGCGCGACTACTTGCGGCGGTTGGACAGCCAGTGGCCGTTGCGCCCCACGGCGGACCACGTCCGGCAAGAGTACGACCGGCTGTGGCAGCTTCTCGGTTCCGGCCCGATCGAGACGCTGGTCGACCTGCCGTTGATGACCGATCCGGACCGATGCGCCACGATGGACGTGCTCACGGTCCTTACCTCGCCGGCGCTGTTCACGGACCTGAATCTCTTCCGCCTCGTCGTCGGCCGGATGGCGACCCTCAGCCTGGAGCACGGCAACAGCGACGGATCGTGCCTCGCTTATGCGTGGCTGGGCGGTGTGCTCGGGACCTATTTCGGCGATTACCAGGCAGGGTTCCGCTTCGGCAAGCTCGGCCTCAATCTGGTCGAAAAGCACCGGCTCGACCGTTTCAGCGCCCGCGTGTACCTGGTCTTCGCGGTCCACGTGGCCCACTGGACGCAGCAGTTGAAGATCTGTCGCGCCTTCCTGCGCCGCGCCTTCCAGGCAGCGCGGGATGCCGGTGACCTTTCCTACGCGGCCTATGCCTGCATCGACTTGATCACGAACCGGTTCGCCACCGGAGACCCTCTCGGCGAGGTCGAGCGGGAGGCGGAGGACGGGCTCGAGTTCGCGCGCAAAGTGCGTTTCGGTCTCGCCGCCGACTGCATCACCGGGCAGCTGAGGCTCATCCGGACCCTGCGGGGACTGACGCCCGACTTCAATTGCTTCAACGACGCGGATTTCGACGAGGACTCCTTCTCGCGACGGCTGGAGAGCAATCCCCAGCTGGCCATAGGCGCGTGCTGGTATTGGATCCGCAAGCTGCAAGGTTGCGTCTACGCCGGAGACGGCGCGGCGGCGACGGCGGCTGCAGCGAAGGTCGAGGCGCTGCTTTGGACGGCACCCACCCAATTCGAGCATGCCGAGTACCATTTCTACGCAGCCCTCGCCCGGGCGGCGCGCTGCGATACCTGTGCGGTCGAGGAGAGATCCGAGCATCTGCAAGCGCTGGCTGTCCATCACCAGCGGCTCATGGTCTGGGCGCACCATTGCCCGGCAACGTTCACCTCTCGCGCGGCGCTGGCCAGCGCCGAGATCGCGCGGCTGGAAGCCCGGGAGCTGGACGCGATGCGCCTGTACGAGGAGGCCATACGCTCTGCGCGCGAGCACGGCTTCGTCCAGAACGAGGGCCTTGGAAACGAGCTCGCCGCGCGCTTCCATGCCTCACGCGGTTTCGAGAAGATCGCGAATGCGTATTTGCGAGACGCCCGGTACTGCTATCTGCGCTGGGGCGCCGACGGGAAGGTGCGCCAACTCGATGAGTTGCATCCGCGCCTGAGGGACGAAGAGCGGGCCCTGGGTCCGACGAGCACGATCGCGACACCGGTCGAGCACCTGGATCTCGCCACCGTGATCAAGGTGTCGCAGGCGGTGTCCGGCGAGATCGTCCTGGAGAAGCTGATCGACACCCTCATGCGCACGGCGATCGAGCACGCGGGCGCCGAGAGGGGCGTGTTGATTCTTCCCCGTGGCGCCGAGCAGCGGATCGAGGCGGAAGCGAGGACCAGCGGAGACACGGTCGTCGTGCGTCTGCGGGACGAGTCCGTCGCCGCGACCACGGTGCCCGAGTCGATCGTCCATTACGTGGTGCACACGCGCGAAAGCGTGATTCTCGACGACGCCGCATCGCGCAACCCGTTTTCCGCGGATCCGCACATCCGTCAGCATCATGCCCGTTCGATCCTCTGCTTGCCCTTGATCAACCAGGCCAAGCTCATCGGCGTGCTCTACCTGGAGAACAGCCTCACTCCCCATGTCTTCACTCCAACCCGGATCGCGGTGCTGAAACTGCTTGCTTCGCAGGCCGCGATCTCCCTGGAGAACACACGCCTCTACCGCGATCTCGAAGAGCGCGAGCGGCGATACCGCGAGGTCCAGACGGAGCTGGCGCACGCGAATCGCGTCGCGACGATGGGACAGCTGTCGGCGTCGATCGCCCATGAGGTGAACCAGCCGATCACGGCGTCGGTGACCAACGCTCAGGCCGCCTTGCGCTGGCTGCGTACCCAGCCGCCGGAACTGGAGGAGGTCCGGCAGGCGCTCAGCCGGATCGTGCGGGACGGCAATCGAGCCGGCGACGTCATCGACCGCGTCCGGACCCTCATCAGGAAGGCGCCTTCACGGAAGGATGCCGTGGACATCAACGAGGCGATCCTCGAGGTCATTGCCCTGACCCGTCTCGAGGCGGTGAAGAACTCCGTCTCGGTGGAGGCGCAGCTGGCGGAGGGCCTGCCGCTCATTCAAGGAGATCGAGTCCAGCTGCAACAGGTGGTCCTGAACCTGATCGTCAACGCGGTCGAAGCGATGAGCGACATCAGCGACAGGCCGCGAGAGCTGCTGATCAAGACCATTGGAGGCGGGTCGGACAGCGTCGTCGTCGCCGTGCATGATTCCGGTCCGGGCCTTGCTCCGGCAAGTCTCGAGCGCCTCTTCGAGTCCTTCTACACCACCAAGCCCGGCGGCCTGGGGATGGGCCTGTCGATCTGCCGTTCGATCATCGAGTCTCACGAGGGGCGATTGTGGGTGACCGCGAACGTACCCCACGGTGCCGTCTTTCAGTTCACGCTGCCCGCGATCCCGGAAAACCGCTAGCGTCGAGCTCGATCCATCACTTCCCGGTACCAGCGCGGATGATGCAGCCGCGCCCAGCTCTTCGTCACCGTGCCGCGGATCATCGAGCGGAAGGTCCCCGGCTCGGCTGCGGTGCCCAGGTAGATGTGCCCGATGATCATCGCGAAGAAGAGGCTGAACGCCGCGTCGTGGAGGATGTAGCTCAGCTCGCGGAGCCCTTGGCCGAGGATCGGCTGCGGCAGCCACATCACGATGCCGGAGAGGAGCAGGCCGAGGGTACCCAGCGCAGCTGCCCAGAAGAGCATCTTCTGGCCGCCGTTGTACTTGCCGACGTCGGCGTCTTCGTTGCGGTACTGGAAGTACTCGAGCATGCCCTTCGGCGTGATGAACCGGCGATCGGCAGGCGTCAGCTTCATCTGCGAGATCCACTGCACGAACATCAGCAGCGAGGAGGCGGCGAACGCGACTCCAATCCACGGATGCAGCACGCGGCAGACGTGCAAGCCGCCGAACAGGCCGGCGAGGAAGCCGAGGTAAGGCGTCCAGATGGGCAGCCCGGTGAACAAGCAGAGGAAGAAGGTGAGGGCGACGGTCCAGTGGACCACCCGCGCCGAGAGACGTTCGCGCACGATCTCGTCGCCCACCACCACG
>Ga0070697_100004602_pt1 | contig 10595 bp, 8 predicted proteins | sample KBSK1501metaG_FD_65475 | JGI IMG/M metagenome (GOLD analysis project Ga0070697, IMG submission 65475) | Corn, switchgrass and miscanthus rhizosphere microbial communities from Kellogg Biological Station, Michigan, USA - KBS K1-50-1 metaG | ecosystem: Host-associated > Plants > Roots >... | reverse complement strand
TTCAGGATGGATGTTTTCAAGGACGGCTCACTCGTCAAGTCGTACAAAATCGGCATTGGCTATCCTGAGTTCCCACTGCCAACGGGGCTTAGAAAGGCTCAATCGATTATCTTCAATCCAACCTGGACGCCGCCCGACGAACCGTGGGTGGCTAATATGAAGAATGTCAGTGTGGGGGAGAAGGTGGCTGCCGGCAGCAAGCTAAATCCGCTGGGCCCAATCAAAATCCCGATTGGATTGCCCTCGCTCATTCACGGCGGAAAGTCGCCCGCCAAACTCGGGACCTTCGCTTCGCACGGTTGCGTCGGCTTGACCAGCGCGCAGGTACAGGATTTTGCAAAGCTGCTGGCCCAAGTGGCTGGCAGCGAAATCTCAGCGTCAGCGCTTAAAACGTATTTCTCAGACAAGACCAAAACCAGGGTGGTGAAGTTGGATCAGCCCGTACCTGTAGAACTCCGTTATGAAACAATTGTGTTGGAGGATGGAAAACTACATATCTATCGCGACGTCTATGACCAGGACACCAACACTGAAGAAAAATTGCGAGCCGTTCTGGAAGCTAACGGCATAAAGCTCGAGGACCTGGACGAAGCGGAACGCGCGCAGGTGCTGGAGGCCGTGAACGCGATGTCGCGTCATCCTTCAAAGGTAACCTTGCCGGCCTCGACAGCAACTAAACCAGCTGCTGACAGCTCAGCCTCTACTTCACCTGAAGCGACGAAAGTCGCAAACAAGAAGCCTGCGACCACACCGGGGAGGAAACCTATCGGCAAAAACCAAAAGGAGGTAGTGATTGAACTGACGGCGCTCAAGGGGAAGGGTTATCCGGCAGCAATGAATCTGGACACAGGTAGCGGAAAACCGGCAAGCGTCGCGATCGCAAAAGCCACTCCAGGGACTGGGCCGTAGCCGCAAGGGAGCGGCTTTGTCGCCTTCTGTCCGGAAAGGCTTTGCCCTTCCGTCGAACATCAAAAGAGCTCTGAGGCTACGCCTCGGCTGTTAGGATGAGGTACTTTTCTTGCCTCGCGGAGTTTTCCTGGTCACTCGCGTTTTCTTTTCCGCTTCGTGCTTCACTCTATATGTCACCAACACGCAGCCAGTCTTGAATGTCTTGCAATCAATCAGCTCTAAATCAACCTGATGATTCATCTCATAAAAGAGCGGAATGCCCGAGCCGAGCAGGACCGGATGAATGTTGAAGCCGATCTCGTCAATGAGGTCCGCCTCAAAAAGCGACTTCGCCAGTAGACCGCCACCCATGATGCAGATGTCTTTGCCCTCCTGTTGCTTTAAACGACCAACCACGTCAGCAACATCTTCAGAGGTGATTTCAAGCGCTTTGGTTGAACGCGGCTTCAGCGTGCGCGAAAAGACATAGGTCTTCATACCCCCATATGAGCCGCCCCCGTGACCGCTGGCGATAGCAACCTCGTAGGTCCGTCGGCCCATCACAATCGTGTCAAAGGTCTTGAAGTAGTCAGCCATAGTCTTGCCAACTTCATCACTCCACAAGAGCCAGTCGACCGCGTCATCTTTGCGAGCGAAATAGTTGTCAAGACTATTGGCGCCGCCAAAAACAACCTTACGCATACTTTTCCTTCCAGTTAGAAGAGATTGGGGTGGAGTTAAAACCGCGACGAAGCCGGTTTGACTTAAATCGCGGCGCTGGCGGCTTCGCAGGAATCGAGCTCCGGAGCTTCTTCAATCGGCGCGCCGGCTTCACCAAAGTAAGGTTTGCCGTTCTCGATTGCTTCGAAGTATTCCTCAATGCGGTTCAGGATTTCATCTACCGAGTGAGAATGGTAGAGCGAAGTGCGGAAGAGCGCTCCGCCCTGAAGTCCGCGGGTAAACTGTCCCGCAAGTTGCTTCATGCGGTTTATCGCCGGCGTTTCGGGCATGTCTTCTCGCAGCAAGTCGAAATACTCGTGCAGGATTGCGCGTTTGTCCGCGAGAGTTGGCTCGAAAACTTCCCGACCGTGCATTACATCTTCTACCTGCCGGAAGATCCACGGGTTCGCCATCGCACCGCGCCCGATCAAAACACCATCGCAACCAGTTTCACGGAAACGTGCAAATGCCTGTTCGATCGTTGTCACATCACCACTGCCTGACACCGGCACACTTACAGTTTTCTTTATCTGCTTGACGAGGTCCCAATTCGCCAGCCCACGATAGCCCTGTTCCTTTGTGCGACCGTGCAACGCGATATGCTCAACGCCGCAAGCCTCGGCAAGTTTTGCGGTCTCGACAGCGTTGATGGTGTGATCGTAGAAGCCGGCGCGAATCTTGATGGTCAGCGGGATGGTTATAGCTTTCTTGATCTCCGTAAGAATCGTCTCGAGACGTTCGTGATCCTTTAGCAAACCGGAGCCGCCGCCATGCTTCACTACTTTCGGCGCCGGGCAACCGCAGTTGACATCGAGAATGTCGGCGCCAATCTCCTCCGCCATTTCCGCTGCTAGGCGCATGCGCTCTGGTTGGCCGCCAAAGATCTGCACCGCAAACGGCCGTTCATCTTCGTAAAATCGCATCTGCCGTTTTGACTTGGGATTGCTGCGCGTCAGACCTTCAACAGAAATAAACTCCGAGACACTGAGACCCACACCGCCGCGTCGCTTCAACAGGCGCCGAAACGAAACGTCCGTTACACCCGCCATTGGCGAAAGAATCAACGGCGGGTTGATCTCGATGTCACGAATCTTAAATGGTTTGATTTCCGGCACGGCCTAATCGTCAACGGCGTCCACCCCAATCTCAGCAACGCCCCGAATGTCCTCATTCTCCAACGCCATGCATCGTCATGTCCAATCGCCGCTCACTCTCATTCAGCGCGTGTCGGCCGCAATTTCTTGCTCTTAACTGTGGCGATCGACAAAGTGCCACGTGCAAAGAACACCGCCAACAGAATCGGGATAGCCTTGCGGAACTATCTCATTAAAGGAGGATAACATCCCATGTTTCGAAGGTATTCCATAGTTCCAGTTGTGTTGGTTCTGGTCGTTGCCTCGGCCGCGGCTACTTCGAAGGCGCAGTCCGGACGAGGTCGGCAACTGCGAATTCAGCGAATTTTGTGCAGCGAGTCAGTCGCCCCAGAGCCGACTGAGGCCGAGGACGATCAGAAAACCGATCGTGGTCTTGCTGATGCGCCACTTGTACTGTCGCGCAGAACCAAAGGTTTGATTTACAACGACGCAGCAGCCAATCAGAAGAAGGACGACGGCGAATACCACATGACCCGGGCCGATAAAAGGGCTGGTTGGATCCTGCTTGGATTTTTTGTCCTGGAAGTAGCGATTATAGCTAGTCAGGATTAGATCCCGCTTCGATGAAGGGATAACTTCCGACACGAATCACGGCTTAATGGTCACTTTCGTTCCCACTGTCACAACGTCGAACAGCTCCTTCATTTCATCATTCTCCAGCGCCACGCAGCCCCAGGTCCAATCGCTGCTGGAGCCGTTGCCATGGATGTAGATATCGCCGCCGAGCTGCGTGTTCTGTAGCGGGGTAGCCTTTCGCTTGATTGCCCTCACGATTGCGTCATGCTGCGCGCGTGAAATCATCTTTTCGCGCAGCCCGCGTTCTGCGTCTTCGATATTTGGATAACTGATCCCGAGCGACAGGTAGAAAGCGCTCTTGTCGTTTTTAGTGAAAACGTAGAAGTCGCCCTCGGGAGTGGCGTGGTCGCCCTGGCGGATCTTGTCCGGAACAGGATTGACGCCCAGACCAACCTTGTAGGTCCGAACCACTGCGCCATCTGCATAAAGCTCCAGTCGCCGCTTGCTTTTAGTAACCACGATCAGAGGATTCTTTAACGGAAGTTGTAGGGCGGCGCGTTGTGACGGCGGTTGCGCCTCGGTTCTGAATGTTGGCCGGCCCGCCAAACTCGTCTGCTGCAGAGACGCTAGGCCAGTTGCAGTTACGAGCAAGAGAATAATGAGAAGGTGACGTTTCATCGCTGTCAGCACTCAACCAGCTCCGAAGGAGCAGCAGACAATAGCCCCGGGCGTAAGCCCGGGGAATCAATTACATGAGGACCAAAGCCCGCGAAGCGGGCGGCAGAAGTCTACTCCCTAAAACCAGTCTGTCGCCCCTTCGGGGCTTGATGGCAAGAACCCTGATCCCCGGGCTTACGCCCGGGGCTATTGTCTGCCGCTCCTTCGGAGCTCCTTTCTCCTTAGATCACAGCTCGGCGACGCCTACAGATTCTTCGCTCAATACTTCATACAGACTACTTGCTTCTTTGCGCGAGATCTGGCGCGCGGTGGGAACGGACAGAACGCGGACGGTAGTTAGCGTGTTGTGACGACGGATACAGATCTCATCCCCCACTTTCACCGCGTGAGACGATTTCGCTGTGCTTCCATTGATTGAGACGCGGCCCGCGTCGCAGAGTTTCTGTGCCAGGGTGCGTCGACCACTAAGGCGGCTTGCTTTAAGAAAGAGATCGAGACGCATTAAAGAGGGCGAAGTGATGAGTACTGAGTAATGAGTACTGAGTTTGGCTCAGAGGCCGGAACGCCGCCCTGCGTACTGCCTACTGCCTACTGCCTACTGGCCCTAAGGTTTCGGAAAGATACCGAGCAGCTTGCCCTTTTTCTTCTTTTCGCCGGGCAGCTCGCCGCCACTTGGAATATTGTTGTCAGCTGTCTTTTCCGGCGTGATCTTCAGAATCGGATACACGGCAGCCGCGTAGTTATCCGAAATCTTTATGTAGGCTTCATCTCGCAAACCCTGCAGATACTCTTCACGAGCCTTGGTGCCCCGCTCCATCGTCATGGCTTCGCGCACCTGATTTTCATTAAAAGTTGCAGAGGAACTCGCCGCCGTACGACCATCAACACGGAAGACTTGATAACCATCGCCAATTCGCAGAGGCTCGCTAATGCCGCCCACTGGCACGCTCTTCACGGAGTCGGCGATTTCCGCACGCAAGTTCGGCACTTCAAACGTGCCCACCTTCCCGCCCGTTTCGGGCGCAACGCGCACGCCGTTCTGTTCGCGCTCCGAGTTTGCGCTCGCGACCTTCGCGAAGTCGGCGCCGGCCCGCAACTGCCTTACCAGTTCCAACGCTCTGGCTTTTACCTCGGCTTCGTTTTTACCGGCAGAACTCAGAAATATTTCGGAGATCGTAACGCTTTCCGGTTTGTGAAACTTGTCCTGATGCTCCTGAAAATATTTTTTCAATTCCTCCATCGTCCATCCGAAGAAGATCTTGCGATCAACTTCCTGCTGAATCACGAACTGTTTCATTATCTCTACACGCAGCGTCTGGCGAGTTGCTACCGGGTCTACGCCCCCTTCGCGCATTGCTGCTTCAAGCTTTTCAATACTCGTAATGCCCTGCTCCCTGGCTACATCGAGCATCCGGCGGTTGACCTCGGCCTCAACGTCATTTGAAAGGTCCAGTTCCTTTCCCTTCTGCAGCAGGAGCGCTTCGTTGACGAGCGTGGCAATTAGTTCAGGCTGCCGCTTGCCAACCTCAGCGATGGCTTCCTGTTCTGACCCACCTGCCTGCTTGAGTGCTTCGATGCGTTCTTTAGTCTCCCGCTTGAGCATCGAGAGCGTGATCACATCGTCATTGATTTGCGCAATCACTTCATCAACGACCTGAAGCTCGCCCTCCTGCGCGAAAGTTGCGGATGGCATTAAAGCCAGGATAACGAATACAAAGCTGGTTATGGCGAGGGAAATGTATTTGGATTTCACGAAATGCTCCTTATAAAAGTCAGCAAACGGTAAACAGCAGACAGTGAACAGCCGGAAACTTCGCGGTATCGAAAAAGTGTGTGGTTAAGACCTGCAACTATCAAAATCACTAACTACTGTTTGCTGTTTGCTGTTTGCTGTCTGCTGTTCGCTGTTTGCTGTCTGCTGTTTGCTGTCTGCTGTTTTCCGTTTGCTCGGCTGACGATTCTAGTCTTCTAACCTTAGTTCCATCAACACGCCACGCACTGTGTCCAACAAATTGTCCTGCTCGTCGTCGTTAAGGCTCAACTTCAAAACGCCGGTTGGAGTAAACACTGTGCCGGTGCTTTTGCTGATAAATGCAGCCAATTTCTCAGGAGAAACCCGAGCTTTCTCGCTAAACTTCAGGGCGACACCTTCAGCGGTCTTGTCTATCGAAAGTACCGCCAGGTTCTCAGCCAACCGCCGTAGCAGCGCGTAGCCAAAAAGCTGTTCGACCGACTCAGGAAGCCGTCCATAACGATCCTGTGTCTCGTTGCGAATACTGGAGAGCGTTTCCTCATCTCGCGCGGAAGAAACACGTTTGTAAGTTCGCAGGCGCTGGCCCATGTCGTTAATGTATTCATCCGGGATGGCCACATCGACGCCGAGGTTGATTGTTACGCTCGTTTCATCTTCCACCGCTTCCCCGCGCAACTCCGCTACAGTTCGCTCGAGCATCTGCGTGTAAAGGTCGAAGCCGAGCGCATCCATATGCCCGGATTGCTGCCCTCCCAGAAGATTGCCCGCGCCTCGCAGTTCAAGATCCAGCGCGGCGATGCGAAAGCCCGCCCCAAGGTCTGAAAACTCTCGAATCGCCGACAAGCGGCGTTTGGCTATCGGGGAAAGCTCCTGTTCGCCGGGAATCAGAAGATAGGCATAAGCGCGGCGGTTTGAACGGCCCACACGCCCGCGCAGTTGATAAAGCTGAGAAAGACCATATTGATCGGCGCGGTTTATGATGATTGTGTTGGCGCGGGGGATGTCTATCCCATTCTCAATGATGGTGGTCGCAACCAGAACATCATACTTATGCTCAATGAAATCGAGCATTACGCGTTCCATTTCCTTTTCGTTCATCTGCCCGTGGCCAACCACCATGCGCGCCTGAGGCACCAGACGGTGAACCAGGGCAGCAATCGTTTCAATGGTTTCGACCCGATTGTGTATGAAGAAAACTTGCCCGCCGCGCCCCAATTCGAGTTCAATCGCCGACTTGATTACGTTTTCCGAAAACTGGACTACCTGGGTTTGAATTGCGAGTCGATCGCGAGGTGGCGTTTCAATCAACGACATGTCCCTGAGGCCACTCAGTGACATGTTAAGCGTGCGCGGTATCGGCGTTGCGGAGAGAGTCAAAACGTCGACGCGCTTCTTCAGATGTTTGAGTCTCTCTTTGTGCGCGACGCCGAAGCGCTGTTCTTCGTCGACCACAACGATCCCCAGCTCTTTGAAGCGAACGTCTTTTGACAGCAACCGGTGTGTTCCAATAACCACGTCAATTTCGCCTGACTCAACGCGTTTGGTCACCTCCTTCTGTTCCTTCGCGGAGCGAAAGCGCGACAGCAGTTCAATCTTTACTGGAAACGGCGCGAACCGGCTGCGAAAGGTGTCGTAGTGCTGATAAGCTAGTACTGTGGTTGGCGTCAGCACGGCCGCCTGTTTCCCTTCCATCACTGCTTTGAACGCCGCCCGCATTGCCACTTCGGTCTTGCCGTAACCGACGTCACCGCAAAGCAGCCGGTCCATCGGCGTCGGTTGTTCCATATCCTGCTTTACATCTTCAATAGCGGTTTCCTGATCGGGAGTTAGCACGTATTCGAAGCCATCTTCAAACTCGCGCTGCCAGGGCGTGTCCACCGCGAAGGCATAACCGCCGACAAGTTTGCGCTCAGCATACAAACGCAAAAGCTCGTCAGCCATATCGCGCATCGCACGCTTGGCTTTGGCTTTAGTTTTCTGCCAGCCCAGACCGCCGAGTCGATCGAGAGCTGGTTGCTGACCTTCAGCGCTGGAATAGCGCTGCACGAGGTCCAGTCGCTCGACCGGAACATAGAGCTTCGCGTCCTCGGCGTAGAAGAGCAGCATGAATTCGCTGCTGCGCGTGCCGAGATCGAGCGTTTGCAAACCGCCAAAACGTCCAATGCCGTGGTCGATGTGAACCACAAAATCGCCCGCTTTCAGATCGCGAAAGTCCGACAGAAACGCCGCTGTCTTCGATTTTCTTCTCTTGCCCTCTGTCTTCTGCCTACTGCTTTCCGCCCCCGGCCCTCTCCGCTCCAGCGCCTGGTCGCCCGCCTCGTCAAACAAATCAGCTTCAACGTGTGTTAAGAGATGAGCGCCCGGCATCTCAAAACCGCTGCTCAGCCGGCCGACTGTCACAATCGTCCGCGCGGCGCCCAGTCCACTTGCTTGCGTCGCTTCTGCCGCTTCACTCATCTGCTCGACTAACGAAAGTTGCGCTGCGATTTCATACTCCGCGAGAATCTCGGCAACCCGTTCGGCAACTCCGAGACTGGGCATTACCAGAAGCGTTTTGGTGTTTCCATCGTGCGCGTTAACCAGATCAGCGGCGAGGTTTGCCAGCCGGCCGTGGTACTTTCGTGTCGATTGCGTTTTCCATTCAACTTCCGGGGCGGGACCGGCCACCGGAAAAAGAAACAGCGGTTCGCGCACCGCACGGGTTCGACCAAGCTGGACCTTCGGCGCTTCCGCATCGAGCGCCACGGATTGATCAAGCTCAGCCGCCGCGCGCCCAAGTACACGAAGTTCAACTCTTTGTTTGGAATCTAACTTCGCTCGGAGTTCCTCAACTGACAGATAAAGTTCCTTCGGCTCGACAGCGATGTCGTCAACTGCGTCTGTCTCGGAATAACGGTCAGCAAGTGTTTGAAAAACTTCGCCGAGATGTGTTTCGACTGACGACGGCTCATCGACAACGAGGACGGCGTTTTTCAGATAGTCAAAAATGCTTCCGCTTCTCTCTCTGACAATGGGCATCAGCCATTCCCAACCGGCAAAGCTTTCCCCCTCGTCGGCGAACACGGTGCGATCGCGAAGCGCTCGCGCATACCGCTCGTCACTCCAGCGCTGTCGCGCGGCCTCGGCCCAGGCCCGGAAGTCCTGACTGCGGACTACCACTTCACGCATGGGAACGATCTCTACTTCGCTCAACTGGTTGGTGGAAAGTTGCGTATCCGGATCAAAGCCGCGCATCGAGTCGATCTCATCGCCGAAGAATTCGATGCGCACCGGTCTATCCTGGCCCGGCGACCAGACGTCGACGATGCCGCCCCGCATAGAGAACTCGCCAACAGCCCCCACCGGATCCTCGCGCACATACCCTGCCGCAACCAACTTGTAGACCAAATCTTCCGGCGACTGATTGTCGTTTTTGGCAAGCACAATGCCCGCCTCCGCGATTTCATCGGGTGTCACAGTCCGGCGTGACAAGGCACGCGCGGTCAGCAGGACGAAATCCTGGCGATGGCGTGCCAGTCGCCAGAGAGTCAACGCGCGGCGTTCCAGGGTTTCAGGATGAGGCGATGAGCCCGCGTAAGGATCACTTTCCGACGACGGCAGGACTAGCACTTCATTTTCGCAATTCTTTTTGCCGGCTAGCGCGCAATACCAGAAGCGCAAGTCGGCTTCCCAAGGTTCAAGGTCGCGGTTCGATTGTGTGACGATGGCAAAAAGTTTTCCCGTTTCGCGCTGCAACGCAGCCAGAGCTAAAGCCCGAGCGGAACCGGCTACCAGGCCGCTGATTGAAACTACTCGCGCGCCCCCTTGGACTTCATTGGCCAGACGTTTGAACTCAGCCGTTTCCGCCACGCGCTTCAGACTGCTTTGCAATGTGTTAATCGCTTCAGTGGTAATACTCATAACCTGATGATCTGTAAAGAGCGGGGGCAAGCCCGCCTTCCTCACCGAGAGCTGATCTGTGTTGACGCTGATTGACTGCTTGAATGACTCTCAACACTGGATGTAACAAGCCAGTAAGGAAGTCTCGAGGTGAGGAAGGCGGGCTTGCCCCCGCTCTTCACCCATCACTTAGAACATCACTTACCGGTTTTCCTCATTCTTTCAATAATATTGCTGGACGACAGACCCTCAACAAAAGGCAAACTGATGACTTTTCCACCCGCTGCTTCTACTTCTTCGCGTCCATGAATCTCGTCGAGCCCGTAGTCTCCACCTTTTACGAGCACATCGGGCAACAGCCTGGCGATCAATGATCGTGGCGAGACGTCATCGAAAATCGTGACGTAGTCAACTTGTCGCAAGGCCGCAAGTATTTCTGCGCGTTCGTTCTCGTTTATCACCGGTCGTCCGTCACCCTTCAACTCACGCACCGTCCTATCGCTGTTAACCGCGACGACCAACGCATCACCCAGTGCACGGGCGGCGGCGAGATAGCGCACGTGGCCAACGTGCAGCAGATCAAAAACTCCGTTAGTAAAAACAAGAGTTTTGCCGGCAGCGCGCAGACTTGGGCGCAAACCGAGCAGATCATCCTGGCTCAGAATCTTTTCGACCATTAGTTGGATACCAATCTAACATGAGGTCCCAATGGTAGCTAAATCGAAAGCAAAGAGCGGGGACAAGCCCGCCTTCCTGACCTTGAGCCGACCTCGGTTGACGCTGATTGAGTAGCTTGAAAGGCTTTCATGCGTCGGAAGCGCTCTCAACCTTGAAAGTCTCTTAGGTCAGGAAGGCGGGCTTGCCCCCGCTCTGCCTTCGCTTTACGATGCATCGCATGTCCGTCCCATTCATCGAAGAGAACGATCAAACGCGAGCCCGACAGGAACATCTGGAGGCTTTGCGCCAGCTTGTAGGCAATGCCTATCCCAATAAGTTTGAACGCAGCC
>Ga0070697_100004599_pt1 | contig 10600 bp, 11 predicted proteins | sample KBSK1501metaG_FD_65475 | JGI IMG/M metagenome (GOLD analysis project Ga0070697, IMG submission 65475) | Corn, switchgrass and miscanthus rhizosphere microbial communities from Kellogg Biological Station, Michigan, USA - KBS K1-50-1 metaG | ecosystem: Host-associated > Plants > Roots >... | reverse complement strand
GCCGCTCGCTCGCAGAGCGTGGCTCCGCGCTGCGCAGCGCGTATCTGCAGCTCGTGGTGCTCGTGACCGCGCTGCTCGTCTTCGGCTATGGCCAGCGGGTGTTGCGTTTGGTCCTGCAGGCGGTGCTTGTCGGCGACGTCAGCTTCTTCCCGCTCGAGCCGAGCTGGCAGGCGCGCGCGGCCGGCGCGCTTGCGATGGCGATCGCCGCTGCCGGCGCCCTGGTGTTCCACCTACGGCTCGCGGCGGCTGACCGTGCGACCGGGGCACTGTCAGGGCGCGCCGCGGCGCTCGCGCAGATCGTCCGCTACGCGCTCGCGGTGATCGGCCTGTTCTTCTTCGCGTTCTCGGTCGCGTCGACGCTCGCCGGCTTATGGCAACGGCTGCTGTTCCCGTTCCCGGATCCGGTGTTCCCGCCCGGCGCGCCGTCACGGCCCGTCCCGGACCGCGGCGTGTCGCTGCGGTTCGATCTCGCCAACGCCGTGCCCGGCATCGTGTCCGGCCTCGCGCTCTGGCTCGCGGCGTGGATCCCGGCGCAGCGCGTCGCGTTCGGCGCGGACCTCGTCGAGCGAACGTCCGTCGCCCGACGGCTCGCGGTGTACTTCGTCATCGCGGTCTCCGCGCTCGTCGTTCTCTTCGGCCTGGTTGCGACCATCGCTCCTCTCCTCGCGCGCGCACTCGGCGAGCGGATCACCGATGCGGACCTCGGGCGGGCGATCGGATCGCCGCTGGTCTTCGCGATCGTCTTCGCGGCGGTCTGGTGGTACCACCGGCGCGTCATCGAGCGCGAGGCACGGCGCGAGGCGGAGGCAGGCAGCGCCGCTGGGATCCGCCGCGCGTACTACTACCTGATCGCGGCGATCGGTCTCGCGATGGCCGCCATCGGTGCGGCCGGGGCGATCGGGGCGGTCGGGAGCGGTCTGCTGCGGCTCATGGATCACGATCCGCGCGAGACCGCGACCTGGATCTCCCTCGTGCTCGTCGGTGGACCCGCGTGGGCATTCCATTGGCGAGCGCAGCAGCGCCGCATCGATGACGACGAGAGACGTTCGCTGCAGCGGCGCGTGTATCTCTACCTCGCGATCCTCGGCAGCGTCGCGGCGGTCCTCGTCTTCGGCTCGGCGCTGCTGTTCAACCTGCTGAAGGGCGTCCTGGCGTTCCACTTCGACCTCGCGCTCTGGCACGACCTTTGGCACTTCAGCGTGGACACGGCTGTCGGTGCGGTCGCGCTCGCGTGGCACTTCCGTCTGGTGCGCGCGGACCGCGCGGCGCTCGCCGCTGCCGGTCTCGAGGAGACGTATCACGTGACGCTGCTGGTGAGGGCCGCGGACCGTGCCGCGGCGCAGGCCCGCGTCGCGGCCGCGCTGGAGGGTCAGCCGGACATCACCGTTCGCGGCTAAGGCCGCGGCGCGTCGTTAGCCCGCGCTCAGTCGGTCGATCGTCACGCGCAGCTTCTCCGGCGTGACACCCAGCTGTGCCAGCACCTGCGAGCCGATGCCATCCGGATCCGCCACCAGCGCCAGCAGCAGATGCTGCGGCTTCACGCGGTCTGCGGTTGGCGCAGCGAGCGTGATGGCCTTACCGAGCAGGGTCTTCACGCGCGGGGTGACGGTGACTTCCGTGACGTCGGTCTCTCTCGGCGGCACTGCCTTGAAGACCCCGGCGCGAGCTTGATCGAGCGTGGCGCCGAGCTCCAGGAGAGCGCGCTGCGCGACACTGTCTGACCGGAGGAGCGCGATCATCATGTGCTCGGTCCCGATCCAGTTGTGGCGCATCAGCCGCGCCTCCTCCTCCGCGATCGTGAGCACGCGCTTCGCGGCGTCATCTAGGAGATCGAAGGGACCCGTTGTCACCAGCGTGTTCGAGTACACGTTCGTCGGAAGGTCGGGCTTCACCTGAGTGAATGTGTCGGGCTTCATTTGACCGAGCGTCTCGATCACAGCGCGGCGGACCTTTTCCATCGTGATCCCGAGGGATTCGAGAATTCCGGACGCGATGCCCTCACCTTCGCGCGCGAGGCCAAGCAGCATGTGCTCGGTGCTGACAGTCTTGCTTCCCAGCCTGCGCGCCTCGTCGATCGCGAGCTCGATGACCTTTTTCGTTCGCGGTGACAACGTGATCTCGCTCGGCGCCGTCGCCGCGTCGCCGCGCCCGATGATGAACCCCACCGCTTGACGAGCTTTCTCGAGCTCGGCGCCGAGCGACTGGAGCGCGTGCGCTGCGACACCCTCTTTCTCGCGAAGCAGCCCGAGGAGCACGTGCTCCGTACCGATGTAGTTGTGGTTGAAGCGGATCGCCTCGTCCTGCGCGAAAGCGAGAACGCGCTTCGCGCGGTCGTTAAAGCGATCGAACGGACCACCAGACCGGCCGCCCGCGAACTCCCCGGTGGAGTGCGACACCACAATTGACTCCGTCGCGGTCCCAGCGTGGGTTTGTCCCAGCGTCGCGATCACGTTGTGCCGCACCCTCTCGAGATCGACGCCTAACCCTCCCAGCACTTTGGCGCCTGCGCTGTCGCTCTGTCGCACGATGCCGAGCAGCAGGTGCTCGGTGCCGACAGCGCCGTGGCCGAGCTTGCGCGCCTCCTCGACCGCGAGCTGGATCGCAATCTTCATCTGTGGATTCAGCGAGATCTGGCTCGGTGACGTCGTCGCATCGCCCCGCCCGATCGTGAACTCGATCGCCTGGCGCACCTTGGAGAGCTCGACGCCGAGCGAGTCCAGAACGCGCGCGGCGACGCCTTCACCTTCGCGAACCAAGCCCATGAGCAGATGCTCGGTTCCCATGTAGTTGTGGTTGAAGCGGATCGCTTCGTCCTGAGCGAGGGCGAGGACGCGCTTGGCGCGGTCGTTGAAGCGATCGAAGGGGCCCATCGCGATCGAGAGTACGGCTTGCTAGTTCGTCAGCTCCGCTTTGAGCGATGCGAGCAGCAATCGGCGCTGTAGCCGCAGTGCTTCCGGCACCGTGCCGCCGATCTTCTCGAACCAATCGGCGTGCGCCTCGAGCTCCTTCGTCCACTCCTCGGGATCGACGCGCAGCGCGGCCGCGATCGCATCGACACTCGCGTCGATGCCACGCAGATCGAGATCGGTCGGGCGCGGCGTGTACCCGATGGGCGTCTCCATCGCGCCGGCACGACCGGCGCAGCGGTCGATGATCCATTTCACGACGCGCATGTTCTGGCCGTAGCCCGGCCAGAGGTAACTGCCGCCGCCGTCCTTGCGGAACCAATTCACCAGGAAGATCTTCGGCGGCTGCTTCATGCGCCCGAACATCGAGAGCCAGTGAGCGAAGTACGTGCCCGCGTCGTAGCCGATGAAGGCGAGCATCGCCATCGGGTCGCGGCGGATCCGGCCGACCGCGCCCGTGATCGCGGCGGTCGTCTCCGCACCGGCAGTTGCGCCGAGATAAACGCCGTGCGTCCAGTTGAAGGCCTCGACGGCGAGCGGGACCGTCGTCGAGCGGCGGCCGCCAAAGAGGATCGCCGAGATCGGGACGCCGCGTGGGTCCTTCGCGTAGCGCGAGAGTGCTGGGTTGTTCTCCATCGGTGCCGTGAAGCGGCTGTTCGGATGCGCGGCGGGCTCCTTCGAGCCGCGCTTCCACGGTTTGCCGCGCCAGTCGATGAGGTCGGTGTCCGGCCCGTCCATGCCCTCCCACCAGACGTCCTTGTCCGACGTGAGCGCGACATTGGTGAAGATGCAGTCGTGCTCGAGCATGCGCATCGCGTTCGGATTGGTGAGGTAATTCGTGCCGGGCGCGACGCCGAAGAACCCGAACTCCGGATTGACGGCATACAGGCGACCGTCCTCACCGACGCGCATCCACGCGATGTCGTCGCCGATCGTCCGTAGCTTCCAGCCCGCGAACTCAGGTGGCGGGACGAGCATCGCGAGGTTCGTCTTGCCGGACGCGCTCGGGAACGCACCGGCGATGAAATGCTTCTCGCCCTCGGGACTCTCGGCCTCGAGCAGCATCATGTGCTCCGCGAGCCACCCCTCCTGTTTCGCGCGATAGCTCGCGATCCGCAGCGCGAGGCATTTCTTGCCGAGCAGCGCGTTGCCTCCGTACCCGGATCCGACCGACCAGATCGTGTTGTCCTGCGGAAAGTGCGTGATATAGCGACGCTCGGGATCGCAGTCGGCGACGGAGTGCAGGCCGTGGTTGAAATCGCCGCTCGACTCACCAAGACGATCGAGCGCGACCGTCCCGATCTTCGACATGATCCGCATGTTCAGCACGACGTAGATCGAATCGGTGAGCTCGACGCCCAGCATCGCGAAGGGCGAATCGGGCGAGCCCATGAGGTACGGGATCACGTACATCGTGCGGCCCTTCATCGCGCCATCGAAGATCGCGGCGAGCTTGCGGCGCGCTTCGACGGGGTCCATCCAGTTGTTCGTCGCGCCCGCCTCGGCCTTCGTCGGCGTGCAGACGAAGGTGAGCTCCTCGGTCCGCGCTACATCGTTCGGGTTCGAGCGGGAGTAGTACGAGTCCGGCCGCTTCTCGGGATTCAGCGGGATCAGGACGCCGTCCGCGACGGCCTCTTCGGTGAGGAGCTTCGCTTCCTCATCGGATCCATCGCACCAGTAGACGCGGTCGGGCTTGCACATGCGCGCCATCTCGTCCACCCAGGACAGGAGATGTCGGTTCGTGGTTGGCGGTGCCTTCGCGACGAGCACGGGAGTCCGATTCTAGGTTGCGCGCCGGGTCGACATGATGCGCGCGACGATCACCGCGACCGTCGCGGTCAGCGGCAACGCGAGCGAGAGCTGCACGAGGAGGGGAAGCAGGGGATCGGCGTCGTACAGCACGCCGGACAGCAGGCCGCCGGCGCCGAAACCCAGTGCGAATACGAGCTGGAAGCCGGAGTAGCCCAGAGCCGTGCGCGCCGGTGGCAGTATCCGCTCGAGCGCTCCGGCGAGCACGGGGTTGGGCGCCGTTTGCGCGCCGAGCAGGAACGAGCCGAACGCGAGCGGGATCTCCGATCGACCGGAGAGCGCGATCGTTCCCGCGCCGAGCGTCAGCACCGCGCCCGCCCCGATCACCGCGGGCACCGGTCCGAATCGGTCCGCGATGCGGCCGTTCGCGGCCGAGAAGAGCGCGGCGCCCAGCGCGACCAGTCCGACGTACACGCCGACGCGCTCGAGCGGGACGGCCGCGATATCCCGCACGTAGACGGGGAACAACGGATTCACGACCGTCGTGATGATCGCCGCGAGCGGCGTGATCGCGAGGAGCGTCCAGAACGACCGGGGTAAGGCCGGACCGGGCACGTGCGCGATCGGCGGCGTATGCGACAGCCGGAACGTGAGCGCCGAAGAGAGCATGAACGCGACCGTCGCGAGCGCGATCCCACCACGGAGGCCGACGGCGGCCCCGATCGCTCCCGCGAAGGGCGCCGCGAGGATCGTGCCGAAGAAGAACGCGCCGTATACGAATCCGAGCTCGCCCGAGAGACGCGCGCGTGGCGTCGAGGCCGCGAGGTGCGCGCTCATCAGCGGTAACGCCGCGCTCCCGATCCAGTACAGAGATGACCCGATGAACGCGCCATGCCAATCCGTGATCGGGAGGAACGCCGCCGCGCCGAGCGTCGAGGCGAGCCACACGGCGATGAGAAGCGGTCGTCGCCCGAATCGATCCGCCGCAAGGCCGATGGGGATGAAGCTGGCGGCGGCGACGACATTGCCGACGCCGAAGACGAGGCCGATGTCCGTCGGCGTCGCGCCGAGGTCCTTGAGGAACAGGGGAAAGAGAGTGCCCAGGAGACCGAATCCGATCCCCCAGAAGACCTGGGCGACGGTGAGGGTGCTGGCCTCCTTGCTGAGGCCTAGGACGCGCGCCCCTTCACGATGCCTGCCTTGCGTCGCTCCTCGAACTCGGCGCGCGCTCGCTGCAGCAGGGCGGGATCGGTCAGCACGTCGAGCGCGGTGAGCGCCAGCGCCTTCGCCGCGATGAGCGCGTTGTCCAGCGCACCTTGCGTGACCGCGAGGTCACGGAACGCGATCGAGTGGCCGGGAACGGGCTCGGTCGCGATGGCGATGTACGGATGGATGGCCGGGAGCACCTGCATCACGTTGCCCATGTCGGTCGAGCCAACGCGCTCGTCATCGCGCGCCTCGAAGACCTGCATCCCGAGACTCTTCATGTGCTGCGCCCAGCGCTCCGCCATCGGCGTCGAGAAGACCATGTTCTCGTAGCCGGCGTTCTCATGGACCGTGACCTTGACGGTCGTCCCAGTAGCGGTCGCCGCGCCCTCCGCGCAGGCGGTGAAGCGCCGCAGGACCTCCTGCTGATAGCGACGATCGAGGGCGCGCACGCTGAACCGACCCACCGTGTGGTCGGGGATCACGTTCGCCGCGCTCCCGCCGTTCGTGATGATGCCGTGGATGCGCGCGTCCGGACGGAGCTGCTGGCGCATCGCGTTCACGGCGTTGAAGAGCTGGATGAGCCCATCGAGTGCGTTCACGCCCTGATCCGGCTGCGACGCGGCGTGCGCCGCCTTGCCGAAGTACTCGACGAGAACGCGATTCGATGCGAGCGAATGTCTTCCGGCGAGGCTTCGGCCGGTCGTGGGGTGGATCATCATCGCGGCATCAACGTCGTCGAAGCCGCCTGCGCGCAGCAGCGCGACCTTGCCGCCGCCACCTTCCTCTGCCGGAGCGCCGATCGCCGCGAGCGATCCCTCGAGGTCGCCGATCACCTCACGCACCCCGACCGCCGCCGCGGTGCCGATCATCGCGATGAGGTTGTGACCGCAGCCGTGGCCAAGATCCGCGAGCGCGTCGTACTCCGCGAGGATCGCGACGCGCGGGCCGCCGTTCCTTCCTGAAGCGTCGCCGCGGTACGAGGTCTCGATGCCGCGGTAGCCACGCGTCACCTTGAAGCCGCTCTTATCGAGGAAGTCCGCGAGACGCGTGGACGCCTGACGCTCCTCGTACGCCGTCTCGGGGTTCGCGTGGATCGCGCGCGAGAGCTCGAAGAGCGCGTCGCGCCGCTGATCGATCGCGTTCTGCGCGCGCTTCCGCAGCGCTGCGATATCGGGCATTCGCCCGATGCTAGCCAGCCGGCGTGATCGGTGCCGTCTGATGCCCGGCGATCATCGCGAGGATGACTCGGTCGAGCGCTCGGTCGGCCTCCTCGAAGAGCGATGCCGCTTGCGCGGCCTCGAGCGAGCGACGACGCGCGACGTGCGCGATCTCCGCCATGAACCGCGCGCGGAAGTAGAGGAACGCCTGCGTCGCCTCGCCCAGCGACAGCCCGGCCCGTTTCGCCTCGACGCCGTACTCGCGGCCCAGTGACTCGGCCTGTGTTGCGTACTGGTCCTGTCCCGCGCGCCGCGCGGTATCGAGATGACCGAGGAGCAGATCGCTCATTCGCACACCGCGCTCGCGGAACCATCGGAGTGAGCCCTCGTCGAAGCGCGTGTGCCAGTCCTGATCGGTCACGTCAGTGCGGACACGCTTCCGGAACTCCGCGGCGACCTTGTCCGGCGTCTCGCCCATCGCGGAGAGCGAGGGACGCTTGACCGCGCGCTGACGGGGAAGGAGCGCGTCGATGGCCGAGCGAAGGAACCTGCGATGTCCGCCCGGGGTGGTGAAGACGTCGACCTTCCCGTTGTCAGCCCAGCGTCGCAGCGTGTCCGGATCCACGCCGAGCATTCGACTGGCCTCGCCGAGGGTGAGCCAGTCGCCGCGCTTGCTGGGTGTTGTCGGTACAGGAATACCGTAAATCTAGGCGAAACTGACTCACCGGATCAGCGTTCGCCTATCAGTTCGAACTTTCGCCGGTCGTCGCGCTCACGACCTCGCTCGCGTCTGGCTCCCGCACCGCGTAATCACGGAGTGGGGTGACAGCCGCGACAGCGGCGCTCGCGATCGCGAGCGCGCCGGCCACGGCGAACGCGACGGCGCTCGAGGCCACGACGACGATCGCCGACAGGACAGCGGGCGACGCGCTGTTCGAGATGAGGACGACCGTGCGGAACGCGCCGTTCGCACGACCGCGCATGTTGGCCGGTACGTCGCGCTGGCGGGGGATGAAGGCATAGATGATGAACGCCTGCCACGCGATCTCGCGGCCGGTGAAGCAGAGGGTGATGAGCCGCCAGTCGTTCGTGAATGCTCCTGCGAGCGCCGCGAATCCAGACGCGAGGATGACGGCGATCATGCTGTGCCCCATCGGCCGACCGCGAGCGAGCCGCGGCGCGAGCAGCGATCCGATGATGGTGAGCCCGCCGCTGACGGACAGCGCCAGTCCGATCGTCACCTCGTCGAGGTGCTGCTCCTCGCGAAGTACAAACAGGATGAGTGTCCGCAGGCCGACGCCTCCGAGGTTTGCGATGGACATCGCGACCAGCAGCCAGCGCAGGACCTTCAGACGCCACACGAACGCGAAGCCGTCGCCGATCTCGTGGACTACGTTGCGCACCGTGAGTGGCGCCATCTGAGCCGCCGAGATCTCGAGGATCGGTGGCATCCGATAGAAGAGGGCAAGGGTCGGGAGGAAGGCGAGAGCGGCGATCCACATCGCGCTCACGTTCCCGATCGCGGCGATCGCGAACCCGCCGAGCGTCGGCCCGATGATGCGCGCAGCTCGGTCGGCCGCGAGGAAGATCGCATTGGCATCCGTCAGCTCGTGCTCCTCCACCAGTGAGGGCACGACGCTGAAGTCGGTGGTCACGCCCCAGAGCACCTCGACCGTGCCGAGCAGAAAACCGATGACATACAGGAACTCGACCGAGAAAACGCCGCCGATGGCGGAGAGCGGGATCGCAACGGTCAGGGCGATCCCCGATATGTCACAGGCGATGAGGAGCCGGCGCTTGTCCACTCGGTCGATGAGGGCTCCGGCAGGCGCGCCAAAGAAGATGTACGGGAGCGATTGGACGACGCGCAGGATCGCGGCGGCGGCGATCGAGTGGGTGAGGTCGAGGACGAGAAGTGGGAGTGCCAAGCGTGCGACCTCATCCGCGATCGAGCCGAGGCCGATGGCCGCGGTGAACAGCGCGAACCATTTGTGACGGAGCGGCCCTTTGCGCATCGGGCGGCGAGCATAAAAGCGAGCGAGCAGCCCGGCATGGCGCTTGCGACTGTCTTTAGCGACCTAGTTAGTTGTAGAGGAGGTTCTCCATGGGCCAGGTCAACGTCAATCCCGGCGGATCGTCGGACAGCGGCTTCGGTGCCGGCATGATCATCGGCATCATCCTGCTGATCCTCATCGTCCTCGTCCTCATCTTCTACGCCGGTCCGCAGATCTTCGGCGGCGGCACCACCCCGCGCTCGCTCATCGACTCGCTCAGCACCGCCGTTCTCGCTTAACGACAGCGCGGCGCCGGATGACCTCCGGCGCCGCGCGTCATGCTTGACGTGTGAAGCGCGTCCTCTTCCTCTGCTCCCATAACTCGGCCCGCTCGCAGATGGCCGAGGGATTCCTGCGCTCCTTCGCTCCCGACCGCTTCGAGGTCCAGAGCGCAGGCACAAAGGCGACGCGTGTCCATCCGCTCGCGGTCTCGACCATGCGCGAGCTCGGCGTCGACATCTCCAAGCAGACGAGCAAATCCGTCGATGATGTCGGCGAGGGCTGGGACGTCGTCGTCACCGTCTGCGACTCGAGCTGCCCCGTCCCGCCGCGCAGCGGCCTGAAGCTTCGCTGGAAGCTGCCGGATCCATCGGCAGCGCGCGGCACCGAAGCCGAGCGTCTCGAGGTCTTCCGCGGCGTCCGCGACTCCATACGATCGCGCGTCCGCCTTCTCGCCGATCGCATGTAACAGGACGCACTACTGGCATATCAACTGCTCGTCCCCTTTATCGCGTTCGACAAGGACGACTCATCGCAGGAGGACTCTTTCGATGCAGGAGAAGAACGACCCCAAGCTCGGCGAGGAGCCCAAGAAGAAGCAGGAATGGCCCGAGACGGGCAAGCAGGGTGGCGAGGGCCACGATGACATGGGCAAGAAGGGCGGCGACTACGGCGAGACCGGCAAGAAGCGCGAAGGCGTGGACGTCGGCGAGGACAAGCCCTGATGCAGGAACCGGGACTTCCTCCGCGTCCGGGCGAGCCCATTCCCGGTGACGTTGGAAAGAAGGGCGGCGAGCAGCCGGAGCGTCCGGAAGGCCCGACCGACGTCCCGCGTCAGAAGCCGGGTGTGGAAAAGGTTCCTATTCCCGAGACGCCGACCATCTAGCTCCCGTTGATCAGGCCGCTGCCCTGGAGCAGCGTCGCGAACATGACGAGGATCGCGTACCCGGCGACGACCGATGTAACGACGAGCGCCGCGACGATCGCAAGGCTCAGAAGCGTGGTCTGCCGGGTCGCGGTCCTCGCGTCCATCTCCTTCTCGATGACGCGGTAAGCAACGCTCGCGATCTGGATCGCCGATCGCGCCACGATGAACACGCCGGCGGCGATCCCGACCCCGATCGCGAGCCAAACGAGGATCGCGCCCTCGACGCTGGTCAGCGGCTCACTCGTTCCCGGCGAGCCATCGCTGGAACTGCGCGAGGGAGAAGTACTCCTCGCCCATCGGCCAGGTCGGTTCGCTCGTGAAGTCGACGGCGGGCGCGGTCCCGTCGATCAGCGGTGCGAAATGCGCGCGTATCGGCGG